>Ga0210019_1000856_pt1 | contig 35501 bp, 35 predicted proteins | sample CryGeyCG2114_020_2_FD_183969 | JGI IMG/M metagenome (GOLD analysis project Ga0210019, IMG submission 183969) | Groundwater microbial communities from aquifer - Crystal Geyser CG11_big_fil_rev_8/21/14_0.20 (SPAdes) (version 2) | ecosystem: Environmental > Aquatic > Deep subsurface > Groundwater ...
AATCATATCCCGAAAGCGTATCACACGTTCCCAGGTTGAAACAAAGCCTTTTGTATCCTTAAATTTGTTGAAAATCCTCACGCCCTTTGGGTTTCAAAGAGTGCAGGATGTATGTGGCCTTTAACAGTATAAAAATTTAAAATGGAAAATGACAAGGTAAAATGGCATAATTAGACTAATTTTCAATTTACAATTTTCAATGTCGCAATTTTCAAACAACAAAACCAAAGACTTTGATAGGTGGAATGGTGTGAAGAAAAGCGTTCACGGCAAGAGTGATTTTGTGTTTTTTCACGAGCGCGAGATATGGTTTTGTCATATGGGGCTAAATGTCGGTTTTGAGCAAGACGGCAAATGGGCCAACTTTGGCAGACCGCTCATAATCTTCCGCAAGTTCAATAATCATGTCTTCTGGGGCGTGCCACTTACCACAAAGAACAAGAAAGGCAAATTTTACTTACCACTTGTGTCTAAAGATGCGATCATGCGTATGGCAATATTGTCTCAACTCAGATTATTCGACGGGATACGACTTTACCAGAAGATCGGTGTTATAGATAAAGAGGAGCACAAAAAGCTAGAGAGAAGAATAGTACAACTGTGTACCAGTGTATAGACGAGTCAGGGGCGGCACAAGTGCCGCCCCGAGGCCGAAGCCGTTTGTAATATAAGACTATCAGATGAGCAAAATCTGTCAAGCGAAAATGTAAAATGGAAAACTCAAAATAGAAAATGACAAGTTGAAATGGTATAATTAGAGCATAATTTTCAATTTGCAATTTTCAATCAATTTACAATGACTCAATTTTGCAATCAATTTTCAATGACTCAATTTTCAAATAAGAAGTTAAAGACAATTGCTTATATAGATGGTCAGAATATACATTTGGCTACTACTCGGCACCCCGATTCTCCGTGGCGGGTTGATTTGGCCCGCTTTCGTGTCTATCTACGAGAAAAATATCTTGTGGAAGAGGCATATTATTGGCTCGGATATGTTGAAGACGGGAACGATGCTCTCTACGACGAGATTCAGAAGGCTGGATTTATTCTGAAATTCAGAAGACATAATTCAACAATGCAAAGTTCCAAGAAGGGTAATGTTGATACCGAGATTGTATTTGAGATGATGTTGCGGTTATACAGAAAAGAAGAATTTGATGGTTATGTGCTTGTTTCAGGTGATGGAGACTATTTGCGACTGGTAGAGTTTCTGATTGAGGAAAAGAAATTGACCAAGCTGCTATTTCCGAATCGCGAGCGAGCTTCATCGCTATACAGGATTATTGACTATGTGTATCACGATGACCTTTCCAGTTCCGCTTTGCGTGCAAAGATAGGACAGGATAAAAAGAAAAGGCCGGCTTAGGTATTTCTCCTTTCGCCTGCCCCTTCATCGTGATAACAATATTATATACCCCCATGCACCCATGTCAAGCGAACGCAGAATTAAGAATTAGGAAGTAAGAATTAAGAAGTAAAAAATGGAGGATATAAAAAGATACATTATAGCCAAGGATATTGCATACCTAGACCACAATAATTTTGATATAATAGCAAGCAAGACAGTCGCAGTGAGTAAGCTACTGAACGGTCTCTTAAAGAAAACAAAATCAATCTCCCGCAATTCATAATTCTCAATTCTTTATTCCAACCTTAATTCCTAATTCATAATTTATAATTCTAATGACGAAGCTCCTCCAATTCACAATACTATCGCTGCTCACTGTGGTTGCGCTCGCGCCACAAAACGCAGAGGCGGCCATAATCATCACCACCTCAGCCATGCGTGACGACATCTCCTCCGGCCTCGTCGGCCACTGGACATTCGACGGCAAAGACTGCGGAGCGACCTATTGTGTGGACAAGTCGACAGGCGGTAACACCGGGACATTTGTAGGCAATGTACATAGCGTGACAGGTAAATTAGGTCAGGCAATGTACTTCGATGGCATCGATGACGGTGTGCTCATTGGTACAAGTCCAGCAATTGATGCTGGTGACTTCACACTGAGCGCTTGGATCAAGACAAGGTCAACTGCTAGTGCGGGTGGCGTGATTACAAATGATAGTAATGGAAATGGTATAATCAGCTTAAGGGTTGTTTCCGGCAATGCTTTTGGGCAAGTACGAACCATTTCTAATACGGGCTTGACATCAATTACTGGAACAAAAGTAAATGATGGTAATTGGCACCAGATTGCTCTTACAAAGTCTGGAACGTCAGTTGTCCTTTACAGAGATGGAGTTTCAGATGGTAGCGGTACTACCGTTGCCGGAGATCTTCAGGCGTCAGACTGGTATTTGGGGATTCGCGATGGTCTGGCTCATGATTTCGAGGGGGTGATTGATGATGCGCGGATATACGATCGTGCGCTTTCGGGGGCCGAGATCGCCACCCTCTACAAATACGGTGGCACTCCAAACGCGACCCTAAACTCTACCACCCGCCCCGACCCCATTTCCACATCCGGCCTCGTCGGTCATTGGACCTTTGATGCTAGTAGCATCTTTGGCTCAAAAGCTTTAGATAGTAGCGGTACAGGCAACACTGCAACCACCTCCGGAATATCGTTGGTTGCTGGCAAAATAGGACAGGCGCTCGGTTTTAATCTAACAACACCACCGCCGACGACGAGCGGTTTGGTGGCATGGTGGAGCATGGATACCAACACAATTTCTAGTGAAGCGATAAGTGATCTATCTGGAAGTGGTAAAACAGCCACGCTCGTCGGTAATCACACTCACCCTGATGGCAAGATAGGGCAGGCAATAGATTTTACCGACGCCAATACATATGCTTCTTTTTCAGACACAGGATTCCCGACGGGGACTGCCAATAGATCACTAACGGCATGGATAAAAACAAGCACAGCAGCTAACCAGGAGTTCTTTACTTATGGGGCTACGGTTGATACTGGAAAAACCTGGTATGCGTATGTATATAATTTAGGTAGTGGTTGTAACGGTAATCCTGATACAGGAGGACAGTATGCATTGCTTGTTGGCACCGGAGGTGCCAACTCGAATGTTTGTGATCAGACCTCTCTTATAGATGGTAGTTGGCACTTTATTGCCGTCTCTGCAACTGGCGCGACTCAGTCGCTCTATGTTGACGGCGTGTTTAAGGTTTCAGGTGTACCTAGCCCTGTTGACGGGAATAATACCATCTTAAGTAGCGGTAAAATTGGAAACAACGCAGGTACTAGTTTTGTTGGCTCTATCGATGATATGCGCTTTTACAACCGAGCACTTTCTGCCAATGAAATAACAACTCTCTACAACAACAAGCCGGCTAGTGTCGCACTTTCTCCTTCTCCACTTTCCACTAGTATTGATACATTCAGTACCATGAGCGTTGGAACTTGGGTGCGATATGCCTCTAGTACTGGCACACAGATATTGATGCGCAAGGCCGATACTACCACAGATGATAATTCATACGTACTAAAGAGTAATGGTACCAACTTCCAGTTTATCGTTGGTACGGGCTCTGCAACCACTATCACTGGCTCAACCGTTATTGTTCCCAACAAGTGGTATCACGTAATGGGGGTCGCCGATGGCAGTAATATGTACTTGTATGTGGACGGCGCACAGGAGGCGACAAGCGCCAAAACTGGCACCATTACAACAGGTACGAGTAATAACTGGGGGCAGAGCCTCTTTTTCGGTTCCAATGACGCACCTATTAATTTCTTGATAGGTACACTAGACGACCCACGCATATACTCAAGAGCCCTTTCGGCAACCGAGGTGGCAAAGTTATATACTCAAGGCAAGGCGCGAGTCCAGATAAACTCCACCGACCACATAAACAAAACCCTCACCTCCGGCCTCGTCGGCCACTGGACCTTCGACGGCAAAGATTGCGGGGCGACCTATTGTATAGACAAAAGCGGGAGTGGGAACACGGGGACATCAACCAGTAAGCAAGCTACAGTGGGCAAGATCGGTCAAGCGTGGGCTTTTGATGGCAGTGCTGACTCGCCCATGTTTGTGGCGCATGACTCCTCACTAGCACTTACAACAGCCGGCACCGTATCTATCTGGGCTAAATCGAGCGGCCTACAAGAGACTCTTGCCGGCCTCGTGTCGAAGAACAGCGGTACCGGAGCCGCAAATGGCTCATACTTTATGTATTGGTACAACAATACAAATGTGAACTTTATTGTATCTAATGGTGCATCTTTCTATAACGCAGCATATGATTTTTCCCCGATAGCGAACACTGGATGGAATCATTTTGTTGGAACTTGGGATGGCATAAATGTGCGTTTATACATAAACGGCAAAGAGCTTGCGTCAACACCGGCAGCTGTGTCAGCTCAATCTCTGGACATCAGATTAAAGATAGGGGGGGCGACATTCGATGATGGCGACACAACATCTGAGTTTAGCGGAAGTCTTGATGATGCAAGAATCTACAACCGCGCGCTTTCGGCCGCCGAGATTGCCGAGCTCTACAAACTGGGGAGGTAGGAATTAGGAAGTAAGAATTAGGAATCATGAGCGATGAATCCGTATGGGGTGTATAACCGACTTTTACTACCCAACTTGCTCTTTATATCCTAAAATGCTATATTTAGGTTGTTATAAAAACCTAAAAAGATGAAAATAAGACGTTTGTTGCAAATTCAGGTGGAGCAGAGGCTCTTCCAAGGAAAGGCGGTCGTTATCTATGGAGCCAGACAGGTTGGCAAGACTACCATGGCAAGGGACATCCTTTCCAAATTCGGAGACGATGGTTTGTATCTGAATGCAGACGAGCCCGAGGTGCGTTCGCGCTTTAGAGAGGCGGGAGCGGCACAGATACGCAGTCTTTTCGGCGCCCACAAGGTTGTTGTTATAGACGAGGCGCAAAGAATTGAGAATATAGGAATTACTCTCAAGATCGCGGTGGACACTCTGAAAGATGTGCAGATTATAGCGACAGGTTCATCTTCTTTTGAACTGGCAAATAACATCATGGAACCACTCACCGGAAGGGTCTACGAGTTTAGTCTGCATCCATTATCTCTTGAGGAGGTACTGCCACATCTCAACGCGACCGTAGGAATATCGCGAGCGCTTGAAGATAGAATGGTACTCGGTATGTATCCGGAGGTATTTTTGCAAGGAGTAGCCGGAGCTGATTTGCTAAAAACTATTTCTCGTACCTATGCATATAAAGATATCTTGCAGTATGAAGGCATCCGCAATCCTGAACTTGTAGAAAAGCTACTTATCGCTCTCGCCCTCCAACTGGGTAATGAGGTCTCTTGGAATGAGCTTGCGCAGACAGTTGGAGCAAATAGGGCTACGGTCTTGCGATATGTACGAATACTGGAGCAAGCGTTTATTATATTTCGCCTACGGCCATATTCTAGGAATAGACGTAAAGAGCTCTCCAAGCTTCACAAGATATATTTCATGGATATTGGTTTGCGCAATGCTCTTATCGGCAATCTAAACCCGCTTTCTATGCGAGCGGATGTGGGAGCTTTGTGGGAAAATTTCTGGATAGCGGAGCGCAGAAAGTATCTTGGCAATCATGGCAAGGATGCCCTCGGTTATTTCTGGCGGACATTCAGAGGTCAAGAAATTGACTACGTGGAGGAGGGTGGTGGTGTCTTGACTGCTTTTGAATGCAAGTGGAACACGAAGGAAAACAAGCGAGTGCCAACTGACTGGCGACTGTTGTATCCAGACGCACTGTATCATCTCATAACACCGGACAGCGCGATGACATTTCTAAAACAGTAAGTAAAATCATAGCTCTATATGGTCCGCATCTACAACCGCGCGCTGTCGGCCGCCGAGATTACCGAGCTCTACAAACTGGGGAGGTAGGGGTGTTACGAATTTTCAATTTACAATTTTGCAATTTTCAATTCCCCCTGTGAAAAATTTCAAGGAACTTGAAATTACAACCAAGGTCATAATTCATAGTGTAAACCTTGCAATTTAGGTACCTATATTGTATACTCAATACATGTATATAAGTAGATTATTGGAGGGTGAGATAGACGCACGGCTCAGCAACAAAAAGGTGCTGATTCTTCTGGGTGCAAGGCAGGTCGGCAAAACCACTCTGATAAAGAATCACATTGCCTGTGAGAGAAATACTTTTCTCAATCTTGATATTGAAGTGGACAAACAGAAGCTCCTTGTGGCCTCCAAGCTCCCGCCTGCCGAGGCGCTCAAGTTTCTGGACAGCCCCGATTATCTAGTCATTGATGAGGCACAGCGCTTGCCGGAAACCGGCAGAATTGTGAAGGGCTGGTATGACACCGAGCTTCCTGTCAAGATTATCTTGCTCGGCTCTTCGAGTCTCAACATCCTGAATCAATCTGCAGAAAGTCTCACCGGAAGAAATGAGAAGTTGTCCCTCACCCCTCTTACCTATGAGGAAGCGTTGGCGCCACAGGGTTGGTACAGCGAGTCCGTCCCGCGAGAGATTTTACTAGATGATTATAGAGAGCAAATAGCGGCGACGCTGGAGGCGTCAATGATCTATGGCGGATATCCCGAAGCGGTGCTTATCGCGGGTAAAAAGGAGTATCTGACTAATTTGGTCGGCGATTATCTGCTCAAGGACATCATGCAACTTGCGCTCGTAAAGACTCCGGACATGGTGAAGAAACTCCTCTACCTTCTGGCGATGCAGATTGGGTCCCTTGTCTCGGTTAGTGAGCTCGCACGCTCCCTTGCCATATCCAGAGAGACGGTGGAACGGTATCTGGAATTACTGGAAGAGACCTATGTCATCTTCCGCTTGCCTGCCTACAGCACCAATCCGAGAAAGGAGATTAGCAAGAGTCAGAAGATTTTCTTCTGGGATACAGGAGTGCGTAACGCGCTTATTGGAGATTTCGCGCCGGTGTCTTCACGGGCTGATATCGGAGGTTTGTGGGAGAACTGGGTTGTGGCAGAGTTTGCGAAATATAATGCCCTGAATGGGGGGTTGCGAAAGCTCTACTTTTGGCGCTCCAGAGGAGGCGGTGAGATTGATATTGTTATCAAAGAGGATGAAAAAATTTCTGCCTTTGAGGTGAAGTGGCGCAAAGGGAAGCGGAGCAAGGCGGACTTTTCGAGCGACTACAGAGTGGTGCCTGTGATTATAAACAGCGCCGACCCGTTCATTGGAAAATTCTTTAAGGTAGGAACGAACAATGTTGAGTGATCCAATTGTCTACCTAGAGTAGCATTTCAAGGCTGGATATTGGACGACGCCCGCATCTACAACCGCACCCTTACGGCCACCGAGATTGCCGAGCTCTATCGGCTGGGGTTGTAGCCAGAAAAAGTAACCAAAAACACTTAATGTTTATCTGTGAATAACTCTGACTTATCCCCATATAAACATTAAGTGTTTATCTGTATAATGTTGGGATGGGGCGGATGCGACAAAATTTCTTTCCTGGATATGATAACGATGAGTTTTATCATGTGTTCAATCACGGCGTTGAAGACTGTTTGATTACAAGAGACAGACTCGATTCTGAACGTTTTCTAATACTACTAGAGTTGCTCAATAAGAAGTCTGTGGTTGGGAGTGTTGCTGATGCTCTGGATGTACTAGAGCCAAATGTTCGAGACAGTCTTGCGGTTGCAGGGCTTAAATTGCATAAAAAAGAGGATAGACTTGTTGAAGTAGTTGCTTATTGTTTAAATCCTAATCACTTCCATCTCCTCTTAAAGCAGGTATCAGATAATGGCGTACCAAACTTCTTACAGAAGTTAAGTATGGCTTATTGTAAGTATATAAACACAAAATATCATCGGAAGGGCACTTTGTTCTACGGTACTTACGGTCGGAGACATATCTCTACTGACGAGTATTTGATACACGCAAGCGCATATATTAATCTAAACTATAAGGTACACAACATACAAGGTTCCAATCTGAATTTGGTAAGGTCTAGCTGGGAGGAATATACTGACAATAAAAGTGGCATATGCGATAGGGATTTAGTAATGGCCAGTTTTTCTTGCCCCGATGAGTACAGAGAATACGCCCTTTCTGCTCTTGAAACAATGCGCGAAAATAAGATTGATAAACAAGAAATGAGGGAAATCGGCATAGACTTATAGTTATCCCCAGATAAACATTAAGTGTTTATATGGGGATAACTAGTGAATGGAGGATGCGATTATTTCTAGGGCTTCTCTGGAGACTGCGGATTCGGGGACGATGCTCTCTAGCTGGTAGCTTACTTGGGCTATGTGTCCTATGTAGCCGACGTTTTGCCACGGTTTTTTTGCATTTACGCTGTCTTTATAAGCAAAGAGTGGGAATGGCGCGCCCGCGACAGGGTCAAAGCTAAGTAGCTTTACCGCGAGCGTGTCGCCATCCGCGCATCCGAAGCGTGCGTGTTGGCAGGGGATTTCTTTAGGTAATATATACTTCAAACGCTCCGCGTCTACCTCACCCAAAAGCTCTGAACGCTCCATAACAAAGGCCGATATGCCGGTGTCTAAAACGGCGAAGTATGGGTCGGTAGCAAATCTCTCTGACGTGCGCATTTTCTCCAGATCGGTCTTTTGGATGAAAACAAGATCCAGCACGCTTTTGTCCACCGCATCGTACTGGGTGAGCACCTCGGCATCTTCCGGCACACACATCTTGAATCCGTAACGCTCGTTTGAATATTCAGTCAGACCAGAAACACAACTGCGAGTAACATCACGATCAGCGACTTGTAGCTCATCTTGTTCGTTGTCAGCTTCCAGCTTTATGCTCCACGATGGTGTATATGAGTCCACTGATTCTTTGCCAGACAATAATTGCTCAGCAAAATAAACTCCAGCGACCACAAGTAGTACGATTATCAGATAACGCATATTAGTAAGATTGTATACAAATTAATGTCAAATGTATAGTCCAGTTTCTTGGTTGAGTAGTTTCTAAAATATAGCTATTTTACTTTGAATTAAAAACGATTAAAATTGCCGTTATCGCTTCACTACGCTCGCGAAGATGGGTTTTGTAGTTCAAGTTACTTTTGGTTTCCAGAAGCAGAGCGCTCTTGGATGTTTTGATTATTTGGAGTAAACTATAACGTAATGGCAGATTACTTCAAAATACAGGGGCAAGGTAGAAGAGCTATCTTGAAGGGAGAGATACCGGTGTATGGCGCCAAAAACGCGGCGCTCAAGGCATTCGCCGCCAGTCTTTTGTTTAAGGATGGACTTACTATTAAAAACGTACCTGACATAGAAGACATAAGATCAGTTGCTAAACTGGTGTCCCTATTTGGTGTACCAATAACAAAGCATGGAGCTAGTGTATACGAGCTGGGTCCCAGAAAAGGAAAGGGTACAAAACTGAACAAAGAGCTATCACGAAAGATACGAGCGTCCATTGTGCTCTCCGGTCCGGTGCTTGGCAGATATGGCGAAGTCGTTTGCTATTATCCGGGAGGATGCATGATAGGGAAACGTCCGATTGATCAATATCTGGATGGTTTTCGTTTGATGGGTGCGAAAGTCAAAGAGGTAGAGAAAGATGATGCCATGGAGATAAGCATCAAGGCACCTCGCGGTGGGTTGAGTGGCGCAAAAATATTCATGAAGAATCCATCTGTCTCTGGCACGGAAACAATAATGATGGCCGCCATTTTGGCAAATGGAACGACCTTTATACAGAACGCGGCAATGGAGCCGGAAATAAAAGCTCTTGCCGACTTTTTGAGTACTTGTGGCGCGAAAATAGAGGGAGCAGGTACATCAGTGATACGAATTGAAGGGAATGGTCTCCTAGAATCAAAGGGTCGTCCATATCTTACGATTCCAGACAGGATTGAGGCGGGGAGCTTTATAATTCTCTCGGCGCTCATAGGTTCGGATGTCTTAATATCAAATTGTAATCCATCTCATCTCTCTGCCATCCTGCACATAATGGAATGCTGTGGCGTGAACCTTGAGGTTGGAAATGACTATGTGCGGGTGCGCTCCTCAAAGAAACCGTACTCACATAAAGAAAAAAATCTTTCCGTAAAGACGCATGAATATCCGGGATTCCCCACAGATCTGCAGGCACCCCTAACAGCATTCCTAACTCAAGTAGAGGGGGATTCCTCTATTTTTGAAACAGTCTTTGAAAGTAGGCTTGAATATATTTCAGATATCTCCAAAATGGGTGGCAGCATTGTGCCTGTGTCCAATAATCAGGTTATAATACACGGACGCACTGATTTGATAGGACGTGAAATGGAGGCGAAGGATCTTCGTTCGGGCATGGCATTTTTGATCCTCGGTCTTATCGGAAAAGGAGAATCGCTTGTCATGAACGCTTACAATATAGACAGAGGCTACGCGAAAATAGAGGAAAGACTGCACAAAGTGGGTGCCAAAATTGAGCGCGTATCCAATGAGGGAAAAGGTGAAAGGTTGAAGGTTGGATAAGAATTAAGAATTATGAATTAAGAATTAAGGAGGTTGTTGTCGGAATCGCACGACACATACAATAGATTTCTTAATTCCTAATTCATAATTCATAATTCTCGTCATCAACCTTCAACCTTTCACCTTTAATCTAGTGTCCTTTTACCTAAATTTGTGTCTATATTTAACTCAAAACTCGGAATAGATCTAGGCACCGCCAACACCCTTGTTTTTGTGCCGGGCAAAGGAGTAGTTCTTTCTGAACCTTCGGTTGTGGCGGTGTCCGAACACGATCGCAGAGTTCTCGCTGTGGGAATAGAGGCCAAGGAGATGGTCGGACGTACTCCTGATAATATTGTGGCGTATAGACCCATGCGAGATGGTGTAATCGCGGACTATCGCATTACCGAAGCGATGTTGCGGTACTTCATAGCAAAGGCTCTTGGCAAGTGGAACATTTGGAAACCAGAAGTGCTAGTCTCCGTTCCAGCTGGTATCACATCTACAGAACGACGTGCCGTCGTGGAAGCTACTGTGCAAGCTGGAGCGAAGAATGCTTATGTTGTCAAAGAGCCAATTTTGGCTGCCATCGGTGCTGGCATCCCTATAAATGAAGCGCGTGGGCACATGATAGTGGATATAGGCGGAGGTACGACAGACGTCGCCGTTATATCTCTTGGCGGAATAGTGGCGGCAAATTCCGTGAAGTGTGCTGGCAACAAAATAGATCAGGCCATAGCTGAATACATAAAGAAAACCTATAATCTCGGAATTGGGGAGAAAATGTCTGAAGATGTGAAGATTAAGGTGGGTGCGGCTGTGCCACAAGAAGAAAATCTCACAATGACTGTAAAGGGTAGGGACTTTCTTTCAGGGCTCCCGCGATCTGCAACCATATCCGGTAACGAGATAGTGGGTGCCATAGATGGTGAGCTACGTATTATTGTTCGTGCCATAAAAGATGTCCTACAAGAAACTCCGCCAGAGCTTGCTTCTGACATAATAGATCGCGGGATTTTGATGACAGGAGGGTCTTCTATGCTTCGTGGTCTAACGGATCTCATAGAGCGAAGAATCGGAGTTGTAGCCACACTTGCCGACTCGCCGCTTCTTTGTGTAGTTAGAGGTACAGGAATCGCACTTTTGCACCTAGACACATACAAGCGCTCTATTATAGCCAAACGTTAGTATCTACGGAAATAGGCGAAAATGTATTTTCCGTGTGTATTGAAATTTTACAAACACATTGTCCATGGTTCATGAGAAAATTTTCAGATCTAAAAAGCGTCAAGGATTTGCATCACGCGATTGTTTTAGAGGGTGACCGTAGCGCGAGCGAACAGGAAGTGATTCTCTTTGTAAAGGACAATTTCGGGCTCACGATGTCTCATCAGGATTTTTATACGAAAAGCACATCACTATTTGATGTGGACATGGGCTCTGATTTCAGAGAGTTTATGACGAGAAAGACAATATCGGGGCATAAGGTTGCCCTCATCTCCGCCTCTCAATTTTCTGATTCTGTACTGGACTCTCTTCTTAAGACGATAGAGGAGCCAAGCGAGGGGACGTATGTCTTTTTTGCTGTCCAAAACGCGGATATCTTGTTGGCTACCATACTTTCTCGCTCTCTTGTTTGTAGTAGCACAAACAAAAGCGAGCAAAGTGGTGCGATAGAGGATCTTGCGCAAAAATTCGTAGAGGCAAATATAAAAGATCGCTTCTTACTTGTAGATTCTATTATAAAGAAGATAGAGGGGACGAGCGAAAAGGCTCAAGAAGGAAGACGTGTCCAGAAAGAGCATGCGAGGATTTTTGTCGGTGAGCTTGTGAAGGTGATTGTGGGTAAGAAGATGGGTGGAAGGGACTCGGCTCTACTTGTAGCCAAGTTGCTTGGCACGCCGTCCCCCAATCTGGGATTGTTATTTGAACATTTAATATTCGCAATAGACAGAAAGTAATGTATAATAGTTAGCACAGTAGGTTATATGTCAGATATAAATGAATTTGTAGAAAGAGCAGGAGAGATAGACGAGTGGCTCGGAAGGGAGCTTTCTTCGGTGCGAACGGGTAAGGCATCTCCTTCACTTCTTGATTCTGTACAGGTGGAGTCTTATGGTTCCAAAAGTCCTGTAGCGCATGTGGCGAACATAACATCTGAAGATGCGCGTACTTTGCGTGTAACACCATGGGACAGAGGACAGGTAAAGGCGATTGAGTCAGCAATAGCTGCCGCCAATCTTGGTGTGTCTACTAGTCCAGATGATGTCGGATTGCGCGTCATATTCCCGGAACTTTCATCGGAGAGGCGCATCGTGCTGGATAAGATTGTTGGAGAGAAGCTGGAAGAGGGGAGAGTTTCTCTTCGCAAATCAAGAGAAGAAGTATTGAATACTCTAAACGCAAAGGAGAAGCAAAAAGAAATATCAGAAGATGAAAAATATCGCGCCAAGGACGAGCTGGAGAAATCAATGAGCGAAGCAATGAAGAAGCTAGACATCCGCGCAGAAAAGAAGCGAGTAGAGATAAGCCAGTGATATGACAATTTCCGCAATAATACTCTTTTTAATAATACTGATTTTGCTTGTCCTATCGCATGAGTTCGGACATTTTATAGTAGCGAAGTTTTTTCGGATAAAAGTGGAAGAATTTGGCTTTGGATTCCCGCCTCGCGCTTTCGGAAAGAAGTTTGGCGAGACGATTTATAGTATAAACTGGTTACCATTTGGTGGGTTTGTGCGACTTTTGGGGGAAGATCCGGAAGAAAATGTAGCGGAGGAAGAAGCAGGCAGAAGCTTTGCAAAAAGAAGCATACCGGTGCGCATGGCGGTAGTTGTCGCTGGAGTCGTTTTTAACTTGATACTCGCATGGATTTTGTTTACAACGGGATTTCTCACGGGACTTCCCATGCCGCTTGGTAGCGCACCGAATGGTGCGATTGTTGGTGAATCCAGACTTGTAATAACTAGCGTTGCTTCTGATTCTCCGGCAGAAATTGCTGGATTCCAATCGATTGATACAGTTATTTCCATAGAAGATAGAAACGATGAAAGCAAACTTGAGATACTTACCCCAGAGTCTATGGTAGATTTTATACGTGCTAGAGAGGGGCACGAGCTTTTGTTTACGCTTATGCGCGGAGAGGACAGGAGAGATGTCATAGTGATTCCGAAAAAAGTAGAGTTGGATGGTCATGCAAAGATAGGTGTCGCTTTAGACTCCATCGCCTCCGTGCGATTACCACTACATCTCGCGATATGGCAAAGTGGAAAGCTAACCGGGAGTCTGTTCGTGACAACTTTTGACGCGCTTGGATCACTGGTGCTGGACGTGTTCAGAGGGTCAGCCAGCAGAGAAGCGGTCACAGGACCAATCGGCATCATCGGTCTGGTACAAACCGCGAGCTCCTTTGGATATGTTTATCTACTAGGATTGACAGCTATAATTTCGGTGAATTTGGCAGTAATTAATCTTCTCCCCATACCTGCCCTAGATGGCGGTCATATTCTATTCTTTGTCATAGAAGCAATTATAGGACGCCCACTGTCCGCCAAGGTGCGGGCACGCGCGTCAGGCACTTTTTTCTTCTTGCTCATCGGGCTGATGATACTAGTCACGGTATTTGATATTCTCAAAATTTTCTCTTAGTCTAACCGGATAGGAGTTCAACTCCTATCCGGGGAGCTTTGCTGAATTGGGGGAAAAAGAGTATCATGTAGGTCTATGAGACAATCAAATTACTTTCTAAAAACAGAAAAGAATGTATCGGACGAGGACAAGAGCACGTCCGCGCGTCTTTTGAAACAGGCGGGCTATATTAGGGAGTCGGTCGCCGGCAGATACTACTTCTTGCCCATCGGACAGCGAGTCCAGCAAAAGATCATCTCCGTAGTAAAAAGGGCAATGGACAAGGCGGGTGGGCAGGAGATGGTTTCTCCGATTTTGCACCCACTTGAACTCTGGAAGGAGACAAACAGGACAAACACCGCCGGCTTTGAACTAATGAAGGTTAAAGATAGGCGCGGAAGTGAATTTGCCCTTGGTGGTACGGCAGAGGAGATGTTTGTGGACTTGGTGCGTGGCTACACGGTAAGTTACAAAGATCTGCCGTTCCAGCTATATCAATTCTCGCCCAAATTTCGCGACGAGATACGAGCGCGTGGCGGACTGTTGCGCGTACGTGAGTTTATTATGAAAGACGGCTACTCATTCCATGCGGACGAGACGGATTTCAAAAAGACATATGATGAGATGAAGGTGGTGTACACAGAGATATTCAAAGAACTTGGGCTTGATACTGTAATTGTAGAGTCGGATAACGGCTACATTGGCGGAGAGTATTGCCACGAGTTTATCGTAGATTCGGAGATAGGAGAGAGCAGGTACTTTGTTTCTGCTGACGGTTCTTATGCCGCGCATGAGGATGTGGCGGTTTTTGAGAAAGAGGCGATGAATGCGGACGAAGAGATAAAGGAGCTCACGGAGGTGGACGCGCCTCGCGGTAGTACAATGGAAGATGGAGTTGCTTTCCACAAGCTACCACTCTGGCGACAGATTAAAGATGTGTTGTTTGTGGACGATAAGGGAAGGTTTGTCTTGGCGGTTATTCGTGGCGACTTTGATGTCAATGAGACTAAGTTAGCACACCTTGCCGATACTACGACACTACGCACGGCGACAGATGAAGAAATCCGCGATGTCTTGCATTCTGAACCGGGCTTCATCTCGCCTGTCGGACTCTCGCACCCACAGCTCATAATCGTAGCGGATGGTTCTCTGCGTACCATCGTGAACGCCTACGGAGGTACGAACAAAAAGAGTAGAGACTTTTTGAATATCAATATAGACAGAGATTATAAGCCGGATATAGAGGGGGACATTGCTCTCGCAAAAGAAGGTTATAGTGCAACCGGTGGTTGTGGTAAACTGATAGAAAAAAAGGGGATAGAAGTGGGCAATATATTCCAGCTTGGTTATCACTATTCCAGCAAAATGAAGGGCGCATCTTATATTGACGCGGATGGCAAGGAACAGCCGTTTTATATGGGATGTTATGGTATCGGTATCGGACGCACAATGGCGACCATTGTAGAGAAGTATAATGATGAGAAGGGTATGATGTGGCCGGAAAGCTCCTCACCTTTCCAAGTACACCTGATAGACCTGGCCGGGAACAACGAGGAGGTGAGGAGGGAGGCCGAAGGGTTGTACGCGCGCCTGCAAGAGAAGAATATAGAAGTGTTGTGGGACGACCGAGATTTGCGCGCAGGAGAGAAGTTTGCCGATGCTGACCTTATCGGAATACCGCACAGAGTGGTTGTTTCTCCAAAAACAAAGACGGAAGGAAAAGTGGAATACAAGAAAAGAGGCGAGAGCGATGTCAGGTTGATAGATGAGATAGAGCTTGTGCATATGATAGAGTCAGTCTTGTAGATTTTAGCTTGAAAATTATGGGAGTACTGGGAAACATATTATCAAAAATAAGACCATTTCATGGGAATGACATTGGTATAGATCTAGGCACCGCCAACACCCTTGTATATGTGAAAGGTATCGGCACCGTGATAAACGAGCCATCAGTCGTGGCCCTCAACCAGAAGACAGGGCAGGTGGTAGGAGTTGGTGGCGATGCGAAGCAGATGCTAGGAAGAACTCCGGCGCACATTGCCGCCATTCGTCCGCTTGTGGATGGAGTTATTTCTGATTTTGAGGTTACCGAGGAAATGATAGCCTACTTTGTGAGAAAGGCGGAGGAAAAGGCGGGGAAGAGGATGGGTAGACCAAGAGTCGTTATAGGAGTACCTTCAGGTGTTACAAACGTTGAACGACGTGCGGTAAAGGATGCCACAAGAAGTGCCGGTGCTAGAATAATCTATCTGATGGAAGAGCCTATGGCAGCTGCCATAGGTATACACCTTCCTGTCTTTCTGCCAGTAGGTAATATGATCATAGATATAGGAGGTGGTACTACCGATATCGCTGTTATATCACTAGGTGGCATAGTTCAATCAGAAAATCTGCATGTGGCTGGAGATAAATTGAACCGCGACATAATAAATTATGTACGCGACGAGTTCAAAATACTGCTTGGAGAAAAGACGGCAGAGGAGATAAAGATCGCTGTCGGCTCCGCGGGTAAAGACAACAATGGGAGAGAGGCGCCTGTTCGTGGTCGTGATCTTGTTACAGGTCTTCCTAGAGAGGTTATGCTCACATCCGATGATATCAAAGAAGCGACAGCGCCCTCTTTCATAACATTGGTAGAAAAAGTAAAAGCAGTCTTGGAACGCACACCACCGGAACTTATAGCCGACATAATGAAGCGCGGAATATTTATGGTTGGGGGCGGAGCACTTATAGAAGGACTTGCGGAGTATCTCTCTGATGAAATAGGAATACCTGTATATGTGGCGGACGATCCGCTCACTGCGGTATTACGGGGAACTTCTGTTGTGCTGGAGGACATAGGCAAACATAAAAGCGCTTTTATTGATCATGAGGACAATACTTTAAGTGATTAGAGGTACATGCGCAGAGATTCAGGCTATAAAGTAAGAACAAGTAGAAAAAAAAGGTGGGTAATTTTAGTCCTACTATTGCTTCTTGTGCTTGTTGTGGTTCCATTCTCACCAATGCCAGATATAGTACAGGGTAGAGTAGTGAGAGTGCTTTCACCGGCACTTCAATTTGGTGAATCAATACGCCTCGGATTTCTCGCACCGTTTAAGTATCTGAAGTCAAAAAAAGAGCTTCTTGCAGAAAATGAGAAACAGAGGATGGAAATAATTGCAATTACCAGCAAAATGGCGGTATTGTCTGCCGTAGAGAAGGAAAATGATGAGCTGAGAAGCGCGCTTGGAAGAGATGGCGCGGAAAGACATGATGTGTACAGTTTCCTAGATCAAGCAATGGATGATGATTTTGTTCCGCCTCGGAATATAGAGGACGGATCAGTGCTTGCGGATGTGATTACGCGTCCGGGGAGATCTATTTACGATGTCTTTCTGGTAGATGTGGGAAGAGATAATAATATTCCATTGCACTCACTCGTACTCCTAGATCCCTATACTGCAGTAGGTTATGTAGATGAGATTGATGGGAATGTAGCGCGTGTCCGACTTTTTAGCGCAAGTGATACAGAGATACAGGCAGTGTCTGGAGAAGAAGGCAGTATTATCAATCTTCGCGGTTTGGGAAGTGGTACGTGGGGAGGTAAACTTCCGAAGAATATGGAGCAGGAGATCGGCACGTCATTATACTTAAAATCCAACGGAAAATATTATCTTTTGGCTAGGATTTTGAAAAGATTATCCAAGGATGATGACTCGTTTTTTGAGTTTTTGGCAGGCTCGCCCATAAATGTCAATCGGGTACACCTTCTCTATATAATTTCTGATACTTATAGACTTGGAGAATAGAATTAATTTATGCAAACTCTCATTCTTTGTCTAATAGCTTTTTTCTCCGCGATTCTTTTGCCTGCTTGGATGTCGCTATCTGTCGTCAGTGTTCTCGCTGTTTGGAGGAGGTCTCCCATGATTATATTTCTAAACTCATTTTTACTAGATACATTATTTGCTGTCCCGATTAGAGGTATGTTTGGTTCGCAGGGAGTATATACATTTATAGCGATTGTTATTTTGACAGCATATTATTTCGTATTACCGCATACCAGATACTATAATGTTTAATTTTAGATGGAGGAAGAAGAAAAGAACTAGGTACGTGGCACCGGATGAGGTCTTTATGGATAGTCACAATACGCCTCGTTTTGATACGCACACTCTTGAGGGTCGTATAGAGCGTCCGATGTCGCGAGGTACATTTTATATGTTGGCTGGGCTTTTTGTGCTTATTGCTTCTCTGTTTCTTTTTAAGATTGGAAGTCTGGAGATTGCTAGGGGTGGAGAGCTTCGCGATAGGAGCGAGCGCAACACACTCACAAAGAGTGCTATATTTCCAACAAGAGGAGTGATATATGACAGGAGAGGTATTCTGCTTGCTTGGAACGAAAACGATCGCATCTACAAATATGTGCCGGGACTGGCACCGGTTGTAGGCTACACGGGCAAACCAAACAAAGAGGAGATTATAAGCAACATCGCGCTTTCGGAGGAGCGTATTGGACGGAGTGGCGTGGAAAGACTCTCAAACAGAATATTAAGAGGTACTTTGGGAGAGAAAATAGAGGAGAGAGACGCAAGAGGCGAACTGGTATCTTTTGGAATGCAGGTTGAACCAAAAGATGGAGGTGCAGTATCGCTTTCAATAGATAGTGAACTAAATGCGATACTTTATGAGGCAATAGATAAGCTGAGTCGCGAAAAGGAGTTTGAGGGAGGGGCTGGTGTAGTGATGGATGTTGGGACTGGCGAAATTTTGGCCGCAGCCTCGGTGCCGTCGTTTGATCCCAATATCTTCGTAACTAAAAATGATCCACAAATTATCGCAAGGTACACAAATGATCCCATGAAGCCTTTCCTTGATCGTGTTATTTCAGGTCAATATACACCGGGATCAATCATCAAGCCGTTTATGGCACTCGCTGCTTTGAGTGAAAATATCATTTCACCTACAAAAAAACTTCTTTCCACGGGTTCTATCCGTGTACAGAATCAGTTTGACCCTACTTCGTACACGGTTTTCAAGGATTGGAAGGCTCACGGCTGGGTGGATATGAGAGAGGCAATTGCTCATTCGTCAGATGTTTATTTCTACATCATAGGTGGCGGTTTCAAAAGCGATGGAGGGGATGCACCCGGAGTTCGTCAAGAGGGACTCGGGATAGAAAGGATAGAATCTTATATGAACATGTTTGGATTTGGGGAGAGCACGGGGGTAGAGCTCTATGGAGAAAGTTTGGGTACGATACCATCACCAGCTTGGAAGAAGGAAAATTTTGATGGGGAGGAATGGAGGCTTGGTAATACGTACCACACATCTATAGGTCAGTATGGCTTTCAGATTACTCCAATCCAGATGGTGCGTGCTATTGCCTCTATTGCAACCGACGGCAACCTTGTCCGACCTACCATTTTCAAAGTGAACGAAAGAGACAAGGTTTTAGCGCAAGAGATAGTTCTACCCAAGGAGCACTGGAAAGTGGTTAAGGAAGGAATGAGGATGTCAGTAACCCACGGGACAGCGATGCGACTTTCCAATGAAAAAGTGAAAGTGGCGGCAAAGACCGGTACTGCCGAACTGGGGGTGGGCAAGGATAAGGTTAACTCACTGGTAGTTGGCTTCCTGCCTTATGACGAACCAAAGATCTCCTTTGTATTACTTATAGAAAAAGGTCCAAGAGCAAACACAGTAGGTGCATCAGCCGCCATGCGCGAGGTCATAGACTGGATGGTACTCCACAGACCGGAATACATAAGGTGAGCTTGTAGGAGTTAGCTTGTAGGAGTTAGCTTGTAGCTTCTAGCTTCTGACTGGTGCTGTTGTGCAGCGTTGCGTCGTAAGAAGCTTCAAGCTAGCTCCTACCCGCCTTGCCGCCTTGCAGGCAAGCTAGAAGCTCACATCGTGTTCCATTCCATTTCTATCTCAGGTGTGTTATAGTTAGGCAAATTTACAAGATAAGACACTTTATATATGGGTCCAGCAAGTTATCTCTCAAAGGAGAAATTAGAGGAGTTGAAACAGGAGCTAGAACATTGCGCAAATGTAAAGAGAAAGGCGATTGCCGAATCTCTAGACTATGCGAAGTCACTCGGTGACTTATCGGAAAATGCCGAGTATCATCAAGCGCGAGAAGACCAGGCTACAAATGAAGATAGGATAAAGCAGATTGAAGCGATGCTTAGAGACGCGGTCTTGGTTACAGAACAGCACGGGAATGTCGTGCAGATCGGCTCACCTGTGGAAGTAAGGGGAATTAGAGATGAAGGTGGTGGTAAGTTTGTGCTGGTTGGATCGCAGGAGGTTAATATAAAAGAGAGGAAGATATCAAATGATTCACCTCTAGGCAAAGCAATGCTAGGGAAAAGAAAGGGAGATAAATTTTCGTATAGGATGCCGAGTGGCAAGATTGCTGAATACGAAGTATTATCTGTGGGTTGATTTATAGAGGTTGAAAGAGATGAATAATTAAGTAAAAATATGGCAGGGATAGAAGATCTACGGTCTGATAGACTAAGGAAGCTTGCTCTCTTGCGTGAGGCGGGTAAAAATCCGTATCCTTCACGCACAAGAAGGGATACAGAGATTGCGGATATCCTTCCATCTTTTGATACACTTTGCGAAGGTAGTAAAGAATTCAATATAGCAGGACGAATAATCGGCAAACGTGAGCATGGAGATTCTGTGTTCGCGGACATATATGACGGTAGTGGAAAGCTACAACTTCACCTTGATGTCGCCAAGCTGGGACGCAAAGAGTTTGATCTATTTGTAGAGGCTATGGACATGGGTGATTTTGCGGAAGCAAATGGCACTCTCTTTCGCACAAAGCGAGGCGAACCATCGCTCTCGGTCTTGAGCTGGAATGTGCTTTCCAAGAGCCTACTACCACTTCCAGAAAAGTATCACGGCTTAAGTGATGCGGAAGAGCGTTTCAGAAAAAGGTATTTGGATATACTTGGCGATCCGGACTTGGGAAAGTTGTTTCAAAAAAAGGCGAGGTTTTGGGACACAGCAAGATCATTTTTGAAAAAGCGTGGTTTCTTAGAAGTGGAGACGCCAACCTTGGAGCTTACTACAGGTGGTGCTGAGGCCAGACCATTTATGACACACCATAATGATTTTGATATGGATGTGTATCTTCGGATATCGGTTGGAGAGTTGTGGCAAAAGCGACTGATGTCAGCGGGCTTTCCGAGAACTTTTGAGATTGGACGCGTGTATAGAAATGAGGGTAGTAGCCCCGAACATCTGCAAGAGTTTACGAATCTGGAGTTTTATATGGGATACGCCTCATACGAAGACGGTATGACTATGGTAGAAGAAATGTATCGTACTATCGCTCTAGAAGTATTTGGCACAACAGTGTTTGAAAGCAAGGGACATTCTTTTGACCTTGCCGCCGATTGGATAAGAATTGATTATCGCAGTGAAGTGTTGAGACAGACGGGAATTGACGTGATATCTGCAACTGAAAATGAGATTATAAAAAAACTTGGCGAGCTTCGTGTAAATTATGAAGCAAAAAATAGAGAAAGGTTGGTGGACAGTCTTTGGAAGCATTGTAGGAAGAGCATATCTGGACCTGCATTTCTAGTGCATCATCCCAAGTTTTTGGCTCCGCTTTCCAAATCTAGGCCAGATGATCCGGAGACAACTGAGAAGTTTCAACCGATCATAGCCGGTACCGAGGTTGGTACTGGATACTCAGAACTGAATGATCCATTGGATCAACGTGCTAGATTCCAAATACAACAGAGGCTTTTACAAGACGGGGACGAGGAAGCGATGATGCCTGACTGGGAGTTTGTGGAGATGCTAGAGCATGGCATGCCACCCACTTGTGGTTATGGATTTGGTGAAAGATTATTTTCTCTATTGGCAGGATTGCCGATAAGAGATACTCAGCTCTTTCCACTGATGAGACCAAAAGTTTAAAAAGAAATTTTAGAAAATATGTCAAAAACAAAAGAGATAAGGGTAGCAGACAGTTTCACCTTGCATCCGAACGAAGAGAGTTTTATGTTGGAGAGAGAGCGTAATTTATACAATAATTCAAAAAATAAACTGGAGAGTCTTGTAGGGATAGAATCTTTCAGAAAAAGAGATAATGGCGTATTAAAAGATATAGTTCATACCGAGCTGGAATCCAGTCCTTTTCAGATTGAGCCCAACATGTTGGAGGATGAAGAGATTATTAGATCACAGCAGAAAGCACTGGATAGGGGTATCACAACGGATATGTCGGTAGTTCAAGCTTGGTTTTAAGAGGTTTACGCGATGGATCTGGAAGATTTAGACGTTAGCTATGAGATTCTAGGTGAGAGCTTGGAGGTAAAAAGTTTGCGTATTGGTAAGGGACTGTGTCCAAAATGTGATGCTACCCACGATGAAGAAAGGCAAAAATTTTTGAAATTAAGAAAAGATTGCCGTAATTCTGAGATTTCATTTAAAGTTAAGGTTGTTGGATTAGATACAAAAAATCTGAAAAAGTTACGTGGAGATATAAATTAGCTTAAGAGGAGATATTTGAAAAACCCATCTTTGCTAACAAGGTGGGTTTTTCTTTGGATTTGCATGATTTTGGAATGTGTTGCATTAATTGGATATGTGGATAATTGGCTTATACAAAGTGGGAGGAAGTGGTGTATAATGGTATCAAAGTGGGAGAGTGTGGGAAGTCTATATTTTGTCTCAAAGTCGACTTCCCAGACTCTCTTATAAGAGTAGAGAGATGCTAATCGGCGAATACATCCACACAATAGATTCAAAGAAGCGCCTTGCGCTTCCGGCAAAGTTTAGACGAGAGGTGGGAACAAAGCTGATTGTCTCAACGGGTTTTGAAAGATCTCTCTATGTCCATACGCCTGGCTCATGGGAAAAGATGACAGAGGAATTGTCCGGGACATCTCTGGGTACCGCAGATGAGAGAAGTTTAAACAGATTTTTCCTCGCAAGTGCGTTTGAGACTGATGTGGACGCGATAGGGAGGATTTTGATACCGGACTATCTGAAGGATTTCGCAGGTCTGACCGAGAAGGTCGCGGTGATAGGGTTGAGAAGCAGGATTGAGCTTTGGGACGAAGAAGAGTGGCAGAAGTACAAAGCTAGAGTCGCCAAAGATGCTGACAAGTTGGCTGAAAAATTGGGAAACATATAGAGGCGAAGTAGAGCATACGATGTAATAACAAGAGAGAGGAAAAAATGTCTGATTAATATGAATGATGATTTTATTTCCCAACAATCAGTACACAGCACTTCGGATTTTCAGTCACTTGATTTACATACGCCAGTTCTTTTACAAGAAGCGATAGAAGCACTAGATCTCAAAACAGGAATGACAGTCCTTGACGCGACCTTGGGGGGTGGAGGGCATGCATTTGCAATCTGTGAAAAGATAGGAAGTGCTGGCACCTTGATAGGTATGGATGCGGACGAAGATGCTGTTCTAAGGGTGGCTAGACTTCTGAGGGAAGGGAAGACACGCAAGATGCTTAGGGTAGAAAATTTTAGATTGCTTGAGGATGTGCTCGCGGCGCTCGATATACGAAGACTAAACGCTGCGCTCTTCGATCTGGGACTTTCCTCTTTCCAGCTCGAAGCAAGCGGCCGAGGCTTCAGTTTCGAGCGCGACGAGCCCCTCTTCATGACATTTGATGCGTATCCGGAGCATGGGGGGGCAATGGACATTCTGCGTACGTGGACAGAGAGTGATCTGGTGCAAATTTTTAAGGAAAGCGATGAAAAGTTTCCAGGCAGAATCGCGAGAGCGATCGTAGAGAGGCGCAGGAAAGCTAGGATTGAAAGCGCCAAGGATTTGGGTGAGATTGTGAAAGATGCCGTTCCTTCTATGGCCAAAAGGGGAAGGATACATCCGGCAACGAAGGTATTTCAAGCTCTACGCATGGCAGTGAATGGCGAGATGGAAGCATTGGAGACGGGTTTGAAGGTAGCGCTAATGCATTTGGAGGTCGGGGGGAGACTCGTAGTCATTTCATTTCATAGCGGTGAGGATAGAATTGTAAAAAGATTCGGAAAGGAAAGAGAAAATAGTGGTGAGTTGGAGATAGTTACAAAGAAGCCGATAATTCCGACAGATATGGAGATTGTGCGCAATACGCGATCAAGAAGCGCGAAAATGAGAGTGTTCAAGAAAAGATAGTTGGAAACGCGAGTCTCTGAATGTAGCATGGTCTGATTTGTACCGAGCTACACTTTACACTAATTTACTTTGTTTAATATATGAAGTCACTCATTCCAAGAAATATTTTTATACCCGGAACCAGTTTGTTTGGATTGTTGGCTATGTTAGCGATTTTGCTTTTACTTTCATATACTTATTTTTTGGCTAGTTCGGTTGCTTATGTTGCCGCCACCAAGGAGCTGGTGCGGGATATTGGAGGAGCTGAGCGCGACATAGGAGAGCTTGAATCAAAATACATTGTGTTTATGAGAGAGCTAAACGAGAAAGACGCATTGGCGCAAGGATACGTGGCGGTTTCCAAGACTCACTATGTTAAAGCTGGTAGCGGTTCTGTTTTGTTTGCTCAAAATAACAGATAGTTATGTCCACCCCAAAGAAGGAACAATCATTTAGATTGCGACTCCTGGCGGGGGTCGTTGTGCTTTTGGCGCTTCTTTATAGCGGGCGTCTCTTTGACTTACAAATTGTAAATGGGGAGAGCTATACAGAGGACGGTAATAGACAGTATGTATCGCCTGGAACGGCAGGTTTTGATAGGGGTTCAATTTATTTCACAGAAAGGAAAGGCAATATCGTATCTGCCGCGACGCTCAAGTCCGTGTACTTTGTGTCCACCGACCCATCAAAAGGGGAAGATCCGACGTCCTTATATAAGGCGATTAATGCCTACTTGAACGAAAGCGACAGGAAGGAATTGCTGAATAAACTTTCTGAAAAGAATGATACTTACGAGGTCATAGCAAACAGTATTTCTAAAGAGAGTGCGGACGCGATATCAGAACTCAAGTTGAAAAATATTCGTGTTCATCGCAGGGCTGAAAGAAACTATCCCGGGGGTAATTTAGCATCGCACGTTCTAGGATTTGTCGGACAGGATGAGACGACTGGGGACAATTTCATCGGTCAGGCTGGGGTGGAGAAGTACTACGAGGATATTCTGCAAAGAGGTGAAGACAGACTTTATGTGAATTTTTTTGCAGAGCTATTTGGAAATATTTCCAGTGTAATATTTGAGAAGGGGCGAGAGAGAGAGGGAGATGTAGTTCTTACAATTGAGCCTGCCGTAGAGCTTGAACTAGAGCGGGTACTTGCTCTCATTATGGAAAAATATGATAGCACAGAGGCGGGTGGTATCGTGCTTGATCCTAGGAGCGGGGAAGTTCTTGGTATGGCAGCACTGCCAAATTTTGACCCCGCAAAATACCATGATGCGCAAATTTCAAGCTTTAGAAATCCGCTTGTTCAATCAGTATTTGAACTTGGCTCCATCGTGAAACCGCTAACTATGGCTGCGGCGCTTGATGCCGGTGTCGTCTCGCCGGAATCTACATATAATGACAGAGGTTCGCTAGAGATATCTGGATATACGATCAGTAATTATGATGGAAAAGCGCGAGGTGTAGTAGACATGCAAGAAATATTAAATCAATCACTAAACACAGGCGCGGTATACTTAAGTGAGAAACTAGGAGCAAGCAGATTTGAGAGGTATATGCAAAACTATGGTTTTGGAGAATTAACCGGGATAGAATTGCCGGGCGAATCTATCGGACTGACGAGTACGCTTAATAGGAGCAGACCGGTGGAGCTCGCCACGGCTTCATTTGGACAGGGTTTCGCCGTCTCGCCGATAACGATGGCACGCGCCCTAGCATCTCTTGGGAATGGCGGACTGCTTATAGCCCCGCATGTAACTAAGCAAATCATTTATCCTCTATACGGTCGCGAGAAGATAGAAAAAAAAGTCGTGCGCCGTGTTTTGGATGAAAGTACGAGTATAGCAGTTACGAGGATGCTTGTAGAGGTGGTGGATACAGTTTTAGGAGGAGGAAAACACAAGCTGGAAAATCACACAGTAGCTGCCAAAACAGGTACCGCCCAAATGCCGCAGCCTGGAGGTGGCTACTATCCCGACAAATATCTACACTCCTTCTTCGGCTATATGCCGGCTTACGATCCCAAATTTTTAATTTTCCTATATGTCAAAGATCCAAAAGGTGTACGCTATGCCTCTGAAACTCTCACTGATCCATTCTTTGACATAACTAACTTTCTGCTCCATTATTATGAAGTACCGCCAGACCGCTAAATATCGGTGTCCGACATCGCTAATTAGCCATATTTTAGAGTATTTTAAAAAATGAAAGCCTTATTACGTTATTGGGTAGTATCAATCCTCACATGGGAGGCAAAACAGGTTTTGCGTAGACAGAATCCGCGTATTGTTGGCGTTACTGGAAATGTAGGGAAAACATCTGCTAAAGATACAATCGCGTCTGTACTAGGCACTGGTTTTACTGTCAAAAAAAGTGAGAAAAGCTACAACAGCGAGCTTGGGCTACCACTATCTGTGCTTGGTCTGGAGAGCGGATGGGATAGTCCATTCGCGTGGTTACTGAACATGATGAGTGGTTTTTATCAGGTTATTTTTAGGAGGAAAAATTTTCCAGAGTGGCTTGTGCTTGAACTGGGTGTAGATCAAGTGGGAGATATGAAAAAGGCCGTATCATGGCTTTCTATGGATGTGGTCGTTATGACTGGAATGTCAGACCCACCCGTGCATGCCGAATTTTTCAAGTCGCCGGACGAGCTTTACGCGGAGAAGGCGAGGATAATAGATGGTCTGAAGTTGGGTGGTGTGCTCATTATAAATGGTGATGATCCAATCACCGTTCGCCTCGCTTCAGAAAGTGGTAGAGGTGCTATTAGCTTTGGTATCAAGAGTGGTTCAGGTATTGTAGCCTCAAACATTCATATAACATATAGAGAAGAAAGCGGTAAACGATTACCAGAGGGTATAACTTTCAAATTGGAGTATCAAGGAAAATCACTGCCGGTTAGGATGCCGGGCGTGGTGGGCAAGAATATGGTCTACGCCGCGCTAGCTGCTATTACCGTAGGCATGACTCAGAAACTAAATGTTGTGGAGACAATAGCCGCGCTATCAACTGCGGAGAAACCGAGGGGTCGTCTTCGCCTTTTAAGGGGTAAGAAGGGATGTTTCATTTTGGATGATAGTTACAACAGTTCACCAACAGCGGCGACTCTAGCAGTAGATACTTTGAAAGAAATTATAGTTAAGGGAAAAAAGATAGCAGTACTGGGTGACATGCTAGAGCTTGGCAGTTTTGCAGAAAATGCGCACGAGAAACTTGGCACGAAAGTTGCGGATGTGGCACACACTCTCTTCACAGTCGGAACGCTTGCGAGGGGTATACGCGAAGGAGCACTAGACGCCGGGTTTGATCATGAAAGGGCTATTCACTTTAGTAAATCCATAGATGTGATTCCAAGTCTTTTGGAAACCATAAAAGAGGGAGATTTGGTGCTAGTAAAAGGCTCGCAAGGAGTGAGAATGGAACGTATCGTCCGTGAACTTCTTAAAGACACCGAAAGAGCCTCGGATCTTCTTGTCCGCCAAGACAAGCAGTGGTTAGCTAGATAGATTGTTAAATAAACAGACTGAGTGAAAGAGATTTGGCACAGAGTTCGTTACATCTTCACTGGTCTAGATTTGATTTTTGTTGCTTTCTTTGGAATAATCAAGATGAACAGTACACTAGTGGAATATGGAAGGTAGGTAGAATCAGATGACAGGAAGTAAAACACGGGTTGAGAGCAACGGGCGCTTGGTATTGCGGAGACAGGTTGTGAAAGTCTTAGATGAGGTTTTGGACTGGGTTTGGTTGGAATCAGAGGTCGGCAGAGTGAGAAGACGAGCTGACCGTGAGACTGAAAGGGAGTATTTTATTACTACTTATGGAGTCATTCCATCCAACCTTAAACCTCGCATAGAAGACACCAAAACTCGTCTTATCCTGCGGAAAAGAAAAGGCTGAGGACAAGATCACACTTGTCCTTTTTTACATATCAAATTTAGGGCTCCAAACTGCTGCTCTTTTTGTGACCCTACAGAGAATCGAACTCTGATTACCGCCTTGAGAAGGCGATGTCCTAACCGTTAGACGATAGGGCCTTTTGAAACGGATTAAATTATAACACACTCGGATAAGGTTTGTCATCGGCTAAAAAATGTGAGACCGTCTAACATAAGATAAACAAAAAAGCAGATTAATTTCATCAACCGAAAACCACTGCGATGCATCGCAGTGGTTTTAGAGCGAGTTGCAACATGTTGTTTTGTTACGATTTTTTTCACGATGTTTGTACACAACATGACGCGCACATTTAACGATAAATGCGTTATAGTATTATAAACGTTATGTAAAAGTTATGCCACTGTTTTTAGAATTTTCGTTGTTACTTGTGTTTGCCTGCGGTGTCGCCATTGTGATGCGCGCCCTTCGTCAGCCGATACTAATCGGTTATATTTTAGCTGGTATTATAGTAGGACCTGTGCTTTTGAATATTGTCAGTTCGCATGAGGTGCTCGATCTTTTGAGTCAGTTCGGCGTGGCGCTTTTGCTTTTTACGGTTGGACTCAATCTGAATCCACACGTTATAAAAACGTATGGACTTGTTGCGCTCATGGCTGGCATTGGTCAGGTTTTGTTTACAGCTAGCGTGGGTACTTGGATCGCCACACTATTTGGACTCGCTTTTGTGCCCGCTCTATACCTTGGTATTGCGCTTGCTTTTAGCTCCACCATTATCATACTCAAGCTTCTGCAAGAGAATGGAGATACAGAAACCCTCTATGGAAAGATATCCATAGGTATTCTAATCGTTCAAGATTTGATAGCCGTATTGCTACTCTTCCTTGTACCGCTTGTTGCCGGATCAGGAGAAACTAGCGAGTTGATAGGCACTATTACTCGTGGTTTACTGCTTCTTGGTGTAGTGATTGCGATGGGGATATATCTACTACCTCGTGCTCATTCATTCCTCTCTCGATCCCAAGAGTTGCTTTATTTGTTTGCAATCGTTTGGGGTCTCGGCATTTCCGCACTTTTTCAGTATGTAGGGTTTTCGATTGAGAGCGGGGCATTAGTTGCCGGTGTTGCACTTGCCGGCCTGCCATCTCGTCGCGAGCTCTCCGCGCATCTTTCCCCAGTGCGTGATTTTTTTATAGTACTTTTCTTTATCTATCTGGGTCTTCAGCTAACATTCGGTGGTGGCTCGTTTATTGTACTTGCCCTAGTGCTTTCGTTCTTTGTACTTGTCGGTAATCCGCTAATTCTCATGATTATGATGGGACTACTCGGATACAAGAAGCGCACCAGTTTTCAAACTGGTCTCACTGTGGCGCAGATTAGTGAGTTTTCTCTCGTTTTCGTAGCACTCGGGGTATCACTGGGGCATGTCTCGCAAGAGATTCTATCACTCACGACCATTATTGGGATTACGACAATTTTCGGCTCTACTTACTTCATTAAGTATTCAAGTAGCCTCTATAATATATGTGCTCCATACCTTTCCATATTTGAGCGCAAAAATGCAAAAGATGAGAGCATTAGGGAAAGAAATCCACGAGCCTTACTTTTGGGTTGTAGTCGCGGAGGTGAAGATTTTGTGTGTTTTTTTAAAAGAAAAAGAATACCTTTCATGGTAGTAGATTACGATCCTGATGTTGTTGCTTCGTTGCGGACTCGTGGAATGGATGCTGAATATGGGGATGTAGGAGACTTTGAGTATATGAAGACCTTGCCAATGTATGATCTTGAGACCGTGGTCTCTACCGTGCCGAACTTAGTTATCAACCAAAAAGTACTCAAACTTACAAAAAGGAAGAAAGGTAGAACACCATTGTTTATATGCACCGCAGGAGGAGCGGAAGAAGCACTCGCATTGTACAGAAAAGGAGCACATCATGTCATGGTCCCACATCTTGTGGGTTCTGAACGTGCCACCGATTATTTGAAAGAATTCGGGTTAGATTTTAGGCAATATCTCACAAGAAAGCGTCGGCATGTTCAGTATCTTAAAGATCGCCTTGTCCGTGCAAGTGAAAAATTATGAAATCAAAACAGCTAAAACTAAATGAGACTACATGGTACAAGTTGAGTGTTCATGATTGCGTTGCCAATCTCTCATCTTCTCTAACGCATGGTCTTTCTACGGAAGTGGTACGCGAGCTACAGAAAAAAAATGGTTTGAATAAAGTGGAGAAGGGTAAACGGAAGAGCTCGTTTGACATACTTCTATCCCAGTTCAAAAGCCCGCTTATAATCGTACTGGTTGTTGCGGGTATCATTACTTTTTTATTGGATGAATGGGCAGACACTCTAGTTATATACTTGGTGGTGGGCTTAAATGCTGGGATTGGTTTCTATCAGGAAAGGCGCGCCGAGACTGCATTTGAAAAGATATCGGAAGGGGAAACAAAAGAGGCTGTGGTACTGCGAGATGGAAAAAGAAGCAGAGTTGACGAGAGCGATATTGTGGTGGGCGATATCGTATATCTCTCTGCCGGTGACTATGTGCCCGCCGATTGTCGCATCGTGGAATCACATGGACTGCAAGTAAATGAGTCAATGCTAACTGGAGAGTGGGTTAGTGTGAGTAAAGACAAAGATACAATATCAAAAAAGACCGCGCTTTCCGAGCGCAAAAATATGATATATATGGGTACTCTTGTTTCTTCAGGTGAGGGTATCGCCATAGTCTGCGAGACGGGTCACGCCACAGAGCTCGGACATATCGCTACATTACTTATACGAGCTGATCGCATAGAAACGAACTTTGAAAAAAGTATTACATCGCTTGCGAAAATGCTAACCGGAGTGATCGCGTCAGCCATCGTGCTCATATTTTTGGTAGGTGTTTATCGCGGAGAGGAAATGGTAGATCTATTTATGCTATCTATCGCGGTGGCAGTAGCCGCAATACCATCAGGACTACCAGTCGTGGTAACTGTCGTACTCGCGGTCGGACTTGAAAATCTTTTGCGGGAGGGAGGATTGGTGAAGAATCTTCTAGCCGCTGAGACGCTCGGTTCCACGACGGTGGTACTTACGGACAAGACTGGGACACTTACGAAGGCGGAGATGCTGGTGAAGGATGTCATACTGCCTCACGGCAACGATGACCGTGAGAGCGAGTCCGTGCTGGAGGCTGCGGTACTAGCGGCCGACGGACTGATTGAAGAGAAGGGTGAGACAAAAAAAGAAATTGTCGTTACTGGTCATCCCATAGAGCGAGCAATAATAATCGCGGGAATAGAGTCTGGGATACACAGAGAAGAGATACTCAAGAGGGAAACATTATTGGAGAGGTTGCCGTTTACTCCGGAGAGGCGCTATAGAGCATCACTTGTGGCAAAACAAAATGGTTCCGTGTTTCTATACGCGCTGGGCGCGCCCGAATCTGTACTCGCGCACTCTGACTCATACATGAAAAATGGCGAGCCTGTGAAGATGTTATCTTCTCACAGACAAGATATCCTGGCAGAAGTAGAGCGTGGAGCAAGCAAGGGTATGTTGTTCGTGGCTGTTGCTCTAAAGAAAGTAAAAGAACATAGTTTTGATCAGTTTGGAGAGAAGAAAGAGCCACTTGCGAGGGGTATTTTCCTCGGGCTTATTGGTCTTCATGATCCTGTTAGAGAGTCTGTGCCAATGGCACTAAGAGTGGCTCAAGACGCTGGTGTGAGAGTCGTAATGGTAACAGGCGACCATGCTGGAACAGCTGGCGAGATAGCCCAAATTGCAGGTATAGTTGGGCACAAAGGGGAAGTTTTGACGGGTGAAATGGTGGAAAAGCTTGCCGATGAAAAGCTTGGTGAGAAGATCAGGACTGCTTCGGTGTTTGCACGAGTCTTGCCGGAGCAGAAGCTTCGCATATTGCAGACACTGCAAGGTCAAGGCGAGATAGTCGCGATGACTGGTGACGGAGTAAACGATGCTCCAGCACTTGTGCATGCAGATATCGGCATAGCACCCGACTCTGGCACGTCGGTTGCCAAGGAGGCGTCTGATCTCATACTTCTAGATGGTAGTTTTTCTGTAATAGTTTCTGCGATTAAAGAGGGAAGACGCATTTTAGACAACCTGAAGAAAAGCGTCGCGTTTTTGCTTTCCACAGGCTTTTCTGAGCTCGCCATAGTGGGGGGGGCTCTACTGCTTGGCTTGCCACTTCCGATACTTCCTACGCAGATTCTTTGGGCAAATGTGGTGGAGGAAGGATTTATGTCTGTAGCTTACGCCTTTGAACCGGCTGAGCCGGACATCATGAAGCGAAGTCCAAGGGGTGCAGAGATGAAGTCTATTCTCACTCAGGATCTCAAGAAACTCATCGGCATGCTTGCGTTTATAACAGGTATAATTTCTATTTTTTTGTACATTCTACTTTTGAATACTGGTATGGGCATAGATACCGTACGCACCATTATGTTTGCGTTGCTCTCCTTAGATGCCATCTTTTTCTCATTTTCAATTAAGAATCTGCATATTCCTATCTGGCGCGAAAACTTTTGGAACAATCGGTACCTACTCTTTGCTTTTGTTATGAGCATCCTCGCGCTCGCGCTCGCGCTACTCTTGCCACCTCTCCAGAATCTCTTGTCTCTCTCTGCTCTTTCAACAGCCGAATTCTTGATAATACTTTGCATGGGATTAATGAATCTTCTAGTTATAGAGATAGGCAAAAAAATACTTTTTCCGAGAAAGCAAAATATGCTAGAATGATTTTATGGATGCTCTAGCTTTGGGACAAATTTTGGTAGCCCTTGTGGCGGGAGGTTTTTTTGTATACATGATTACAAAAAATCAAACCAGTAAGACTGGCGATGATGGAAGTTTTCTTCTCATCCAGCAACAGCTATCTGACCTTAGTAAGACAGTGGATAAGAATCTCGGTGATTCTAGAAAGGAGGTCCAAGATTCACTAAAGTTTCAGATGGAAGGATCGCAGAGGCTGATGCGCGATATCACGCGTCAGATGAACGAGCAATTGACGGAGGTGCATAAGGGCATCACAGAGTCCACTGAAAACTCAAAGAAGGTGTTTACGATCACTGAGCAGTTGCGTAATCTGGAGAAAGTTCTTACACACCAAAAACAGCGTGGCACACTCGGCGAGCAGTCGCTGGAACTTATACTTGGGAATGTACTTCCCCCGGGGATATTTAGGATGCAACATGCCTTCAAAGACGGCGAGACTGTTGATGCCGTGATAGAGACAAAGGACGGTGTTATACCAATAGACGCGAAATTTTCTCTAGACAATTACAATAGACTGGCGGAGGAAGAGGACGAGATTCGGAGAGATGAGTTTGAACGAGCATTTATCGCGGATCTCAAAAGAAGAATAGATGAGACTGCAAAATATATCAGGGAGAGGGAAGGGACACTGCCTTTCGCACTTATGTACATACCCGCGGAAGGTATCTACTACGATCTCTTGGTAAATAGAGTAGGGAGCTTGAAAGCAAACACAAGAAGTCTTATAGAATACGCGGCAGCTGAAAAAAAGGTGATAATCGTTTCTCCCACCACGCTTTTGGCATATTTGCAGACTGTACTTTTCGGGTATAGATCATTTAGGATAGAAGAGGCTGCCAAGGAGATCGCAAAGAACGTCGGTAATCTTGGTAAACATCTGGCAGCTTATGAGACATACCATGAAAAGCTAGGTACGAGTTTGGGTGCGGTCGTGAATCACTACAATTCAAGCAGAAAACAATTCAAACTCATAGACAAAGATGTCTACAAAATATCGGGCGAGTCTGCCGGTATAAAGGAGCTACTCATAGAAAAGCCAGATCAGACAGAAGAATAACCGATGTTTCCAAGATTAGAGCATCGGTTATGTGGTGGTTTGGCAATCTATTCATCTCTTAGTAGCGATGAATAACGCAATTGCGACAATTGAAAATATTTGGAGCACGCCTAGAAACATATCCAATCTTGAGGCGTGATTTCCCTGAATGAAAAGAACTGAATTTACTGGAAACAATGCGAGCTTCAAGATTACAAACAGGCAATACCTTACTCGCTCCAGCATTGTAGAAGAATTTCCAAAATCTCTCCAGCTTATTTTGATGCTCTCCCACATGCTTATCCGGTAGGTTTCAAAACAACAGTCGTAACCTTGTGTATGATTTGACATTCTCTTCCTCCTTTTTCACAATTCATACCAATTCCTAGCATAATCTAGCGCACTATTGCCCTATTTGTCAAAATAGGTTAATATAGGTACTCTTATGGCAGACCAATTTGCAGTTATAAAAACAGGGGGAAAACAGTATATCGTCCGAGAAGGCGATGTTCTTCGCATTGAGAAATTAGCCACTGAAAAAGACAACGAGAGAAAAGAAGGGGATAAGCTGGTTTTTGATAAAGTTTTACTTGTTGATGATGGCGACTCCACTTCGATTGGTACACCTTATATAGAGGGGGCATCGGTAGAAGCCACTTTCCTAAAGGCAGGACGAACGCGCAAGGTACTGGTACTTTCATACAAAGCAAAATCAAATTATCGGAAGAAGAATACTCATAGACAGCATTACTTAGAGGTAAAAATAGAAAAGATTAAGTAAAAAACCGATTAAATCTCGGTTTTTTACTTTCTGTTTTCCAGCGCACTCTTTATTGTGCTGACATCAGCGTATTCAAGTTCGGAGCCAGTAGACAATCCGCGTCCGAGAACAGATACTGAGACTCCATTTGTATCTAAAAGTTCTCTAAGATAATCTACTGTATGGTCGCCCTCTTGATTCGCGGCAAAAGCAAGTACAATTTCTCTTGGTTTGTCTCTTGTTAAGCGCTCGCGAAGCTCACGAAGACGCACCCTATTTTCTGGCTCTCTTTCCAAGAGTGGCACAGTACCACCTAGAACAAAGTACATTCCGTGCCAGACACCGGAACGCTCCACACTTTCCAAATCTGCATCGTTTGCCACTACTAGCAAGCTTTCTCTCCTGCGAGTATGGTCATCACAATATTTGCAATTGCGCTCCGTATGATACCTGAAGCATTCCTTGCATAGATAAACACATTTAGGAAGTTCGTCTGCTAGCATAGAAAGTTCGCGAGCCATGGCGCCACCATCTCTAAGTAGCATATAAACAAATCGCCTTGCCTGTCTCGGACCTATGCCAGGAAACTTCGCAAATAGTTTTGTAAGTTTCTCTATTGTATCCATATTCATTCAACAGATGTGCCAGTTTTAGAGGAAGTCTACTAGAAGCCACCGAAATCAGACTTATTTATGCTAGTAAACGATACACGCTTTTCATCAAAGAAAAGCTCACAAGCTCCAGTGGGACCATTTCTGTGCTTGGCAATTATAATCTTTGCCGTCGTCGCCCTTTGACCCTCGTTTTCACTCTGATCCCTATCATTCCCCCTATGTATAAACATCACGACATCCGCATCTTGCTCTATGCTTCCCGAATCACGAAGGTCGGAGA
>Ga0210019_1000860_pt1 | contig 35401 bp, 26 predicted proteins | sample CryGeyCG2114_020_2_FD_183969 | JGI IMG/M metagenome (GOLD analysis project Ga0210019, IMG submission 183969) | Groundwater microbial communities from aquifer - Crystal Geyser CG11_big_fil_rev_8/21/14_0.20 (SPAdes) (version 2) | ecosystem: Environmental > Aquatic > Deep subsurface > Groundwater ...
TTCTTTACGAACAATGGGCAGAACCCACCTTAAGCGCTCTTCTTTGATTGTTTTTGCCATAGATATTGCCATATACCAAGATTATACAGTCTTGGGCAAAAACCGCCATATGTGTCGGCACATTACACACAAATATTGACAATGTTTGGTTCGCGTGATATAATTTATGGTTCAAAACCCCAAAATTGAGGTGAAACATGAGTAAGAAAATCAGAAAGTACTGGTTGGTATGGTTCCATCAAGATCATTATGGTACTTTTCAGCGAGTCTATCCTGCTTGGATTCTCGGAGAAGAAGACTGCAAGAAGAAATATGGCGCTGCGGTCAAAGCTACTAGCATGGATGAAGCAAAGGCTCTCTTGTGTGCGGCATATGATAACAAGCCAGCACCGTCTGTTCACAGTTGGAAGTGTTGCTTTGAGAAATCAGATGATTGGTCTCCCTTTGATTGGGATTGGTTGAAAAGAGCAGATTGGATGGAGTGGACTAGCAATGAGGACGAGATGCCCAGAAGACAAATTCGATTGAGTAAGTTTCATTCCTTGGTATTTGATGATAAACCGGTTTCTGTCAGGGCGGTTGAAAAACGGATGCATTTTTATGTCTGATTGCTGGCTTGTTTTCCGGATGGAATTTTTGATCTGACTACAAACAAACTTCGACAATTTCCAATCATTATTGACAATCAGAATTTGGTTTTGATCGAACTGATCATGAACCTGTGTTTTGACATCTGATGATAAGATTCTTGATATGGTGATGGATCTGCTTTATCGTACACTGGGCCGCTAAGCCACAGAAGGAACGTATGTCGAATCTGGCAGTTACACATGGTGGGATGGGCGAGGTGTTTGTCGTTGACAAGCGTGGCAACCGAATTCGGATCGAGGAAAATGAAGACGAGATTGTTGTCGTCAATCAGACCACTGATAGGTGTGCTTACAAGGACAATAAAGATCGACGGAAGTATCTTTTCAAGGGTGCGCGACCGCTGATGCAGTGGCAGCGTTGGGATCAGGTTCTACATGGATCGGTAGCTTTAATCAGAGCTACTTTTTGTTTGACGGAAATAGTGTAATTTGGTAAGTTAATTTCACTACAACTGGGAGGAGGACAGTATGGGTAATTTTGATTCATATTCTTCCAAATTTTTAGTCCAAGCAAGATATCGATTACAGGTGTTATATCGAAGATGGTGTAGTGCTGATGATATTGAACGAGCACTTGATTGGTCAGATGATGACAGAGAACAAGCTAAAAATGCTTTGCTCGATATAAAGAAAATTGAAGCAGTCTTGGCACACCGAAGAAGACTGGAAGAACAGGAGCCAATTCATGAATGTATCTCGGCTCAAGGTTAAGGCGTTTGGGATGAAGTTTGCCATTCAGGATAAGGAAGTCGTGACATGAAGATGGTCCAAACAGAATTCACTTGTCAGGCATTCAAACTGACGGTAGAAGTCGATGGTCGTGTCGTTGGGAGAGCTACTCTGGTTGTCATGCCAAATGAGCTTCATGATCGTCCGGCGGGTTTTTTGGAGGACGTTGAAGTTGACGATGCTTTTAAGGGACAGGGGATTGGCACAAAGTTAGTTCAGGAGATAATTGGTTTGGCTCGGGGGAAGTGCTATAAATTGGTAGATACCAGTCGTTTTTCTAGACCCAAGGTCCATGCTTGGTATGAAAGGCTGGGATTTAAGCGACATGGTTATGAGTTTAGATTGGATTTTGATTGAGAACGAATTAGCGAATATACGAATTATTGGCAGCTGGTAATACTGGCTGTTTTTTTGTTTTTATGTTTTAATGTGTTAGGATATAATCATTGAATTAATTTTAAGTCTATGGAATTTTATGGATTGATTGAACATGATCGTTTTGCCAGTAATCGTGCAACTATTGATGCAATAAAAGATGCCTGTAAAAAAGGAAAAATTGCTTTTAATGAAGTTAATGTTGAAAAGTTTGATTTTCTTTCATTCCCAGAATTATCAGAAGAGGATATTGTTTTTCGGATTACATCAGGTGTGAAGTCACGAAAGTTGGAAAAGTTGTTAATAAATGAAAAATGTAAAACTATTTATCATGATAATCAATTAGCTTATTTTAATCGAGGATCGTGTTATTATCACAATCTAAAAGTTGGGTTGCCTGTGATCCCGACAATAGTACAGATGCCACAAAGGTTTGAAGATTTGAAAAAGGCTGTGGAACTACTAGATGGTTATCCGGTAATTTTCAAGAAAGAGGGATTGAGTCACGGTCGAGGTGTGTCAAAGATTGAAAATGAAAAAGAGCTAGAATCCAGATTTGAAGCGGAAGATGGTAGTACAAATCTGATGATTCGTAAATTTATCAAACATGAAAAACAATATCGATTGGCGGTGTTGGGTGATGAAGTATTGGCTTGTCATCAAAATTGGCTGGCACCAAATGACTTTCGTTCAAATTCCGGTGATTCTCGCCTAAGAAAGTCAGAAGCTTGTGATTGTGAACCTGACTTGAAAGCAATAGCGATTGAAGCGGTGGCCTCAATGGGGATTGATTTTGGTGGTGTTGATATTTTGATTGATGATCAAGGTGATGCTTATATTGCCGAAGTAAATGCTCCATTTTACTTTGCCAGTACAGCCAAGTTGTGCCAGGTTGACATTGCTGGGGCCTTGGTTGATCATTTGATGAAAAAATAGGTTGACAAAAACTGAATTTATTGATATGATTGTTGGTTATCATATCACACCTGACTGGAGGCATTGATGACTACACGCAAAGATAAGATGTTTTCTGTTTTTATGAGTCTTTTGTTGTTGGCATTGTGGACCAATTTTGTAGCTTTGGTGATTTTTATGATTCAAGCTGGATGGCTATCGCATTTTATCCCTTGGATCATTTTGTTAGTAATGACTGCGCTTGTGTGGTTTGTCTCAGTGTTGTCTTTGCCGATCATTGCAAATGTTTGGAAAATTAAATGGTTAATAAAATTGGTTGGTGATGGCTCGTAAATACGAGTCATTTTTGTATTACGAATCTACCCTTCGACGCGTTGTAATTCTGCGACTTGCTCAGGGCAGGTTTAATGGTTATTTATACTACGAATAAAAAAGGCGGTTTTATCATTATACAAAAAAACCTACGTGTTAGTAGGTTTTACTTTTGGGAAATGAGTTTCCAGGTGGGATTGATGACAATCCTCGGAGTATAATCCGGCGGAATCGCTGGTTGTACGGCCAATCGTTCGGCACCACAATTGATCAATTCAATGCGAGTTCGTGGCCACTGGACTTCAGTTCTACCATGAAGAACTTTGCAGGTCGCAAAGACGTCTGGGTAGAACTTTAGGCGAATGATGTTACCGCAGTTTGAAGTCGAGCCATATTCCATAATGTATTCCTGGAACAGGAATGTGAGCTTGAGATCAAAATCTGGGGCCGAGTACCAGATACATTTTTCTGATTCTGACTGACCTGATTGCATGAACGGAATGTCCGAATAGGCCTGGACTGTTTCTGGGCCATACTTGTGGTCTTGAACTTGTGTCTTAACCGATGAGCAACTTAAAAACACAAAGCTTAGAATGGCGATAGTAAGAAACTTGAGTCGCATCTTTTCCTCCTCCAGTGGTGGTCTGCGTCGACAGTCGACAATCACAATTATATCAAATCTAAAAATTAAAGTCAATGGTGAGTTTGTGGATACTTGACAACATATTAGTTATATGATAAAATATGTAGTTAATCACCTAGGGAGGGCAATATGAAAACGTTCCGGCAGTGTTTCTTGCTGATTTGCGTGGCTTTGGTTGCTGCTTGTAATTTTGATGTACCGCCGATTGATGTGCCTAAAATTGAGATTGATCAGCCTGAATATCCGGATTTTAATCAGTTGATTGATTTTTGGACCAGTAGTCAGGGATCTGACAGCGATGGTGAGATTGACCATAATCAATGTGATGATGGTGATCCGTGTACTGATGATTTCTTTGTCCCGGGATTTGGTTGTCACTGTGATGACAACGGGACATGTGTCGATGATCACGTTCTCAGTTCCGAGGCAGATGCTGTCGAGCCTTGTCAAAATGGAGTCTGTACATTTGGGTTGGAGTTGAATGCTCATACCGGCATTAGTTTTTTTAAACCGTATAAAGCCAATGCTTGGGCTTATGACGCCAATGGTATGTTGGTATTTGTTATGACTGATGATCATGTTGGTGTTCTGGGGGATACTGAAGTTCTCCCGAGTGTTATTACTATGCTCAAAAAGTTTCGCTATCCCGCTGAAACATTTAACGTGTATTTGACTGGCGGAGCTGCTTGTAGTCCAGCACATAATGTTTTGAGATTTGAACAAATTCCGGAAAATGTTTTTCTGGGCTTTGACCGAACTTTTCGGCCAACATATCTTGGTTATTTTACTCAAGACTATACCTATGTTGATTATATGCTCGATAATTATGATTTGATGGTGGTTTGTTGGTATGGTGATCAAGATTGGCTTAGTGATGAGGCCCGAGCAATTCATGATGATAGTATCCGTGAATTGATTAACGCTGGAATGGATGTGCTCTTTGTCACTGATGCTCTTCGCACGATTTCGACGACAGAGAGTAATGCTCCAACGCTGCTCCATATTCATCGTTTGAATGAATGGCTGGAGAGATATGGCGTGGATGTTATTCCTGGATATCTCGAAAGTGGAAACACCCAGGGAGAAATTATTGTAAATTAAGCAACACAAAGTGTTGTTTTTTTGCATCTTGTTTACATATGATACTATTTATGATATACTGTTATGTAGTATTGACAACAATCAAAATCAAGGATGGATGACCGGTGATGAGAAATTTCTGGGGATACCTGTATGCCATGTTGGCGCAGCTGGTTGTAAATTCAGATCTTCATTCGCCGTTTCCGATTTTTTGGAATGGTGAGTTTGAATTCGTTGAAAAGGCGTTGAAGATCAATTGGACCAAGACTTCCTGGTGCCGGTGGAAGATAAGTCTATCTTATACCTGTGATGGGGAAATTTACGGCGGAGAGGCGATTCTCATGGCTCCGGAAGGATATTATTGTGAAACACACAGCCTTGGCAGTTCAGTCGAGGTGGCAGTCTAATAAGACTGTTTTTTTGTAACAAAAAACTCGCATGTTTACGAGTTGAACGTTAGGTTGATTTCAATTTATTTCGATTTGAGTAACAAGCAAAGATGACAAATCCTACACTTAGGAATCCGGTCAATACCAGTTTGTACTTGTCTTCATCCGTGTTGTTGCTAAAGACTTCTGGATAGGCTTTGATTGCATAAAGGGTATAGACGCTGCTTGCAATATAGAGAACCAAAAATCCAATTTGTGCGAGCGAGATTAACCATTCCATTTTGTTTCCTTTGAGTTTGGGGGCTCTTGTTTTTTAGCCCGCGTTTGTTTATAATGGACATAACTGTAATTATAGGTTAATTTATGCAATTGTCAAATCGTAAAATCTCCCCTTTGGGGGTATATAATAGAGATTCAGTTAATTAGATAATTAGTGAATTAGTTTTTATATAAAAATATGTTAGATATAAAATTTATTAGAGAGAATTTAAATGATGTAATCACGGCGGCTGAAAATAAAAATATCAAAATTGATTTTGACAAACTTTTACAATTGGATGATAAGCGGCGTGACCTCACTCAAAAATCAGAAGAATTTCGAATGAAAAAAAATGAGGCTTCAAAACAAATTCCCAAGTTGGAAGGCATTGACAAAGAATATCTTTTGGCTGAAATGAAGACTTTGACTGAGGATCAGAATAAGATTGAGGACCAATTGATTAAAATCAAGGCGGAGTTTGATAGTTTAATGTTGTTGGTGCCAATGGTTCCAAGCAAAGAGACTCCCGTTGGTAAGGATGAAGACTCAAATGAAGAAATTAAGCGCTGGGGTGAACTGAGGACATTTGAGTTCGACCTTAAAGATCATATGACTCTGGGACGTGATTTGGATATTATTGATAATGAACGAGCAGCAAAAATTGCCGGCAGTCGATCATATATTCTGAAAGGTGATGGTGCCAGGCTTGAGTATGCGGTGTTAAAGTATGCAATGGATTTTATTGCACGCAAAAATTATATATTGATGAGCGTGCCGGTAATGGTCAACCGTTTTGCCCTTGAAGGGACCGGTTTTTTTCCTGGCAATGAAGACGATATCTATGAATTGGAGAAAGACAACAAGTTTTTAGTTGGAACTTCAGAAGTACCACTTGGAGCTTATTATTTTGATGAAGTGGTTGATATGAGTCAATTACCAATAAAATTTTCTGGGGTGTCAACTTGTTATCGTCGAGAATCTGGAACCTACGGCAAAGATACTCATGGACTATATAGAGTCCATCAGTTTAATAAGATTGAACAGTTTGTCATTTGTAAAGGAGAGGCGGAGGAAAGTCAGAAGGCATTTGACGAGCTGAAAGCTAATACTGAAGAGTTTTTGCAAAGTTTAAATCTGCCATATAGAGTATTGAATGTTTGTACCGGTGATATGGGTAAGGGAAAGTATTATATGAATGATCTGGAATGTTGGATGCCCAGTCGTGATGGCTATGGTGAGACTCACTCATGTTCAAACCTTCATGATTTTCAAGCACGGCGATTGAATTTGCGATACAAAGATGAGTCGGGTAAAATGCAATTTTGTCATACGTTGAACAACACAATGGTAGCAACTCCGAGAATATTGATACCGATTATTGAGAACAATCAAAATGAAGATGGTTCTATAACCATTCCTGAAGTTTTGAGACCATATATGGCTAACCAAGAAAAAATCGAGAAAAAATAGCCACGAATTTACAAATATTATTAAGATTGTGAATGATAAACGATTGGTTATTAAATTAAGTATTTGTTATAATAGATAGAGTCGAAAGGCTCTATTTTGTATTATAATTTAAGAATATAAGTTTTTGTGTCATGCTGAAGTTTTCGATTGAATATAACCCTTTCCGCCTACGTAAACACTTTGGCGGACAGGTGAGGGCTTCAGGGTGACAACACACAAAAAATATGAAAAAATTAAAAGCAAATTTTCAGGATCGATCATATGATATTTTTTATCAATTAGGCTTGATTGATAAAACTGGTACTTTAATTAAACCGCTCAAAACTGATAAGAAAGTGGTGATTGTTTCTGAGGCAAATATTAAAAAATTGTTTGGATCCAAGTTGGAAAAGAGTTTGAAACAAAGCGGGTTTAAGTTTTCTTGGGTTTTGCTCAGGGGTGGCCAAGAAAAAACATTGGCTGAGATTGAGCGTCTTTATCATTTGTTTGCTAAACAAAACTTATCACGGCATTCAGTCGTAATTTCTTTGGGTGGGGGATCGGTGCAGGATTTGGCCTGTTTTGCCGCGGCTACTTTCAAGCGAGGACTGAAGTTGGTACAAATCCCAACCACGTTACTAATTTCATCAGATGTCAGTATTGGTGGTTGTGCAGTTGACTTGCCAGAAGGCAAGAGCTTGGTCGGGACTTTTTATCAGCCAGTTTTGGTGATTCAAGATGTGGCTTTGCTCAAAGGATTACCTGATATTATTTATAGAGATGGTTTGGCTGAAATTATTAAATACTCAATCAATGCTGGATTTTTTGATCAATTAGAAAAAGATTTTGTCAAATTAATAAAGCGTGATTTAAAAGTGGTTGAAAAGTATGTTTATTTGTCAAACAAGATAAAGAAGGAATTGACTGAACAGGATGAAAGAGATTGTCATGACATCCGGATCCAGGTTGACTTGGGGCACACGATTTCTCATGCGCTTGAAGCGATTATGAATTATAAAATTTCTCATGGTCAGGCTTTGGGGATTGGGCTAAGGGGAGCGGTTTTGTTGTCAGAGATGAGTGGTGGTTTGAGTAAAACAAAACGCGAGAGAGTGGAAAAATTAATTGTGGATTCAGGCTTGCCATATACATTACCCAAGGGAGTGACGTATGCAGAGTTAATCAAGCATATAAAGAAAGATAAGAAGTGTTATGGCAATAAGTTGGTGTTTATTTTAATTAAGGATTTTGGCCAACTGACAATTACGCATAAAGTGCATGAAAATATGGTAAAAAAAGTAATTGATTTGATAAAATAGTGTATAGTTAATCATAAGGGGTAACACTTTGATAAAATAAGGTAACAAAGGTTAACTCATAATATCAAAGTAAAATATGGCTGGTTCACCTCTTACAAATGGTACAATAGAGATCATGGACTGATAAAATCAAGTAAATACAGACCAAGAAAAATCCACCCGCATACGAAGCTAACATTTAAAATCAAAACGATTATTCAAGAAGTCAAACGCATGAAGGCAAGGGAATGAACGGTTTAACTCCACACGAAAAATACCTTATTTTAGCCTCTAAAGGTGTAACCCTTGAAGGTTAACTGTACAAATAGTTGACAAATACAGATAAATTTTGTAAAGTGTATTTTGGCCCAATTAACGGGAGGGAGCCATGAATAAGTTCTGTTATCGTTGGGGATTTGTATCTTTACAGACTTCAAAGCCGTTGACGAATCGGTTGGTGAAAGTTTTGGTCCATTTTGGTCAAAAGATTCTTTTTGATCCCGATCGACATTCTGGTGAGCCTGGTTATGTTGAGATTTCTCTGTCTAAAAATGATCCGTGGAATGATGTTGCTGGTGTGATCACAACCGAAGGTCGGCATGTAAATCTCGGTGGTTTGTCTGGATTACATTTGCTGGCAGAGTTGGAGTCTGACGAGGGTGATTTTAAGGTAAGTTTTATGCTTAGCGGACGAGAGGAAATGATCAATCCCCGTTCTAGCATGTCACATTAATTGATCATAAAATGGAGGGGAAAATGGAAGGCCTTCGCATCAGATTTCTAGAAATACAGAAGTTTTACGGCAGTTTCCCGGTCGATTCCGACCTGGGGAAAAGTTTGCAGTCTTCTGGTAAAGTGGCTGAGAGAGTTATTTCCACCGATGATGTAATGACGATTGTGTCAGTCTCTAATGTTGCTGGCGGCAAGACAATTTTTGTGGCCGTGCCTGAGCGTAGTAAACGACAGCGTAGAATCGTTTTTCGCAACATCGATAATATGGCTATTGAATTAGTAGCATAGGGGTCAATAAGCTTGACTCTTTTTTTATTGTCAAAAAAGAGAATTATGGTAAAATAGATCTATGGAAAATATAAAGCCAAAAACTTGGATTGAATTAAGTCAAGAAAATATTAATTTTAATTTGGATAAATTTCGAAACAGAGTAGGGGAGCAGGTTAAAATTATGGGAGTGGTCAAGTCAAATGCTTATGGGCATGGGGCGATTCAGGTTGCCCGGATGATTGAGAAAAAGGTAGATTACTTTGCGGTTGATTCGATTGACGAGGCGTTAGAAATCAAAAATGAAGTAGGGGGGAAGCCGATCCTCATTTTGGGATATACTTTGCATGACAATTTGAAAATAGTGATTGAAAATGAGTTTGAACAGGTATTAGCAAACATTGAGACTCTTGAAAGATTGAAAAAAGAATCTGAAATATTAAAAAAGGCGGCCAAGGTTCATTTGAAGATTGAAACTGGTACCTCACGTCAAGGAATTTTTCAAGCAGATATTGATCAGTATTTGGATTTAATCAAAGCATCTAATTTTTTGCAGTTAGCTGGAATCTCAACTCATTTTGCCAATATTGAGGATACTACAGATTTTTCTTTTGCGATGAAACAATTGGATGTATATAAAAAAGCGGTTGAATATATTGAGCAAAAAGGTTTCTTTGGATTTTTGAAACATACGGCCAGTAGTGCCGCAGCGATTATTTATCCTGAAACTCATTTTGATGCGGTCAGAGTTGGAATAAGTCTTTACGGTTTGTGGTCAGCGCCTCAAACTTTTGTTACTTCCGGGCAAATAAATAATGGTTTTGCTTTGAAGCCGGTATTAACGTGGAAGACCATTGTGGCTCATATAAAAACATTACCCGCGGGGACATATGTTAGTTATGGCTGTACGGAAAAAGTGGAAAAGGAAACACAAGTGGCTGTATTGCCAATTGGCTATCGTGATGGTTTTGATCGTAAACTGTCTTCAATTGGCGAAGTTTTGATTCATGGCAAGCGATGTCGAGTTTTGGGTCGCGTGTGTATGAATATGGTTGTGGTAGACATAGATCATCTTGATGATGTCCAATTGGAAGATGATGTGGTTTTGATTGGACCGCAATATGATGAAGTGGTCACAGCTGAAGAGATTGCAGCCAAGATCAACACCATTAACTATGAGGTAGTAACAAGAATTAATTGGGAGATTGAGAGACGTAAAATATAATTTACCTAATTATACTAATTGCTCTAATTAACCCAAATAAATGCCAGGATCCAATTACTCTAAATTACTATTTTGGGATTTAGTAATTGGGCATTACTTATAATAATTAGATCAATTAGAGCTTATTCGCCATAAGACGAATCCGTCCTTCGGCGGAGAATAATTTTCATGGTGTCATATCTAAAAAAAGATTACAAAGATTTGGAGTTAGCCAACCCACGGAAGCTAAAAGAAGCCGGCCAAAAGAAACGGAAAATGTTTCGATTTTTATTGATTGCCATTTCTGTCGGGATGGTATTCTTTATTTATTGGTTATTTTTTTCGCCACAATTTCAGATTAGGGAAATCAATATTGGCGGCATTAATAAAATCAGTCAGGAAAAATTTGATAATATTGTCAATGAATACCGTTATAGTCGAAAGTATTATATCTTTCCCAGAAATAACTTGTTGATCTTTTCCGGTGATGGTTTGAGGGGCAGAATCGGTGAAAGTTATCTGCTTCAAAAGATTGATATCTACAAAGATTATCCCGGCTATCTGGAAATATGGGTGGAAGAAAAAGATTCCAATATTGTCTGGTTGACTGATGATTACTGTTTTCATTTGGATCAAGAAGGAGTCGCAATTGAAACCTGCGACAGTGCATCGCGATCCAATATTATAAAAATTAAGGATGTTAGTAATAATGCCGTATTGATCAGTCGGGGAGTAGTGCAGGCGGAAACTTTGGACAAAATGATTCGAGCCAAGGAGGCTTTGAGTGAATTTGTCACTCCGGATGTTTTTCATTATCAAGATGATGGACCATTTTCTTTGCGAGTTACTACCGATCAAACGTTTGATATTTATTTGAATCTTGAAGAGGGGATTGAGGCTCAAGTTCAGAGATTAAAATTACTTTTAACTCAAGATAAAATACAGCAAGATTTACCGCAAATTAAGTATTTTGATTTGAGATTTGGAAAAAAAATATACTATCAGTAATGTTGGTAAAGGATAAGACGAGATAAGTAAGTACAGCGAGACAAATTGAGTTTGAGAAACTGACTAACAAGGTCAGTTTTTGTTATATTATTCTCTAACCCCCCCCTCCATTCGTGTTTTACGACACTCGGTTTTTTTTGACACATTTTTGGAGAAAAGGGTGTTCTGTTTTGATTGATTTATCACAATAAGTAGGAAAAGTGGAAATAGAGGCGTAATTTTTTTTATTTTTGCGATTGTAAATTTAAAATTTAAAAAATGTTAAAAAACATATAGTTACATATATAACAAATTTTTCTGTTGATTGTGGCCCATTTGTTGTATATTTTAGGTCAAAAAACAAGGCTCAAAATGGCGTTTTAAGGCCTTTATTCTCTCTTTTAGGGCTAATATACCTATGAATGAATTTAATTAGCTAGTTTTAGTTAATAAAGACTTGCTATTCGTTAATGTTTTTAACTGAATTGAGGTTGTTATAGGGGCAGAACGCCACTTTATTTTTCGCTAAAATAAGCTAAAAAACGAGACTTAAAATTGCGCTATATGCGACGTTTTTTGTTTATGTGACTGCTAGTATTCAGGATGTCGGCTAAAATAAGCGAATATATGGTTGTCGTGCAATGATAGTAGTTATGTGTCGTAAAAGGTATATTTGGCGACACTAACAATTGTCATCCAGTTTGATATTTCTTCTTCTCCGATTGGGTTCTCGTAATTATATCTAAATTAATGTTTTACTATTTTATCATTTGTGTATCCCCCTTTGTGTTATGTAAATTGTCTTGTATCATTTAGTAAAAAATAGTATAATATAAACAAACAAAATTATAGACTCCCCTATGAAAAGTAATTTATTTGTTTTTTTAAGAAACAAGAGTGTTTTAACAATTTTTTTTGGTGTTCTTTTGATATTGGCCTTGGTCAATGTTTTTTTACCCCAAGCAATGGCTACGGCAACTGATATGCTTTTAAGTGAAGTAAGAATATCCCCTGCTGTTACAAGTCCAAATTTACAGGATAACCCATCTTTTGAGACTTGGACCTCAAGCACCCTTGATGAGCCTTGGTTTGATGCAAATGATGATAGTATAGTCGATGTTGGAGAATATTGTGACTATGACAGTAGTGGTACTCGAACGACTTATTCTCAAGCACTTTTTTCTACCGGAAGTTTATCTATTCTCCCCCTGGGTTCAACTTGCGGTACTTTTACGGAAGAAACAACTGATCCATACGTTGATACGTCTGCAATCAAGATGGCAACTGGAGCCTCTGAGTTACAAACGATTACAAATGTGGTTGGAAGTCAAATGTCCGTTTCAACCAGTACGGAATATACAGTTTCATTTTACGCGAAAGGTGAAAGTGGATCAGAAAAGATTTATTTAACCATATATCTAAAGGATGGTTCAGCTGTTGAGTATAATTGGAACTTTACATCTGGTGCATTTGACGCATATTCTGAGATACCAAGCATTGATCAATCAAATCTATTCACATTAACTACATCTTGGGCTCGATATACGTATACCTTTACTTCAGATAAGACAGGTTCAATGGCGTTGAGTTTCTCATCTGGAACTGATGGTGCTTTACTCGGACGTGCAGACACAACCAATATGACAATTTATCTAGATGCGGCTCAGGTAGAAGCAGCAAGCGCAGCAACCACATTTATGTCAGCTGATACAGCGAGTGCGACTTTTCTTGAATTATATAATCCAACTGATAGTGCGATTGATATAGATAATTATATGGTCCAGTATCGTAAAGCGTCTGATGCTTGGGCTGAGTTTGGTGCTGTTACAACTACAACAAATGTTCCCTCCGGTGGTTTTTACTTGATTAAAGCTTCTGGTGGTGATCAGACCCTTACTGATGAGACTGCCTTTGATGTTGCTTATAATGCTTCTTCCGGAAATATGGCTTTTAGGGTGTGTACGAATTCGGCGGATTGTGCCAGTACAGTAATTGATACTCTGGGTCTTGCGTCTTCGCCCAGTTATGAAGGAGTTGCTTTTGATTTGAGTTCTTGGGATACATCCATGAGTTTTGAACGTAAAGCATATTCGGCATCGACGGTTGTCACGATGAGTAGTGGTGGTGGAGATGTTATTGCGGGTAATGGATATGATTCTGATGTTAATACAGATGATTTTGTTTTGCGCACAACACCAGATCCTCAATCATTAGCCAGCTCAGTAGAGGTTTATGTTGCTCCTGTGAGCACCACAACTAGCAGTGCGGGCAACCAAAAAGCTGCCCAAGATTATTATGATGAATTGATACGCCAGCAAGAAGAATTGTTACAGGAACCAGATTTACCGGAGGTTAATGAAGTGCCAGCGATTGATGAAACACCAGGTGAAACTGAAATAGATCAAACGGTGCCGGAAACTGACATTGAGAAAATAGTGCCGGTGGTTGAGTCTACAGTTCCTATTTTGCCGACCGAGAAAAATATTATTTCTGAAGCCTTGTCATTAAAAAATGTTGTTTTATTGATTTCAAGACTTCCCTTTGGCTCTGATTGGGATTCGGTCCATTTTTTGAGTTATGGACTCAATGGGTTGCAAGACGGTTATACTCAAAGAGATCGTGTTGGTTTGTTGAACGATTATTATAATACAAATCATGATTTACCCAGAAATGAATCTGATTGGGTAAATATTGTTCGTATGGCTGATGGTTTGATACCGAATGAAAAGGTTGTTGAATCTGAGCGGCGAGCCATAGAACAATTTGTTAGAATCTATAAACGATCAGTTGATTTTTCTAATAAGTCAGATGAAAAATTTGTTCATATGTTGGCTTATGGGCTTCGGGTGCAAGATCGAGATTTGCAACAAGAACAAAAAACTTTAACGTTATACGTGTCTGTGTTTGAAAGATTGCCTGATTCATCGTATCATTGGTCTGTTTTGAGAGCGATGGCTTATTCTGATGTACAATAAAATATTTAAAAAATAGCGGGATTGTTTATCCCCTATTTTTTTATTTTATTATCCACAATAAAGATTAAAAATTGTTCAAAAAATGGTATAATAATATTGATGAACATATTTGATGGTGAAGGAAATTTTAAATAAATTATTATATAATGGGAAGTGATTCTTCCCCCTATCTTTTAAGTAAAAAAAATTAAAAAAATAAATATGGTAAAGCAAAGCAAAAACCAGTTTAGGATTTTTACAACAGTTTTGATGCTGGCTACATTAATTTGGACGGCTGGTGTTGGTGGCTATTTATTGTTAAATCCATATAATGTCTCAGCTGGAGACTCCCCGATTGTTTTTAGTGAGGTTGAAGTCTCTCCAGGAATTTCTGGTACCAATTTGTTCACCTCTGATTCATCTTTTGAGTCTTGGGCCGATTCAACCATCCCTGAGCCGTTTGTTGATATGAATGGAAATTCAATACGTGACGAGGATGAGCCGTATTGTGATTTGGATTCCGGTGGTACACATACAACTTACTCGCAGGCATTACCTAATTCTGCTGATATTTTAGGCTTCTCTTTTGCCTGTGGCGGAAGTGTTACTCAAGAGACTACAGATGTTTATGATGGAAGTTCAGCTATCCGAATCAATACGGGTGATGGTGAAATGTGGACTGTTTATCCTAATGAAACAACGTCAATATCAAATTTAACTCAATATACGGTCTCATTTTATGCCAAGGGTTTGGTTGGCGGTGAAAAAATTTATTTGATGTTTGAGCCAACCGGTTTGGATGCTTCTGAGTACAGCTGGAATTTTGTCACTGAGTCTTCGGCCGTATATGAGGGGTTTATCACTGAAGAGACATCGAAAGTTTATGTGTTGACTGATAGTTGGGCTCGGTATACATACACCTTTACATCTGATCTTGATGGGACCGCATCGATTGGGTTTGTCGCTGGTGGTACGGGTGATGAGCCGGCTGTATTTATGGGCAGTGGTGCAAATCAAGTTATGTTGATAGATGCTGTTCAGTTTGAGGCAGATTCTACAGCCTCTTCTTATAACACCGGCGGGTCGGCTGGGTCAAATTTTGTTGAATTGTACAATCGGGGTGGTGGGGATATTGATGTTGATGGTTACACTGTTGAATATAAATTTGGGGCTGGTGACTGGGCTACTTTTGGAGCTGTTTCTGGTTCAAATACCTACTCAGGCGGTTACTTTTTCAATTTCAAAGCGTCCGGCGGAGATGCTGGGATCACTGATGAGTCAACATTTGACTCTGCTTTTTTAACAAATTCAAATTCAATTGATGGATTGTCTTTACGATTATGCTCAAATGGTGCAGATTGCGCTAATACGATATTGGATACAGTTGGTTTTGGTTCTACTGCAACTGCATATGAGGGTGTGACGAAGGATGTGACCGGTTGGTCTCAGTCAAAGAGTTTTGAACGTAAGGCTTTATTTGATTCAACGGCTGCAACTATGGCTTCTGGTGGTAGTGATGAGCCGGCTGGAAACAGTTTTGATTCAGATAATAATAATTGGGATTTTGTGTTAAGAACCACACCTGAGCCTCAAGTCAAAAGCAGTACCCGTGAAGTTTTTGCAGACAATGTGGTTTTTGAGGATGTTAATCCGTATATTTATCATGAGCCGGTAGTCCAGGCTGATGACAATGGAGATTTGTATTTATTCGCCGGTATTTTTGATGATAGTGATATTGCTACTACTGGTGTAAAAATATATTATCGAGTTGGAGACTCAGGATCTTTCACCGCAGCTAATTCAACCAAAACAGTTACAGCTACTCCAGATATTACCAGTAGTGATTATTACGCCTTTATTATTCCTCAGGCTGATTTACAGGCAGCGGTTGCTGATGAGGGTGAGATTCAATATTATCTGGAGGCGAATGACGGCGTTTATACCACCACTATGCCTGATTATAATCCAACTTCATATCCTTTAAGTATTAATGTAACTGGTACATATACTGGAGCAAATGGTTTCTCCGGTACGGTCACGGATACGGCTAGTGCTGCTATTAATGGAGCTCTGGTTTTTATTAATGGGACTGGTTTTTTTACCTCGACCGATGCTAGTGGAAATTATAGCTTTGCATCACTCCCCTCTTCATATCAAGCCAGTGGATCATATCGAGTAACAGCGGTAATCTCTAATAGAATGGATAGTGAATATATCGCTTATGATGGAGATACTACCGTTAATATCACTTTACCTACAGATTTTGGAAATTTTTCAGGTGGTGACAAAGAGGCTCCATTTGTTTCGTATACATCCCCTTTTGATGGTATGTACGGTATGCCGATTAATATTTGTGATCCAAATGATTCACTTCCTCCGGGAGTCGAGTTTTGTTCTCCGATTATGGTTGGATTTTCAGAATCAATGAATTCCAGTACTGTAAATAACACTAATGTTACGGTTTATAATTGGGCAACTTCATCAAATCTCGATAATTTGACAATTGAGGCAAATGGTAGTGACAGTGAATTTATTATTTATAGCACGACTCCCCTAGCTCCGAATACAACATATACAGTTTCTCTGGGTACGGGTGTTAAAGATCATGCCAGCAATGCGTTGGGAGGAAATATGTCAGATGGAACGCATGAATTTACTTTTACAACAGAAGGGACTGAGTTTACCGGTGAGGGAGACCAGGAATTTGGCAGCGGTGCTTTTCAGCCGCCATTTGTTCGAACAGTATCTCCAAATTTAGGTGGAAGTAATATTGCATTAAATGCGAAGTTGGTTGTTGATTTTGTTACTTCGGTAGACGTCTCGGAAACTAATTTAGCAAGAATTAAATTGTATGATGGCGACGATGAGATAAGTGTAACGCATACATATAGCACTGATAATCAACGAGTATTTTTACAGCCATCGACTACATTAACGGCAAACACCGAATATGAAATTCAAGTTGCGGGTTCTTTTACTAGCAGTATGGGAGTTAGTCTTGGTGACCCTGGTCAATCTCAAAATTCCGATAATTATGTTTTCTTTGCATCGGAGTTTAAAACTGGAGCTACTTCTGATACCGTTGGACCTAAGGTGATGGGACATATTCCGGCATCTGGTGAAACAAGTGTAGCTGTTGGACTTTCTGCTGTTGAGATTGCGGTTAATGAATCATTGGATTCTTCTACAGTTAATACCACGAATGTAAAATTAAAGAGAGGTAGTACTGTGGTGGGGGCTGAGGTGGTTTATAAGGAAACGGCAAAGGCAATCAGAATTTTGCCAAGTTCAGCTCTTCAAGCAAATACATCCTACACCGTTACTGTTGGTGTGGGTGTGACGGATATAGTCGGTAATGCATTTAATCAAGATGAAGACGCTTCAAATGGTGAGGCGTTGGAAGATGTGTACGTATTTCAGTTTACGACAATGTCCACGATTGAATCTACCGCTCCTACAGTTATGGATGCCAGATGTGATGATTATCAATGTGTAATTACGTACAGTGAATCCATGAATCATGTAAAGCAGATAAATACTGAAGATTGGACTGATGCTGTGGGTAAATGGGAAACAAGTGTGTTAAATAAAACTAATTATAATATTTCTGTCGATACCGGGGGCGGGCTGGCTTCGGCTGATCTTTCATCGGTTTTGTTATCTTATGACGGATATACAAACACTGTATCAATTAAAAATTTGAATTTGTTAAGTGGTGTGGCCAATCCTGTCGGACAGCAAATGCCATATACCGTTACGGTTTATAGTTCGGTTGAGGCTGGGAAAGATGGTGTTCGGGATGTAGTTGGAAATGCTTTGGCTGCAAATGCTGTTTATGGTGGAAGTGTGGAGCTGAGTTCGGCAACTGGTGGTTTCTTTGGCCCTGATGCTGATGGTTTTGGGTCAGATGGTCCAGGAGATTTTGGTATGCATGATGCTGCAACCATGGGTGAAAAACCAATCGGTGTTTGGCCAATGAACGGTTTGGTCGGTTCAACGACTCATTATTTTGTTGACCTTCCAGTTACTTCCGTTGTCCCAAATGGGGGGATTATCACGATGCTGTTTCCAAGTGGTTTCAACGTTGCCAATGCAGCAATAGATTCAAATAGTCCAATGAATAAAGATGTTTCAGCCGGCTCGGGAAATGTTACCTTGAATTGTAGTGGTGATGCGGCTACTCGTTTGATAACGTGTACAGTTACTGGAGCAACCAACACCAATGATTATTTGAGCTTTGAATTGAAAGGAATTGTAAATTCAAATATACCTAAAGATTTTAATACATCTGGTTATACGGTTGAGGTAAAAACAAAAAATGGTTCAACTTTACTGGAATCATTTACCACTATGCCATTTTTTATCACAGCTGGTGGAAATAATAGTATAACGTTGAATGTTTATGCCGGAGCCAAGGTTGATGCGACAACCGGAAGTGTTGATGTTGATGGGACAACAATGAATTTGTTTGTTGGATCACCTATGACCGGTCCTTTGGATCAGACTGTGACCTTTACGAACGGATATGCCACCGCAACTATCAATAATCTGCCTTCAGGTGAATATTTTGCATTTACCGAGCCGTCAGTTACATTGGGAGCCAGTGATTATTCCGGGATAATGCCAGAGCCTATTCACTTGAACTCATCAGTTAGCAAAGATTTGATTTTAAGTCGGATGGATGAATCATCGGCGGCAGCTTTGACGGTTTTGCTTACCGGAGATTTTGGAGCTGATGAAGATGTGGATATTTTTGCCGGTCATCCAAAGGGTTTTGTTGTCAAGACGATTGAAAATGTTGGTTCGGTTGTAAATCAACCTTATACAGTATATTTACCTTACAATGGTGACTGGTTCGTTGGAATGGGACCGTCTATGTCAAAGGGTGCAGTGGCGACGACTATCGCTATGCCTGACTGGATGCCTCCAAAAGATAAAATGCTCAAAGTCACTGGGGTTGGAGAGTCGGTGCAAATAAAAAATATTGAAACACAAGGTGATGTAACCAGCAGTGGAGTTTCATTTGCCATATCTCAAGCGAATTATCAAATTAATGGAACTGTTGTTGATGGTTCAAATAATGTTATTGCCAATGCAGAGGTTTGGGCTTATCAACCGATGGGGTTTGGTGGAAGCGGTAATTTTACTCGGACTGGGTCAGATGGAACATTTACTCTAAAGATTGCCGAGTATGGAGTCTACAAAGTAGGTGCTTTTTTGCCAGGAATGCCAGAGTCACCTGAACTTTCAATCAATGTAAAGGCCAATTCAGCAGAAGTTGATGGAAATGCAACCTCAGATATTTATCGTGGAGGTACTTTGGTCACTGCTGGTAATCCGTTTAAATTAAAATTATTAAAAGCTGATTATACGATTTCGGGTAAGGTTAAGGATGCAAATGCAAATGCTATTCAATATGCACCAGTTTGGGCTGAAGAAACAACGACTAAACAGCTAGTTCATGCTGGTACCGATTCCGGTGGTAGTTACGTGTTATATGTGGGGGCTGGAACTTGGTTGGTAAAATCAGAAGCACCATTTGGATCTGATGCCTGTGGTGGTATAAGTAAGACGGTGACGGTTGTAGATGGCTCGAAAACGGGACAAAATTTGGAGCCAACAGCTGGGACGTGTTATACCCTGAGCGGTACGATTTCAATTGGTGGAACTCTTCAAACAAATGCGCCTGTATTTGTTGATGGTTGGACTGGTGATTTGAATACCGGCTATCCAAATGGAATCTTTAAGGATGCAAAGACAAATAGTGCCGGTCAGTTTTCAGTCAAGGTAGGAAATGGTACATATCGAGTCGGAACATGGACTTCTGATTTTGGTGAACGTGCGATTCTTGTCTCGATAAGTGGTGCAGATTCATCAGGAAATGACATTACGGTGACTAGTGATAATTTGAAAACTTTAACGATTGATTTTACTGGGGGGCTATCTTCGATGACCGGTTTTCTGGAAGCAAAAAAAATAAACACTTCTGATCGACGCGGGAAACCGGTAAGTAATTTGGCAGCCTCAGAAACAATGCAGTTAGAATCGGGTATGTATAAAGTTTTTTTACATGTTGATGGTGTTGGAGATTTCAATAATGCGAGTGTCGATTTGTCTTCTGATGCTTCAGTGGTTTTTGACATTTCATCTGTTTCATTAAATACTCTTACTGGAACGGTTGAGGATACCGATGGTACGGCGGTGCCAAATGCTTGGGTTTGGGTACATGATCCAAACACTGATTATCATAATGGTGTGGCAACGGGTTCGGATGGTACTTATTCAATGTCGGTTAAATCTGGTACTGGGTTTAAGATTGGTGTTGATAAACCGAATTATGTATCCCCGGCCCCCCATAATATCAATATTTCCGGAACTGCAAGTTACGATTTTACGAATAATATGGGATTGAGTGCGACTCAATATATAATTTCAGGTACGGCTACGGGAACAAATTTGGCTGATGGATTTATTTGGGCTGAAAGTGCGACTGAAGGCTGGTCTGGTAGCCCAATTGATATTGATGGTACTTTTTCGTTGCCGGTTTCAGATGGTACCTGGACATTGAAAGGTGTGGCGGCTTTGCATGCAGAGACCACCTATGGCAGTCCAATTGTCATTGACGGTGCAAGTCAAACCGGAATTTCATTTGCATTGACTTCGGATGTAACCAAATCGGTAAAATCAGCAGTAAATTCAATTACGCCATCTGTTGGTGGGGTGATTCAAGACAATGATGTCGGGGCCAAAGTGGTGGTTCCACCAAACGCTTTGGGTAGTGGTTCAAGTGCCGGTAATATGACAATGGCAAAATCCTATACGGCTCCATCCACCAACGCATATGCTCCATTGGAAGGGCAATCAATTAATATAAGTGTTACAGACAATAATGGACAACCAATTACAAATTTGAACGATCAAGTTGAGCTAACTTTGGATTATTCGGTTGACAATTTGCCTGCTGGGGTAGTAGAAGATGATTTGGTCCCAGCGTATTGGGATGGTACGACAAATCAATGGATTCCAATTACTGGAGTTCAAGATTCAGATGATAATTCTTTTACCGCACAAACAGATCACTTTACTATTTTTGGTGTGGTTTATTCCCCATTGGTATCATCATCAAGTGCAGCTACAAACAGTAGTCGTTCGAGTCAGTTGGCTGAGGAAGGCCGGGTTGAATCAGATGTAACAGGAACAACAGATTCGATCGAAATTATTGATGAAGCTACTGATTCTGCTGATGAAGAAACCGTAAATGAGGCTACTGATGAAATTACTGATTCTGTTGATGAATTAGAAACTGTGACGGAAGTTGTTGAAGAAGTAGTCGAGGATACAACTCGGTATGTCCCTATTTTGCCAACGACTAGAGATTTGGATGGTGAAAAGGATGCGATCTCAAAATATGTTGGTTTGGAAAACAGGTTGCCAGCTGGTGATGACTGGAAGGTGGTGCAATTTATTACTTATGGCGGTGCCAGTGAGACTCAAAATCTCACCGATCGTGAAAGAGTTGGGTTGTTGGTAGATTTTAAAGATATGTATGGTCGAGTACCAAGCTCTGATATAGATTGGAAAGATCTTAATCTAATTGCACAGGGTGAGCAACCAACTCGGATTATACCGCGAGAAGCAGACGCTATTAGAGATTTTATGGATGTTTACGGTCGTTTAGTTAATTTTAAGAGTCAAGTTGAAGAAAAATTTGTTCACATGGTTGCCTATCGATACCGAGTTGAGTCTAGAGATTTGAACAAGGAAAATACAGCTTTGGGTATATTCTCAAATGCATATGGTTACTTGCCAAATAGTGCACATCTTTGGTCAGTGCTTCGTGCAATTGCCTATTCGGGGGTGAAATAAGATATAAAAAAAGAGGGCTATTTGCCCTCTTTTTTGTTTGTGTTATACTTTCTATATAAAATTAACTTACTCCTCTTATATGTCCATTTTTGAACGAATTTTCAATAGTAAAAAGCTGTTTCGGAATTTTATTATTGTGGTGGTTGTCTTGTTTGTGTTAAATTTGATTCTGACTATTATATTGGTGGTCAAAGTGGTTACCGTACAAAAGTCCATTGATACTTATCAGGCCAAGGAGGCTCAAATTCTGAATCAGATTTATGGTAGAACCTGGACTATTCAAGGATCGCTCGAAGGAAAAAATACGCAATAAATTTATTTGACCCATTACTGACGAAAATATTGTTTGAAGTATGGGTCTTTTTTGATTTTGACGATATTTTTATCCACTTGATTATAGAAGGCTGGAAAGTGTTGTCTGACAATGTTGCGGCCTTTGTATCTTTGGTAATACGGTGGTTTTTGAATATGGGCAATCTCGTGTGCCAAAGTTCGCAGTAGTGAATTGATACTTTTGGGTTTATGGGTCTTGGGGGTGAAAATATCAAGGGCGATAATTTTTTTCTTAAAATTAATATAACCCAAAGTCAGACTATCTGGATTGGCCGGTTTGCGGCGGTTAATAATGTGGAGTTTGTAATTTTTGTACCTGAATAATTTGTTAACAATTTGATGGAAAACCAGTTCAACAAATTCATGGTAGCGCTCGTTTTTATATAAGGTCATAATAATTATTCTCTGACAATTTTCCCTTTGACTATGTTCTTAATATTTGGTGGGAGTTGAATTGGACAATTCCTAATATATAGGTTCCTTTTTATATATTGAAAGTTTGGAGGCCATTTTTTTACTTTCGTGTTATCGAGAGTCAGGGCACCGCCGATGTATTGCAAGCTGCTGGGAAGAGTTTCGATGTCTTGTCCGTTAAGGTCAAGAACTCCATTTATTCGAGTTAGCCCTTCCGGGAGTTCAGATATTTTGTTTGGCCAAAAATCAAGACTAAATTTTGTTTCGATTTTTCCGTTTGGGAAAACAAGGCTATTGTCGGCGTATGTCCAGGGTTCATAAATCCCGGCTTTGCTGGCCCACTCATTACATTGTTTTTTTGTCCATGGCTTTGATTTTTGTTCTTCGACTAAGTCTGATATGGCGTCGATCATTTCTTGAATTGATTGGATTAAGTTTATATCCTCCCAAATTTTATCTACTGAGTTTTGTTTAATCAAAGAATCAATTTGACCAGTAGTCGTTTGTGCTGGTTTTGGCGGTCAGGGTTTTTTGAATTTAAAATTATAAACTGACGTGATTAGTTCATTTAATTTGTTTTCTTTTAGTGATATATTAAGACGGTTAATCCCCGCTCAAGAGTTGCTTGGCGGGGATCTGTCTAGAACTGAAAAGGTTTATGGTAAATAAAGTAACGGATCAACCGGAATGCCATTGAGACGAACTTCAAAGTGAAGATGAGGTCCGGTGGTGAGGTTTCCCGCGCCCCTGGTTCCTGGTGTTCCACCGCTAAGACCAATAACCTCGCCCTTGGAGATATATTCGTCTGGTGAAACATATATGGCACTAACATGGCCATAGACGGTCGATAAGCCGTTGGCGTGAATCAGGGCAATGTAACTATACCCCATTCCGGCGTCGCGAGCTTTGAGTACATAGCCGTCAGCCGCAGCTCGGATTGAGGTCCCCTGTCCGGCTCGGATATCTACGGCTGGGTGCTCGAAGATATTCCGGAATGGGTATGATTTGTCGTGAAAGTATGCGGTGATCTTGGTCTTTGGTACCGGCCAGATTAGTGTGCTGTCGGTTAGGGCCGGTTGTTCGTTGTTGGTGCCGGCGTCGATTTGGGCGCGTTTTTGTTTCTCCAAGTTGTAGATATCTGAGTTGGCAGCTTCTTGTTCTTGTTTGGCTTGCCAGAATAGATCGTAGAATTTTTGTTCAGATTCTTTGGTGTCGAGTAACAAGTCGTCTTTGTAATTAATTTCGCCGGTGTATTCAGCTTGTTGGATTTTTAGTTCTTGACGAAGATTGGTGAGCTGTTCGTGTTTTTTGTTCAGTTCTGACTTTTGTTTTTCAAGTTCTTCTTTCAAGCGTTTGATTGAGTCAAGGGATTTTTGTAGGTTGTTTGATAATATTTTGGTGTTTTCTAGGTGGATGAAAAAGTCTGATAGAGAATTGTTGAGAACGAATATTTCCAAAGCGTTGATGTTGTCTTGTTCATGAAGATGTTTTAACGTTCCGCCTAATTCTCGTTTCTTTTTGCTGATGTTGTTTTCATGTTCTAAAATGGTTAGTTCGGTTTGACGAATTTCCAGCTCATTTTTCTTTACTTCTTGTTCCGTGGTATCGATCTCCAGTTTTGTTTGGGCGATTTTATTGGTTAGAATGTCTATTTGGTTTTTGAGAGTGACGGCTTCTTCCTGTTTTTTTTGGATGTTTTTTTTGTAGATGTCTTGTTGTTTTTGTAGTTCTTCGATTTTTCCTTTGGTTTCAATGATCTGAGCGTCAATGTCGTCAACTGATGAAGCCAGTGCGGATAAAATCGGAGTAGCGCAAAATAAGCTTAATATTAATAAGCTGCTAAATAAGAGGTTGAGGAATTTATAATGCATTTTCATCAATAGGTATTATAGCAAATTTATTGTGAATAATAAAATATGATTGTTGAAAAAAATAGTCCGTGTGGACTACTTTTTGCTTAATTCCAGTATGGCCTCTTTTAGGCGTTGCGTTGTTCTGTCTTTGCCCAGGACGTGGGCGATTTCAAATGGACCCGGTGATTTCTCTTGTCCGGAGAGAGCGACTCGCATCGGCCATAAAACATCACCGTTTTGGAGGTTGTTATCTTCAATGATTTTTTTTATCTCTTTTTCAATGTTTTCAGCCGAGAAATCTTCATTTGGTACGCTGTGTATTGTTTCCAATATGTATTGAAGGGCTTGGAGCGTAGTTTTGTGGTCTGATTTTTTGAATATGAGCGTTTGGGAGTCAAAATTTAATTTTGATGGAAAAACAAATTGGATTGCGTCAGAAATTTCATTGGTTTTTTTGATTCGGTTCTTTTCCAGTGAACAATAGTTTTTTATATCGTTGAATGAAATCTCTTTATTTGTCAGGTTGTTGATGTATTGATTTTCACTCTTTGGTGAGATTAATTTTGCTTCAATTAGGAATGGCAAGCATTCGGTAGCGAAGTTTTCGTCAGATAGTTCTCTCAGATACATACCGTTGATCCAATCTAATTTTTCTAAATCAAATATGGCGCCTTTTTTGTGGACATTATCGAGTGAAAATTGTTTGATCATTTCATCTACAGTGTATATCTCTTGTTCTGTACCGGCGTTCCATCCCAGTAAGGCAATAAAGTTGATCAAAGCATTTTTAATATATCCAGATTTGATAAAATCTTTGACTGAGACGTCGCCATCTCGTTTACTCATTTTCTTTTTACTTTGGTTTAGAATTTGCGGTAGATGGGCAAACCTCGGTGGCTGCCAATCAAAAGCATCATATAACATTACATGCTTGGGGGTGCTGGAGATCCATTCGTCACCACGCATGACATGAGTGATTTTCATCAAATGGTCGTCAACGATGTTGGCAAAGTGATAGGTCGGAAATTGATCAGCCTTGATCAGAACAAAGTCATCCAAATCTTTGGTATTGACCTTGATGGTGCCTCGAATCTCATCGTCAAAAACAACCTCTTTGTCTTCTGGCATTTTGAAGCGGATAACTCTGGATTCGTTATAAGTTAATTTTTTGTGTATTTCTTCTTTTGATAAGTGGCGGCATAAACCATCATACTTTGGTGGCAGTTTGTCTTTTTTTTGTTGTTCGCGAAGTTCGTTAATTCTTTCTTTGGAGCAAAAACAGTAATAGGCTTTATTTTTATCTAACAGAGTCTGAATATGTTTGGTGTATATGTCTAATCTTTCAGATTGGATATAGGGACCGTAGTCCCCTTTTTGGATGATTTTCCCGTCAACGATAAATGGTCCTTCGTCATAGCTGAAATCGGCCCATTCAAGAGTCTTGAGTAAGTCTTCCAGTGCGCCGTCGACATATCTGGTGCGATCTGTGTCTTCAATGCGGACAATAAAAGTACCATCATTATGACGAGCAAAGAGATAGTTGTATAAAATTGTTCTTAGGTTACCGACATGGACAAAACCGGTTGGACTGGGGGCGATACGGACGCGGACGTTAGTTGGGGTCTTTGAGGACATATTTTTAAATTATAAATTGTAGGAAGGTTACTTAATAATAAAAACTATAATGTTTTGTTTCAATAATACGTTTTTTGAAGACAAAGTCAATGTTTCTTGTATGAGAGTATACTCGTGACAGTTACCCTTCCCGCCTTCACAATAGTTTCGGCGGACAGGCGAGTGCCCTGCCTGCCGGTAGGTAAGGCTCTCGAAGTATAGTTACTTAGCACTTATTCATATACATATTTATATCACAACTATCAAGTTTAGTGAAGTATTTCTAAAATGGTGACGTCTTTAAGTGCCTTAAATTAGCTATTTTTGTAAAATTGTGTTAACTGGTATTGACACTATTGAAAAACTATGCTATAATGGTTTATTAAGCTGAGAAATTTGTGAGTTCATTATAAGACATCTGGATCATTTTGTTGAGGCAACGCCTCTCTATAGTATATAGCTTGTCGTTATATTATATAGATATTTTTAGCCTTGACAAAATAATTTAAGTGTGTTATAATATTCACATGATCATTAAAATGTGAGGTAATTTAAAGCAACAACTCTTATTGAATTTGCACATTGTCATTCACGGGTTTAACCCGGGAATTTACAAGGTCAAATTCAATGAGGGTTGTGAGATAGTGTCTCCTACCCTGTAGCGTCGCGAAAGGTTCGGCTCGGATTCGTTGATTCACTCTGGTCCTAACATAAACAGGACCTTTGGGCTATTGCAGCCGACAAACGTGAAATCAACTTTTCCATGGCCGGACCGATCACCTTTCGAATGGGGTTAAATCCCCTTTATTGGAGGATCTACATGTCCAACGTGAAGCAGGCCACCGAGATTCAGTTCTCCTACCCGACGTCGATTCAGGCTCTCGTGGCCGAAAACGGAAGCGCGTTCAATCCGAACGCGCTCGTCCAGTCGGAACTGTTCGTGACCGCGGGCCAGACGCAGGCGCCGCGACCGTTCCAAGCGCGCTATGCGCGCGTGCTGGTCGACAGCGGGCGTCTGTTCAACGCGAACGACTCCGGAGTGGTGCTCCGGAGCGTTGGCGCGGTCAACATGAAACTGAGAGCGGCCGGGAAGCCCCTGGTCGACGGCAGTTTCATTCCGCTCGCCGAGGCGCTCGGCATTCGCCGGGCCCGTGACCAGTACGGTGACGACCTCGAGTCGCTGCTCATCAGCGACGACGAGAAGGTCATCCTGACCGGAGAGGAGGTCCGTGACCTGGACCTCGATCCCATCACGCTCCAGGAGCGTATGGGTTCCGGTGCCGGAGTGATGGATTTGGAGCGTGTCGCCCGCTGGGAACAGCGGATGCGCCTCTACGAGGCCGCGATCGAGGCGAACTCGGCGATCTTCGCCGAGCTCAAGGGCAACATCGAACAGGACACGCGGAACGGATGGAGTGAGGCGATCTGCCAGACCACCGAGGCGTGGCTCAAGTTCGTGGAAGCCATGAACGCCTTCGCGGAGGAGATGGGCTTCAAGTGGGACGGTACGCCGGCCCCGCCGACCCCCCCCGCCTTCCCGCTCGCCGTCCTTCGCATCTACGCGAGGGGCAAGGGCCTCCGGTTCGTCCTTCTCGTCCCGGACAATCGCCACAAGGCGGCGGCGATGATGAAGTGGAGCGAGCAGATGGAGCACGCTCGCGAGCCGGAGAACTATCGGGACTTCACCGACAAGGTTCTGGCTCCCCTGAACATCATGCAGGCTCGCCTGCGTGAGAACGGGGTTCCGCAGGACGCTCCCACCTTCCAGGACAAGGCGGAAGTGCTCACCACGAACTTCCTCAGCGTCGCTGGGGTGTCGCTGGAAGAGCTGGCCGATCAGTCCCGGGCGCCGCGCGAGGACCGGCCCCGTGGCAAGGGTAAGCGCGGTGACCGTCACTCGCGCAGGTCCCAGGGTCACCAGTGGGTGCCCAACGCCGACTGAGACCGCTGAGTTTGAGACGACCTCACATTCCCCGTGATCCTTCCGCCTCTTCCGAGGCAAGAACGAAAATAAGATCCAAGCAACCGCTTGGATCTTTTCCCTTTTAAATAATTCTAAGAAGTAAGGCATTATACTTAATGAATTGTCATTGAAGCTTTGCTGGGCTTATCTTATTGCTGAATAATTTATCCTTTTATTTTTTTATGATGTTTATTGACTTTAGGCTATCTTGATTGTATGATAAAAATAGAGCTATTTCACTAACAGAGCAATCATCTGCTGGGAGGCGCAGATTGAGACTCTATCAATGCACGTACTTTCTCGGAGGTGACCATGTCTAAAGAAAAATGTGAGCCTGGTCGTTTTTTTAGAGTCACCGATGACTTCTGGCGGGATCTACTATCGAGACAAATGAAGTTCCACCAAGGTGTTGATGGCTTTGATATCGCCGAAATTTTTTCGGCTCGAGACAGACGCCTGGTGTTCATGGTTCCTAGATTGTCGAGCGACATTGGCGCCATTGATATGAAGCTGGTGCAAAGTATTGTGTCAAGTCCAAGTCAGTGTCAGGACTTTGATCGTATTCCTTTCTCTGTGCAAATTTTGAAAACGGTTGGGTTGGTTTATTTCGTGCAGATGACGGTTGATGATTTGAAGGTTGCGGTATTAATTGCAGTGCCCTATTCCAAATATAGCCAGGAATATGATGGATATATTGGTTTTATTAAATTGGATAAGGTCAAGTGGTCGGATGTAGGGAAAATTGAATTTGATTCTGATGACCATTCTATGGTTTATCGAGATTATGTGTCTGGTGATATGGAAATATGTCTGATGGTCAAGAAAGAACACAAGGACACTAGAATCTCCTTGTCACCATCCATTAGCATGAGTACAGATGGCCGGAGATTTATTCGAGTATCATAAAACAGACTTTAATTAGAGTCTGTCTTTTTATTCTTAAAAAGGTATAAGTTTTATTTACAAAGTTATAGTTGAAACGGTTGAGAAATTTTTGTAAATGATAATCAGTGTTGAGTTGTTTTGTAAGGTTAGATGTGTTTTAAAATAATATCTAGAGAACCATGGCGACGTGGGTGAATGACTTTTTTCAGTTCATCTTTGTTTACCCATTTTATCTGGTCGGCTTCGTGACTTTTTTCTAAATGAAAGTCAGAGTCTGTGCCGTTAAAGTTTAAGATGAATATGGTTTGCTCTTGGCCAATATAGCCTTCTTTTTTATAATAATCTTTTTTTAAGGTGTGGTCCGGCCAGTCATAGCGGTGAGTTTGTTCCAGTTGGTGTTTGATTGACAAAAATTTTGCATCAACACCCAGTTCTTCTGAAGCTTCGCGAATGACTGCTTGTTCGGCGGTTTCACCGGCATCAATCCCCCCTTGAGGGAGTTGCCAATGATCGAATCGAGGATTGTGTTGAATTAAAATTTTGTCATCTTTGGTGACCACGGCGAGAACATTTGGGCGATATTTTTTTATCATACTATTATTTATATAATATTGTATGTTTATTGTTACAACAAATTGACCTATGATGAGATGGTTCTGTCTTTTGAGTGTTTTAAACACGTTAATGGGAAGATGATTACCGCGTTGACAATGCGGTTGATTCGTTTGGGTTGTTTGATTAAGCGAAAGAGCCACTCCAGGCCAAGCGAGCGAAGTGCTTGCGGCGCTCGAGTTTGTTTGCCGGTCAAAAAATCAAAGCTGCCACCGACTCCGATACCGATTTTGGCTGGAATTTTTTGTATTCGTAGTTCATCAAGTAATTTTTCTTGAGTTGGAGCTCCGTGAGTGGTGAAGATTATGTCAGGTTTGGTGGTCTGTAGATGTTCAATTAACCCCTCTGTTATCTCCCCTATTTTGTATCCATGAAGTTTAAGGTTTGGGTATGTGCTTGACACTGAGTCTTTGATCTCTTTTAGTGTGGACAGTGAATTGGGGTGGTTGATCACAAAAATGGTCAATTTTTTATCATTGGCAACTTGCAACAAATGTTTGGTTATATCTGAACCGGTGTGTCGATGATTAATTTTTTCTCCTGATAGAAATGCGCCAATTTTGAGACCAAAGCCATCGGGCAAGTTCAAGTTTGATCGGTTTAAAATGTTTTGGTATTCATTATTTCTATGAGCTTGTAGGCAGATTTCCGGATTGGGGGTAAAGATTAATTTTAGTTCTTCTTGATGTAAGAAACCAGCAAGTGTTTCTAATAGTTCGATTCGAGACAGGTTGTGAATTTTGCTGCCCAGAATTGTGATTGCTTTTGTCATAGGTAATATTGTTGGTTATAGTATATATTAATTATTTGATAACTTCAACATTTATTGATTGTGATTTGAGGTGGACTTTAGTATAATGTATATATAAACAGGTGTCCATACTGTTTGCTAACCTGAGCCGGAAAGGAGTCTGTTATGCTCAGGGGAGAATATTTGCCGTGTCTGAATTGCGTCCATTATGCTAGGTGCACATGGTCGCGAAATCAGAAACTCTGTCCTGGCTTCCGGAAGGTATTGTCTTCGGAACGCCTTGAGGAGAATCGTTGTGCCGCAGCAAAAAGGTTGCAACGTGATCCCAGGTCAGCATTGTCTCTGGCCAAATGGCTTCATTTGGCACAGGACATGCACTGACAACAACAAAAGAGCTGGCTTAATACGCGAGCTCTTTGACTTGGATGTAATTTCAGCGTTTAATTGAAACACTTGACAAAAAATAAAATAAATGATATATTTGTTAAAAATTAGGAACAACAACAATAGGAGGATGATATGTCGTGGGTTCATCCGAAGATTGAAAGAATTGGTCGGCCAGCTTTGATATTATTGCCAAAGTTCAAGGTTGATGATAATAACTTCGGGTGTAATGGTAAAACACCAGATCAAATGGTTCGGAAGTTTTTATCGAAAAATCATGGTGCGTTTACACTTATGGGCACGACCTTTCATGGTGAATGGAAGGATCACGATGGTAAGCTTCATTCAGATGTTCATATCGGATATAGAGTGTCATTTATTTGTCCGGTGAAAAATGATGGCGGGCGTGATTTTTCTAATTTAGATTTGTTGATTGATTTTCTGTCGAAGTTGTGTGCAAATATGATGGAGCTTTGTTTGTATGCTGAGTTTGGCGAAGAAGCGGTTTTAATTTATCCCTGAAGAAATGATGGTTACTTCATCTTTAGTACTACTAGTGTAATTCACTAGTTTTTTGTTTGACTTGACATGGTCTGGTATTGGGTTATAATTGATTTAGCACTCACGTTGATTGACTGCTAATAATATATAAATTTATACAATATGGATATCAATAAGTTTACCACCAAGTCACAAGAAGCGTTACAAGCTGCTCAAGCTTTGACTTTTGAATTGAAACACGCTCAAGTAGACGTGTCTCATTTACTTTATGCCCTACTTGATCAGGATCAAAGTATTGTAACTGTACTTTTAAAAAATCTTGAAATTGACATTCTCGGTTTAATGAATGAGGTTGATTTATTTTTGAAACAAATTCCAAAATCGGTGGTAGAAAATGTCACTAATGGACAAGTGATGGTAACCGCTGAAATGAATTTTGTTTTGGTTACTTCAGAAAAAATGGCTAAAAAGATGGGTGACGATTATGTCAGCACAGAGCATTTATTTTTGGCGTTACTCAGCATTGAATCATCAATGAAAAAGATAATGGAATATTATGCGATTGATGAAAAGGTGGTACTGGATGAACTCAAAAAACTGCGGGGAGCTCAGAAGGTAGATTCGCGAGAACCTGAAGCGAAGTATCAGGCGCTTGAAAAGTATGCGGTTAATTTGACCGATATGGCCAGACAAGAAAAATTGGACCCGATCATTGGTCGAGATGAAGAGATTCGAAGGATTTTGCAGGTTTTGTCACGACGAACCAAAAATAATCCGGTATTGATTGGGGAACCAGGAACAGGTAAAACAGCGGTCGTAGAAGGTTTGGCACAACGAATTGTTTCTGGTGACGTGCCTGAAAATTTGAAAAATAAAGAAGTGTTGTCTATTGATATTGGATCTTTGATTGCAGGGGCAAAATTTCGAGGTGAATTCGAAGATCGATTAAAGTCGGTTCTGAAAGAAATTAAAGCCTCTGGTGATAAGTACATTATTTTTATTGATGAGCTGCATACAATTGTTGGAGCTGGTGCGACCGAAGGAGCGATTGATGCTTCAAATATGCTGAAACCGGCTTTGGCGCGAGGTGAACTTCGTTGTGTGGGTGCGACGACAATCAAAGAATACCAAAAATATATTGAAAAAGATTCGGCTCTTGAACGTCGGTTTCAACCAGTTAAAATTGAAGAACCCAATGTTGAAGATACGATTGCAATTTTGAGAGGGATTAAAGAAAAATATGAAATTCATCACGGTGTTAGAATTACAGATGATGCGATTGTTATGGCGGCCAAGTTGTCTGATCGGTATATTACCGAAAGATTTTTACCGGATAAAGCAATTGACCTCATTGACGAAGCCACATCCGCTCTTCGAATTGAATTGAATAGTATGCCAACAGAATTGGATCAAGCCAAGAGGTCTTTAATGAAACTTGAAATTGAAAAAAGTGCTTTGGAGAAGGAAAAAACAACCAAAGCAAAAAATAGATTACTTGATATTAAAAAAGAAATCGCTGAGATAAAAGAAAAAACTAAAGAGCTTGAATTGCATTGGAACAAAGAGAAGGAAATTATCACCTCAATGCAAGAAGGACAAAAAGAAGTTGATAAATTGAAACAAGAGGCAGAAATTCTTGAACGACAATCTGAATTTGATAAGGTGGCTGAGATTCGTTACGGTAAGATACCAGCTTTGGAGAAAAAAATAATTTCGAGCCGAGAAAAATTACGTAAATTGCAAACCGGTCCGCGAGGAAAGCAAATTTTGAAGGAAGAAGTGGATGAGGAAGATATTGCTGACGTGTTGTCAAAATGGACTGGAATTCCAGTTGTCAAAATGCTTCAAACTGAATCTGAACGATTGGCTAAGGCAGAAGACGTGTTGGCTGGTAGAGTTATCGGTCAAAAACCGGCGATTGGTTCAGTCTCGAACGCTTTGAGACGATCTCGAGCCGGTTTGTCAGAAGAAAATAAGCCCATCGGATCATTTTTATTTATGGGGCCAACCGGTGTGGGTAAGACGGAATTGGCTAAAGCCTTGGCTGAATTTATGTTTGATGACGAAGAAGCGATTATACGGGTTGACATGAGTGAATATATGGAAAAGCACGCTGTTTCGAAATTTATTGGATCCCCTCCTGGATATGTTGGTTATGAAGAGGGTGGACAACTGACTGAACAAGTGAGGCGAAAGCCATATTCAGTGATTTTATTTGATGAAATCGAAAAGGCTCACCCAGAAGTGTTTAATTCATTGCTTCAAATGCTAGATGATGGCCAGTTGACCGACGCTAAAGGAAGAAAAGTTAATTTTAAAAATACCATCATTATCATGACCAGTAATATTGGTAGTGATTTAATTCTCAGTTCATCAACCAAGTCTTCACTCGGATTCGGTGAAGAAAAAACAGAAATTCAGAAAGCGGATGATGTTCGTGAACGAATTATGAAATTGCTTCAAGAACAGTTGAAACCGGAGTTTTTGAATCGAATAGATGAGATTATTATGTTTGATGCCCTTAGTCGCGATGATATTCGTAAAATTGTTGATTTGCAACTGGCAAAAGTCGCTAAACGGTTAAAAGAAAAGGAATTGAATATTGAATTTACAGATCAACTCAAGGATATGTTGGCGGTCGAAGGATATGACCCGGCCTATGGGGCTCGGCCATTGAAGCGATTGATTCAAAATAAAATACTTGATCCCCTAGCCCTTCAGATTATCGAGGGCAAGATTAAAAAGAAAGTAAAAGTTGATTTTACTGACAAGAAAGTGAAATTTGGGAAATAAATTTAATAATAAAAAATGTCATGATTTATGGCATTTTTTATATTGACAAAAAATGTATTGTTGTTATACTTCATCGTTCTCCAGTCAACCACCCAGGAGGTAATATGAGATTGACACCATTGACCGAATGGCCACAGACGTGGACTACGGTTGAAAAGTCAAAAAATGCTAAATTGGTGCAGTTTAATCCAGAGACAACGGTCACTTGGTTGGAGGTCTTTTTGATTGGCTTGCTGTTGCTGGGCTTATTATTTGGTGGTTTTGTGTTTCTTTTTGGTGAGCACAATAACTCACTGGTACCTGCATGGGAATATGTTACACTCGGTGTTTTAGTCATTTGTGGAGTTCTTGTTGGTGGGATTATGATGTTTCGAGCTATTTATGCTGATAAAAGAATGAAACGGCTTTATACCCAGTATGATGTGGATGAAGCTAAGTTTATTCAGCAGTTCATGAGATTTTCATATAGGATTAAGATTTTTAATCGGGTCTTTACTGAAACAGATTTAGATGAAGCAAAACTGTCAGTGATGACGAATGTTTTTATGAATTTGACCCTTATGTTTTCAGAAACAGAAGACTTTTTGAGTGCGTTGACTATGTTACAACTTCGAAGATTAGAACCAGAATATGTGGTTGATTGGATTGGGTTGCTTCGGGGCACAATGCTGCAAGACATGAGACTTGTAAATGTAAAATTGGGTGAATTATTGGCGACGCAAGCTTAACTATCGATAATATCGATGGTTTTTTTATTGATAGTAAAAGATTTTTTGTGTAGATTTAATTATTGAGGCTACCATTGTATTATCACTACACGGTAGGCGGAAGTTGAATGAAATTTTCGACTTTAAAGCTGTTGGATTTTTCGATTTCTGATGTCGACAAGGAAAACTTGAAACTGATTCGATTGCGGCAAAATCAGAGTAATCAACCATATATCTTGACGGTGATTTTTATGGTGCTGGTTGTGGCCGGTGCGGTTGGTTTTATTTCGGCGATAGTTGGTGGTGAATTTGTCATCGATCCGGAACGTATTGTTGTGGTGATCATGATCAAGGATTATAAAAAACCATCTCTGTACGCCGCAATTCTTCTCTGCAAAAGGTGAATACAGCTATTCTTAGTCATCGAGTTGATCTTTTGAATGGCATGATCGGTGAATATAATGATCTGGTTGTTAGTTTGA
>Ga0210019_1000862_pt1 | contig 35281 bp, 35 predicted proteins | sample CryGeyCG2114_020_2_FD_183969 | JGI IMG/M metagenome (GOLD analysis project Ga0210019, IMG submission 183969) | Groundwater microbial communities from aquifer - Crystal Geyser CG11_big_fil_rev_8/21/14_0.20 (SPAdes) (version 2) | ecosystem: Environmental > Aquatic > Deep subsurface > Groundwater ...
GTCTGGCATGGAGATCTCCTCGTAAAAATGTTTGTGGTAAAACTATTTTAACAAAGAGAAATCCATGCCTTATTGTTGACTGGATTAGTTATGATTCAGAGCCATCCACTGCTAACCGAGAAGACCGTACAGCTCAATGCTGGGGAATTAATACAGCAGGTCAGCTCGGAATTGGTAACACTAATAATATTGGCGATGATGAACTACCAAGCTCTTCAGAGATACTTATTTTTGATGAACCGATAGTTAAAATTGCAGTTGGCTGGTCACATACATGTGCCCTTTTTCAATCTCAAAGAATGAGATGTTGGGGAGAGGGAGGTCATGATCATTTGGGCTATGACAGAACGTGGCTTGCTCAAACCTTTGGTGATTATCGAATTGGTGATAATGAATCACCTGCTGTTTTGCCATTTGTAGATGCGGGTGGAAGTATTGTTGATATTGGATTAGGGAACGAACATAGTTGTGCCCTCTATGATGACAAACGAGTCAAATGTTGGGGATGGCCTGGCCCGCTAGGCTTGGGTACTACAACTATTCATCCAGAAGAACTAAAATTCATTCCCTATGTAACCCTTCATGGAGATGTTAAATCGCTTCGAGTGGGTTGGGGACACAATTGTGTACTCTATTTTGATGATACTTTTACTTGTTGGGGAGAAAATTCATCTGGAGAATTAGGAAGGGGCAACACAAATTATCTAGGTGACAATGAATTAGTTACAAGTCTTCCTCCACTCAGTTTTGGAGAGCCGATCGGTGATATTTATACTGGTTCCTCCGTTTCTTGTGCTTCAAATAATTTAGGTCAGCTTCGTTGTTGGGGGTTAGGAACTAGGGGCGTTTTAGGATATGATAATCGACTTTCACTAGGAGACGATGAATTAGTTGTAAATCTGCCTTATATTAATTTAGGAGGCAGCATTGATATTGGCTCTTCCTCAACGGAACCTTCATTTGCAGGAGCAACTGTATCTCCAGATGTTCGAAGTAATTGCGCCATTGTGGATAATGGGAAAGTTAAATGTTGGGGAGCAAATGATTTTGGCCAACTTGGTCTTGGAAACTCAACGAACATTAGTTGGGGAACATTAGATTCTATTAATATAGAAGATGCTCCTTATCTCCCCTTTGATCAAAAAGTTATTAAGTTAACTTCGGGATCGGCTTTTCATTGCGCCTTACTTGAGAATCAAAAGGTAAAATGTTGGGGAAGAAATATTTATGGAAGTCTTGGTTCTGGAAGTTTAGATAATTTAGGCACGAATGAAGATGTTTCTTCAATTGCTTATATACCATTGTCAAAACCTGTTCGCGATATTGATACGAAATGGCTACATACTTGTGCCCTTTTTAATGACGGAACTGCGCAATGTTGGGGATGGAATCAGTTTGGTCAATTAGGAATTGGAAGCTCAAATAATATCGGTGATGATGAATTGCCGAGTCCGTCAAATATAATCGTTTTTGACGAACCCATTTTAAAAATTGGTACTGGCTGGTCACATACTTGTGCCCTATTCGAATCTCAAAGAATGAAGTGTTGGGGTTGGGGAGCCAATGATCATTTAGGTTACAACAGAGTTTGGCTCCAACAAAATACTGTTGGAAATAACGCAGTGATTGGTGTTAACGAGTCTCCTGCAACATTTCCTTACGTCGATGCTGGTGGGAATATCGTAGATATTGAGATTGGAGCTGAACACAGTTGTGCCATCTTTGATAACAAGAAAGTAAAATGCTGGGGACACAATTATGGAAAGCTTGGCTTAGGAACTACGGGGTTCTACCCACAAGAGTTAAAAGATGTTCCTTTTGTTCCATTACACGGAGATGTAAAAAGTCTTTCAGTGGGTGGAAATCATAATTGTGCTTTATACTTTGACAACACGTTTACATGCTGGGGGCAAAATGATTATGGTGAACTTGGTAATGGAAATTTAAATGTTATAGGAGACGATGAGTTCCCAAGCTCAGTTCCTGTTCTTACTTCAAATGAAATAATTGAATCTGTTAATACGGGGCCAAATATTTCCTGTCTAAAAACGAACACAGGGTTGTTAAAGTGTTGGGGGAGAGGCGGCTTCGGAGCTTTAGGCCAAAACTCTCGAATTTCTTTAGGAGATAATGAATCCATTGATTCCATACCTTATATAAATTTAAACAGTATCGTTGATCCGAATTCTAATTTTTCATTAATTTCTTCACTGGCCAGTTTTGAATATAACCCACAATCAGGAGCAATCCCTTTACAGGTCGAGTTTACTGCTCAAACTGATCCAAACATTTTTAGTTATGAGTGGTCGTTTGGGGATGGGGTTAGTGTTGAGCTTTATGATCCAAATGCAAGTCATATTTATAACGAAGTTGGCGTCTTTACTGTTCATTTAAAAGTTAAAAATTCATCAGGTTTAACTCTTGGTGAAATGGATCGTCTGGTGAACGTGACTGATCCCATTATTAAACCTTTTGCAAGATTTTCTATCCCGAGCGATGATGGGGTTATTCCTTTATCAATGCAACTTGATGCCTCGAATTCATTTGACCTCGCGGGAACCATTGTTGAGTATCACTGGTTGTTTGGGGATGGGACGAGTTTAATTACAAGTAATCCAATCGCAAGTCATCTTTATAATAATGTTGGTGTTTTTTCAATTTCACTGCAAGTTAAAAATGATCAAGGTGCCGTATCAGATTTTTATTACGATAGTGTCGTTGCTCTCTCGATAAATCAGGCTCCTGTTGCCGATTTCGCTTGCAGTGCAGGAGAGGGAAGTATTTCTTGTGATGCTTCGACCTCCCTCGATTATGACGGGCTCATCAATGGTTATCGTTGGAGTTGGGGAGATGGGCAGTATTCCGAGGGGCTAACTTCAACTCACAATTATGGAGAACCTAATCTAGGTAATTATCCAATTGTACTTGAGGTCGTTGATAACAAGGGCGAAGTCACGTCAATCTCAAAAAATTATTCTGTTGATCAATCAAACCCTCTTTTAAATGTTGAGCTTGCCGATGGACAGAGATTTAATCAAAACTTAGTTTCAATTCCTGCTCATATCACAGACAGTTCAGTCTCTAGCTTAGTCGTCACTGTGAACGGCGTTCAAAGTTATAATGCAGAAGGTTTTGAGCATCTTGTACCGCTTTCCTTATCTGAAGGTCTTAATCTTATAGAGTTTGAAGCTTTCGATTCAAATCTCAATTCTTCTGGTAAGCAGTTATTTTCAAATATCCATTTGGATACGACACTTCCGATACTTTCCATTTCGACACCAGTTGAGAATTCTCGTTTGAATGCTTTTGTTTTTCCAGTATCAGCAACTAGTTCAAAGCCATTATCTAAAGTACTTGTGAATGGATTTGAAGTCACTTTATCTCAAGATCAGCAATCATTTGATACGGTGGTTGCATCTAGTGCCGAAGGCCCATTTCAAACAACCATTGAGGCGACAGACCTTTATGGAAATGTTAAGACCACAATCCTAACCAATGAAATTTTCCTTCCTATTTTTAATCCTGCTCTGATTACCACTATCCCTGATCCTGATCAACCGGGAGTTGTTAAAGTTATTGGTGCCCCTTCGGCCATGAGATTAAATAATCACGAATTTTTAGCAGATGGTGGGATTTTCAATTCAAAGTATGCCACTTCAAATGCTGATGGAAGTTTTGAAGCCTCCCTTCTTTATTTTGATGAAGTCAAACTTACTGCCATTAATCCGATCACAAACACGACTGAAAATATTTTCGTTAAACATCTCGTTGATACAACTCTTTTGGGACAAGTTCTTGATGTGAATGGGCTTCCATTAATGGGAGTTACTGTTTCAATAACTTCTAGCGGACAAAGTGCCATCACAGATGGAAACGGCAACTTTGAAATTGCTTCCCCTGTAACAGGTGATCAAACGATTCTCGTCGATGCCACTACTCTTAACCCTTCACAGCTCTTAGGAAGATCTTTTTCAAAATTAAGTGTACTTGTTACATTGGGTATGACCCAACGAAATATTCTAGGTAAACCCATCTACTTAACTCCAACTTTACTTGATGGATCAGAGACAATTATTTCTCAAGCTGACGGAGGTATTGTCGCCTCTGAACACGCTCTCGGTGTAGCACTTACTATTCCGGCCAATACAGTGATCTTCCCTGATAATTCAACAGAGAAGGCGATGAACATCATGGAGATTCCTGCTGACAGATCAAGCGTGGAAGTTCCGGCAATGGCGGTTCCAAATACTGTCTATGCTCTTGAACCTTCTGGCGTGACTTTTACTGAACCGATTGAAGTGACACTTCCAAATAAAGACGAGCTTCCTGCCGGTGTTGAAGTTATCTTGTTCTCGAAAAATTCAAAGACAGGATATTGGGAACCAGATGGAGTCGCTGTTGTAGATGAGAATGGAACAACGATGACGACCAAAGCTGGTCAAGGCATTACTCACTTCTCTGAAGTTTATGCTGCTCCGATTGCACCCGTTATAAGAAGTGTTAATAATGAAGATATTCCTGGAGCTAATACATTTGACGGAGCAGTGACAAGTCAAATTGTGCTTCCAAGTTATCAAGTCATGGGAAGCTCTGTTGCTCCACAACTAATTTACAATTCTTCTTGGGCCAATCCGACAGCTCTTATTAAAAATATTATTGATATACCAAGAAATGAAGTAAATATTGATGATCCGATTAACTTTAAAGAACGTGGGATTCGCTTTTCTGGTAATCAAACATTATCAAGCTGGGTAGAGCCTGAGTACATTGAGGCGCAGTTTCAAACAGGTTCGACTATCACTGATAAAGTGACCTTCACTGGTATGCCTAACAAATCTCTCATTAGCTATGGTGTTGACTTAAGCACCGAGAACTCTGGTGCATTTCCATACCTTGCTCAATATTGGATCAAGATTAAAAATACTGTCATTTCAACTCTCAATATTAATGGAAAATCAGGATTGGGTAGCCGTACTTCAATTAATCGTAGTAGGGTGGAAGAATTTCGAAAAATCTACCCACAAAACATAGGTGGAAATTTATACATCAATAATCTCAAAAATTCGTCATATGGACAAGGTTGGGATGTTGCAGGTGTTCAAAAAATTCTCAAAACTGATGATGTGAGACTCGCCATAAAAGAGGGAAATGGACAAATATCAAGTTATGTTTTGGACTCTTCCATTGATACCATTTTTGAAGACTTGAATGGTATACAGGCTATTAATTTAAACGATCCAAATGAAAGCTTCTATATTGACTCTCAAAATAATGTGAAGACTTGGAGCTTAGATTCAGGAAACTCCACACTGATTCAATCTTTTGGAAATTTTACCGGAACATACGGCGAAGATTTTTTGGAAGGAAGAGAGTCTTGTCTTTATGATAACGTAGGTTGCCATACTGATTATTTTTGTGTGAACCAATCTTCAAATTATTCCATCCCAAGAATATTTACAAGTATTGCAAAAATCGAGTCAGATCAACTCGTTTTTGTGGATGAAAATGGACTTGTTTACAAGAACGAATCTTTAATAGCAGGCCAAACAAAAACGCCTAGCTTTAATCAAAAATCAGCATTTTGTAGTAGTTTTAATATTGATTGTGGTCCCTCCTTTGCTGTTGGAGAATATGCTGCTCCAGTTTGTTTTAATTTGCATGCAAGCTCAGGAGTCGTTCCAGAGGCTGGGAATATTAATGGAGATTCATCGGTATCTAAACTCAATCGACCATTCGAGGTTATCAAAGGAATAAAAGCGAATACGCTTATCTTTAGCGATTCAGGAAATCATCAAATTAAAGAGCTCGATTTATCTACAAATTCTGTTTCGGTAGTCGCTGGAAATGGTACGAGCGCTGATGCTGGAGACGGTGGAGATGCGAAGAATGCAGGTATTCGATACCCTAGAGGTTTGAGCTACGATGGAAATGGAAATCTTTATGTTGTTACTGGTAGTGGTTACGTAAGAAGAATTGATGCAAATGGAATTATTACAACTTTTGCAGGGAAACCTGTCGCAGAAGGGGGAGAACTTGTCAATAAAACTGATGCTAATCGTATGGCCTTAGTTGAGCCAACGTATCTTGCAATTGATAATGATAATCAGATGATGTTTGTCTCGGATACTGCTAACAATCGAGTCGTGCAGATTGATATGCAAAATGGTGGAGCCCAAACCTTTGCAGGAAATGGAACTTGCACTGATGGACTCATAGGCGATAAAGGAAATGCGCTAGAGGCCAGTCTCTGTTCTCCGGGGGCGTTAGGATTTGATGCAAATAAGAATCTTCTTGTCCACGACAAAGGTCACAAGCGAATCAGAAGAATCACGCTTGAAACTTCTAATCTTGGAACTTTAGTTTATAAACCATCAAGCAAAGATCAAAGTGTTCTTTACAAGAATCAAGATGGAACATTTGAGCGTCACTACAGAAATGGTTCAATTGACCATTTTAACATTAATGGTCAGCAAGTAAGTTCAATCGCAAGAAATGGTCGAGAGGTAAACTACGAGTATGGACCAGATGGTAAACTTGCCTCGATGATTGATCCATCCAATTCACAAATCAGCTTTAATTATTCAGGGAATAAATTAATCAATATTACCGATCCCGCAAATCGTGTCACGGAATTTAATTATAATGGAGAAACGCTCAGTTCAGTGACATTTCCTGATGGGACAAGCAAGTTATTTTTCTACGATGCGAAAGGATTGTTGATTTCTGAACAAAATGAAAGAGGAAATAGCACAAGCTATCAGTATAATATTTATAATCGTTTAGCAAAAATTGTTCGCCCTGATTTAACCGAAGTGGAAGTGACTGATGCGGCATCAGGAGCCGCCGCAAGTTCTACTTTAAAGTCAATTTCTAGCGGTGAATTATATGATGGTATAAAAGATGCAAAAGGATTTGAAACTAAATTTATTTCAGATACAGAAGGCTTTGTCAGTACCATCATTGATGCTGAAGGAAAAGAGACTAAAATTGAACGAAACGTATTTGGTGATCCAACTAAAATAATCAGACCAGATAGCAGTTTTGCAACATTTACTTATGATCCCATAACTCGCGATCTGTTGGAAAAATTTGATTCATTAACCAATGTTAGCATGAATTTTTCTTATGATTCTTACGGAAATCTCACTTCGAGTACTGATGAATTAGGAGTTGTTTCGACTTCAACCATTGATCCAGTTACGGGAAATCTTCTAAGAACTCAACGGCTTGATCAATTCGTGCAATTCGATTATTTTGATTTGGGTCTTGTTAAAACGAAGACTAATAATCTTAATCAATTTATTAACTACTCTTATGATCAATTTGGAAATCTTTCAAAGGCAACTGACTCATTAGGCATAGAAACTATTTATTTAAGAGATTATGCCGGAAACAATACCGAAGTGATTGATGGCAAAGGTCAGTTTACTCGTTATGAGTACGATCTCTATAATCGATTAACGAAGGTGATTTCTCCAAAGAATGAAGCAACTAACTATTCATATCTTGCCACAGGTGAACTCTCACATATTCTCGATCCAAAAAATAATGAGACTTTTTTCAATTATGACCCAATGGGACGACTTATTCAAAAAATAGATCCCCTTAATCGAACTATAAATCTTTCGTATGACTCCAACGGAAACATCGCTCGCGAAGTGGATTATATAGGGAACATAAAGGACTTCGAATACGACTCGCTAAATCGATTAACCAAGAAAATTCTTCCAGATAATTTGTATGAGTTTACTTATGACATCAGAAACAATATTACTCAAGTAAAAGATTCTTTTTCTCAAGTCGATCTCTCATATGTTCCAACCGAAAAAGGGTATCAAGTTGAAAGTGAATCTCTGACTGGCCTTGGTATGGCTAGCGGATATGGCAGTCATACTGTAGACTATACTTTTAATAATTCAGGCAATCGAGACTCAATGACAAGTTCGGCGATTGGATCAACCAACTACGAGTATGACAATCAAAAACGTTTGATTGGACTTGTTAATCATCGCAATCAAAATTTTAATTTTGAATACGACGCTGCTAGTCGAGTTAAAAAGATCATAACTCCAGTGATAGAATCAAGCATGAGTTTTGATTCGACAAACTTTTTGACGAGCCTTGTTCATACAAACAACTCAGGCACAGTTATTAACAGTTTTGAATACGTTCGAGATGCACTTGGCAATCGAATTCAGATGAGAACTCCTGCAGGAAATTTTAATTACGATTACGATCAAAATTCTCAATTAACAAATTCACAATCACCTGAGGTCGGAGTCGAATCGTTTACTTATGATCCACTAGGCAATCGAATCACGGATCAAAATGGCAATTATATTTATGACTCAAAAGCTCAGCGTTTAATTGAAGACTACAATCATTTTTATAGCTTTGATGACAATGGAAATCTCTCGAGCAAAGTAGCAAAGGATTTATCTAAAACTGAAAACTACATTCATGACTCTCAAAATAGAATGGTTGAGTTTGCTGTTTTTGAAGGTTCAACCAAGACTCGTGAGGTAAAATATTTTTATGATGCCCTCGGAAGAAGAATAAGGAAAGTCTCAAATGATCTTCAAGACGCTACTTCTAAAATCACAAATTTTCTATACGAAGGAAACGAAGTCATTGCCAAAACCGATGACTCAAATCAAGTCCTAGTGAGTTTTACTCATTCAAGTCTTCATACTGATGATCCACTTGCCATGCATGTTACAACGGCAGGGGTTCAAGCTGGAATATCTCAAAGCTCCGAGGATATCTTTTATGTAAAAGATGCTCAAGGAAGCGTGATTGATCTCGTTGATTCAAATGGCGATTTAATTGAGCATTACTCTTACGGATCATTTGGGAATCTCATTAAGATCACAGATTTAAGCGACACTAATGTGTCAACTAATCCAAATATTGAACCATATTTTACTTACACATCAAGAGAATATGAATCTGAGTCTGGACTCTACTACTATCGGGCGCGCTATTATGATTCATCTGTCGGACAGTTTATTCAAACAGACCCATTCAGAGGAGTATTAAGTTCTCCAGCAACATTTATGAACGGTTACATTTATACAAGAAATAATCCTATAAATTTAGATGACCCATTTGGAAGGTTCTCGCCGCTTTCGACTCTTGTTGATTTTGCCTCCGCTTCAATAGTCTATACAGCTCTTCCTCTTTTTGCAGGCTACAACTCAGCTGAAGAGGCTAACAAGAATGGTGGGAGTGCTTTTCAAGTTGCTGGTATATTTGTTTTTAATGCTGTGATGGTTGGTTTGACGACATATGTTTCTGGGGCGGTTTTTGGTGCTGTATTAACAGCTACTGCACCAGTCTTAGGCCCACTTGCTGTTCCAGCTGCAATAGTGGCAGCAGCTATTACAACAGGAGCATTGACGACATTACAAAATGCAGGGAATCAGGCCATAATGGGAAGGAGTGTGAATTGGAAAAGAGCGGCTAAAGCTGGCTCTCAGGCAGCCACGTTTTCTGCTGCTACATTTGGTATTGGTGCAGGTTTCAATCTTGGACAGTTCAGTAATGCGATTATTAATGGAGTCGGAGGTGCTGCTGGTGCTGCATGTGCAGATACAGGAATAACCCCAATGTCAAATGAGCAAGTAAGTGAGCAAAGCTATTTTATTCCTAGTGAATGTAGAATTTACATTGAAAATTAATTTAGGAATTTTGAGTTTATGAAAGATTTTTACTTATTTAACTACATATTGATTTTTTCCCACATTTGGTTACTCACTGTTATACGCGACTACATTCTAAAACATGAAAAAAATAAAGGTGTTTTTTTTATAACTTCTCTTGTTTGTCTAGTGTCTATGATTTTGAGTCTAACCTACCTAAAGGATTTTTTCCCAAGTATAAAGAATATCATGACGATAAAGGTAACGGAGCTAACATTTCCGATTTTTATTGCTATGGTCATCTTTGTGGGAGCAATTAACCAAGCAATTATAAAGAAGCGAGGAAAGGAACATTTTTATTCTTTTCCGAGCTTCCAACTCTTGCTTGTTGGATTACTTTTTTTCACGTCGTTAAAACTGGCTCAATTCATATACAGCATTTGAAAACCAATTTGTAGCTAGCTTTTTTCAACGCTGCGGATGAAAGCCTATTGAGTAAAAGCAGTTGTAGGAGTAGCAGAGGGTGTATTTTTATTAGGGAAAAAATATAGTCTACTACCAGCAAACTGAAAATTTATTTGATGGGGTCCAGAATGTTAAAAAAAATATCGTATATAGTAACTTTTTTTCTACTTTTAGGTAATACTCAGGTATACAACTCAAACAAGTGCGATAGAGTATTTCGTCGCTTTGGAGGTTTCGCTGGTTCAGTTTATTCAACTTCTTCTTACTTTTCCTCTACTGGCGATTGCGCTATGATCGGCCAAATTGAACATGATCAAAAGCTTTTTCTCGCGATTAATCTAGATCAAGTAAAACTTGATTCCGCACGTGGCGGTGGCGAGTATTTGGATTCCTATGCTCAACTTGGTAAGTTAGCTTCAGAAGAAAAATTAATGCTATTTAGGTTTATACAAAAAAACTACGCTTTTGTTTTTAAAAATAATGATATTGAAGCTATTTATTGGCGAATAAGAATTATTAAGTCTTAGTTATGTTGAATGCCATTCTATTTTATGAATATCTAAATAATTCAGGTGCAAAGTCCTTCAACTATCAGTCACAATACTCGTGAAAGGGATTATTGATTGAGCGACAAATTGTTGCCTTGCACCTTTTTTGTAGGCTTAGCCAGTATATAATTTAAACAAATCTTATTCCCAAAGGACAAAAATGCGCCTAGTTATATTAGCACTCCTTCTTATTTGTGTATCCATTAATACAAAAGCCTCTATTTTAATCGAGCCCTACTTGAATTACTTAACTGGATCATCAAAGTTTGAAGGATCAAATTCAGGAATCCTCAATGGAGATTATGTATATTCTGAAACTGGCACAAACTACGGTATTAAATTAGGTGGAACATTCGATCCGATATTTTTTGGTGCAAGCTATGAATTAGGTAATTTAAAAAGAAAAATTGATAAAGTGCCAAGAGAAGGCATTACTGTAAATCCTTCTTCAAATAAGATCGACACAACCTTACTCGGTATAATTATTGGAGCAAAAATTCCGTTTTTAAGATTTTGGGGTAGTTATTACATAGATTCAGAATGGAAGTACAAAGATGGGTCTGATCCCGGAGCAAAAGATACAGTCGGTGGCTTTGGACTAGGTTTAGGTTTTACAGGACTTCCGTTTATGTCGATAAATCTTGAATATAGATCATTAGAAGTTAAAGAGCACAAAAACACATCTGGAGTAGTTACAAAGTATCCTACAAGCACGGTCTCTGGACAAAAATATTCAGATTTTTTAATTGGAGTGAGTATTCCTCTCGAATTTCTCTAGTTATCTTAGTGTGAATTTGTCGGGATGAAATTATCTCTATAAGCTTTCAACATAACTTAATTGATTTTCAAAGAGATAAAGTTGAAATTCTTAGCCGCCTGCTCCAGTTCCGCCACCGCTTTCGACTCTCATGAACTCTTTCATAAGATTGTTGATGGTAGAATCTGATCCATCCTGTGATTTTTTTGGGTCATTCAACTGATCGAGATCAATTGAAGTGCCATCTTTGAATTGAATAAATTCAGCTTCATTTAAAAGCTTCTTAATCAATTTTCTTTCCAACTCTGTTGCGCGAATATCCGATTTAGTGAGGATACTTGTATCGAGCTTATCAAAATTCACGACCTCAACTGCAAATACAGATGAGCACATTGAGAAAAAGAGTAGAAATGTTGCCAAAATTTTTGTTGTCATTGGTTCAAGTCCTCTTCGTGGATATCCTCAAGATATCTATCAAAAATCATTCCGAAAAGCACCCTCTTATTCCCAGCATATTTAGAACTATTTGATTTCTCATCAAATTTCGCGAACAAAGCTCGTAAGTCTTCTCTAAATTCTTGGACAAATGTCAAATTGACGCTATTGGTCTGGAGGCTGATCCAATTTTCTTCTTTTTCTGCATTGGCAATATTATAGAGTCCATAGCCGATTCCGAGCTGTTTATAGGCGGACTTGATATCTCCTCCGGCCTTTTCAGCGACTCCTTTTATCAAGCCACTTTCTTCAATCACAATTCCAAGTTCTAAAAGATACTCAAGCTTATCTTCGCCATCTTTTCCCCAGCGATAAAGAATTTCTTTTCGACTGATATGAGAAACGCTAAAAGCCGCCCAAAGAATTTTACTAAAGTCTTTGTTTGCAATCAGATCATCAAACTTTTCGGGCATCATATTGAAATCGAACAAATGAGAGAATCGACGACTTAATTCCTGTGCTTCGTTTGGATCAGCAGTTTTTGTCTCTTTTACAAGTTCTTCTAAGTTTTTGGGCCCATCAAGTCGCTTGCTAATCTCAAGAGCCTTTTTAACGCTAAGGTTTTTAAGGATACCTTTTTTGATCTCTCTGATCGTCGTATAGCTGGAATTGGTCTTGTCTGCGATATCTTGTAGAGACAGAGAATCGCCGAAGCGTTCTTCAAAATTTGTCATGACTTTTTGGATGGCCGAAACCAACACATCGGAATTGATATTCACCCGAAGAGTCTCCCAACTTATGTCTCTATATAAGTGGGGCTAATGAAACACAAAAGCTTGAGCTTTGGAAGTCGTCACGAAAAATTCGTGAATTTTTTACCATGAAAGCAACGGGTCTTTGAGGGGTTACAAGTGAGTTTCACGAAAATTCGTGAAATGTCTCAGCCTCTAAAGTCTTTTTGGGACTTTATTTCGTGAAGGGTATGAGTTAATTGCTCAAAGTGAGGCTTATTAATGAGGGCATGGATATCGAGATTCTTTTCTTGGGCAATCGACTTGGCCATGGCCACATTTCCAGAAAAGATAATAAAAGGTGGCATTTTAAGAACCATTTCCTTCATAAGAGTAAACACGTCAATACCGTCGAGTTCAGGCATCTCATAGTCGCAGACGACTCCATCAAAGTCTTCACTAGAACAAATATTCAGTGCTTCACGACCACTACTGGCCGTTGCGATAAATGACGCCAGATTTGTGGCAAGGCAATAGTCTTTTAGAGCCGATAGGACTTCCAAATTATCATCAATTAGTAATAAGCGCATAAAGACTCCTGAATAAATAGGTTTCGTGAGAAATATTCGTACACGAAACTATTGAGGAAATAAAAAAGCCTATCATTGAGCAAATGCCAAAACTCGTAACATTAAATTCAGGAAAGAAAACTGCTTCTGGCAAGCCTCGAAAGAAAGTGGTGTACGATCCAGCGGAGGAAGCCGAGCTTCGTAAGATAGGCAAAGGAATTGCTCGGTTAATCGTGGATTCCCAAATTTCGACTGAGCGATTTGCGTATGAAAATGAACTGGGCAAGGGGCACCTCTCTCGGATCATCAGAGGTCAAGCAGATATAAAGTACTGCACTCTGAGAACCATCTCTAAGGGACTTGGTTTTAAAAATGTGGCCTCTTTTCTTGAGGCAGTTCTCTAAAGTTTTATTGTACTCGACAGTAAGAATTCTCACAAGAATATAGTCCTCATATGAGGACGCTAAAGATTGGGAACTTTAATAATATTAAGTCATTGGCCTATGAAAAAGGAGAGGATTTGAGGGGGAGCAAGCTAACGGCCGAGCAAAAACGGTGGCAGAAAAAATTTGGGGATCGTTTAAGGGAGTTGATTCTTGCCCGAGGTTATCAGTCTATTTATGATTTTTGGATCAATAGTGGCATTAGTGATCATGTCTCTCGCTCGTACTTAAACTATCTGGTTAATGGTGAGCGTGATCCCAAACTCTATCTCACTCGCATTTTGGCAAAGACATTGGGAACAAAGATTTCCATGATCGTCGATTTTGATTAAAATTCACGAAAAATTCGTGAACGGTTTTTTTCTCTTTAAAACAAATTATTCATTACTTGCATTTGTTCCTCACGAAAAATTCGTGAAATTCATTTCACTCAAACTTATTTTTTCATAAGCTTAGAATTTTTTAGTTTTATTCTTGTCACGAAAATTCGTGAAATTTTAAAAGCTTTTTCACGAAAGTTCGTGAGGGTATTGTCATTTTTGATCTTTTCAATTGAATTTTTATGCGGTTTAAAATTGAAACAAAAAAAATGCCCTGAGAACGCGGTCGCCAAACTTTGTACTCAGGACAGATATAAACACGAGCACTAAGCCCTTGAACTTTATACACCCGTTTAAAGTTTTCTTCAAGGTCATAGCTGCTCCTTATACAGGGAGTATTAATGAATACGCTTGCAAAAATGCAAGAGAGGCATCCTTTTGTCTTAAGTGAAACTGACTTAAAACTTGTGGTGTCCTCTATGCTCAGAAAGGAACTGGAAATTTTTAGAATTCAAGACGGATTCATTTCAATCTTTGATCGTCTGCAATTCTATTCACAAACCACCGACGAAACTTCAGGTTTTGATCACGCTTGGATGCTGGTACTAGGAGAGCGAGGCTCAGAGGATGATATGTCATTTTTAGGACTATCAGATCTTTATCTAGAAATTGGTTTTGCTAGCTCTCGTTCAAAAAAATCAATCGCTTTCATTAATAAATATACCGCACTTTTGGTTGACCTTCTTTTTAGCTTTCGCATCGATTTATGTGATTCGATTCGACTTACTAAGGTCAAACGCTTCTATTTTGAACATCGAGATGAACTCGATTGTATGTATTTAAACGGAATTATGAAGGGAGAACAGTTTAATGGAGATGAATCTCAAAACTATTCAGGAAATGTTTAGATCATTACTTGGTGAACTTTCACATGAAGAAATTATCTTCAACAGTGAATTGATTGATCAAGCAAAGGTCATTGAAGGGATTATTGTGAAAAGAAGAGCAATGGAGGAGACACGTGAAAACACTTAAAGATGAGCTAATTAAATTAATCAATCTTATTACAAAAAATGAGAGAAGAAAAAATGGCAAGGTCAATCAACTGGCAACAGCGATTGAATCTATGGCCACAACTGATCCATTGAGAAGAAGAGTGATTATGGATGAAGATTATTTAGGGATCGTTCATGATCCAGAATTTATGTTGGCACGATAAAAAAGGAGAGAGAAGGTGAAAAATACAATTTTGTTACTATTATTAGGTACGATTTTTAGTTGCTCATTTAAGGGCAGTGATGGGGAAGAGACTCAAGTTGATAATAGAGAGTTAAGGATTTCTTCAAGACTTGGGACCGATACCGATGGGGATCAGATAAGCGACGATGAAGAAGAAAGAACGGGGAGAAATCCACACGTTTCCGATCTTCCTGATGTTCGGGTTCGCTTCATTCAAAACTATCAGATCAAAGTTTTATATGGAAATGATTCAAGTGAAAGTGATCAGGAGTTTTTAATTGATACCAAAGTGCATCAAGATAATCCCGATTTTAAGTACAGAGTCGGGGATATCTTTATTAGAAACGAGAGTTTTAAAAATGCCGCTAATATTGGGAAGTTTTCAACTCATAGCTGGGGTGATGTTGTCGAGCATGATCTTTCATGGGTGAGCTTTCCAGAAGTTGATCCGAGGTTTTATTCCGAGCAAGTTCTAAACTTTAGAAAGTTCCTTGATTTTGAGTTAAATGAGATTAAGGACATTTCGATTACATTGGAAAATACGGTTCGTTTGAAAGGCAATGCTGGTTTTAGAGAGATTAAGAATCTTAAGCTCAATTTTTACTACTATGATTATGAAAGTGAGTCCTATCAGCTTTTAAAGTCCGAAATAGTCGAGCGCAATTTTCAAGCAGGAGTTAATGAGACTTTTGAGGTAAAGTTGTCAAATGTTCCAGCAAATCTCATTCTTGAAAATTATCTAAAGCGTGGCGAGTTTATCATCTCTGAGCTTGCTGACTTTGAGATTCCTGAATTGGAAACCACATACCAATCCTTGCTTTCAAGCGTAAGAGCAAAATCCATTCCCGTTGTTTACAATACTCCTTTGGAGTCGAGAGTTGCCTTTGTTGGAATTAATGGAAATAGCGCAAGCTTTAGTGAAATCTTAGAGAACCTTTTTCCCAATAAAGTAACGATTGTTGATAATGAACTCAAGAAGATCGAGCAGTTTGAATCGAATCTTCCTGAATTTACTTATCTCTTTGAAGTTCGAGAACTTGATAAAAAAGGTAAGTGGTTTGTTTTTACCAATAAGCTCATTCAACATTATCTCGATCATAAATACACACCCAAAGATGTTATCTCTCTTTCATACATAACGGGCAATATCCTCGCGAATCAAGACAATGAGAAAGTCATGTCCTTTGGAGAGGCATTGTCATCGGAGAATGGAGAGAGGGTATATGCCCTTGGCAATGTTTCTCCAAATTCAAGGATTGAATTTCAACTGCGAGCGAAGAGAGTATGGGGAGAGGTCAATAAACAATGGAGTGATCAGATCAGTGGTGCTGGTGGTTGTTCTGGAAATTGTCGTCCTCGGGACTTTACTTGCTACCATGAGTTTAGCTTCTTTGAACCCATTGATGGTGAGTACTCTTTTTCTAAGGATTTTAATGCAGAACTCTCAAGAATTAAGTTTCTGATCAATCAAGATGAATTCAACCTTGTCGATCTGATAAAGGAGAAGAAAGTGCAAAGCTTTTGGGTTGGAGAGAATCTTCATATTCAGATCAATAACATTAATCAGATAAAGGAATTAAAGGAATTTGACGAGAATGTCATTTCTCTTAAACTTCTGGCGGTAAAAGAGACGACCTTTTCAGGCATTAAGCTAACTAACTGGACAGGGCGAGATTGGTATAGCTGTATTCCGGGGACGGTCAATCTGGCCGGACAAAACGGATGGCCTGTTTCAGTTGAGTCAAGAGAATTTGCAAGTTGGCAGCATCAAGTCAATTGGAATGCTATTAAACGTGGTGAGAATCGATCTTATAAGTTGGATTTCTCAGTCAATGTCAGTTCAACCATCAGTAACCATTTTAACTAGGGGATTATTGTGAAAAGAATCATCATCGATTTTGTGATCGTAGTCTGGGGAATTTTGACCTCGCTTTATGTAGCGATCATTGGTTCGCCTCATGCCATGGCGTTTAACAAGCTTAAAAATGGATTTGAGACCATTACTTCAACTTACCTTATTCCACTATCTGCGGCAGTGGCCGGAGCTTCATTTATTCTTTATGTGATCCTCTCGTACTTCAAACAAGAAGAGTATCAGAAGAAGGTTGGAAATGTTCTAGCACTGACCATTTTTTCAGCAACAGGTTTAGAGATTATTAACAATATCATTCAAAGCTTTAGCTAAGAGGTTGTGGTGAGTAGAGCAACTTTTCCAACATTACTTAAATCAAGAGCAACCTTATTGGGAAACTTCACGAGACTTGATCTTTTGATTCTTGGGGGAAGTTATTTGACCCTCTCGTTCTTTAAGGTCTCGGGTATTTTATCTCTTGGCATAAATGCCGTTCTCTATATGAGTTTAAAGCTTATTGAGCGTCATTTGCCCAAGGGATACTTTAAAGGACTGCTTTGTACACGCTATTTACCTTGGAGCTATCAATTAGGGGGCTTGTATGAAAAGTAGTACTTTTCCCATTGTTGAAATTGAGAATAACAAGTTGATTGCGCTTGATGGGAATGTCGCTCATTTTTATGAACTTCTAGCTCCTGATATCGATCAATACTCATCTTTTGAAAAAGATCGCTTCTTTAGTGGTATAGCGGGGAGTTTAAATAATCTTCCCGATGACGCTTACGTTAAGTTTTATAAAATCTCAAAGCGAAGTTTTGTTGAAACAAATAGCGTAAATGAACCTGAGCTTCGAGGAGTGAAGATGACTCCAAGCTCTGATCATCTAACGGAGTTTTTTAAGGGCAGTGATCTTTTCTCAGATTTGGCGATTTTTGATGATTACTTACTCGTTAATGGGCAATACCTAAAAGTCTTCTCTGTCCTTCAATTCTCAGAAAATGAAATCGATGAGTCTTTGATTCCCATTGATCTTGATTATGTTTTAAAGATGAGAAAACTTGAAAAGATTAAGGCGAATAAATTACTTGATCGCATCAGAACGAAGCATCAATCAAGTTTTTCCAAAAACAAACGTGATATGGAAAGTGAAGGAGCTTATACACAAGCAGAGGAATTGCTCAATGATCTGGCCTTTGAGCGAGAATCGATTTTTCAAATGGAGCTGTTTTTTATTTTAAGAGGTGATACGGCGGTTGCTGTAAATGAAGAGGCGAGAAGACTTCAAAGTTTCATGGCATCCAAAGGTGTAAAGCTCTTCTTAGAAGGTCATGATCCATTGAGAGCAAAATCAGGTTTTGCAGCAATCTTTAATGAACTCATTCCTGGAGTGGCCCCTAAATTTGACATTCGTACTCATACCAATAAAACGAGTCATCTCTGCTACCTTTTGCCTTTAAAGCGATCTCATCTGATGGATAGGGGAATCTTGTTTCACGATCAAAATGATGATGAAATTCTCTTTAATCCTTTTTGCAAAGAAATTAAAAACAGAAACATGCTGGTGACTGGTTTAACGGGGGGAGGCAAATCGGTTTTTGTAAATAAGCTTGTTCATCACTTAATTGGACATCATCCAACCGTAATCTTAGATAAAGGTGGCTCCTTTAAAAGGCTTACAACATATCATCAAGGAGTCGAGCTTCGTTCAGGATTTAACCCCATGCAGTTTCTTGATCCACTTTACTTGCGAGAATTTATTCTCTCCGTGGTAGATAAAGAAAAATTTGACAAGCTTAGTCGTGGAAAACTCTTAAATGAGATCAAAAAATATCTCCAAGCGTGTACCGATTATCGCTTTGAAACTCTGCTCAGTTTTTTAGAGGAGAGCTTTACGGGAATTCATTACTATTTTGAGGATATCAAGGAATTCTTTACGCAAAGTTCGCTTAAAGTTGAATCAATTCTTTATGTCGATGTGGAAAACTATCCTAAGAACATCATCTCACCTTTGATTATATTTCTGCTCGAATATTTTAAGTCAATTCCTGAGAAAGAAAAAATTCTTGTCTTTGATGAGTGCTGGAGCTTTTTGACTAATCACGCCGAATTTATCGACGAGTGCTTTAGGACATTTAGAAAGACAGGGGCCTTCCCGATTGCCATCTCACAGGGACTCAACGATTTTAAAGTTTTAGGGGGAGAGCTATCTAGTTCAATCAGTAATAATAGCTACTTTAAAGTCTTCTTTCCTCAAGAGATCGGTGCGTCTGATGAGATATCTGAATTTGATCTCCAAAATATAAATTCATTGGATTTTGAAAAGGGAATCTTTAGCGACTGCTACTTGAAATCATCAGATAGTAAGTATCGAAAGATCATTCGCAACTATCTAACACCATTAGAGCTTGAACTTTTTCATACCGAAGCTGGAGAAGCTGATCGACTCAATAGATTTTTAGACAGGAATCATGAATTTTTTGAAAACAATAAAAGGGCGATGGATGCCTTCGTGGGGCTTAAGTATGCACAAGACACTTTTAGTTTTAATGATAATGATTCTCACATTTGGAGTTAGGGCCTCAAGCTTATTCTTGCCTGACTCTGATACTGCGGCCCTTTTGATGTTGGTATCTAATACCGCCTCAACGGTTTCAAATACGCTTAAGATTTTGGAGGTCGCTAAGAAAACCAGTGATCAAATTGATAAATACAATTTTATCGCGATGAGACGCTACTTTATCGCCCGAAGGATTGAGCAACACGTTTTAGATATTGTTGAAGTTAAGAAAATGAGGCCACATGGTCTAAAAGAGATCAATCAAATGATGTTGAGGTTAAAGATTAATCTTAAAGGATTAAAGGCAAATATTGATTTTATGGCCAAGGATGTCTTTGAAGCGCAAGACTTTGTGGATCGTCATTGGGAGAAGGTTGCAAATTCATTAAAGGATGAAGAGGAGGCCCATAATCAAGAGATCGTGAGTGCCAGTGAAGGGAGTATGAGTAAGCATGTACAAAACACAGCGATGAATACGGCCCTTTCAAGCAAAATCCTCACTAAAATGAGAAGAGACAATCTTGATTATCAAAGAGTCGATTTATCGCTTAAAAGAAGCGAAGGACTTGAACACCTAAGACGAGAAGAATTTTATCGCGACTGGATAGGGATTAATCAATCAATTGACCCACTTTCAAATCACGAGGGAAGCTTATGACCTCGGTACTTAGAGAGTTATTGTTAATTGAGAGCATTGATTTAGGGCAATTAGTAGAAGAATACCGATCATTTTTCTTGGCCTTACTTCCTAGTGTCTTTATCCTAGCTATATTAATTGAGTATCTTGATCAGCTAGAGCCTTTTGTTTTAGTAAAACGAGCTTTTATTTCAATACTAATTCTAACCAGTGTTACCACCTTTTATCATCAATCGATTGAGACTTCTATGGAAGTGGCAGATGAAATCTTATCTTCTCAGAAGCAAGGCAATATTCTTTTGATGGATATGTTTGATGGGGTCAATCACTGGGACATGATTAAGTATGAAGATCAATTTAAGAAGTTTTATAAAGACAGAAATCCACTGACAGGAACCTTCGCTTTCTTAAAGTATCATCTGTTTGATTCGTTTGTGAATGATGCCTTTACGGTCACTATTTATTTCATCACAAAGCTCTGCTTTATTATCCTTAAAGTCGTGTACTCGCTTGTCTATTACTTAGGGTACGGCCTGATTGGTATTCCCTGCCTGCTTTATTTGTTTCCAACCATGGGTAGTGTGCTTCGTGGAGCAACACTGAGTTATGTGTGGTGCTTAATTGTCCCTCATATTTTGGTTTTTATCATTTCCATGATCGGAACTGAGATCAATAAGGGATATGTCTCAGGCCAAATTATCGGTGGCTCAATGATGGGAACATCACTGCTCTTTATTTTGACGTTATTTATTGCCTTCACTCCCTTAATTGGAACCATGATTTTATCTGGCTCTGGTGCTTCTTCTGCTGGAGGGATCATCGCTTCAATGGGTGCCAATTATGTCATGAATCTTCCTAAGAATGGTTTTCGTTCAGGAGTCTCACTTTTATCGGGTGCGCCTATGAGTCCAAAAATGAAATTGGCGAAAGAAGCAATAGGTGGAAGTTATAAATTGACATCAAAAGCTTCTGGGGCAATCTTTTCTAAATTTAGAGGTTCAGGATCAAATAAGTCTTCAATCTTAAGAGACGCAAATCCCATGCAGGGAGAGCGAGTCACTGATATGGAGCATGTGAGTAAATTCATAAACAGTGTTCAAAAGGATATGGGGGCATCGGCCCTGGTTTCAGCTAATGGCAAAAAAGTAAGGGATATCCGTTTTAGGTTAGGGCCAACTTCAAGTAATCAAAATTTAATAGAGAGAGATTCAAATGCAAAAATATCAAAGTCTGGAAAAGTCGATAAAAGATCTGAAAAAACCACTCATGATCATCGCAGGGGTGAGCGGCCTTCTCAATCTAATCCTGCTCGGAATTGGGAGTTACATAAACTTCGTACAAAACGATAAAAGTTTTTCAAGTTTTGAGGCCTGCTATTTTGGAATGAAGAGTGTTTTTGAAAATAATTCTACAAAGAAACTCGTCCATCAAAAGGTTCTCGATGACTTAAAGACAACACATTTTGAAGTTGAAGAGATTACTCTTTTAAAAATGGTTAACGGCCTTCACTGTGATGTCATTGCAAAAGACTCTGAAGGTTATAGAAGCTATGCCGTGACATTAGAGAAGAATTCCAAATTTGATCATTTGTATCGCATTTTTGATGTGAGGGGACAAAAAATGGTTTCAGCTTATCAGTGGAAGAATGTCGAAGGAGGTGAGAGATGAATTACTTTATCTTTAAAAATCAAATTTTCACCGTATTTCTCTCGATGGCGCATTTAACCTCGATTACATTTCCAGATCGAATTAATGATTATGTAGGTGGACAAGAAGGGGATTTTAAAATTTATGAACTCAATAAGGGGCAAAGCCTTGTTTTTGAACCGAAGAGAAAAGGATTCAGTCGAAATTTTATAACTTTTTTAAAGAAGGATAAGTTTCATTTCAACGTAACTTATAGTGAAGAGTTTTCAAATAAGGATATTGAAATTCATGATGCAAAGGAGTGTTCCTACTTTTCTTTGATTAAAGAAACAATGGACTACCAGCTCTTTGAATGTCCAATGTCTCTCTTTTTTGTGAATAAGACAAAAAGAGTAATCAAGCTAAATGAGTTAGTTGTTAAGGACAAGAGTTATATCTCTAAGGGCCCTCCAGTTTATGTTGATGACAAGCTGATCTATTTGAACGGGAGAGCGTTATGAAAATACTTTCTCTCATCCTGTTTCCATGTTTAGCAATAGCAGGATTTACGGAACTAGATAGTCAAGAACTCTACAATTATGAAAGTTCGCATAAGACTCTAGAGCGTTCAGTTTCAAAGAAGTCGGCCAAGAGAGGGGCAAGTCAGCAAGAGAAGCTCTTAGGGCAGCTCATATCAGAGGATAACAAGCTCTTTGAAATCTTAGAGAGACAGGAGAGAAACGTCATTGTTCGCAAGAAGGATGACAAAGTTACCACTCTAAGGCGAGTAAAGGGAGTTGTTCTCAATTCAATATTGGCGATGAATATCAAACCATCTCAATTTATCGTTCGTTTAGGAAGCGATGACAATCTTTTAGAAGGAGCTGAAGTTCGATGCTTTGGTTACAGCTTTCAAAAACGTGTGCCAGCACATTGCAATTTATTGGTTTTAAATGATGAAGAGTATGAAGTTGATCTTGATGTTTGGGATTTGGATGGAGCTGGGGGAATTATTGCAGATTATTTCTACTCAGGAGAGGAGAAGGCGTTCTTAACTTCTTCACTCGCTTCCTTTCTTCAAGGAGTACTCGACGTTGCAAAGGATAGAATTGCAACTCCCTTTGGAGAAGCAAATAGGAATAATGCTAAGAACAAGGTCATGGGTGGACTCATGAGTACGGCCAATAATGTCAGAGAGACAATTGAAGAGTCGGGTGAAAAGAATTTGACCATTGCCTACGTTAATTCTGGAAAAGAGGTTCTGATTTTTTTTAACAAATCTTTAAAGCTAAACAAGAGGTCACAACATGAGTAATAAAGTAATGGCCATATTAGTGATGATGACACTTTGTGGCTGCTCAAGTCTTAAAAAAACCATCATCTATAGTTCTCTTGCAGGTGCAATGACTGGAGCTACCGCTGGAGTTCTTTTATCACCAGATCGTGAAAGCCGAGGTGCAAATGCCGTGGTCTTTGGTGTCCTTGGTGCAGGAATCGCGGCAATAACGGGATATGCACTCTTTGAAGATGATCCTAGGAACTACAAGCTTAAAAATATGTTAAGGGACGAAGAGAAAATTAACCCTAACGAAATCGAGCTAGGACTTGGAGATATCAAGATCGATGCATTATTAGAAAAGAAAGAAGCTTATCCCGTTCCTGTAACCGAGTTGCCAGATCAATTAAAGGGAAAGGTCAATCAGCAGTTTTTAATCAAATATCAATCAAAGGAGAGATACGTCAAGAAAGGCAACAAGACTTTCTATATCCCTGCTTTTGAAGTTTTTGAACATGCTTATGATCAACAATTAGAAGGAGAGAAGAATGGCGTCCAAAAGTAAGTCATCTGATACGGGACTTGGTGAATTTATTGTTCCCATCATTGATCTGCTCTCTATCGTAATTATGAAGGGATTAGAGTTTTTAGGAATTGGTATTATGTGGGGGCTAAATAGGTATGTGTATAAAAGAGAATCAAAGGATGAAGTTAAGAAGATTGAGCGAGGTGATTTAAAGAGCAAAAGATCCACTTTAGATGAGAATGCTCTTGGATATTCAATTGGAAGGAAGAGAAATATTTTGATGGATGAAATTCAACGAAGAAAACATACGCTTATTTGTGGTGCTTCAGGCTTTGGAAAAACGGTTTTGCTTGATGTTCTAATGTATGACGACATGAGAAAGGGAAAACCTGTGATTTTTATCGATCCAAAAGGAGATAATAAATCATTGCTTCAATTTATGAATCTATGTCGAATTTCAGGTAGAGAATATGAAATCTTTTCTGAATATTACAATGGAGCTGGTAGCGTTAATCTAAATCCTGCAAAAGACGGTAGTGCAACTCATATTGCGGACCGTATTCACTATTCTTTTAATTGGTCTGAGGAGCACTATGAAACACTTTGCTATAGGGCCCTCAAAAAAGCGTGTTCACTACTTTTAGATAAAAACCAAAAGGTTTCATATCAAAAAATTCTAAACAAATTAGTTGAGATTTCTGATCCCACTGATAAGGAGAGGTTGTTTGATCGAAAAAGTATCGAAGGTATTATTGCGAGGATGGAGAACATTGTTGAATCAGATTTCGGCCCTAAGTTAATTGAAGATGGATTTTCATTTAAAGAAATTTGGGAAAAAAAGAAATGCATCTATATTGGACTACCTGTTCTTGGATATCCGAAAATTGCAAGGTCACTTGGGAGAATTATTTTAGGTGATCTCTCTCATGCCGTCTATGATTCATATACAAGAATAACTGTTGAGAATGAAGATAAACATACTGCGGTAGGGGTTTATATTGATGAGTTGTCAGCGGTTATTACAGACGAGTTTATTGAACTTCAAAATAAGTGTCGCGGTGTGAAAATGGAGCTGACATTTGCTTTTCAGTCTCCTAGCGACATCAATAAAATCAGTCCTGATTTATGTGATCAGATTCTGGAGAATACCTCCAACTGGTTTGTCTTAAAACAAAGGATGGAAAGTGGGGCCAATACATTTGCGGAGGCCATAGGGACAGCACTTGGAAAGAAAGAAACTATACGAACTCAAGATGGTGAAGCTCAATCTCAAGGAAGCCAGAGGAAAGTTGAAGAGCTTATTGTTCACCACAACATCATTAAAAATTTAAATGAAGGACAGGGGATTTTATTAAGACATTCGCCAAGTGCCGTTGACCTAATCAACTTTAAATACATAGACCCTAAGACAGTGATTGAGAATCTCAAGTTTTTAGAAGAGAGAGGATTTATATCGAAAGTTGAACAACGTATGAAAAATCTAGCGGTGGAAGAAGAGTCAAATTATGAGGTGTTATGAATTTATTTTTACCCAACGAAAAACATATTGAGATACTCGATGAAATTGGGCGTTGGAAGATCATTGGTTTAAATGAACTCTTCTCTCTGTTTAGTGATGGTATCCTTTATTCCTCTTTTTCTAAAAGAGTAAGAAAGCTTGAAAATGAAGGGTTCATTCGCTCAATTGTGGGGCATCAACGAAAGAAGTATCTTTGCCTAACAAACGAGGGCGGAAGATTTTCAAAATTCTCTTCGCCATACTTAGAGAATGACAATGAGCTGAGACATGATCTCATCGTAAGTTGTGCATTGAGAGAACTTTTAAAATTTAGAAATTTTAAATCGGGATATGTGATGACTGAAGATTTAGAAGTTGTTCCTGACGCTCTTGTCTATGCTTGTAAAAATGAGAAGGAATACTCATTGGCCGTAGAAATTGAGCTCCATCAAAAGAGTAAGAAAAGGCTTATTGATAAGTTTTCTCGTTATGGGAATTCAAAGATATTTAACTATGTGATGTATGTAACAAACAAGGGATCGATCTTTGATTCTTATCGAAATTTGTTACTTGAGATGAATGATAAAATCCAAGGGCAGATCATGATTCTTCATGATGAAGGCTTAAGAGAGAATAGGTTTGATTATTTGAATTCGAGAATGTGGTTCAAAAAATCAAATAAAACCTTTTTGGAAATATTTGAATAGATGGACTCTTCGTGGACACATATTGGAATCATAATGACAAAGTTCTCTCGCCCCTGCCGAATTTCCTTAGTGGTATTCGATATTTATGAGTGCCTAAAATTGACCATCCCCCCTCAACAAGTTTCGTGAGGATGGTCAATTTTAGGCGATAAATATCTTACATAACAGAAATAACGGCAGGGGCGAGGAGATTAAATTAGAAAAGGAGAAATGAAAAATGAATGAGGATAGAGATTCGGTGGTTGGAGAAAGGTTAAATATTAAGGAGAAGGAAGCTGGAAAAAAGAAGAGAGGACGAAAAAGAATTAAGGAGAAGGTCGCAATTAAGGATCGGAAGAAGTTTTTTATAGATTATAGCAATGATCAAGAAAATCATGAATTGATTGTGAAATTACTAGAAGAAGCAAATCAAAAGAAATTTGGAAGAGAAATCGTTTTCAAGGACATTGTGGACATTGGAATCTCTAAGGTTGGAGGCAAAGAATTAGAAAAGCTAAAAGAATCTTGTCTTTCTTTTCTAGAAAAATTGGAAAGAGCTTGTCATGAATTTAATGAGAAACATGGAACAAAGTTTGTCCCTGAAGAGTTTGCAGTTAAGCAGCTTAAACTTATTTAAAAAGAGAGAGGTTTAAAATGAATGAACAAAATAAAGTTATTATTTGTGGAAGATTGGGAAAAGACCCTGTTCTTAAGTATACAGTTAAACAAGAGGCCGTGTGCAGTTTTACTATTGCTGAAAATGTAGAAGGGGAAGATAAAGCCAATTGGCATCAAGTCGTAGCTTGGGGAAAACAAGCTGAGCAGTGTCATGTTCATCTCAGGATAGGGCATTTTGTATTCGTGCAAGGTCGAAATAAAGAGCATCAATACTCAACGAAAGATGGATTAAGTAAAACATCAGTGGAATTAACGGCATTCAAAGTCGGATTGTCACTCACTTAACACAATTTTAAAGGAAATCTGATGGTAGAAAAAAGTTATCATTCTTGTCACAATTTAGAGACTACGTGTTATAGTGCCCCCGCCGATTCAAAAGAGTCGGCAACGCTCTTTAACAATCGAATATGGTTAAGTACAGACGAAGCTGCTCGCTATCTCGGTAAAACGAGAAATGCAATTTGGATTCTTCTTTCTCGTGGACTTTTAATGAAGCGAAAATGGAGAAGAAGATTGTATTTCAAGCGAACCGAATTGGATCGACTACTAGAAACTTCTTTAACTTAAAGGAGTTTTTATGGCAGTAAATCGCATCGTCAATGAAAAAGGACTTGAGTCATGGACAGTGTATGTCAGCATACGAAGTTCAAAGATGCCTCACATTCGATTTCAAAAACGAGTAAAGGGATTAAAGTCCAAAGCTGAAGCAGACCGTAAAGAAAAAAACTTACTCAAAGAACTTTCGAGTAAAGTCGCACAAGAAGAAGGTCATGGTTACACATGGAGATTAGTCATTGAAAAGTGGGTGTCAACTGTTTCATCCCCTCATTACACCTTTAAGACATACAGTCCTTCAGTAATTAAAGATTACTATGGGATGATGTATCGGTGGACGAGTGAATGGTTGAATTGTCCAGCTTCTGAAATTAACAGAGGTGATGGACGAAAAGTTCTTGATTCCGTATTAGAGAGTGGACGCTCTAAGGGACATCAAAAAAAGATCAAGAACACTATTAACATGATTTACACATGGGGAATTGAAGAGAGACTTATAAGAGGCGTTCATCAAAGTCCAGTATACGGACTTCAAATAAACGTGGTTCAGGATCACAAGCCTGAAATTCTTAAGCTCTCAGAAATTAGAACCCTTCTTTATGAAGCGAAAACTCACAACAATGACTGGTATCTTGTTTGGGCAATGGCCTTACTTACAGGAATGAGAAGTGGCGAATTGTTTGCTTTAAAATGGAGCGATGTGGATTTCGACAACGAACTAATCACAGTTCAGAGATCGTATAACAAACACGCAAACATTTTTAAAAGTACCAAAGCAGGCTACTGGCGTTCAGTACCAATCTCTTCGGAATTGCATGAGGTCTTAAATGATCTTCGAAAGAGTGCTGAAGGTGAATTTGTGCTTCCCAGATTGAGCTATTGGCTACGTGGTGAGCAGGCAAAATATCTGAGAGAATTTTGTGTTTCCATAAACATCAGCTCAATCAAGTTCCATACTCTCAGGGCTTGTTTCGCAACTCAGCTTCTCTCGCAAGGGGTTGAAGCCCTCAAGGTTATGAAAATTTGCGGTTGGCGTGACCTCAAGACAATGGCACGCTATGTGCGCTTGGCAGGTATTGATGAAAAGGGCATTACCGAAGGCTTAAATTTCATCCCTGCTTCGGACGCGGGTTGTGGTAACGTTGTGAGCCTTTTTAATCGAGGTTCTGAGTAGGTTTTAGATGAGAAGTAGAAAAAGATAGATATATGGGCGGAAAGAACAAGAACTTTCCGCTCTTTTTAAAATACCAAATGTGATCTTGTTAAATAACCGAGTAAATGTAAGTTTTTATTGGCCCCGCTGCAATGCGTTAAGGCCTGCTTTTTTACTCTTCTATTGCGAAAATAAATTAAAACCATTCTTAGGATGAGAAGCGCAAAGAGGAGTTTAGGCAATGGAAGATTTCAACACACACCAGATTACTGAAAAGACACGCAAGTTTGAGCCGAATGAAATTTTTATCGAAGAAAGAATCAATGTTTCTAAAGGGAGAAAAATTTCAGCCTTAGATCATAATCTTAGAGCTGCATTTTCTGATTATTTAATTAGGGTGGAAGAACCTAAGAAACCAAGTGTCCTAGGAACACTTACTATGGTTATTGGAGCTTTCGGTGTTTTTTCTTATTCAGATTTGATCGCCCAAAAAAAGTGGCTTCCTGTTGAGGCGTCATTTTCTATTGGGGGAGGAATTTTTGCTGTTGTTATTTCATTGTCACTCCTGCGCTGGATTAACTACCAAAAGACTCTTCGCTTTTTTAATGAGAATAAGGGAATAGACTCATTTGAGGAAGCTCTAAAAAAACTTAGAGGACAAGCTGATGCAGGCGGCTCTACTTTAACTGCACCCGTTCAGAAGCTACAATAATTGTCTCGAAACGTTTTGACGGTAATAGCAAAAAAATTCAACTTTTGATCTTGCTATCATCGAACAGGTGATGTTTGAATTGGACTTCATACTTACATTCTTCTTAGAGAAGGCAATAGTAATTCGAGGCTAGAAACTTTTTTGATTTATTTTTGCTAATTGAGCAAGATGAAATGGATAAGAGTGTGTTTGATTTAATTCTGAAGAAAGCATCTGGTAGAAGAAAACTCACGGACTTCCAACATAACTATCAGGGCAGGCACGACCTTAAGACTATGACTCGCTATTTACGCCAGTCAGGTGTTGACGAAAAGGTCTCTATACTAAAAGGGCTAAATTTCATCTCAGCATCGGACGCGAGTTCTAACAATCTTGTGAGCTTGTTTAAGCCTAGGAGAAAGTAGTTTTAATGGACCTCATAAGAGATTGTCCATTTTTGTGGTTAAAACTAAATTAACTTTATATTGATTTATTTTTATAGGATAATGGAATGATGATACTTAACGTATTGATTTTTTGTAAAGATTATATACGATTTAAACTGAGTTTAATTATCTCTTGCAATTTTCCGATAAATTGCTAGAGTAAGGGTAGTAATGAAAAGGTGCGGTGCATTAGGCTATGCGTGATGACTGAAGTAAAGCCACATTATGAATTAGAAACTGTAAAGGCCAATGTTGAGAGCTGCGCTTTTTCTGCAAGGAATAAAACTCTAGGAGCAGTTATTGCAGTTTTTAGAATTTGTTTTCAAAAAGAAATTACCAATAGCGAAGCTGCAAAATATATTAGGGATGGAGTTAAAAGCTTGGTGATTGATGATTTTGCAAGGCATTCTGAGGTGCATGGTGGGACAATCGCTGATGTCTATGGAAAAGTCATTAACGATGAATCGTGGTATATAAAGTTTTACTATAGTGATGAGGATGGGGTGTGTCAGTATGCTTTTCATCCACCTGCTCGTGAGTTATTGCTAAAAGATGGAAGAAAAATTTCACAAGGGAAGTTAGTTTATGATGAAGTTAAAAAAGTGTGGAGTTTGCGGAGAGAATGATCTAGTTCATAAAACTATAAAAGGAGAAAGGTTTTCTTATAAATCGTTTCCTTCTTATGTCGTAAATGAAGATCTTTTATTGGCATATTGCGCTCATTGCGGAGATTTTGTTCTAGCATCAGATGATCCAGAACTTATAGATATCGCAATTGAAAATTCAATAAAGAATGATTTGTCATTATTTATAAAGAATATTCTTGAAAGGACAGGTTGGACTCAAAATGAGCTTGCTGATTATGTCGGTTTTACGGCTATTTATATTTCAGAGTTGAAAAATAGAAAGAAGGTTCCTGAGTTTAGGACTTATAATTATTTAAAACTTTTAAGTGAATGTTTTGGAGCATTGGAATGCGTGATTGAGAACGATCCTCGTTGTGAAGGCGTACGAGATTCATACAGTTTTCAGGGAAGTGGTTCGCTTGAACGTTGGAATCATATTGATTTAAGTCGGAAAGTAGAAGCAGCATTGCCGATGGAAGCAGCAGATAGTTTTGATGATATCGAAGGAATTGCAGCATAAGTTTTTTGACGAAGAGAAGCAATTATGGAACAAGAAAAAGAGTTAAAGCCAATTCAGAGATTACATAGAGCAATTTCTCTGATTGAGATAAATGATTTGTATGCTCTAAAAAGTTCGTTTGAACTTTATGTACCTCCTTTGTCAATCACTCCTGAGAAAACAGTTCTTAGGCATGATCAAATGTCGAGTTGGGATATTGATGAGAAAAGGAAAATTCTAACTTGTAGCATTAGTAGAAAAATTACTGGCTTTGAAAAATCTAAGTTTGAAGACGATGTTTTTGTTAAAAGTAGTGATGATCAGAGTCGAAAACTGTCTCTAAAACTATTCGAATTTTCAGCGATAATAAATGTTATATATTTGATAAAAGAGGATGACATACAAATTGATGATGTCACATTTAGAATATTTACTGAGACTAATGCTGTTTTTAATTCATATCCATATTTTAGAGAATTTTTTCATAGTCAATCGGCGAGGATGGGTATGCACCCAATCGTCTTACCATTTTTAAAGCCTCTTAATGTAAAAGACATAAATGAAAAATATTCGAAAGTTAGTGAGAACGAAATTGCTGATGGTGATGTCGGGCAGGGGTAATTGAGTAGCGATAACTGGATTAATTTATCAATTGGAATTGTTTCTTCTCTTGTAGCATCCGGATTAGCTGCACTGTTCTCATATTTCTTTTTAAAAGATGCGATTGTTGATTTTGTTATAAAAGTTTTAGGCCTAAAAGAGAAAATACAAGCAATTGAAGATGCTGAAAATAGTTTGTCGACAGATGTTCGTGAAATGATAGATGCAAAAATTAGAGTAGTTACAAATAATTCTGGGAAAATTAAATCTGATGATTTAAATGAAATAAAAGAAATGTTGCAAGAGCGGCAATCTGCTTTAACTGTATCAGTTGCAAAGTTACAAAGTGCAGTCGAAACGATGGATAAATTTGAAAAGATGAAAAAAAAGAGAGCTAATAATGGATAATTTTTGGCAGAGTAAGTTTAAGGAGAAGCTTAATAACATTGTTAATGAAGAGAATGAGAAATTGGAAAACAATATTAAGCTGTTTTCGGATGCATGTTTAGAAATGATAGAGAGAATTGAAAAAATAGTGGAGGGGACTCCAATAAAGCTAAATTTTTCTCAAATGAATTTTGCGCACGGAGGCAAAAACCTCTCTTTAAAAAGAGTTGTCTTAACATTGGTTTCAAGTCAGAAAGATCGACATCTAATTTTTACTCCTCAAACGACCTTAGTTAATAATGAATTTATGCTTAAAATAACATTATCAAGTGTACCCACTATAAGTGATAAAAATTTGAGAATTTTTACATATAAACCACCGTGGCAAAGTGAAATAAATTGGGGGATTGAAATCTCAGGCGTCACCCCAGAGGGATTTCAGAAATACAGAGAGTTAACAGATGAAGACCTTCAATGTATATTTGAACAAGTCTTTATTTCTTGAATGTCTTTATAATTGAACGAAATCTATTTTGACTACTTCTCATACTTAACCATTCGATTTCAAAACAGGTGGGCCGTTTCCACCATCGGTTTCCGGTGGTGGAAGCCCCTCTTCCTTAAACATTTTTAAAATCAACTACTTCTTTTCGGTAACTTGCGTTTGCGCGGAAGTTTGAAACATTTCTAAATATGTCTCAAATTTTCCTGATGTGGCTATTTGTAGCTATTTTTTTGGCTCCATCATTTTTTCCAGACTACGCAGTGTAGTTTTTTGGCAAAAAAGGGTCGAAAATCAAACCCAAGTTTTCGAAATCGTAGAACTACTCAGTGTAGCGATTTGAGCGTCTTTTACGGTCATTTTGTTAATGAGGAGTAGTGAATGAAGGCCAAGAAAAATCGTCGTTGTGACATCAAATTGGAAACTAGAGAAGGCAGACTCTTGAAGCACCTACGTGAGTCGCGCCACCTCTCGGTACGTGCTGCAGGGAGAATTTTAGGCGTTTCAGAATCGACCGTCTGCCACTGTGAAAATGGCAGGCGTGATCTGGATTCAAAACTGATTGAATCATTTTTAGAAGCCTATGGATATAGCATGCAGGAATTCGAGCGCATGTTAAGAGGAGATATTGTTCTGCCTGAAAATGTTCGTTCTGAGTGCATCGAAATCATCAAAAGGCTTGAACCTTCAAAGCTTAAAGCAGTTAAGGCCTTTCTTAACACCTTCTTAGGTTAGGAGGGACGCATGGGGATAAAATACGACACTGAGAAAAATTACTACGTTGTCACTTACCATCGAAGAAACCCTGTAACTAAAGAATCAAGAAGCCTAAGACGTCAGGGAATTAAGACCAAGTATGAGGCGGAGCGAGTTTACCGTGAACTCATCATCAAAATGGGTGAGAAGTTTTATCAAAACCTTCACCCTTTATGGCCAGAAGTCGTCGATCGTTTTTTAGAGTTCTTCGCCAATTCTGGAGTGGCAAAGAACACGCTAAAAAACTATGAGCAATGTATTAGGGCCAATACCTTCGTCATTTGGAAAAGCAGAAGGATCAATGAAATTACTACCGCTGAAATACGTGAACTCATTCAAGAGGGAATGCAAAAACATTCAGAGGCCCATCGAAAAAGCATGCTCAAGTATCTTAGGGCCGTTTTTCGTTACGCTGTAGAGCAAGACTTAATTTCTAAAGACCCAACCCCTAAGCTTAAATTCAAAAAGAGTGAAAAGATTAAGAAAATGCTCACTGAAGGAGAGATAAGATTTCTCTTACAGAGAGCAAGAGAAGTAAAACACGAATGGTTCCCCGTCTGGACACTTGCTTGTTACACAGGATTAAGAAATGGCGAACTCTATGCTTTAAAATGGAGCAATGTTGATTTTAATCGCAGGCTAATTTTTATTACCCACTCATGGAATAAAATAAATGGTCTTAAGGAAACCAAATCAGGCGATGATCGAGTCATTGAAATTGCTCCAAGCCTCTTACCATTTCTAGAAGAGCTTTATCAAAATACCGATGAAGAGTACGTGCTTCCGAGGATTAGGGATTGGGAAACGGGCACACAAGCAAAGCCATTAAAGGAGTTCCTACGCTCGATAGATTTACCACAGATACGCTTTCATGATCTCAGAGCTTCGTGGGCCACAATCATGCTCTCGAAAGGAATTGAACCAATTAAGGTCATGTCTATGGGAGGATGGAAGGACTTAAAAACAATGCAAATCTATATTCGAAAGTCAGGCATCAACATTCAAGGAATAACGGCAGGACTTGATTTTTTCTAGTGAATCTCTCACGAGGATTCGTGAGAGTATTTCTACTCATTTCTATAATTATTCACAACTTAGTTAAAATTTGATTCACGAGGATTTGTTAATTTCACGAGAACTCGTGAATTGACAAATTGTAAGCTGATGGAAATCCATTAAATCATTCACGAGAGTTTGTTAAGAACAGGCCCTTTTCCTATTTACGACAAATAAATTCTGACGCTATTTCATGCTCGATAAATTTTAAGGAGCTTTGTTTACAGGTGAATGACAGGCGTTCAGAGAGAGTTAAATGAGAATTAAATTGGCGTTAAATGCACAACAATCGCTCTTTTCGCTTGCCCGCCAACTATTAGGAATTTTGGATGAATCGCGCGCTATCGAATGTGACCTCCCTCTCTCTACCAGTATTCGAGATGGAGGTCACTTTCTACGCGCGTTGAATAGTTTTAAGATTCAGGCGGGCAAGTTGATAGAGCGAAGACAAAGGTAATTTGAATTGAGGGAGAAAGGAAAAGACAGGGACGAAGTCCTAAATTTAAAGAGAGGAGATATTTATGTTGAAGGTATGGATGACGTGTGAAGAGGTTGCAAAATATTTAGGAAGAACACCTAATGCAATTAGGATAATGGTCTTTCGTGGTTTTCTTCTAAAGAGGAAATGGAAAGGAAGGCTTTACTTTAAGAAATCAGAAATTGATCGGCTCTTAGATGAAGGGCCTAATCTTGGAGATTATCATGGCAATTAGAGAGTGGAGTGGCCCAAATGGACAACAAGGATTCTCTGTATATGTTAATCTGAGAAGTCGAGTCATGCCTAATATTCGCTTTCAAAAGCGTGTTGTCGGTTTGCCAAGCCAATCAGAAGCGATTCGAGTTGAGCGTGTAATTGTGAAAGAGCTTTCTATGAAAGTTGCTCACAGTGAGGGCCATGGATTCACATGGCGAATGATTATTGATAAGTGGGCGTCATTTGTCGAAGGGCCACATTATTACGAGAGACGCTATAGCCCAAGCACTGTTGAAGATTATATCTCAATGATGAAGCGGTGGACTTGTAACTGGCTTGATCGACCTGCTAGTGAGATTACTCGCGCTGATGGGAGAGAGGTTTTAAATCGCATTATTATTGAAGGGCGAAGCAAAGCCTTTCAAAAGCGAGTCAAAAATACCATCAACATGATCTACAACTGGGCCATTGAGGAGCGTATGATCAGAGGTGTTCATCATAGTCCTGTCTTTGGCTTGAAGATCACCTTAAAGCAAGAAAAGCGCCCAGAGATTTTAAAGATTGATGAGATAAGAAAACTTCTTCATGAAGCTAAGGCACAAAAGCATGACTGGTATTTCGTTTGGGCCTTGGCACTTCTGACAGGTATGCGGAACGGTGAACTTTACGCTCTTAGATGGGAAGATGTTGACTTTGAGAATGAGACGACTGTCATAGGTTAGCAGTGGATGAATCGTTGAAACTCAATCCTAGTCGAACACTCGGACGATGAATTTCTCTTCATTTTTACACTTATCGACAGAACTCATTGAAAGTTTATAGGCAATTTTTC
>Ga0210019_1000867_pt1 | contig 35169 bp, 30 predicted proteins | sample CryGeyCG2114_020_2_FD_183969 | JGI IMG/M metagenome (GOLD analysis project Ga0210019, IMG submission 183969) | Groundwater microbial communities from aquifer - Crystal Geyser CG11_big_fil_rev_8/21/14_0.20 (SPAdes) (version 2) | ecosystem: Environmental > Aquatic > Deep subsurface > Groundwater ...
GGTTGAAGTGGTGGAGCGGGCGCAGCGCGGAATGAAGCTGGAAACGGTCTGGGATCCCGCCATTCCTTCGGACTGGCGCCGGGTTAACGGCTGGATCGATCTCCACCCGAAGGCCGCCGCGGCGAATGAAACGGGTCTCCCTCCAACCGTTCGACACCTTTATTGGGTCGCCCCCCGCCCCGGGGCGGGGGAGCCGGCCCCCTGGAACGGGTGGCCGGAGCTCAACAGGCGGCCGGATCTCCGGATCACCGCGACCGGGCCGCTTCAAGCCTTGCGCCGCAAGCTGACGCCGGGCGAAGGGTGGCTCCTCCCCTGCGGGGACGATGGACGGCTCTCCCCCCTTCAAAAACTGATCGCCCTGCGGGCCGGGCGGGGGATCGTCGTCAAACATCATCCGGTCCAGACCTGGGCCCCCTGGCAGCCGGCCGATCGACGGGCCCGATGGATCCGGCAGCTGGCAACGCTTCCACTGCTCCCATTCGAATGGATCCGTTTGATCCGGGACCGTTGGCTCAAGCAGCGGATCCTAACCCGGGCCGATTGGGGAAGCGCCTTCTGCCGGCGATACCGGCTTCCGATCCCCTCGAAGGGATCCCCGCAACACTTCCTCGATCTTGGCTGCGGCTGGGGCCGATACAGCGCCCCGCTGGCCCTGCTGGGTCATGAAGTGGTCGGAATCGATCCCCGGATCGCCGAGGCCGATTGGAACCGGATTCCCGGCGCCCTCTTCCTCCGGGGATCAGCCGAAGACCTCAACCGCTTCCGTCCCGAATCATTCGACGGGGTGCTGGCAATGGGGGTCCTGCTCTATCTGCCCGATCCGGCCGGGACCCTGAAAACGATCCGGCGGATCCTGAAACCGGGCGGCTGGCTGCTGACGCAAACGGCCAACCGGGACAATCCCTGGACCCGCCGCACCGGCCGTCCTCTCTGGCCGGGGGAACCGGTCCAGGGCTATGTCAGCCGGGAGGGACTGGAGCGGCTGATGACTGAAGCCGGCTTCGACATTCGAACGATCTGGAGTCACGGTTGGGTCTCCCCCCGGCTTCCCCGCGCCGCCGCCTGGATCACCGAGGTGCTCCTCCCGCAGCGGCTGTTCCGCCTCCTGGAACCGGCGGTGCCGGAGCGGTTCAGAAAACAGTGGGTCGTCCTGGGCGTCAAACCCCGATGAAGCGGATCACCCTCCTTTTCAGCGAATCCTCCCGGGTCGCGAAAGCCCGGCGGGCGGAAGCGGCCCACCATCTCTATCCGGTCTCCAACGGCGGGGGAGAAACGGAACATTGGATCCGGGGGGACGACGCCTACCTGGCGGTCAACGGATGCCGGCACTTTCTCTGGCGGCTCGGCCTGCCGCACCGCCGCCTCGAGGAATCCCAAATCGATTGGAAGCAGATGAACGAAGCCGACCAGCTTTGGATCCCGGAAGGGGAGGCCCTCCGCTCCCAATCCCTCGAGGCAATCGAGCGAATCGCCGCCGCCGGGCAAACGGAGATCATCGTGACCGGGGTGACGAACCTGCCCGCCCGGCTCTTCGGAGCGGCCGCCAACGGAAGCCGCCGGCTGGCTGGGTGGCTGACGGGCGGCGAAAAGGAGCACCCGCCGCTGTTCCTGGCCCCGCCCGGCTATCGGTTCATGGAAAGCCGGCCGGAATCGCCCGATCCGGACCCGGGGACTCCGCTGCTGGCGGAGGGATCGGGAACCGCTTCCCCCCCACCGGGGCCCGCCAGGCCGGCCGGCCGATTGTGGCATCGGAAAGGGAACCTGTTCTGGGTTCCGGCCCCCTGCTTTGAGTATTGGGGGGGACTCCTGCAGGGGCAAACCGACTGGTGGCCGCTGAAGGAAACGATCGGCCTGGAGAGTCCCTGGTACCTGGACCGGCTGTTCCGATGGTTCTCCCGGGCCCTGGCGGCCGCCGGCGTCTCGGTTCTGGAATCCCTGCGCATCTCACCCTGGGGGGAACGGGATCATGCGGTCATCCTGCGGCATGACACCGACGACTCCGCGGATCCGAAGTTTTGGGAGATCGAGCGGGATCGGAGGCTGCCGGCCACTTACGCGGTGCTGGACGACCAGCGGGCCGGACTCTGGAGAGAACGGCTGCGGGGAACCCCGCATCTGGAAACGGCCCTTCATTACCGATCGAATCGAACCGGCTGGCTGGAAAGCGCCCGGATGCGCTGGCTCAAACGACTGCCGGGCCCCGATCGGGAAGCGGTCAGCCCGCGCGGGCTGGCGGCGCAGGTACGGGCCGCGCAGAAACGGCTGGGAACCCTCCGGACCCTGCATCGGCATTACCACTACCTCCACTATCCCGAGCACCTCTTCGCCCTGGAACATCTCTTCCGGGAGCTTCCGGAAATTCTGGGGGCCGGTTCCTTCTCCCGTTTTCAGATCTTCCGCTACGGCGGCGCGGAAACGGTCCTGATCCGGCATCCCGGCGCCGGCGTTCCGTTCTCCTTTCCGATCCGGCCGGTCATCGCCTCCCGAGAGCGGCAGACGCCCCTGGCGGGATGGGAAAGCGGCGGCATGATCGAGCCGGATGAAGCGACCTTAAACCGCGCTTTCCGGTTCGCCGACGCCTTTCCGGGCGGCGCTTACCTCTGGGTTTTTCATCCCGCCCATACCCGCGGCTGGATCCTCCGCCCGGAGGGAACCTTGGCCGCCTTTGAAGCGGCTCTCCGGAAACTCAACGACCGCTGGTGGCTGACCAGCGCCCAGGATCTCTACCGGCGAATGAATCTCTGGGCCCGGCTGGAGATCCGGAAATCGGCCGCCGGCTGGGAACTGTTCAACGGCGGGGAAGCGGTCTTCCCAAAATTGACCGCTTCCAGGAACGGCCGCCGGTTCCCGCTGGGGGACCTTCCGGGCGGAACCGCCCGGCGCCTGGAGGGGATGGATGCCGACTGACTGGGAACGGCTGCGGGAGCGGCGGGCGGCGGGGGACCCGTGGCAGACTGATCCCCAGCAAGATTACCTGCGGCAGCCGGCGATGCGCCGGACGATCGAGCAGCGGATCCGCTGGATCGAGGAGGAGGTCGAACGGCATCTGTCGAACCGGAGCGGAATCCGGCTGCTGGAGATCGGCTGCGGCGACGGCCTGATGATGACCCCGCTGCGCCGACCGGGGGTCGACCTCTGGGGCTGCGACCTCAATCTCCTCCGTCTGCGGCGGACCCGGGTCGGCTTCCCGGAAGCCCGCCTGGCGCTGGGAGAGATCGGGGCGCTGGGATTCCGGGACGGTGTCTTCGACGGCGTCCTGGCCTCGCAGGTGCTGGAGCATGTGCGGGAGACCGATTCGGCGCTCCGGGAATTGCGCCGGATCCTGAAACCGGGCGGCCGGCTTTGGCTCGGCGTGCCCAACGAAGGCTGCCGTCTCGGCCGCCTCCGGAACCGCTGGGTCCAACCGAAGATCCTGAAGCAAACCGACCACCTCCATTTCTTCACCGAACCGGCGCTCCGCCGGAAGATCGAAGCGGCCGGCTTTGAGATCCGGTCGGTGTTCCGGGAGAACTTCTTCATCCCCCATACCCGGCTGTTCGATTGGTGCCATTGGCCGGCCTTCGGCTGGCGTCTGATGCAGCGGCTGGCCGCCGTCTGGCCCGGGCAATGCGCTGGTTTCTATCTCGCCTGCGAGCAGAGGGGCCCCGAATGATCGGGGCGGCGATCCTCTTTTCAGCGGTCATGGCTTTCGGCTTCCGGATCTGGCCGCGGCTGAGGCAGCCGGAGTTCGGCGTGGACAGCTGGTATTACCTGAATTACGCCCGGGCCGCCCGCAAAGGGCCGTTCCGGCCGGTGGAGTTGCCGCAATACCTCCTGGACGATCCGGAACAGGTTTATCCCCCTTTGTTCCCGCGGGCGCTGGCCCTGCTGCCGAAGGGCCTCCGGGAGCGCTTTCACTGGGTGATTTCTCCCTTGATCGACGGACTCCACGCCGCGCTCCTCAGCGGAGCCGTGGCCGCCGGGACCGGCTCCTGGCTGGGCGCCGCCCTGGCCGGCGGGCTGTTCGCGACCAGCCCGGTCGGGGTCGCCCAATCGACCGACCTGAATGTCCGGCCGGCGGCCAATCTGCTCTTCACGATCTTCATGTGGGGCCTGCTGATCTTCTGGCTCCAGCCGGGCTGGATCGGAGGAGGGATCGCCCTCGGGGCCGGGATTGCGATCTTCTGGACCCACAAGATGACGACCCAGCAGATGACGGCGATGCTCCTCGGCCTGGCCGGCCTCACCGGCAGTCCCCTCTGGATCGGCCTGGGGGTCGGCATTTTTGCCGGCGCGTGGGCGGTTCATCCCGCTGGTTTCCGGAAGCTGATGCGGGGACACCGGGAGATCGTCGCTTTCTGGAGAACCCACCGACCGTTCCTAAACGCCCACCCCCTGTACGATTCCCCCCTCTATCGGGATCCGGCCAAGAAGCGGGAGCTGGCCGGCGTGCAGGGGATCCGATCGGCCCGATGGAGTCGGTTTCTGGCGGTTGGTCACCTGATCGTGATTGCCGGTCTCCTGGCCGGCATGATGACCGGCCGTCTCCCGCAATCGGGGATTCATCCGGACACCGGGGCCGGGGCGGATCAACCATTCTTCTTGGCCTGGAGTGGACTCGTATTCCTCACCGCCGCGGCGACCCAATGGATTCCGGGATGCCGGTGGTTCGGGGAAGGGTTCAAGTATCTGCGCTACGGCCTCTTCCCCTGGTTTCTGCTTCTGGGAACCTGGGCCGGGACCGCCGCTCAAACCGCCGGCAACTTCCTTCCGGCCTGGATCTGCCTCGGTTTGGCGGCGGCTCAGACGGCGGTCAGTCTCCAAGCCATCCGGGGGCAGAAATGGAACCGAATGGCGGTGGTGGACCCGGAAATTCGGCTGATCTTTGAAAAAATCCAGGAGCGCCCCGAGAAACGGTGGCTCTGCCTGCCGGTGACCCGATCCGAGGCGCTGGCACATTTCACCGACAAGGCGGTCCTCTGGGGGGCCCATGGGACCGGCTGGGATCGGCTGGCCCCCTTCTTTCCGGTCTTCCGGAAGCCGGTCGAGGATTTCCTCCGGACTTACCGAATCAACGGCCTGCTGCTGGACCGGCGGTACGCGGCGATCGAGGATCTGCGCCTGCCGGCGGGGACGGTGGAGCGGCTGTTCCAATCCGGCCCGCACGAGGCCTGGCGGGTGCTATGATAACCGGATTCCAAGAGGCACAACCCCAGACCATGACACCGACCCAACAAACCATCGGCTCCTTTTCCGTCCTGGTGCCGGTCTACAACGATGCGCCGGTCCTTTCGAAGCAGCTGCCGGGAATCCTGGAAGCCGCCGAAGGGCAGGGACTGCCGTTCGAGGTGCTGATCGCCGAGAACGGCTCCACAGACGCCACCGGCCCGATGGCCGAAACCTTTGCCCAAAACCATCCGGCGGTCCGGACCCTGCGTCTTCCGGAAGCCAACTACGGCCGGGCGCTGCAGGGGGGCATCGCCGCCTGCCGCCGGGAGGCGGTCGTGATCTTTAACATCGATTTCTGGAGCCCGGAGTTCCTCGGGGAAGCGCTGAAAGCCCTTCGGGAAGCGGACCTCGTGATCGGCTCCAAGACGCTCCGGACCGATTGGGATCGCCGGCCGATCCTGCGGCGCTGGATCACCCGCAGCTTTAACGGCTTCCTCCGGCTTTTCTTCGGTTTCCAGGGGACCGACACCCACGGCATGAAGGCCTTCCTGCGGGAACCGGTCTCGACTCTGGCGGCCGCCTGCGTGACCGACCACTTCATCTTCGACACCGAACTGGTGCTTCGAATCCAGCGGGCCGGCCTCCGGATTCGGGAAATCCCCGTTCCGATCCGGGAGATCCGGCAGATCGGATACCGCAACCTCATCCGGCGGATGCCGGAGGTCTTCCGGAATCTGGTTCGGATGCAGAGGGCGCTGTCGTGACTCCCGTCACCGCCGGGGCAGCCGGCCCATCCGCCGCTTCCCAGGCCGTCCCCTGTGAAATCTGCGGGAACCGGCAGCACGATTTCCGGTTCGAAAAGGACGGCTATCCCTTTCTCCGGTGTCGAAGCTGCGGCCACTGGTTCGTCCCCTGGACCGACACCGACCAGAAGCTGTTCGAAACCTACGAACAGAACTTTTTCTCCGAAGGGGCCTATGCCGACTACCAACGGGACAAACCGGCGCTGCAGCGGAATTTTCGGAGGCTGGTTGAGCGGCTGAGGCGGATCCAACCGGCGGGACGGCTCTTTGAGGTCGGCTGCGCCTACGGCTTCTTCCTGGAGCTGGCCCAGCGCCGCTGGGAATCGGAGGGGATCGACATTCATGGGGAGGGGATCCGGCACGCCCGGAACACGCTGAAGGTGACGGCCCGGGAAGGGCACTTCCTGAAGGTTCAGCTGCCCGAGGCCCATTACGATTGGGTCGTGATGTGGGACACGATCGAACATCTCCGGAATCCCGGCGACTATCTGGACCGGGCGGCCCGGATCCTGAAACCGGGCGGCCGGCTGGCCTTGACCACCGGGGATGTCGGCTCCTGGATGGCCCGCCTGCAGGGGAAGCGCTGGCGGCTCTATTACCCGCCGCATCACCTCCACTATTTTTCCCGGGCCACTCTGGGCCGGCTGCTGCGGGACCGGGGACTGGAGCCGGAGGTTTGGACGACGGTCGGCGTCACCCGGACGCTGGACGGCATGCTGTACCGCCTGCTGGCCGACCGAAAACCGGAACGCCGCCGCCGCTTCTACGAATGGCTGAGACAACGGGGCTGGACCGGAACCGGGTTCCCGATCACGCTGGACGTCTTCGACATCCTGCTCGTGATCGCCCGGAAAGCGGGAGGGCAGGGCTGAGTGCTCCGCTCCCTGCTGCTCGGTCTCCTGCTGCTGCTGCCGGTCAGCCTGCACCGGTTTCCCGGAAACATCCTGCCGGCCGACGGGTTCGCGATCGGATTGATCGCGGCCGCCGCCCTGGGAAAGCTGCCCCGGCGGCGGTGGAGCCGGCTGGATGCGCTGGTCGGATTATATCTGCTCGGCGGACTGATCTCATTTTGGAACAGCGACAACCGGGCCGCTTCCGCGCTGGAGCTCGCCAAACAGCTCTACCTGGCCGCCCTGTACGGCGCCTTCTCCGTCATCGGCCGGGATCCGCGGTTCCGGGAACGGATCCTCCCCTGGATGACCGGGGTCGGACTGGCGGTGTCGGTCATTGCCCTGGGGGCGACGGCCGTCTATGCGGTCAGCGGCCGCTACCTGTACGCGATCGGCAACCCCTGGCCGGTCCCCTATCTGGGGGAGGTTTTCCGAGCCAAGGGGACCTTCTACACCCATGAATATTTCGGAAACTACCTGACCTTTGTCCTGCCGGTCTGGCTGGGCTTGAGCCGTTTCGGACCCCGCGCCCATTTTTGGCGATGGACCCTCCCGATCGGAGCCGCCGCCCTGATCGGCACCTTTTCGCATGCCTGGGCCGGCTGGTTCACCGCCGGCCTGCTGTTCCTCTGGCCTTTCCTGCAGGAGCGCAACCGCTGGTTCAAGCCGGCCGGGGTGGCCGTCACGATCGGCGTGATCCTCGCGATCCAAGCGGTCTCCTGGGTCCTGATCCGGGAGGTCCGAATCGAGCGGAGTTTCCGGCCGGATCTCCCGGCGCCGACCGACCAATACAGTTTCCAGGATCCCCGGCGAGGGGCCGAACAGCTGTCGGTCGGGATCGCCTACAACTGGATCAGCTATGGTCTGCTGAAGCGATTCTCGCTGGAGACCTTCGCGCAGCATCCCTGGATCGGACGGGGATTGAACCGATTCCACGAAGTGACCCAGTCGGCATTCGACGCCGGGCGGATCCACCACCCGTATGAACGCATCGATCCCCACAGCATGCTGCTCGGCCGGCTCGCCGAAACGGGCGGGATCGGAACAGGCTTCCTGATTCTTCTCTGGATCGGCCTCCTCGGCGCGGCCGCCGGACGGCCGACCCGGGCCGGCCCGGAGGAAACCTTCCTCTGGATGCGCCGCGCCCTGTGGGCGGCGAACATCGGACTCCTGGTCAACAGTCTCCATGTCGACATCATGAATTTCCGCTTCCTTTGGATCGGCTTCGGCCTGCTGGCCGCCTGGCAAATCCCGCCGCGGGAGGATCATGAACACCCGGCCGCTTGAGATGGAAGCACCGGCCGATCTGCCGGTGGTCTGCTTCTCTTCGATCGACTGGAGTTTCAACCGCCAGGGCCATCAGGAGATCATGTCTGCGCTGGCCCGGGCGGGCCACCCGGTTCTCTTCATTGAGAACACCGGCATCCGGACTCCCGGCTGGCGGGACGCCGGCCGCCTGCGGGACCGGCTGCGCCGGGGGGGCAACCGGCGCAGCCGGCTGCGCCGGGTCGAGGATCGGCTCTGGGTGCACAGCCCGCTGCTGGTCCCCTCTCCTTATCAACCTGCGATCACGGCCTGGAACGGCCGCCACCTGGCCCGGACGATTGCAGCCTGGCTGCTGTCCGCCGGCGGCGGGAACCGGCCGATCGTCTGGTCGTTCCTCCCAACCCCGTTGATTCAGTCGACCCTGCGCCATCTGTCGAGGCGGCTGCTGATCTATTACTGCATCGCCGACTTCGAACAGATCAGTCCGCGGCCGGCTGTGATCCGTCGTTCCGAATCGGCCCTTTTGACTGCCTGCGATCTGGTCTTTGCCCAGGGAAGGGCGCTCGCCGACCGCTGCCGGGTCCACAACCGGTCGGTGGAGATTTTTCCCTTCGGCGTCCGTTACGATGACTACGCCCAGGCAGCGAACCGTCCCGAACCGGCTCAGATCGCCGGCCTGCCGCGGCCGAGAATCGGCTACATCGGCGGCCTCCACCGGCATCTGGACATCGACTGGATCGCCCACGCCGCCGTCCACCGGCCGGCCTGGTCCTTCCTGCTCGTGGGACCGGAGCTGGCCCCGATGACCGCTCTCCGGCACCTTCCGAACGTTCATCGGCTCGGCCCCCGACGGCCCGAGGAGCTTCCGGCGATCGCCCGGTCGTTTGATGTCGGGGTGATCCCGTACCGATTGACCGGCTACACCCGGACGGTCTATCCGACCAAACTGCACGAGTACCACGCCCTCGGGAAACCGGTCGTGGCCTCGCCGCTGCCGGAGGTGCTGGCCTACAACGCCGATTTCAACGGACTGGTCCAAATCGCGGAGAATCCGGCCGGTTTTCTCCAGGCCATTGAGCAGGCCCGAACCCTGACCGACCCCGAGACGGTCCGTCGGCGGCAGGAAGCGGCCCGAACCCACGACTGGGGGACCCGGATCGCACAGATGCGGCAACGGATGGGGGAAGCGCTGGAACGGACGGCGGTCCGATGCTGACCCAGCAGACGATCCTTTGCTGGATCCCCTCCGCCTGGAATCCGGAAAGCCGGGCCGGCCGCCTGGTTCGACGACTGGCGCGGGCAGGGAACCGGCTCCTCCTGATTTTCCCGAAGACAGCCGGCCCGATCGCGGCGGGAAAACCCCGCAGGGGATTCTTCCAAATTGAGCCCCGCTTGTACGGGTGCCGCCTGCCGGTGCCGGGAGCGATGGCCCAACCGACCTTCCTGCCGATCCTCCGCCGGTGGATGCACCTGATGAACTTCAATCAGCCAATCCTCTGGCTTTTCGGCGCCGGCCGCCCCGCCGAAGCGCTCGCCCGGGGGATCGCCAGCCGGCTGATCCTGCGGCAACAACTGACGGAACCGGCCGGACCGGTCCGGCCCGCCGAAGCGCCGGGGGAATTGCGGCTCCTGGATCGGGTGAACCTGGTCATTGCCGACACCCCGGCGTGTCAGGCCGCCTGGAGCGGGCGGCACAACCGGGTCTGCACCTGGGCGCCGGAACAGCAGCCGCTGGAGACGTTGACGGAACTGATCGAGGGGGAGTTGGAGATCCTGCAATGGGAACGGGAAAACCATTGGGAGAAGCGGTGGGCCGCCGACTGGCTGCGCTCCCTCCGAAAAATCTTCCGGGTGACCCTCGCCATCGGCCTGGTCTATGTCGCTCTCTTTCACACCCCGCTGGTCTGGTGGCTCGCGCAGCCGCTGAAGCAGGCCGCGCCTCCCCAGCCGGCCGACGCCATCGTCGTGCTGGCAGGGGGTGTCGGAGAATCGGGACGACCGGGGCAGGGTTACGAAGAGCGGGTGGCCCGGGGAGTGGCCCTGTACCAGGCCGGATGGGCCCCGAAGATCCTGTTGGCCTCCGGCTACAGCTACCGCTTTCAGGAGACCGAGGTCATGAAGGCGCTCGCCCTGTCGCTCGGCGTTCCGGAGCGGAATATCCTGCTGGAATCGGAAGGACGCAATACCCTGGAAGAGGCCCGGCGAATCGGCGCCCTGCTGGAAACACTCCCGGCTCGCAAGGTCCTGCTGGTCAGCTCCCCCTACCACATGCGCCGGGCCGTCGGCACCTTCTCCCGGCAAACCCCCGAGATCGACTGGATCCCGGTGCCGATCGAGAAGAGTCTTTTCTATCCGACCGAGCGGCCGCCCCGCTGGAAGCAGATCGAGGGGCTGCTGCACGAGGTGTTGGCGGTCGCCTACTACCGTTTCAACGGGTGGATGTGAAAGCATCAGCGGCTCCGGCGAAGGAACGGCGGAAGATTCGGGTCGCGCGTGTGATCACCCGCCTCAACATCGGCGGGCCGGCCCTGCACGCGATCCTGATGTCGAGAGAGATGGGGGAGCGGGGCTATGAAACCCTGCTGATCACCGGATCGGTCGAGCCGGGAGAGGGAGACATGCGCAGCGCCGCCGAGCAGGCCGGCGTCCGGCTGGTTTACATCCCGGAGCTGCACCGTCGGATCCATCCGCTGCACGACGCAATCGCAGCCCTGAAGCTGTGGCGGACCTTCCGGAGCTTCCGGCCCGACATCGTCTGCACCCACATGGCCAAAGCGGGGACCCTCGGCCGCCTGATCTCGGTCGCCTGCGGCGTCCGGATCCGGGTCCACACCTTTCACGGCCATGTCTTTCACAGCTACTTCCCGAAATGGAAAACAGCCCTCTTTCTGGGGATCGAACGGTTCCTCGGCCGTCTCTCCAACCGGATCTATGTGATCAGCGCCAGCCAACGGGAGGAACTAACCCGTCGATTCCGGGTCGTCCCTTCCGAGAAAGTCCGCACCGTCCACCTGGGGCTGGACCTGGATCCCTTTTTCGACTCCGCCATGCATGCCGGCGCCTTCCGAAAGGAACTGGGGGCGGACCCCCGGACCCGGCTCGTCGGGATCGTCGGTCGGCTCGTTCCGATCAAAAACCACCAGATGTTCCTGGAAGCAGCCCGGCTAATTCACCGCCGGGTCCGGGCTGAGGGAGCAGACCCGATCCAATTCCTGGTGATCGGAGACGGAGAGCTGCGGCCGCGCCTGGAACAGATCGCCGCCCTTTGGGGGCTCGGGGAATCGGTCCAATTCCTCGGCTGGCGGCGCCAGTTGGAACGGATTTATCCCGATCTGGATGCGGCGGTCCTGACCTCCCTCAACGAAGGGACGCCGGTCGCGCTGATCGAAGCGCTCGCCTGCGGGACGCCGGTCGTCGGAACGGATGTGGGAGGGGTCCGGGATGTGATCCAGGACGGGGAAAACGGATGCCTCGTTAGGAAGGGGGACATCCTCCACTTTTCCGACGCCCTCTGGCAGTTGCTGGAGCATCCCGATAAGCGCCGGACCATGGGACGGCAGGGCAGGGCCGACGCCCGGGCCCGTTTCACGAAGGACCGGCTGCTCGACCAGATGGACGGGCAGTATCGGGAGCTCCTTTCCAAAACGCTGTGATATAATCCCCCTCATGCGCGCCCTGATCACAGGCGGGGCCGGCTTCATCGGATCCCATCTCGGAGAGTTGCTGCTTCAGGAGGGACATGAGGTCGTGGCCCTGGACAATCTTTCCACCGGCCGGCTCCAGAATGTCGAAGCGCTTCAGAAAAACCCCCGCTTCACGCTGGTGGTCGGCTCGATTCTGGACGAGCGGCTGGTCGACAAATTCGTCGAACGGTGTGATGTGGTTTTTCATCTGGCGGCGGCCGTCGGGGTGGAACTGATCGTTCAGAAGCCGTTCGAATCCCTGACGACCAACATCCGGGGCTCCGAGATTGTCCTGGAAGCGGCCAACCGCTACCGGCGGCCGACGCTGATCACCTCCACTTCCGAAATCTACGGCAAGAACAGCCACGGCCCGCTGAAAGAGGATGAGGACCGAATCCTGGGCTCCCCTCTGAAGAGCCGGTGGTCCTACTCCACCTCGAAGGCGGTCGACGAGATCTTGGCCTACACCTACTGGCGGGAGAAAGGGCTGCCCACGGTGATCGTCCGCCTGTTCAACACGGTCGGCCCCCGGCAGACCGGAACCTACGGAATGGTCATTCCCCGGTTCGTCCAACAGGCCCTCAAGGGAGCCGAGCTGACCGTCTACGGGGACGGCAAGCAGTCCCGCTGTTTCATGCATGTGCAAGACGCGGTGCAGGCAATCATGAAGCTGATCCATCTGCCGAAGGCGGCCGGGCAGGCCTTCAACCTCGGCTCGCAGGAGGAGGTCACGATCGAATCCCTGGCCCAGCAGGTGATCGCCCAAACCCGCAGCCGCTCCCGCATCTCGCACATCCCCTACGACGAAGCCTATGAAGAGGGTTTTGAAGACATGCAGCGGCGGGTCCCCGACACCACGAAAGCGCGGGAGTTCGTCGGATTCCGACCGACCCGGGACTTGAAGTCGATCATTCAGGATGTGATCGACTATACCCAGAAGACCCCCGACCTGATCTCCGTGAAGTGACCGGCCGCCCGCTGCCGTCCGCCGAACAAACCGTCAAAACCTATTTCGACCGGGATGCCGCCCCCTATCAAGCCGCTTACGAGCGGACCGGCGAGGCCCGCGGTGAAATCTTCCGGGAACGGCGCCGGCTTCTCCTCGAACGATTGAAGCAACCTCCGGGCCGGGTTCTGGACATCGGGGCCGGTCCGGCCGTTTTCACGGAAGCGCTCCTGGCGCTCGGCGCCGAATGCTGGACGATGGACCTTTCCCGCGAGATGATCCGGCTCGGCCGACAGTCCCTTGCCGGGCATCCCGCCGCGGCCCGGGCCCATCACGGGGTCGGAGAGATCGGCCGACTGCCGTTTTCCGACAGCGTTTTTGACGCCATTCTCTGCAGCGGGGTGCTGCAGTACCTGCCGGACATCCAACCGGCAATCAGAGAAATGGCCCGGACCCTCCGCCCGGGCGGACAAATCCTCCTGACCTTTCCAAACAATCGCGCTCCCTTAAACAGCCTGCATCGGGCCGCCGTTCAATCGGTCCGCATCGCGGCCGCTCTGGGCGCCGGGCTCGGACTGCTCCGCCGCCCCGATGAGCAGCGGCTCTCCTTCCGGGCCGACATCCCCAACCGGTTCTTCTCGGCCGCAAGCGTCACCCGGCTGGCCCGGGAGGCGGGACTGGCTCCGCAGGGACCGCCCCAATTTCATTGCCACCACTTTCCATTCCAAATCCCTGCTCTGTCGCCGCTGACCCGGGCGTGGGACCGGATCGCGAACCTATCCCTTCCGAACGGACCGCTGCGCGGTTGGGGCCGGGAGGGAATCCTGGAGCTGACGAAGCCGGGATGAAGCCGGCTCGGCTCCGGATCCGGCAGGCAGTCGGGGCCGGGCTGCACCGGCTCGGGCTGCGGCAGATCCCGGCCCGCTCCCTGACCATTCTGATGTACCACGCGGTCACCGCCGCACCGGTCGAGGATCCACTGCAGGTGAGCATCTCCGCGGAACGGCTGGAAAGCCATCTGGCGCTCCTCCGGCCGGCCGGGTTGACGCCGGTCGAGCTGGGGCAGGGGGTCAACCTCCTGCGGCGGGGAGCCGACGGGGGACCCTGGGTCGCGGTCACCTTTGATGACGGCTACCTCGGCGTTCTGGAACATGCCCAGGCCATTCTGGCGCGGCATCGGGTCCCAGCCACCTTGTTCGTCGCAACCGGCTGGATCGGCCGGCCAGCCTTCTCCTGGACCGGACCGGCGTTGGGCCGTCCGATGACCTGGCCGGAGCTGCGGCGTCTCGCTTCCGAACCGGGCTGGACGATCGGCAGCCACACCGATGCCCACCATCCCCTGAGCCACCTGCCGCTGGAGGAAGCAGAGCGGGAACTGGAACGCTCCCGACAAATCATTCAGGAGCGGATCGGGACCCCACCGGTCCACTTCGCCTATCCCTACGGTACCTACGGCACCTTCACCCCCGCGACCCGAACCCTCTTGGAACGGCACAAGTTCCAAACCGCCTGCACAACCGTCTGGGGGGTGGAAACCGCTTCTGGAACCGATCCCCTTTGTCTCAAGCGGATCCGCCTCAGCTGGGGAGACGACCCCGAGGAGATCCGAAAGGGAGCCGCCGGATGCTATGACTGGTACCGGTGGGTGCAGCGGCTGCAGGCCCGCCGGGTACGCTATAATGGATCCGACTGACATGTTTCCATCGATTCTGATCTGGGGAGGGGGCGCCGGCCTTTTCATGCTGCTGAGCACCCCCTTGATCCGCCGCCTGGCCGTTGCACAGGGATGGGTTTCCCACCCCTCGAACGACCGCTGGGGCCGGCGGGTGATCGCCCGCCTGGGAGGGGTCCCGCTGGCGCTGAGCTTCCTGGCGGCAATCGCTTCACAGATCCCCCAGGACAAGACCCTGATCGGTCTGGCCCTGGCGGGAATCCTGATGCTGGGCATCGGGATGGTGGACGACATCCGCCGGCTGAGTCCCTATGCGAAATTGGTCGCCCAAATCATCGCCGCCTGCGCGGTCCCCCTGTGCGGCATCCAGGTCTCCCTGCCGGTTCCGTGGCTTGAAACCCCGGTCACGATCGGCTGGTTGATTCTGATGATGAACGCTTTCAATCTGATCGACAACATGGACGGTTTGGCGGCGGGGATCGGGGCAATCGCCGCCTTTTTTTGTGTTTGGCACGCCGCCGCAGTAGGGCAGGCGGATGTGGCGGTGATTGCGGCGGCCATTGGGGGCAGCGCGCTCGCCTTTCTCCGGTTCAATCTGCCGCCGGCCAAGGTCTTCCTGGGGGACTCCGGCAGCCAGGTGCTGGGACTGGGGCTGGGAGCCTTGGCGCTGGCCGGCACCTGGCAGCAATCTACCCGGCTGGTCGGGATCCTGGCCTTGCCGTCGCTGCTGCTGGCGGTGCCGATCTTCGACACCCTGTTCGTCACCCTGCAGCGGATGACGCACGGCCGCTCCCCATTCCAGGGGGGGACCGACCATCTTTCCCACCGGATGAGTATTCTGGGACTGACCACCCGGCAGGTGGTCTTCACCCTCTACGGGATCTCGATTGGATTCGGCCTCCTCAGCGTCGCGATGACCCGTCAGCTGCCGCTGACCATTGCCGGCGTCTGGCTGCTCGCCGTTGGCGGGTTCCTGATCTTCGGCATCTATCTCGGCAAGGTCCGGGTCTATACCGGTCCAGCCGGCTGGACCCCTCATCCCCAGGAGCGGGTGACCCTGATCCAGACGATGCTGCTCCACAAACGACGGATCGTTGAGGTCGGCATTGACTTCACGATGATCTGCGCCGCCTATGTGTTCGCCCATCTGCTGCGTTACGAGGGGGGCCTGACCGCTGAAACACAGCAGCTGATCGGCCGAACGCTGCCGCTGGTGATCGGCGTCAAGATGCTCTGCTTCTTTTCTTGCGGCCTCTACCGGGGGATCTGGCGCTACACCGGCATTCCTGACCTCGTCAACATTCTTCGGGCGGTCCTGCTGGGATCGGTCTTTTCGGCCATCGCCGTCCTGATGCTCTGGAAGTTCGAAGGGTATTCCCGGACGACCTTCGTCATTGACGCGCTGCTCCTCTTCATCCTCATCGGAGGGGTCCGCGTCACCGAACGGCTGTTGGACGAATGGATCTTGCTCTCAACCGGCCAAAGCCGGGCAATCCTGGTGATCGGGGCCGGCGACACCGGCGCGATGCTGAGCCGCCAAGTCAAACAGATGCCCCAATCCCGAAGGAAGATCGTCGGATTTCTGGACGACGATCCGGCCAAGCGGGGCAGCCAGATCCATGGGGTCCGGATCCTCGGCCCCCGGCAGATGCTGGGCCGGCTGCTGCATGAACGGTCGGTGCAGGAGGTTTGGATCGCAATCCGCCGGCCGCCGGCTGATCTGGTGCGGCATGTCCAAATCACCTGCGAGGAACATGCCCTCCCTTGGCGAATGGCGAACACCCTGCTTCCGGACGAACAGGCCTTCCTGCAAGATCCGCCATGACCGAAACCGAACGAGGGGCGGGATGGCCGCCGGCCCGAACCATCGGCCGGTCGGCGCTTCCGCTTCTCTTTTTCGTCATCCCCTATTCCAATGCGGCGATCGAAATCCTCTTCTTCGTCCTGCTTGCCTGCTGGCTGATCGGCTGGGGGATTCCCCGACCGGGAAACTTCCCGGTGGAACCGGGGCCGGGGCGTCCGGTCGGCTTCTGGCTGATCGTCTATCTCACAATCTGCGGCGTCACCGTTTTCTTCAGCACCCATCCGGGCTTGAGCATCGCCGGATGGATCCGAAAAACATTGGAATACGGCTTCTTCTTTTTCATCGCCGGACGGATCGCCGAAACGCCCGGCGTGCTGCGCCGCTGTCTGCGGGCCCTGGTCACGGTGACGCTCCTGGTCCTGCTCCACTCCTTCCTGCAGCAGCAGGCGGTCTGGGGAAATACGCACCCCGGCCTCGTCATCGCAGACCCCGTCCTTGGAAAACCGCTGATCTACGGGCGGTTCATGGGGCCCTACACCAATCCCAACGACCTGGCGACCCTGCTGATGATGGCGGCGGCGATCGCGCTGGTCCGGATCCACTGGACCGGCCGCCTCTTCTCCAGCGGCTTCACCCTGCTGCTCGCGATGCTGCTGATCGCAATCATCGGAACCCGCTCCCGGGCTTCGATGATCGGCCTAACCGCGGCGGCCGTTCTGCTCCTGTGTCTGAAACCGGGGCGGTGGCGGTTCTGGATTCCGGCCGGGATCGGACTGTTGGCCGCCAACGGCTACATGTTCTTTCAAACCGACGCCTGGGGGAAACTGGCCGCGCTCCGGGATGCTTCGTCCATCGAACGGTTGATCTGGTTCAAGACCGCCTGGCAGATGTTCCTGGACAAACCGCTGTTGGGACAGGGGCTCAACACCTTCATGGCGAATTACGACCGGTTCGTCGGGCAGGGAACCGCCGGCGGTCCGGCCTACGCCCACAACTGCTATCTGCAGATCGCCGCCGAGACGGGGCTCGTGGGGTTGAGCCTCTTCCTGGTCTTCGGGATCACCGGCGCGATCCACGCGATTCGGGCGATCCGAACCCCTTCCGCCGACGACCCCCGGATGATCCGAGTGGATCTGGCCGCCGGGTTGGCGGCCTTGACCGCTTTCGCGGTCCAGATCGCCTTCGACACACAACTCTACGCCCTGCGGCAGTCGGCTCTCTTTTGGACGCTGGCCGGCGCCGTCTGGGGGACCGCCCGAACCCTTCGCCATGACCGCTCAACCGGCGCCGCCTGAACGGATCCTGTTGATCCGGACCGACCGGATCGGGGACCTCCTGATGAACCTGCCGGCTCTGGCCTGGGTTCGGGCCGCTTTCCCGGCGGCGGAATTGACCCTTCTGCTGCAGCAGCCGGTGCGCCCTCTGATGGAAGGCTACCCCGGCGTCGACCGGCTGATCGGCTGGTCCCCCGATGAAGGGAACAACCTCGGCGCCGCGTGGCGATGGGGAAAGCGGCTCCGTCCGGAACGGTTCGGTGCCGCCGTGGTGCTGAATCCCACCCGGCTTTTTCACGCCGCCTGTTTTTTGGCGGGGATCCCGGTCCGGATCGGCTACCACCGGAAATGGAGCTTCCTGCTGAATCGGACCCTGGAGGACACCAAGGCGGAGCGGGAGCTCCATGAGTCGCGATACAACCTGGAGCTGGTCCAACTGCTGGGGCTTGGGTCGCCTCAGCCGCTTCCGGAGGCGCCGGCGGCCGTACCGCTGCCGGTCCCGCCGGCGGCGGCCGCCGGCATTGAGTCCTGGCTCCAACAGCAGGGGATCAACCCGGGGGAACCGCTGATCACGATCCATCCCTGGACCAGTAATCCTGAAAAGAGTTGGCCGCTGGAATCCTTCTGCGAAGTCGTCCGGCGCCTGAGCCAGGAGGGAAAACGGATCTGCTTGATCGGGGGAACGGAGAACCGGCCCCGGATGGAATCCCTTGAAAAGGAGCTGCCGCCCGGAACGATCGACGGCGTGGGGCAGGTCCCCCTGGAGCGCTTGGGGGCCCTGCTCAAGCGAAGCCGGCTCCTAATCAGCAATGACAGCGGTCCGGCCCACATCGCGTCGGCGGTCGGGACCCCGACGATCATCGTCGCCCCCAAGACGCACGAACGGCTGCTGAAGCGGTGGCGGCCGATGGGGGACCTCTGCCGGCTCCTGTTTGATCCGAGCCCGGAAACCGTGACGGCCCAAGCGGAGACCCTGGCGCAATGCGGATCCTGATCACGCACCCGTTCGGTATCGGGGACCTCCTCTTCTCGCTGCCGCTGGTCCGGGCGGTCAAACAACGGTTCCCGGAGGGCCGGCTGGTCCTGCTCTGCAACGAACGGACCGAGGCGTTGGCGCAGGCCTGGCCGGAGGTGGATGAGACGATCCGGTATCACAAGGATGCCCTGCGGGCCGCCTGGAAACGATCCCGGATTGGCGGGCTGCGGGAGATTGGCGCCCTGGCGGACCGAATTCGGAAGGAGCAGTTCGACCTCCAGCTGGACCTCTCGCTCGGTTGGCAGCTGGGGGGGCTGGGACTCTGGGCCGGGATCCCCCGACGGGTCGGCCTGAACTTCCGGGGCCGGGGGCGATTCCTGACCGATTCGCTCCCAATCCATGGATTCGACGACCGGCCGGTCGCCGTTCATTACTTCGCCCTGCTGAATCTCCTTCCGGAGTTTCGGCCGGCCGCCGGACACCCCCCGGCCGGACCGGAACAGTTCGCCGGACCGATTCCGATCCCAGAACCGTTCGACCGGGCCGGGGAAGACCACCTGAAAAACAACGGCTGGAATCCGGCGGTCGGTCCGATGATCGCCCTGGTGCCGGGGGGAGGGGCCAGTTGGGGCGAGCGGGCTTCATTGAAACAGTGGCCGGTCCGGCACTACGCGGCCCTGATCGACGCCCTTCAGGGAGAGGGCCGCTCGCTGGCGCTCATTGGAGATCCCACGGACGAACTGATCTGCCGCGACCTGCTGCGGCGGTCACCCCGGCCACCGATTCTCCTGCCGCCGGCCCCCGACCTCATGACACTGGCGGCGATCCTGCGGCGCTGCCGGCTGGTGATCGGAAACGACAGCGGTCCGCTCCATCTGGCGGCCGCCGTCGGGACCCCCACTGTGACGATCTTCGGACCGGTGGACGGATCGGTCTACGGTCCTTTTCCGCCGGGCCCCCAACATCGGATCCTCTCCAAAGGGCTGGCCTGCCGCCCCTGCTACCGCGGCTTCCGGATCCCGCCTTGCCCCTGGGAGAACCGCTGCCTGACCGAACTGCCGCCGGAAACGGTCTTGGCTGCCGCCCGCTCCCTCCTCGACGCCTAGCCGAAATGTTGGCCGGTGCGGGGTACTGAAGGCCTGCCCCCTTTGACCCCCTTTTGGGCCAGCCCCCTTTTCCGGCGGCGGTTCTGGTAGAATGGGGGGCCCATGAAGATTGCTGCCGTCTACTGCATCTACAACGAGGGAGAGTACTTAGAATACTCCGTCCGCTCGCTGCTCCCGGCCGTGGAGAAGGTGATCCTTTGTCTGGGGACCGCCCCCTACAGCGCTTACGCCACCGAGTCCATCGACCAGTTCCCCCCCGATGACACCGGCCGGATCGTCCGAAAACTGGCGGACGAGTTCCCGAATCAGGTCCAGGTGATCGAAGGACGCTGGGCCGATCAGCTGGCCCACCGCGAAATGGGGCTGAAGCGCTGCCTGGAGCTGGGAATGGATTACCACTTTCTCGTGGACGGGGACGAGGTGTACAAGGCGGAGCATCTGCGGCACATCCGAGAGACCCTGTCGGTGCGGCCGGAGGTGGGGACCTTCATCATCAAGTGCATCACTTTTTGGCGTTCCTTCCGGTACGCGATCCCCGCGGAGCTCAATTCCTGGCGTCCCCGCCGTCTCTTCAAGATCACCCCGGTCCGCCGGATCCTCGGCATCCCCTTTCCGCACCGGCTCCGCTTTGTCGGAGCGAACGACCTAAACTCCATTGGGACGATCCATGAATTCCCGCCGGAGGAGGCGGTCTATTACCACTTCTCCTACGCCCGCTCACCGGCCCGGATGCGGGAAAAACTTTCCACCTTCCCGCACGCCCAGGAGATCCTCTCCGGCTGGTACGAACGGGTCTGGAAGGCCTGGCCGCAAAACCGGCAGATGGAGAACATCCATCCTGTGGATCCTCCGAAGTTTCCCCGGGCGGTCCCGTGGGACCCGGCCGATCTGCCGGAGGTGATGCGGCGCCACCCTTACTACGGACGCGAGATCATTGAGTAGCCCGGAGGGAACAGCGGGCCGGGGGAATCGGCCCGACTGCGACATCATCATCCCGATCTGGAACCTGCCGGAGTTGACCGGCCGCTGCCTGGAATCGGTCATTCAAAATACCGGCCGGTCGATCCGGCTGATCCTGATCGACAACGGCTCGGAAGCGCCGACCCGGGAGATGCTCGATCAATTCGCTCAGGCGGCCCCGGTGCCGGTGGCCATCCTGCGCAACACCGTCAACCTCGGCTTCATCAAGGCGATCAACCAGGGACTGGCGGCGGCCCAAGCTCCCTGGATCTGCCTGCTGAACAACGATACCGTCGTCACCGCCGGCTGGCTGACCGAGATGATCCGAGTCGCCGATCAGGACCCACAGATCGGCCTGGTCAATCCCACCAGCAATTCCCTGGGGCTGAGTCCGGCGGGGCGCAGCCCCGAAGCGGTCGCCCGATCCCTCCAGGCCGAGTCAGGAAAGTCGGCCTCCCTCTCGATCGCGCTGGGCTTCTGTCTGCTTGGCCGGCGCTCCCTCTTTGAGGAGATCGGCGGGCTGGATGAACGGTTCGGGATGGGGAACTTCGACGACGACGACCTCTCCCACCGGGTCCGAAACAGCGGGCGAACGATCGTCCGGGCCTGCGGCGCCTATGTGTACCATGAAGAGAAGGCCAGCTTCCGGCGGATGCCGGGCTGGAAGAAAGCCTTTGAGGAAAACCGCCGGCGGTACGAAGCGAAATGGGGACGGAAGCTCCGGATCCTGACCGATTCCCCCGAGAGCGATCCCGACGGCTGGCGCCGGATCGTGGAGGCGGGGCACTGGCTTTGCGTCGCCGGACCGCGAGGGAACGGCAACCCCTTCCCGGAAGGACAGGCGCAGGTGGCCTTTCTCGAAGGGCCGGAGAAAAGCTGGCGCCGGACCGCGCTCTGGCGCCTGGTCACCAAGCGGAAGAAACCGTTCGACCTGGTGGTCAGCCACGACCCCGCCTGGTCCCGGTGGGTGCGCCGGCTCCGGTGGCTGCACCGGGCCCGTCTGATGGATCAACCGACACACGAGGAACTGCTCAACCAATGCCGGAATCTCTCCCGCTCACCGTCGTCGTCCTGACGAAGAACGAGGCCGGCCGGATCCGGGACTGCCTGGACTCGGTGCCGTTCGCCGACGAGATCCTGGTCGTAGACGATGAAAGCAGCGACGACACCGTCGCGATCGCCAGGAATCAGAGCCCCCGGGTCCGGGTCGTCCACCGGAAGATGGACCTGGAAGGGCGGCATCGGAACTGGGCGGCGGCCCAGGCCCGGAACGACTGGATCCTGAGCATCGACGCCGACGAGCGGGTGACCCCGGAGCTGGCGGAGGAACTGCAGACCCTCTTCCGGGGGACACCGGAGAAGGCCGTCTACGCGATTCCCCGCCGGAACTACATCGGGCGGCGCTGGCTCAAGCACGGCGGCTGGTACCCAAGCGCCCAGGTCAAGCTGTACAAGCGGTCCGCCTTCCGCTGGGAGGAGACGACGGTCCACTGCCGGGCGATCTCCGACCAGCCCTCGGGGGCGCTGACCGGCGACATCCTCCACTACTCCTATCGGGACATCGGGGATTTCATCGGCAAGCTCAACCGGCAAACGACCCTGGAGACCCGGAAGTGGCTGACCGACGGCCGGAAGATGTCGTTCGGCAAGGGGATGCAGCGGACGATCGACCGCTTCTTTCGGGCTTATGTCGGCAAGAAGGGACGGAAGGACGGCTGGATCGGCTTCGTCGCCGCGGTCCTCGGCGGCCTCTACCAGTTCGTCAGCTACGCCAAATACTGGGAAGCAACGCAGCGGACGGAGACCGTTCCGGCGGGAGATGCGGTGAGCCGGCCGGCGGCGGAGCCCCCGGGCCGGCGGCGCCCGACATTGGCGGTGGTGATGATGGTGAAGAACGAAGCGGCCCGGCTGGCCCACTGCCTGGAGCAGGTCCAGGGATGGGCCGACGAGATCGTGATCGTGGACGATGAAAGCAGCGACGACAGCGTCGCGATCGCGAAGCGTTTCACCCCCAAGGTGTTCGTCCATCCCTCCCGGGACAACCACGATCAGCAATGGAACATCGGCAGCGACCGGGCCGAGAGCGAGTGGATCCTGCACATCGACGCCGACGAGATCGTGACCCCGGCGCTGCGGGACGCGATCGATGAAGCGCTGCGGACCAACGACGGCCGGGTCCGGGCCTACGACCTGATCCGACTCAACTTCTTCCTGGGCCATCCGATGCGGCGGGGGGGCTGGCGGCACCGGCACCGGATCCTGTTCCGCAGGAAGAACGCCCGCTGCGTGGGGCAGGGGATCCATGTCCGCCTGCAGGTGGACGGGGAGGTCGCCCCGCTGGAAGCGGAGATCGAGCACCATCCGTTCCAATCGTTCGCGCAGTTCATCGACCGGCAGAACCATTACTCGAACGTCGAGGCGGCGGTCCTCTTCCGGGAGAAGGGCCGGCTCCCTTGGCAGGTCGTGCGGGGACAGATGGTCTTCAAACCGATCCACCGTTTCTGGAAATCGTTCATCAAGCAGGGGGGCTTCCGGGAAGGGCGGATCGGGTTCCTCTTCGCCGGGCTGACCGCCTTCTTTCACCATGCCCTCTGGGCCAAATACTGGGAGATCGCGGAAAACCATGACGCCGTATCGTGATCCGGCCCTGGAGGAGGAGCTCTGCGTCGCGGGGCTGGATCCCCGGGCGGCCGAAACTGCCTTTGGCCACCTGACCGGGTACCTCCGGGAACCGCTGGAGGCGATCGCCAAAACCTACTGGGAGAAGAAGGAAACGGAGGATGTGGAGGCGCAGAAGCGGGCCGCCCGGGCCCAAACCGCCGCGGAGGTGGACGCCTACTACGCCCAGACGCCGCAGTACCTGTATGAACTGAGCTACTGGGAGGCGACGCGGGACAAGCAGAAATGGCTCGAGGTGCTGGCGCTGGCCTGCCGGCGATGGGGCAAGGAGCGGGTGCTGGACTTTGGCGGCGGGGTCGGCGGCGTCACTCTGCACCTGCGGCGGCGGGGAATCCGATGCGATCACCTGGATGTGCCGGGCAACACCCGGGACTACGCCGGTTGGCGATTCAAGCGGGAAGGCTTCGAGGCGGAGGTCCTCTCCGCCCTAGAGCCGCTGCCGCAGGAGCGGTACGACGCGGTGATCGCCTGGGATGTCTTCGAGCATCTGTTCGATCTGGATGAGGCGGTCGGCCGGATCGCGAAGACGCTCAAGCCGGGGGGATGGCTGATCAGCAAATCCACCTTCAGCCCCTCGGAGCAGCACCACATCCATCTGGAGAAGAACTTCATCTACCAGGCCATGCCGGTCTGGAATGAGCTGCTTCATCGGCACGGGCTGGAGTTCCTCGGCCAGCTGAAGCCGGACCCGCTCTCCCGCCTGTTGGAGAAGGCGGGGATCGGGAACCGGCCGTTCGGGGTCCGGGTGGTCCGGCGCCTCAAACATGGCGGCAATTTCATCGTTCATCAAAAGACAAACAAGGAGTAAACGGAATGACCCCTTCAAAGAAACTGGATCCGAAAACCGTGGTCCAACTGCCGGCCCCTTTCCGGGACGACCGGGGGATGATCCAGAACCTCGTGGACCTGCCGCTGGGCTCGGCCCTCGTGATCCATTCCAAGAAGGGGGCGGTGCGGGGGAACCATTACCACAAGACCGATTTCCACTACTCCTGGCTCCATTCCGGCCGGATGATCTACGCCCACCGGCCGGTCGGCTCCACCGAGGCGCCCCAGCAGTGGATCATCACCCCGGGAACCCTCTTCTACTCGCCGCCGATGTTCGAACATGTGATGGTCTTCACCGAGGATTCAGTCCTGTTCGTCGTGGCCCGCAACGACCGCCACGCGCCGGACTACGAAGCGGACATCGTCCGGATCCCCCCGATGAAGGTTTCGCCGGAGCAATGAAGCCGAATTCGGCGCCGGCCGATCGGACCGCCGAAGCGGCCGGCTGGCTGAAGCGGCGGCGGGATTGCCGGCTTTGCGGCGCCGGGACCGACCCGGTCCTGTCGTTGCGTGAGACGCCGCTGGCCAATGCCTTCGTCCGGCCGGAGCAGGCCGCCGAGCCGCAGCCCCGCTTCCCCCTAACCCTGCGGCTCTGCCGTGCTTGCGCCCACCTGCAGCTGGAGGAGATCGTCTCCCCCGAAATTCTCTTCCGGGACTATGTCTATGTGTCGGGGACCTCGCCGGCCTTCGTGGATCATTTCCGGCGGTACGCGCGGGCGGTGATCGAACGGGCGGAACTCAAACCGGGGGACCAGGTGATCGACATCGGCAGCAACGACGGGACCCTCCTGCGCTTCTTTCAGGAAGCGGGGATGCGGGTGCTGGGGCTGGATCCGGCCCGCAAAATCGCCGAAAGCGCTTCAAAGACGGGGATCCCGACCCGGACGGAATTCTTCACCCCGGAGCTGGCCCGGGCCCTCAAGCGGGAAGGGTGGAAGCCGAAGGTGATCACCGCGAACAATGTCTTCGCCCATGCCGACGACCTGGACGGGATCGCCCGGGGGATCGCGGAACTGCTGGATCCGGCCGGCTGGTTCCTCTTCGAAGTTTCCCACGGGCTGGCGGTCGTGGAGAAGCTGCTGTTCGACACGATCTACCACGAGCACCTCAGCTATCACACCGCCCGGCCGTTGGCCGGTTTTTTCGAAAGCCGGGGATGGGTCCTCGCCGACGCGGAGAAGGTGGAGACGCACGGCGGCTCCCTCCGGGGATGGGTCCGGCCGAAAAGGGCAGGCATCCAACCGGCCGAACGGCTCCACCGGCTGATCCGGGAGGAGGAGCGGGCCGGCCTGTTCAAAGCCGCCTGCTTCCAAAAGCTGGGAGACCGGATCCACCGGCGGAAAGAGGAACTGCGAACCCTCCTCGACCGGTTGAAAAACGAGGGGCGCCGGGTCATCGGTTTCGGGGCCCCGGCCAAGGCGACCACCCTGATGTACCAGTTCGAGCTCGGGCCGGCGGACCTGCCCCAGATCATCGATGACAGTCCCTGGAAGCAGGGGCTCCTCTCCCCGGGACACCACATCCCGATCGTCTCCTCGGAGGTGCTGCGGGATCCCCGCCGCCGGCCGGACCACTGTTTGATCCTGGCCTGGAACTTCGCTGAGCCGATCATCGCCAAACAGGTTGATTTCCGGGCGGCCGGGGGACATTTCATCGTGCCGCTGCCGGAACTTGAGGTAAGATGACGGGAACTCCATGACCGCCACCTATCTCGACAGCGACATCCAGGAAATCCTGCGGCAGACCGAGCCGGAACTGAAGGCCCTTTCCGGCCATGTCGTGCTGATGACCGGCGCCCACGGATTCCTCGGAACCTATTTCACCGCGCTGTTCGCCGCCTTCAACCGGGAGAACCGGAAACAGCCGATCCGGCTGATCGGCGTGGACAACCACATCACCAGCCGCCGGCCGGAAGATTTTAAAACCGATCTGCCGGGGACCCGCTTCATCGAGCATGACGTGATCCAACCGCTGCAGGTCCCGGAGACGGTCGATTACTGCATCCACGCCGCCGGCATCGCCAGCCCCTACTACTACCGAAAATACCCCCTGCAGACCCTCGAGGTGGCAACTCTGGGAGCGAAGAACCTGCTGCTCTTCTCCCGAAACCATCCCCTCAAGGGGTTCCTTTATTTCAGCTCCAGCGAGATCTACGGCGATCCGGATCCGAAACATGTCCCGACCCCGGAGTCGTACCGGGGGAATGTCGCCTCGATCGGACCCCGGGCCTGCTACGACGAGTCGAAGCGGCTGGGGGAGACCCTCTGCATGATCTTCCACGAACAGGACGGCGTCCCGACCAAGATCGTCCGGCCGTTCAATATTTACGGGCCCGGCATGAAAGAGACCGACTACCGGGTCCTCCCGAACTTCGCCAGCCGGATCAAGTCCGGGAAACCACTCCGGATCTACGGCACCGGCCGGCAGACCCGCACCTTCTGCTATGTGACCGACGCGATCACCGGATTCATAAAAACCCTCGTCCAAGGCGGACCGGGACAGGCCTACAACATCGGCAACCCGAAGCCGGAGGTCTCGATGCTGGACCTGGCCCAGACAATCACCGAGGCCCTCGGCCGGCCAATCCCGATCGATCAGGTTGAATATCCCGATTCCTATCCGGCGGATGAACCGCAGCGGCGCTGTCCTGACATCGGCAAGGCGACCCTGCAGCTGGGCTATGCCCCCCAGGTCTCCCTGAAAGACGGGCTGCGGCGCTTCATGGACTGGGCGCTGACCCACTATCGGGGGGAGTGATCGGGTGGCGCTGGAGCCGTTGCGCCTGGGGTTGATCGGCGCCGGCCGATGGGGACAGGTGCTTCTTCGGAGCGCCGCCGCACTTCCGGAAATCGTCCGAATCACCCACATCTCCGTCCGGAATCCCGAGCGGCTTGCATCCTCCGCGCCGGGGATTGCCGTCACGGACGACTGGAAAAAACTGATCGCCTCCGACTGCGAAGCGGTCCTGATCGCCGCGCCCGATCCCCTTCATGCCGAGATGGTCTCGGCCTGCCTGGCGGCGAAAAAACCCTGCTGGGTCGAGAAACCGCTGACCCTCGATCTGCCCTCCACCCGTCGCCTGAACGATGCGGTCCGGAAAAGCGGTCTCCCGGTGTGGGTCAACCACATCCAGCTGTTCAATCCGGCCTATCAAGCCGTCAAGGAGGCCGTTCGGAAAGCGGGGGGGGGCATCCGGGCAATCGTCACCGAGGAGGGGGATCTGGGCCCGTTCCGCCGCCAGACCGATCTGCTTTGGGACCGCCTCCCGCATGATCTGGCCCTCTGCCTGGATCTGCTGAGCCCGAAAGCCGGAGCCGTCCCGGAGCCGGAATCGGTCCGGCTCCTGGCCGGAATGCGGGACGGGGCGGGGCGGCCCAACATGGTAACGCTTGCTCTGACCTTCCCGGGAAGGATCCCGGTCTGGATTCAATCCGGCCGCCTGAAGGGGCGGAAACAGCGGGAACTGTCGGTTTTCACCGATCAGACCCTCTTCCGTTTTGACGACCAGGCGCCGGTGAAAGCGTCCCGGCTGCAGTTCCGGTACGAGGCTCCGGCGCCGGATTCGGTGGGCCCGCGACGAGAACGGGCCGGGGAAGCGCTGTCGATCCCTTCCAAGCGAACACCGGTGCAGAACGCCCTCGAAATCTTCGCCCGGGGGGTCCGGGCGGGGCAGACGACCTCCCCTTTCGGGACCGATCTGGCCCTGGCGATCGCGAAAATCCTGGATCAATGCGAAGAAAAGAGGTAAAAACAGATCAGGTTTCCCGCCGGACGGCGGTCTTCCTGGACCGGGACGGGGTGATCAACGCCTCCCCCGGGGAGGGGTATGTCACCGACTGGAGGGGGTTCCGATTCCTGCCGGGGGCGTTGCCGGCCCTCAAACGCCTCAAGGAGATGCGATTGCCGGTGATCCTCCTTTCGAATCAATCGGGGGTGGGCCGGGGCCGGATGTCCCGGATCGCCCTGGCTGAAATTGACCGGAGGATGCGCCGGACGGTCCGGAACAAGGGGGGCCGGATCACGGCCAGCCATTACTGCGTGCACGCTCCGGGCCGCCAGTGCGGCTGCCGAAAACCGAAATTGGGGCTGCTGCGGCGGGCCGGGGACGAAAGATCGAGATCCAACGGTCTTATTGGATCGGGGACACCGCCGTAGATGTCCGGATGGGCCGGCGGGCGGGATTAAAGACCATCTTGGTGCTTTCTGGAAAAACGAGAGCGAAGGATCTGCGCCGCTTCTCAGCGGCGCCGGACCACATCGCCAAAAACCTATTGGATGCCGTTCAATGGATCAGAAAAGAAAGAACGTAAGACGGCCGTTCTTCCGCCCCGGGCGAGGCAGGCGGCCCGGCTTTCGGAACCGCCGCTCTCACAGCGGGCCGCGGCTGGTCGGGAATAAGATCGTCATCAGCCATGTGCCGGCCGGCTCGGGACATCTGCGGGCCGCCGCCGCCTTGGTCTCCACCCTGCAGCAACAGCTGCAGACCACCCAGGTCCAGATGCTGAATGCGCTGGACGGCGCCGATCCCTTTTTCAAATCCTGCTACGGCAAGGGCTATGAGGGGATCGTGCAATGGGCGGCTCCTCTCTGGGGCCTGATCTACCACCTGAGCAATCTCCCCGGATTCGACGGTCTCTACCAGCGGCTGCACCGCTGGACCAACGCCGCCCATGTCCGCGGGTTGGAGCGGCTGATCCTCAAGAGCCGGCCGAATATCTTCATCGCGACCCACTTCATGCCGGCTGAAGTGGCCGGCGCGATGCGGGTCAACCAAACGCTCCGGGCCCGCGTGATCTCGGTGATCACCGATTACATGCCGCACGCGGTCTGGATCGCTCCAGGCATCGACACCTATGCGGTCGGCTCCGAAGAGGCCCGCCAGGAACTAATCCGGCGGGGGGTCCCCGAATCGAAGATCCTTTTCACCGGGATCCCGATCGATCCCAGGTTTCTCCGGGGCACCCCGAAGGGGGAGGCCTGCGCCCGGCTGGGGCTGGAAAGCAGCCGTTTCACGGTGCTGATCGGCTCCGGAGGAATGGGGAACGGCCCGGTGACCCAGATCGTCCAGGCCCTGGGCCGGATCAACCGTCCGCTTCAAATCATCGTGGTCGCGGGACACAACGACGCCCTCTTCTCAAAGCTGGAACGGCTTTCTCGCCGAATCGCCCATCCGATGCGTCTTTACGGCTACATCAACCACATGCACGAGTTGATGGACGCTGCCGATGTCATGATCACCAAGCCGGGAGGCCTTTCCTGCACCGAGGCGATGGTCAAGGGACTTCCGATGCTGCTTAATATCCCGATCCCCGGCCAGGAGGCCCGCAACGCCCGTCTGCTGGAAAAATTGGGGATCGTCCGGATCGTCGGCCGGGCCGGGGACTTCTCCAAGGTTGTGGAGGGCTTCATGCAGGACGGCAAGGAGCTGCAGCAGCTTGCGGAAGCGGGGCGGCGCTTCGCTTCCGCGCAGGCGGCTGAAAAGATCGTCCGGCTGGCCTTGAGCGCCCTCCCGAAACAGGGCAACGAGACCGGAGAACGGATTGAGGAACGGTCCCGGCCGTCCCAATCCTCGCGGGCGCAATCCGGCAGAAACCGTTCTTCCGACAGCCGGTCCGCGCCATCGGATGAGCCGGGGGCCGCCCCCGGCGACGGTCCCCATCGCCGGGGAAGGGGGCGCCGACGCCGAGGAGGCCGCCGCAGAGGCAGCCGGAATCCAGGGGGCGCAGACCGCCAACCCTCCCCGGCGTCCACAGAGGGAGGAGAACCGGCCGCCCCCACACTGCCGGCCGCCGCTCCGACTCCCACGCCCGAACCGACCGGGCCCCGACCCCCTTCCGGACCGGAATCTCCGGCGACATGAAGCAAAAACCTGAAAAGGACCTCTTTCCGGAGACCGCCCGGGCGATGGCAGCCGGCCTGCGCCAAGCTGCCGCCTTTGGTCTGAAGAAACTGCCCAAACGAACCGCCTCAACCCCGGCGCCGGCGGCCGCATCAACAGGCCCTCAACCCGCCGATTCATCCGAGAAGGAGCAGCGTTTGGCCCCGATCCGGGAGGCCGCGCTGGCCTGCACAAAATGCCGGCTCTGCAAGGAACGGACCCATGTGGTCTTCGGGGACGGCTCCCTCGATGCGCAGCTGCTCTTCGTCGGGGAGGGACCGGGCCGGGACGAGGACGCGCAGGGGATCCCGTTTGTGGGGGCCGCGGGGAAACTGCTCAACAAGATCCTCGACGCGATGAAGCTGCGCCGGGAGGACATCTACATCTGCAATGTCGTCAAATGCCGGCCGCCCCAAAACCGGCTGCCGGAACCGGATGAGATCCAGGCCTGCTGGGGATACCTGAAAGCCCAGATGGAGACGATCCGGCCGAAGGTGATCTGCTGCCTCGGAAAGACGGCGGCGGCAACCCTGCTCCAGACGAAGGCCCCGATGAGCAAGCTGCGGGGAAGCGACTGGGCCTGGGAGGGGATCCCCCTGATCGTGACCTACCATCCCGCCTACCTGCTGCGCAACCCGCTCGCCAAGGGGGATGTCTGGATCGACATGCAGCGGGCCATGGCGCTTCTGCGTGGGGAAAGCTGACCCGCTGCTGGCGGAGGTCGCGGTGCCGCTGCCGATCCGAGGCACCTTCCATTACCAGCTCCCCAAAGGCATGGCGCCGGCACCCGGTTGCCGGGTCCGGGTGCCGTTCCACCGGCGGCAGCTGGTGGGGATGGTGGTGGGGCTCACCCGCGATCCGCAACCGTTCAAGACCAAGCCGATCGACGGGGTGCTGGACAGCGAACCGGTCCTAACCCCCGACCTTCTGGAAGCGGCCCGGGGACTGGCCCGGCGAACGCAGGCCGCCTGGGGAGAAGTGCTGTTCAGCGCGCTGCCGGGGTACCTTCGCCGGGGAAAACCGGCCGACACCGCCCCCCGTTCCCGAATCCCGGAGTCGGAGGAGCAGCCCGATCGAACGACCCCCCTGACGCTGACCGCCGCGCAGCAGCGGGCCTTCGAAACGATCCGGGAGGCGATCCGAGCGGAGCGCCACCAGGTTTTCCTCCTGCACGGGGTCACCGGAAGCGGAAAGACCGAAGTGTATCTGCAGGCGATCCAGGAGGTGTTTGCCGCGGGGAAGGACAGCATCCTGCTGGTCCCCGAAATCTCCCTGACTCCCCAGACGATCGAGCGATTCCGGGGCCGCTTCGGCCATGAGGCGGTCGCGGTGCTCCACAGCCGGATGCTGGAGAGCCACCGTCTGATGCATTGGCAGCGGATCCGGTCCGGGCAGGCCCGGGTCGTGATCGGCGCCCGATCGGCGGTCTTCGCGCCGGTCCGCCGGCTGGGGCTGATCGTCGTGGATGAGGAACACGAGCCCTCCTACAAGCAGGCCGATGCCCCCCGGTACCATGCCCGGCAAGCGGCAATCCTGCGGGCCGGGCAAGCCGGAGCGCCGGTGCTGCTCGGCTCGGCAACCCCGGCGCTCGAAAGCTACAACGACGCCCTGCGGGGCCGGGCCATCCTGCTGGAGCTGCCGGAACGGATCGACCGGATCCCGATGCCGGAGGTGACGATCGTCGACATGCGTCGGCAGACCGGCCGGCGGCGGCTCTTCTCGGAGCGGCTGACTGAGGCGATCAAGCAGACCCTGAAGAAGGGGGAGCAGGGGATCCTCTTCCTCAATCGCCGGGGATTCGCAACGGTCATCCAATGCGGGCGGTGCGGACAGACCGCGGTCTGTCCCGCCTGCGACCACGCGCTGACCTATCACAGCGGCCGGCAGAAGCTGGTCTGCCACCCCTGCCACCGGCTGGAGCCGGTGCCGACCCTCTGCCCCAAATGCCGGGGGGATTATGTTCGCTTCCGCGGGATGGGGACCGAACGGGTGGAGTCGGAGTTGATCCGGCTCTTCCCGGGGGCCCGGATCAGCCGGATGGATACCGATGCAACCCAGGCCCGTGCCTCCCATGACCGGATCCTCAAGGCCTTCGGCCGGCATGAGATCGATCTGCTGGTCGGGACCCAGATGATCGCCAAAGGGCTCGATTTCCCCCGGGTCACCCTGGTCGGCGTCATCAACGCCGATACTGCCCTGAATCTGCCCGACTTCCGCTCGGCGGAGCGGACCTTTCAGCTGTTGACGCAGGTGGGGGGCCGGGCAGGGCGGGCGCAGCTGCCGGGACAGGTGGTGATTCAGACCCACACCCCGCACCACCCGGCAATCCTGGCGGCGCAGGCGCATGATTTCAAGACCTTCTACCTGAAGGAGATCGTCGTCCGAAAGGAGGTGGGGCTTCCGCCGTTCACCGCGCTGGTCCACTGGACGGTCAAATCCCTCTCCGCAACAAAGGCAGAAGCTCAGGCCCAGACCCTGGCAGAACAACTGCGGGAGACGATGCCGGAGACGGTCCGGCTGCTGGGGCCGGCGCCGGCCCCGATCCCCCGGTTGCGGCGCCAAAGTCTCTGGCAGATCGCCCTGACCGCTCCTAAGCCGGAGATCCTGGAGGCGTTCCTCAGCGGTTTCCTCGAAAAACACCGGCCGACCAAGGGGGTCCGCTGGATCGTGGATGTCGATCCCCTTTGAGATGTTATACTCGGGCTGATGATTCTTCCGATTACCAAGGAACCGGAGCCGATTCTGCGCGCCCCGGCCGTCCCCATTGACACCGTCACCGACGAAATCCGCCGGCTGGCCCGAAACATGATCGAAACGATGCACGCGGCCGACGGGGTCGGACTGGCGGCCAACCAGGTTGCCTCTCCGCTGGACCTCTTCGTTGCCAGCCCCGACGGCAAGCCGGGAAGGGAGCTGGCCGTGGTCAACGGCCGAATCGTCGAACGGCGGGGCGCCGCCCCCTCGGCCGAAGGATGCCTCTCGGTCCCCGGGGTCTCCGAGGAGATCCGGCGGGCGGTCCGGGTGAAACTCACCGGCCTGAATCTCGAGGGGCGGCCGATCACGATCGAGACGGAGGGACTGCTGGCCAAGGTCCTGCAGCATGAAACCGACCACCTGCAGGGCCGGTTCTTCTTCGATCACCTGGGTTGGCTTCCCCGGCGGCGGCTGCTGAGCCGCTACCGGGAGCTGCGGCGGACCCTCGGGGAAATCAATCTATAGGGCGGCCGACGATGCGTCTTCTCTTTTTCGGAACCCCCGGCTTCGCGGTGCCGACCCTTCAAGCGCTGATCGAAAACGGGGAAATGATCGTCGGAGCGGTAACCCAGCCGGACCGCCCCAAGGGACGGAACCAAAAGGTTCTTCCCTCAGCGGTCAAGGAGGCGGCCCGGCAAGCCGGCCTGCCGGTCCTGCAACCGGTCTCCGTTGGAGAACCGGCCTTCCTGAAGACCGTCCGAGAACTGAAGCCGGATTTGGGGATCACCGCCGCCTACGGACAGCTGCTCCCGAAGCCGCTGCTCGACGCCTTTCCGAAAGGGGTGCTGAACCTGCACGCCTCCCTCCTTCCGAAATACCGGGGGGCCGCCCCGGTCCAATGGGCCCTGATCCAAGGGGAGCGGGAAACCGGGGTAACGATCTTCCAGCTGGATGAAAAGATGGACCACGGTCCGATCTGGAGTCAGGCGCGCCTGGCGATCGATCCGGAGGAGGCGGCCGACACCCTGACCGGCCGCCTCGCGCAGCGGGGGGCGGCCCTCCTGATCGACACCGTGAAATTGATCCGCTCGGGCCGGGAAGCCCCCCAACCCCAAGACCATGCCGCCGCCTCGTTCGCGCCGGCCCTCAAAAAAGCGGACGGCCTCATCGACTGGAACGCCGACTGCATCACGATCCACAACCGGGTGCGGGGAGTTCAGCCCTGGCCGGGCGCCGCCGTCTCCCTGAAAGGGAAGTTGATTCAGCTGCTTCAGACCCGGCCCCACCCGGAGACCGCCGATTCAGGAGCGCCCCCGGGAACACCGATCCGGATGGATCCCAAACGGGGACTCTGGTTCCAAACCGGGCAGGGGGCTCTGGAGGCGCTCCGGGTCAAGCCGGAGGGGAAAGCAGGGATGTCGGCCCGGGATTATTGCTCCGGCATCCCCCGCTGATGCGGTAAGGTGTAGGGCATGAGCGAATTGCGCAAAGATCCCGTCATGGGGCGTTGGGTGATCATCTCCGAACGGCGGAGTCAGCGCCCCGACCAGTTCGCCGACGCCTTTCCGACCGTCTGCCCGCTCAAACAGCCGGACTGCCCCTTCTGCGCCGGCAATGAGGAGCGGGTCCCGCCGCCGATCGCCGAAATCCTAAGCCCCGAAGGCTGGTCTTGCCGGGCCTTGCCGGCCGCTTCCCCGATCCTCCGGCAGGAGAGCCGGTTCGAAGAACACCGGCTGGGGATGTTCCACATCGCCGCCGGGGTGGGGGCCCATGAGATCATCGTCGAGGGAGGGCGCCACGGCCGCTCGCTGGCCGACCTGCCGCTGCAGCAGGTGGCCGATGTGGTGCTGCTTTGGGAGCGGCGGCTGACTGAATTGGGAAAAGACGACCGCTTCAAGCACCTGATGCTGTTCAAGAACCACGGACCGACCGCCGGGGAAGGGACCTACCGCCATCCCCACAGTCAAATCATTGCCCTGCCGGTCACGCCGGCCCGGGTCAAGGACAAGCTGGACGGGGCGAAGGAATATTTTTCCCAGACCGGCCGGTGCGTCTTCTGCGCGATCCTCGAACGGGAATCCCGGGAGAAGGAACGGATCCTCTGGGAGAACGACCACTGCGTCGTGCTGACCCCTTACGCCTCCCGTTTCCCGTTTGAACTGTGGATCGTTCCCAAGACGCATCGGGCCGACTTTCCCGGCACGCCGGAGCCGGTTCTCCGGGGATTGGCCGAAGCGCTCAAACGGACCCTGGCGAGGCTCAGCCGGCTGCTCCATGACCCGCCGTACAACTTCATCCTCCACAGCGCCCCGCTGCGGCGGCCCCGGGAGGGGTTCCCCGATTACTGGGACACGCTGGACCGGGACTACCATTGGCACCTGGAGCTGATCCCGCGGCTGACCCGCGTGGCCGGCTTTGAATGGGGAACCGGCTTCTACATCAATCCGGTCTCGCCGGAGGGGGCCACCCGGGCGCTCCAGGAGACCGCCGATGGCTGAGATCCGCCGGGACCCGATCACCGACCGCTGGGTGATCATCCAGACCGACCGGCCGCAGGGGGCG
>Ga0210019_1000885_pt1 | contig 34540 bp, 30 predicted proteins | sample CryGeyCG2114_020_2_FD_183969 | JGI IMG/M metagenome (GOLD analysis project Ga0210019, IMG submission 183969) | Groundwater microbial communities from aquifer - Crystal Geyser CG11_big_fil_rev_8/21/14_0.20 (SPAdes) (version 2) | ecosystem: Environmental > Aquatic > Deep subsurface > Groundwater ...
TCGGATGACGGTGCGGCTTATGACCGCACGCTGACGCTGGATGCCGCACAGATCGCGCCCCAGGTCACGTGGGGCACCAACCCGGGCATGGTGCTGGACGTGACCGGGCGCGTGCCGCAGCCTGACAACGTCCCCGGCTACAGCCGCAAGGATGTGGAGCAAGCGCTCGCGTACATGGGGCTCACGCCCGGCACGCCGCTCACCGAGCTGAAGCTGGACGTCGTGTTCATCGGCAGCTGCACGAACGCGCGCATTGAAGACCTGCGCGCCGCCTCGCGCATCTTCAAGGGCCGCAAGGTGGCGCCTGGGGTGCGCGTCCTGGTCGTGCCCGGCTCGCAGCACGTCCGGCGGCAAGCCGAGGACGAACGGCTGCATGAAATTTTCGTGGCGGCCGGCTGCGAATGGCGCCAATCCGGCTGCAGCATGTGCCTGGGCATGAACCCTGATCAACTCACGTCCGGCCAGCGGTGCGCCTCCACCTCGAACCGCAACTTCGAGGGCCGTCAAGGCAAGGGCGGGCGTACGCACTTGGTCAGCCCGGAAATGGCCGCAGCGGCGGCGATCGCGGGCCACTTCGTCGACATCCGCACCTGGAACCGCAACTGATGGACGCCTTCCGCTCCCACCGGGGACGCTTGGCGGTGCTTGATCGCGCCAATGTCGACACCGACCAAATTATTCCGAAGCAGTTCCTGAAGTCGATTGCGCGCACCGGCTTCGGTCGGCATCTGTTCTCCGACTGGCGCTACCTGCCGGATGGCAAGCCCAACCCGGACTTCCCGCTCAACGCCGAGCGCTTCAAGGGCGCGTCGATTTTGGTCGCGCGCAATAATTTCGGCTGCGGCTCAAGCCGCGAACATGCGGTGTGGGCGATCCAGCAGGATGGGTATCGCGCGGTCATCGCGCCCTGGCAGCAGCGCGGGGCGACGCGGGTGCCGGCGTTCGCGGACATTTTCCGCAACAATGCATCTAAAAACGCCTTGTTGACGATCGAGCTGTCCGAGCCGGAGGTTGAGGAGATCGTGCAGATGGTGGACCGCTACGCAGGACTTGAAGCCACGGTGGACTTAGACCGCCAGCGCGTGACGCTGCACTTGCCGGAGGAGATGGCTTTCCACTTCGAGATCGACGCCGCCGTCAAAGAACGGCTCATCCACGGGCTGGACGATATCGGCCTGACGCTCAAGCAGGAAGGCGCGATCAGCGCCTTTGAAACCCGCCACAATCCCCAACTCCCTTGACGCTTACGGAGCTTGGGCCGGCCCTGGGGCTGATTTCGATGTCAACGGGCAGTATCCGCCCTTCCAGCCTTTCCCCATGGAACACCAGCCCGAATTCCCCGACGCCAGGCACCACACGCGGCAGGCAATCCCTACGACGCTGACCACGATGACCAGCCAGCCCACGAACTGCCCGACCCGCTTGAGCTGCCCTTTGTGCAACGCGGAGCGCTCGAGCACCCAATAGCCTGCCACCGCCGACAGCAACAGAATCCCGATCCCATACGCCATGCGGCCCCCCTCTGTGTTGGTCGCGCGTCTACTTCGACGGCTTCCGGAAGTCCCCATATGCCCAGCCGATCCCCAACAGGCCGACGACCAGCGCTCCCAGCGCGATCAAAATCGCGAACACTTCGATCATGTGCGTGCTTCTCCCCGTATCGATACTTCCACAACGACCGGATAATGATCCGACCCGACAAAGCTTCCCACCCGCCGGGCCACCACCGCCAGTTCCCGTGAAATCAAGCAGTGATCGATCGGAATCCGCATCGGCGGCATCCAGGCCGGCCACGTGGGTTGCAGCCCAAAGCCGATCCGGCTGTCCTGTAAGCCGGATGCGGCGATCAGCTCGCCAAACGCCGCAGACCACGAGGTGGTGTTGAAATCGCCGACCACCATCACCGGACCGGACTGCCGAGCCGCAAAGGCGGCGATCGCCGCCAACTGACGGTTGCGCAATGCCAGCCGGCGCGGCGTTGTCGGGGACGCCGGGTGCGTGCCGATCAGCGTCACCACCTGCCCGTTCCACCGCAGCCGGGCCACCACCGATGGCAACCCATGCCCCCCGATGCGCACTACTTCCGCGGTTTCGACCGGCAACCGGCTGATGACGATAATGCCGAAGTTGCGCTTCCCGATGCTGATCCCCTTGGCAAACGGGTACGTCTCGCGCAATCCTTGTAAACCCTCAAGCTGCTCCTGATTCACTTCCGCGAGGAAGACCACGTCAGGCTTGGCCAACGCCAAGAGCCGCTCGATGCGGTCATAGGACCGGTTCGAGTGCCACAGGTTCGCCGAGAGCACCTTGAAGCTCTTGGCCGCGCCGCCATGGATGCGCCTCCGGTAGAGCGGCAGCAGCGACCAGAGATTCGCCGCGCACAGCGCCGCCAGCACCAGCGCTTCAGCCGAGCGTCCGGCAAGACCGAGGACGACTGTGCCAACCGCCAGCACTACGGCATACTGCACACGAAAGTGGCTGGCAAGCTCCCAGGGCCAGCCGAAACGGCTGCACCATCCGGCCACAGTGGCGATCCCAGCCAGCCAGGCCACACTCGCCACCACGCCAATCAGCACGGTGTGCAATTCGCCGTTGTCTCCTCACAAGCCTCGTGCTATAAGCGGAGGTATGCCACGACCCCCTTCGACACACCGCCGCGCGCTGCGACAGCTCTACTCCGCCGCGCACACCGTCGTGGTTGCCCTCACCATCCTGCTCTCGACCGGCCTACTGGTCACCGGGCTCTCCTTGCCGCTCCTTCATGCCCAGCAGATGATCTTCTGGAAAAGCGAATACTCGGTCTGGACCGGGGTAGTGGCCTTATGGCACGCGAACGAGCTGGCGCTTGCCGCCATCCTGTTTTTCTTTTCCATCATCTTTCCATTCGTGAAACTGGTCGGCCTGGTGATCATCTGGTTCTGGAAGCTTCCGGAAACCAAGCGGACCACCCTGCTGCATTGGCTTGGGCTGCTGGGGAAATGGTCGATGCTGGATGTCTTCATCGTGGCCATCTTGATCGTCCTGGTCAAGCTGGGCCCCATGGCGAAAGTGGAACCCCGCGTCGGCGTTTACGTGTTCACCGCGGCCATTCTCGCGTCGATGCTGACGACGATGTACGTGGACCGTTTGGCAAAACAGGCGGGGTGAAACTCACGCGTGCGCCCTATGCTAAGCTCTTCCGGCACAATGGTCAAGCGCCAGCCCTGTCGGAGATCAGACGTACATCTCGCTGCGGAAACGGGATCGTGATCTTCGCCTGTTTGAGCGCCTTGAAGATCTCCAGGTTGACCGCATAGCGCGTTTGTGAGTAGCGCTTCGTCGGCACCCAATAGCGCATCCCGATGTTGATGGACGAGTCGCCGAACTCATTGAGGCCGACGAGCGGCGCCGGCTGCTGGGCTACGTCCGCCACGCGGGCGATGGTTTGGCGGATAACGCTCACCGCCTGCTGCGGGTCATCCTGATAGCTGATGCCGACTCGCAGCTCGACCACGCGGTTGCCTTGGGAGTTGCGCAGAATTTCGCCGACGATGTGCTTATTGGGAATCGTAATGCGCTCGCCGTCTTCCGTCGTTAGGATCGTCGCGGCCAGCTTCACTTCCTCGACCACACCGCTGACGTCGACCACAGTGATCGTATCGCCGACCTTAAACGGTCTCCCCAGCAAAATCGAAAATCCTGCACCGTAGTTGGAGATCGGCCCTTGGATGGCGAAGCTGCCGCCGAACGCGAGCGCGCTGATCGCCGCGATGAACGGGGCGATCGTAATGCCGAATTTCCCCAGGGCCACCAAAACGGCAAAGCTGAACACCGTCAGCCGCACCATGCCCGATAGGAATTTGGCCAGGCTGATGTCGATCTGCCGGCGGTGGCACAGATTGGAAAACGCCGCCCCGGCCCACCGGGCCAGAACCCATCCGGCGATCAAAATGAGGATAGCGCCGACCACCTGGAAACTATAGTTCACCAGAAACTCGATCACGCGATCCAGAATGCGCTGCAGCACGTTAATCTGCTCTTCCATGGATATCCTCCTGTCACCTAACGTCCAAATCTGCCTTGTGTCTGCGGCCCCCACGCCCCCGGCTCTTGATGCGGCATGGTATACTTAGCTTAAGGTCGTTCTGCGCCCAGCACAAGCGCTGGGCATGGCAAACCCCGCGTAAGCGGGGGACGCAAAGCTACAGGGCCTGACACTCTCCCATCCGGAGTGGGGCAGCCAGCTGCCAGAACGGGCGGCACCCGTTTTCCGGATCCCGGAGAGCGGGATTTTTTACAACGGCAAAGCGGGGGGAGGTGACGTGAATGAGTTGCACGATGCGCCTTGCAAGCGCGCTGTGGTTCGCTATGGCGCTTGCTTGCCCGGCCTTTGCCGACAACGAATCCGGCCATGGTCCGCAGGAAGTCCTGGACCGATTTCCGAGGCACGTGCTGGAGAAACAGCCTCAGCAGGCCGTCGACCACGCGATGGACACGGTCGTCACGAATCTGACGAAGGATGCGAGCCATACGAAGTCAGGCAACGCCAAGACACCGACATCGAATGGGTCCCAGTGAGAACGGCAAGTCGACGTAAGCGAAGAGACTGAGCCGCGACCCTGGCATCATCCATCCGATTCGGGTGTCGGCATGTGGGTGAACAGGGGGTGTGGGAAATGAACGGCACGTACGGGTCGCCGACTCAGCGGAAGATGCTCATCGTGGACGACGAGCCGAAAATCTGCCAGATGCTCGCGCGCCATTTTGCCTTGCATAGATTTGAAGTCCGCGAGGTCCAGCGGGGCGAAGAGGCGCTGGCGTTGACCGGCGTGTTCCACCCCGACGTCGTGCTGCTCGATCTGCTCATGCCCGGCATCGGCGGCATCGAAACGCTCAAACAGCTGCGGCAGTTGACGCCCCGCCCGAAGATCATCATCCTCAGCGCAGCCGATCATGACGATGTGGTCAAGGGCGCGCTGCAGTTTGGCGCCGATTTCTACATGACGAAACCCGTCAACTTCACCGAGCTCGATGATATCGTGAACGGCTTCTCGCTGACCGCCCGCAAAGCCCACGCAGGCCCCTCCTAGAACGCCGCGGCCACCGCGTTACCGGCAAGCAAACTCGATCGTCGTCTTGTAATCGGTGGGTGAGGAGAGCGTTTGACTGACGGCGTATCCTTCGAAGCTGCCATAAATAGACGCCACCCGGCCAGCGGCCTTTGCGGATTCGCTCACTGTGGGGTCATACGCCCCTTGGTAGACGGTCTGTTGCTTCGCAATCACCGGGATCTTTCCTCCCTGCTTGCGGCAGTGCTGGTGCACGCTCTTTTCGGCCTTGAGGATCGATGTCGACTTGTCCTCATCGTACCCGGTCGCCACCAGCGTGTTGCTTGACGTCGCCGTAATCGCCGCTTCCGGCCCCATCAAGCTTGCGCACCCTGCGACCCCAACCGCCAGTACCATGAACCACGCTCTCATCATCGTGCTCCTTGAATTTGTAGGCACATATTATTGCATCTGCATCATGGACCCCATGTCCATAACCTGCACTCCGGGGGGCAGCTGAAAATCGGCGTCCGGAATGGACGCATTCAGCCGGATGTTCGACAGCTCTACCGTGCTTTGCCCATCAAGGCCGTTCATCACGATCTTGACCGGGAACTGCTTCTCCTTCCATACCCACACGGTGGTCTCACCTGTTTGAGGATCAGTGTAGCGGTACATATCGCACGCGTAGCCATTCACGGTTTCTGAGCCGACCAGCGTCGCACCGCGCTGCCGCAGATCGCCCAGATACTCGTTGCCTCCCTGCACCGGCTCTTGGGACGGGGGCAGCACGCCGATCTTCATGGCGATGCCCTGGTCCGGCATGACCGTGTAGGTCCCCTCGCGGTTTCGGATGGTCACCGTGCGCTGCCCCTCGATGATGGCCTCCATGCGAAAGAGGTCGTCCTTCACAGCCATCTTGCCGTCGATGACCTGGCGGCCCTTCGTGATCTTCTGGTCATAGGACACCGAAAACGCCTGCGCCTCCCCCATAACCAGGCAGCACCCCGCCAGCATCACAGCCATTTTTGTTTTCATCTGTCTCCCTCAACTTAATTAGAAACGTCCCCTATTTTTCCTGTTTGCCCCTTGGAACAGTACTGCCAACAACGAGGCCGGCGGAAATGAGCACCAGATTTTTGACCACGAACTCTCCCTCTGTGGTCAGCAGCAGCGGATTCCCATGCTGGAACGCGATGTCCGGCCGCAGCACCAGGACCAGGAAGGTGCCGGCCATTTGGAGCCAGAATAAGAGGAGTGTGAGGCGCAAAGCGACACGGAAGAGCAAACCTGCCCCAACAAGCATCTCCCAGATCCCTAGAAAGGGCACGAACACGCCAGGCGCAAACCACGGGACCGCGGCAGCCACCAGCGCGATGACCGGGCTATAACCGGAGACCTTGAGGGCACCGAACCAGATGAAGACCACTCCGAGGCAGATGCGCAGCAGCCGAATCCCCCAGGCCGCCATGAAGCGCACCATCATTGCATCCAGCCAGTCCCACCATGCCTGCTTCTTCATCCATGAATCCTTTCAACCCTCAGAAAACCAGAACCGTCCACAATGTTTACCGCATCGTTCGGGACACCGTGTACAGCACAAACTGTTCCCCATCCCGTTGATGATAGTAGAGCCGTCGGCCATCTTTCGTAATCGTGGGCGCTTCCACGTAGGGCGGCTTGCTGCCCTGGTGGGCGGCGTCGATCGGCTCGGGAAACTGAAACGGCTCATCCACATTGTTCCTGCTGAGCCGGAAGATGCGAAAGCCTCGCCACGGGACCTTGGGGTACAGCACCGTTATGTAGAGCTCCAGGCCGTCATACGACACGGCCGGCGCATACGTGATGGCGCCATGCGCATGGAAGTCCTCAAGCGCAGCCACCATGGGGTCAAGCTGTGGTTGAAGAAGGAACGCACCGGTGGCGGTCCGCTGCGCGATGCGCATCTGCGTCTTAGCCGGCAGCGAATTCGGCCGGGTGAACATCGCCCGGCCGATCAGCAATAGATTTCCGCCTGGCTCGATCACCGCATCCATGTTGATCCAACCGCGCTCTTGAGGCGCGGTGTCGCCGGGCAGCTCCTGCACCTCGCGCACCGCACCACCGTTGAGGAGTCCGGAAAAAATCGTCTGGGTCTTTCCATTGAGCGGGTCCCAACTGCGGGTCGAGGTGAAGTAGAACCGTCCGCGCTCATCCACGCTGGCAACCCCATCCAGCGCGGCAGGGGCATTCGCGCCGAACAGCGTCCCTTGGTACGCAAACATCGTATCGGTCACGCGCGTGGCGTAGTGAAGCTCGGTCTGCTCCGGCGGCTGGTTGTTATTGTTAAAGAACAATGTGGCGCCATCCGGGCTAATGAATGGCTCCATCGCGTCATCGTCATAGCCGGTGATCGTCACGCGCTCCGGGTGCTGGTACTCCGTCCAGGCGGCGCGCACCGCCGGTGCTGCCTCTGCCCCTTGCAGCAGAAATGGATCCGTGCCCGTCTCTTTACAACCAGCGAGCAACAACGCGCCCGCGCTCGCCGCCAGCCATCGGCTCACTGCAGACCTCCACAGGCTCCCCGTCACTATGGTTTCTTTCCCTTATAGGTCGAAATCCCCAGGACGTGATACAGTCCGCAGACCCCCATCGCCGCATTCACCAGCAGCGGCACCCCAAGCAACCCCCACCAGCTTCGGAAGTAGATCCCCACCCCCACCAACGCGAGGCCAAGGATCAGCCTGATTCCTCTATCGGTCTTATTCAAGTTACATTGCATTATAGGCGATCCCCTGGATCAAGCGGCCCATTGGGAGAGGCCAGCCATGCGGCAAAAGTTGCCAGAGATACCGTCTGCTCACCGAGGTGTACCTGGTCCTCTTCCACGGGCAGCGCCGTCACCGAACAGCCAAAGTTCAAAGCCTGGTACTCGTTCCCGGACGACGGCTTCATGAGAAACAGCACGTGGGGCCGATCGTCGACGACAATACCGAATCGACACATCCCATCCCAGCTATTGGCACGCAACCGAGACGCTGACACGCCCCCCTTGAAGGTCCGCAACACCTTGACGTCGATCCAATCCGGCCCGCCCTGAGGTCTTCGCTCGCCCAATACCCGACCGTGATCTGTCGAGGAGCCCTCCCTGACCTTCTGCGCCAGGACAACGAGGTCCGCCTCCTGGGCCGTCCGTGTTAGATCCCAACTCTCCGCGCAGGGCTCACAAGCTGCGGCAAGACCGACCCGCATCAGCAGCAGCCCAATCACAACCGTTGTCACATTTCCCTGACGCCAATGCATCATTCGAAAATTAAACACGTCCCCAATTCCCCGTCCCACCCCTCCGCCCGTCCCCCGCGCCCCTACTCGTCATTGTGTCTCGTGTCCCAGGAATTCCTGTCCCCCTAGATAAAATCGAGCGCGCAGAGATAGTCGAATATTGCGTCTTTATTCTGCGTCGACTCTTCCGGATAGAGCTGCATCAGCACTTGATAAGCCTGCCGCAGCTTCGCGCTCGAAGAACCCACCAAGGGATGCTGGTGCAAATCCATCGGCAGGGTGTCGCGCTCCCACTCTGCCAAAGCCTGGCGCTGCTCTTGGATGCCAGCGATCACCAGTTCATGCACTCCTCGCAACCGCTCCGGCACCGGCAGCGCGTTGAGCTGCGCCAAAATAGCGTCATAGTGCGCAGCTTTTGCGCCATCTTTCCCGGCCGATTTCAGCCACTGCAGCATGCGGACGCGCTCCACGATCGCCGCATCCACCAGCTCAAAGCATTGCTCCAGGTAATCCCGTTCTTCATGGGCCATCTTCGCGGCGCGCTCGTCAAAAACGGTGCGGCGGTGCGGAATCGCCCGGTAGGCTTCTTCCACCGTTGTGGCGTTGTAGCGCACGGTAGGCCGCTGATGCGGGGTCTCGGCAGCCGCCGGGACCGGTAAAACCTCTTTTTTTGGCACGCGCACCGGGCCCGAGCTCTGCACCACTTGCGGGGCACTCTGGTCACCCTCTACGAGCTCGACCGCCGCAATCTCGTGGCGCGACACTGTCAGGTCACCTATACCGCCGATGCGCATGACCACCTGCTCGGGGGTTTGCGCTCGCACTTCACCTTCCAGCACATTGCCATTCTTAAGCTTCACGCGATCGGCGAAAGCGCTGGAAACTCCACTCACACTCAACAGACCCAGCAGCCCCCACCAAAAGATAGAGAATCGCCGCATGATCAAGAAGAACCACTGCTGGAAGATATTATTCGAACTCGGCATTCTGTCTGTGGAATTCTCCGCCTCTCATTTGCCAGAAATTCAAAACCGTCCCCTATTTCCACTATCTTCGTTGCCACGAATCTCATCTTAACCGTGCCCAAAGAGTCGCGAGATTTATCAGGCTTCCAGCCAGCGCCAATAGAAATGAGGGGGGCCATGCGAAGGACTCGTCACCACGCCACCCCTGGTAGACGCAGGCACCACATCCTATCAAGGCCACGAACGCCGTCCGGGAAGCTGTGAGCTCCGCATCGATGCGAAGGAACCAAACGCCAAGCCAAGTAAAAAGAAGACACACGACGACACAGCTGAAACCCACTATACGACCCGTAGTTCGCAATTCCCTCTTAATGTCCCGCTTCATCGCTCTTTTCTTGGCCTAACTCCACATCTTCCGCCCCACCCCTCCGCCCGTCCCCCGCGCCGGAGTACCTCAACGTGCCCGTTTACTGTGGAGTCGCTGTCCACGTCGGGGTCACGCCCTCCAAGGAGAAGATGACATAGGATTCCCAACCTGTCCCCATACACAGGTCAGTCATCAGCAAGCCTTCCGGCGAGCGTTTGGCATAGACAATGAGCGGAACGCCGTTTAGAGACTGCCCGAGGAGTGCGCCGCACTCCTCCTGAGTTGATGAGGCCACCTGAATCGTCCGCTCCTGTGGGCCCTTCCAGATCGTGTGGACAGCGAGTGTGGCTACCTCATAATCCGGCCGTGAGGAATGTGGCTCAACATGGATGACCTCACCAGCGACGATAACGTCTGCCGCGTCAAAGTGGCGCTGATTCCGCTCCTTCTTCTGCTGCTCCCATTCCTGCGGCGTCATCTTTGCGATGGCTTCTTCGGTCACGGAATCTGGGCACGTACACGCTTCAGCCAGCACCTTGCCCGCCAGCAACAATCCCATGCCAAAAACTCCCGCCAGCCATCCGCTCACTCTAACCATGTACGACTCCTAGCTCACGAAAATGAGAACCATCCCCAATTTCTCCCGAATCATGCCTGCTCCACCCCTCCGCCCGTCCCCCGCGCCCTCGTCCCTGCCGTTATTGAGCGTTAGGCGTTACTATCTGCCCTGCCTCTGGGTCGCGTTGCGCTTCAATTGCTTTTTTCCTCAACTCTTCTAGTCTTTTTTGTTGATCAATAAAAGCCTTCGAAGTTAGTACATCGCGAAGCAGATCAGTAGACCAAACTCGTGAAAGTCCTGTATTTTCTTCAAAAACGACTCGAGGTCTTTTCGTTTGCTGACTAACGGCTATATCTCTGTAAGGAATATATTCTCCAATTAAGCCAATAAATGGCTTAGAACTCTCACCAGAACCAACGAAACCGCTTCCAGAGCGATTAATACTAGGCTTAAGAAAAACGGGGCTTCCGCTATTCCCTGGAAAGGCAGCACCATCAATGTAGAAACTTTTGTCTTCTTTTTTAAGACTCACCATACCTCTCCTAACTACTGAGGTAATCATTCCTCCATTAATTTGCACTTCCGGCTGATATGAAATGAAGAAGACGTCTTCCAGCTCCTGCAACTCCTGAAAATCTAGCCAACCATCCTCTTGCACAGTTATCAGTTGGATATTTTTTAGATTGTCTTCCGAAACTATTAGAAATGGGAGCAAAGCAATATCGACTGCTGGGTTTTCGTGGAAGACCCAATTAAAACCTAACTTTGTGATGTTTGCCAATGGCTTATGGCTTAGGGTTCCGGTCTGTGAGTTGAAAAATGCATGCATTTTCTCATCAAGTTTTTTACCGGACTCTCTATCAACAACAACGTGCTTCGCAGTGACGAGGTAGACATGTGAAGCCACGCGAATCAAGAAACCTGTAGCACGAAACTCAGGTTCTCCCTTGTCATTTATATGTCCTAGAAATAGGATTGCGTGCTTTACCTGTTCCAATAACGATGGCCTATTTATACTGTTCTCAGCACCCTCAGCACTCCCAATAAGAACACAAGAAGGTGTATATATCGTCAACAGAATCGCCAAGACAGTCGTAATATGTTTTCTTTTAGCCATTAAAGATAGACTTTTGTACGAAATCAGCTGTATCCATCAGCAACTTTTCCCCAGCGGTCCCTGCTTTCGTCGTGAGATCGCTTCCCTGTATCATGGGCGGAGCCCCGGCAACCCCAGGCGAGCGAAGTGTGCGGGTTCAGTCCGGCCAGGCGGACTCTCTCCAAGACCACGGCCAACGATGTTTGACGAGCCCCCAGCCGGGGCGAGGAGTTCGTTGGCCGGTCCGCCGTAGCCGGACGCCCGGAACCCGCACGTGAGCGAGCCGGGTTGACGGGGGCATCGACCTGTCCGCTCTTATCCCACCACCTGCTCTAGGTCTGGCACAACCATAACAATTAAGCCCCGCCGAATGGCGGGGCAGATAGGTGGTGGGATTTTGCTCGCCGCGCGAAGACGAGGGCGAGCGAAAAATAAGCCTGGCGACGACCTACTCTCGCAATCCCTTGCGGAATTACTACCATCGGCCCTGAGGGGCTTAACGACCGAATTCGGAATGGGATCGGGTGTTTCCCCCTCGGTATGGTCACCAGGCAATAAGGCCAGCCACAGAAGCAACAGCTCTCCTGTGGCTGAATATCTGACAACCTATTGTCTCGCCGGAATAGTTCATATGATGAAGTCAAAGTAGTTAAGCCGCACGGCCGATTAGTACGGGTTGGCTTAAACGCTCACACGTCTTATACCTCCCGCCTATCAACCAGGTAGTCTACCTGGAGCCTTTAGGGACCTTACGGTCCGGGAATCCTAGTCTTGGAGGAGGCTTGGCGCTTAGATGCTTTCAGCGCTTATCCGTTCCGGACACGACTACCCAGCGATGCTCCTGGCGGAACAACTGGGACACCGGAGGTCCGTTTGCCCGGGTCCTCTCGTACTACGGGCAACTCTCCTCAAGATTCCTACGCCCACATGAGATAGAGACCGAACTGTCTCACGACGTTCTGAACCCAGCTCGCGTACCGCTTTAACCGGCGAACAGCCGGACCCTTGGGACCTTCTCCAGCCCCAGGATGCGATGAGCCGACATCGAGGTGCCAAACCGGTTCGTCGATATGAACTCTCGGAACCGATAAGCCTGTTATCCCTAGAGTACCTATTATCCGTTGAGCGACGGCGATTCCACCTTCCACCGCCGGATCATTAAGCCCCACTTTCGTGTCTGTTCGACATGTACGTCTCACAGTTAAGCGCCCTTCTGCCTTTACACTCGACGCGCGATTGCCGACCGCGCTGAGGGCACCTTTGGGCCCCTCCGTTACCTTTTGGGAGGGAACCGCCCCAGTCAAACTGCCCACCTGTCACGGTCCGTCGTCTGGCTTCACAGATTCGACGTTAGAACATCCGAATAAGCAGGGTGGTATTTCACCGTTGGCTCCACCTGAGCTAGCACTCAGGCATCAACGCCTCCCACCTATCCTACACAGCTTGGCCAGATGCTCAATAACAAGTTGCAGTAAAGGTTCTAGGGTCTTTTCGTCTACATGCGGGCACGCAGCGTCTTCACTGCGACCACAATTTCGCCGAGCCCCCCGTTGAGACAGCGGTCAGCTTGTTACACCATTCGTGCGCGTCGGAACTTACCCGACAAGGAATTTCGCTACCTTAGGACCGTTTGTCTTGTTACGACTCTTTCGAGCGGTAGGATTGATTACCTACTCTGCATATTGCTATGCAGGCCGGACTATATCATCACCAGCAATCACTTCTGCTGGCGTCTGGCGTGTAGTCTCTGAGGATTCCCGATAGCGTGCGAGAATATCGCTGTCCTGATAGCGGCGCTTGCCGCCATCATTCATATCTCTGCGGATCTCCAGAATCGTTCGGACACCTCTTTCCGTCAAATGCGCGCCACGCCGTAGCAATACGGCGAGCTGACGGAATTTCGCAAAATCCCGCTTCTTTTTGGCTGACAAGAAGCCGAACTTTTTGAAGAACGGGATGACCGATTGAACGATCGCGTTGAGGTTATTGACCTCGTAGTACCATACGCCGTCAGGTCGACTGCGCATGGTCCCACACCCCAAATGACGCTTGAACAGCGCCAGGATGACGCGATCTTTCTGGGAGACGTTGAAGCAGAGGGAAATCTTCCACGGGACCGAATAGTCGGTTCGTGGACGGAAGGACACGTTAAAACTGCCTTCCCCGTCAGCGAATCCCGCAAGATAGTACCCGATACGATCTGGTACTTCTTGCATGGTGTTCTCCTGGGTCTTTCCTGCTGGTTGTCCGCACTTAACGATTGTCACTGCTCATCGATGAGCGAGTACGTTAAGGTCACCGGATATTCCAGCATATAGCCAGATTTATTAACGTAACTACAACGGTCGGTTCATAGTTACGGCCGCCATTCACTGGGGCTTGAGTTCAGCGCTTCACCTTACGGTTGACGCATCCCCTTGACCTTCCAGCATTGGGCAGGTGTCAGTCACTATACGTAGTCGATCAGACGTTGCAGTGACCTGTGTTTTTGCTAAACAGTCAGCTGACCCTCTTCACTGTGAGTCACCAGGGCTTGCACCCCAGCGACCACCCCTTCTCCCGAAGTTACGGGGCAATTTTGCCGAGTTCCTTAACGGGGGTTCTCTCGAACGCCTGAGGATGTTCTCCTCGCCTACCTGTGTCGGATTGCGGTACGGTCACTTAAGAGACTTCAAGCGGCGGATTTTCTAGGCAGAGTCGCCTCAACCAGTTTGCTTCGACCGTAGTCTCAGCTCCCCAGACACCTCCTCCCATCTTCCGATGGGCCTCAGCGCCTGAACCGGGACGTCCAACACCCGGATGGCCTAGCTTCCTGCGTTCTCGTCACTTGTCAAACGCCTCCTAAGTGGTAGCCGAATGTTAACGGCTTCTCCATCGCTGACGCCTCACGGCCTTAGCTTAGGACCGACTCACCCTGGGTGGATTAACCTACCCCAGGAAACCTTAGGCTTACGGCGGATCCGTTTCTCGCGGATCTTATCGCTACTCATTCCGACATTCTCACTTCCGCCTCGTCCAGCGTTTCTTATCGAAACGCCTTCATCCTACTACGGAACGCTCCCCTACCCCCAACCGCTTCCGAAGAAGCAGCTGAGCCGCAGCGTCGGCGGTACGCTTAAGCCCCGATCATTATCGGCGCTGGAACACTCGACCGGTGAGCTGTTACGCACTCTTTAAATGATGGCTGCCTCTAAGCCAACATCCCGGCTGTCTTTGTATTCCAACATCCTTTAACACTGAGCGTACGCTTTGGGGCCTTAACTGGCGGTCTGGGTTGTTTCCCTCGCGTGCGCGAAGTTTATCCCTCGCGCGCTGACTCCCGGAGTCTTGCCAAACGGTATTCGGAGTTTGATTGGGTTCAGCAACCTGGTGTGGTCCTTAGCCCATTCAGTGCTCTACCCCCGTTTGTGAACCTCCGAGGCTAACCCTAGAGTTATTTCGGGGAGAACCAGCTATCACTAGGTTTGATTGGTCTTTCGCCCCTAACCACAGCTCATCTCATAGGTTTTCAACCCTAACGAGTGCGGGCCTCCCCCCGCTGTTACGCGGGGTTCACCCTGGCCATGGATAGATCACCTAGCTTCGGGTCTACTCGAGCAAGCTTGGCGCCCGTTTAGGACTCGCTTTCGCTACGCCTGCCCCGCAATTGCGGGTTAGACTTGCTTGACCGAGTAACTCGCCGGATCATTATGCAAAAGGCACGCCCTCAGCCCTTGCGGGCCTCGGACTGCTGTGTAAGCTGTCGGTTTCAGTTTCTATTTCACTCCCCTTCCGGGGTTCTTTTCACCTTTCCCTCGCGGTACTTGTGCACTATCGGGTTTCGGCTCGTATTTAGCCTTGGAGGGTGGTCCCCCCAGCTTCCCATGAGGTTCCACGTGTCTCATGGTACTCGGGACGCGTTCCCATTTCGCACGCCACGCATTTCATCTACAGGGCTATCACCTTCTATGGCGGGCCGCTCCAGGCCCTTCAACTACGCGCGCGTACAAAACGAGTCTCTGACACGAGACTCCGGAACGATCCCACAACCTCCTAGCGGCAACGCGTGTCAGCTATTACGCCACTAGAATTTGGGCTCTTACCCGTTCGCTCGCCGCTACTAGGGTAATCTCGGTTGATGTCTTTTGCCTCCGGGTACTGAGATGTTTCACTTCGCCGGGTATTGCCCCTCGTCCTTATGTATTGGGGATGAGGTATCCCGCCATGACGCGGGATGGGTTGCCCCATTCGGAGATCTCCGGATCAACGCTTGCTTGCGGCTCCCCGGAGCTTATCGCAGCTTACCACGTCCTTCATCGCCGGCCGAAACCAAGGCATCCACCGACAGCTCTTGGTAGCTTAACTACAATTGAGAGAACTCTCGGCGAGACAATAGGTTGTCAAAGAGCGCAACGCACCGTCGAAGCCCATTCGTTCCGGGTCGAGGATGCACGAAACTGAGCTGCGCGCCGCTCAGGGCAAAAAGACATGGACCTGAGCGGGATCGAACCGCTGACCTCCTGAATGCAAATCAGGCGCTCTCCCAGCTGAGCTACAGGCCCAAGCCTTGGGTGATCGAGCGGTTTCGCGTCAAAGAGCAATGTCGCAAATTGGTGGGCCGAACAGGAATTGCACCTGTGACCCCCGCGTTATCAGCACGGTGCTCTACTAACTGAGCTATCGGCCCGAGATCATTCTCAGAAAACAAAAAACGGAGCGCGTCGTCGTTCGGCTTCTCCGTTTTCGACTCCCCGTGACGCTACTGGTCTGAAGCCGCGTCAGAGGAGGGCCAAAGGCTCTCGCATTCTACGCACTGTGCCCTACGCTGTCAATGTTTAACGTGACAATTCAGAGAATGCTGTCGACCCCGTCGAGTTCAAGGTTTCCCGGTCAGTGTCTCCTTAGAAAGGAGGTGATCCAGCCCCACGTTCCCGTAGGGCTACCTTGTTACGACTTAGCGCCAGTCACTGATCTCACCTTCGGCGGCTTCTCCCCTTGCGGGTTGGTACACCGACTTCGGGTGCTCTCAGCTTCCATCGCTTGACGGGCGGTGTGTACAAGGCCAGGGAACGTATTCACGGCGGCGTAGCTGATCCGCCGTTACTAGCGATTCCGGCTTCATGCAGGCGAATTGCAGCCTGCAATCCGAACTGAGGCGTGGTTTTAGCGATTAGCATGCCCTCGCGGGTTAGCAGCGCGTTGTCCACGCCATTGTAACACGTGTGTAGCCCCAGGCATAAGGGCCGTACGGACTTGACGTCATCACCACCTTCCTCCAGCTCGTCGCTGGCAGTCCCGATAGAGTGCTCAGCAGGCCTTACGGCCCCTGGTGGCAACTATCAGTAATGGTTGCGCTCGTTGTGGCACTTAAGCCAACACCTCACGGCACGAGCTGACGACAGCCATGCAGCACCTGTGCAAGCTCTCGACTGGTTACGAGTCGTTGCCCTTTCAGGTTTCTACTACAAGCATGTCAAGCCTGGGTAAGGTTCTTCGCGTAGCATCGAATTGAACCACATGTTCCACCGCTTGTGCTGGCCCCCGTCAATTCCTTTGAGTTTCAACCTTGCGGCCGTACTCCTCAGGTGGGACACTTATCGGGTTACCTGCGGCACTGACCCCAAGCGGGGCCAACACCTAGTGTCCATCGTTTACGGCTAGGACTACCAGGGTATCTAATCCTGTTTGCTCCCCTAGCTTTCGCACCTCAGTGTCAGGAGCTGGCCAGCAGGCCGCTTTCGCCACTGGTGTTCCTCCCGATATCTACAGATTTCACCCTTACACCGGGAATTCCGCCTGCCTCTCCAGCCCTCAAGTCCTGCAGTCCCCTGCCACATACTCTGGTTGAGCCAGAGCATTTAAGGCAGGGCTTAGAGGACCACCTACGTGCCCTTTACACCCAGTAAATCCGAGTAACGCTTGCCACCTCCGTATTACCGCGGCTGCTGGCACGGAGTTGGCCGTGGCTTTCTTCCGAGGTACCGTCCGCTCCCATCCACTGTTCGCAGATGGGAACTTCGCTCCTCGTAACAGCGGTTTACGACCCGAAGGCCTTCATCCCGCACGCGGCGTCGCATGGTCAGACTTTCGTCCATTGCCAAAGATCCTCGACTGCAGCCTCCCGTAGGAGTCTGGGCAGTGTCTCAGTCCCAGTGTGGCTAACCGCCCTCTCAGGCTAGCTACCCGTCATTGCCTTGGTAGGCCATGACCCTACCAACAAGCTGATGGGACGCAGGCTCCTCCTGAAGTGATGGCAACCTTGCGGTCTAGGCCATCTTTCCTCACTGGACCATGCGGTCCTATGAGCATATGTGGTATTAGCCCATCTTTCGTTGGGTTATCCCACTCTTCAGGGTAGATTGCCCACGCGTTACGCACCCGTTTGCCGCTATCCCCTTGCGGAGATCGCTCGACTTGCATGCCTTATCCACGCCGCCAGCGTTCACTCTGAGCCAGGATCAAACTCTCCGTCAACAATCGATTGCCTTCCACACCCGAAGGTGTCTCAGGCAAACAGTTGAGGTAATTCGATCCGGTGAACCCTTAGAACTTCTGGGGGTCGACAGCATCTCTGAATTGTCAAAGAGCGAACAAAAGTGGGTAAAAAAAGAGCGCCTTCTCTCGAAGGCGCTTGGGTCTTCAAAAGAAGTCTTGGGGTCTTACGTTGTCAAATGTCGTATGGTCACGCCTGATCCGTCCTTTCACAGGCGTGTGAATCGTAACACGGGCACTGGGGACTGTCAAGCGGGAAATGGCTTTTTCTTGACACGAAACGGCCCTGCTCCCATAATACATGGTTACCAAAGGAGGCAGACAATGGCGATCCAGACATCTTCCGCTCCCAGCACGCAGCAAGCGGTCCTGGTGAGCACGGATTGGGTGGCCCAGCACCTGGCTGACCCAAGCCTTCGAATCGTCGAAGTTGACGTGGACACAAAGGCTTACAGCGAGGGCCATGTGCCCAATGCCCTTGGGTGGGCCTGGGACACCCAGCTGTGCGACACGGTGCAGCGCGACATCATCCCCCAGGCGAAGTTTGAGAAGCTGCTGGGCGATTCCGGCATCTCCAATACGACCACCATCATCTTGTACGGCGACAACAATAACTGGTTCGCGGCGTGGGCGTTCTGGCAGCTTAAGGTGTACGGCCACAAGGATGTCCGGCTCATGAACGGCGGCCGAAAGAAATGGATTGCCGAGGGCCGCGAGCTCACGACCGATACTCTGAAGATCACCCCGGTTTCGTATAAGGCAAAAGCGCCGGACTTGTCGATCCGGGCGTTCTTGCCTGAGGTGATCAAGGCGTCCAGCGAGCGCGCTGCCCAGATGGTGGACGTGCGCAGCCCGCAGGAGTACAGCGGCGAGATCCTCGCACCGCCCGGACTGCCCGAGACCTGCCAGCGCGGCGGTCATATCCCGGGAGCGAAGAGCATCCCCTGGGGCAAAGCGTGCAATGATGACGGTACCTTTAAGAGTGTGGACGAGCTGCGCGCGCTCTACGGCGGCCAAGGGATTGATGGTGCTAAGCCGGTCATCGCCTACTGTCGCATCGGCGAGCGCTCCAGCCACACCTGGTTCGTCCTGAAATACCTGCTCGGCTATCAGAACGTCAAGAACTACGACGGCAGCTGGACGGAATGGGGCAACCTCGTCGGCGCCCCGATTGAGAAACCGTAAGAGAGCGATTCACACCTATGCCAAAGGTCGAAGACTACAGCGAGCGCAAGACACAGTTGGCCGGCTGGCCTGTGACGATCGTCACGTACCGGCTGGGCACGACCTACCATACCACGATCGACAACACCGATCCAGGCGCGTGGGTCGTGAAAGCGGACGGCCAAACGAAAGACGCCGCCGAGGCCAAAGCCTTGGCCGACGCCCAAGCGCTGCTTGAGAAAGTGAAAAAGAACAAGCCGCCGACCGGCTGTACGTCTGTGCCGGGTTTCTAGCCCCACCCCTCTTCCCTGCGCTTGTGCCCACCCAGCCCTAGGGCTAGAATAGCCCTATGTGGTTCGGCGACATGGTCCGCCCAGCGATGTTGCGCCTGGGCACCAGGCGCGCCAGGCGAATCCTCATCGCCTCCGCGATTACGTTATTCACCAGCCTCCTGCTGCTGGGCCTGATCGCGACGATCCGGTGGGGCGGCCGCAGCGCCCTGCAAAGCGATACCCACTCGGTCGTTGAGCAAACCAGCCTGCAGCTCCTTCGCACGCTTCAAAGCCGCCGCGGCACGCTCACCCTCCTTCGGGACACGCTCAACCGGCGCGCTGACCTGAGCCTGCCTCAACTGCAAGCGATGGGAGCCAGCGCGACTGAGCATACGCGCCACATGCTGGGCATCGGGTTGTTGCGCGCCGAACAGCCGACGGTCTGGTGGCGGGAACCGCAACACTTGGGTGAGGCGACGAAAACTTCCTTGAACCGCGCGATGACGCAGCGGGGGCGGCTGCGAGGCGTGTGGCGCAGCCCGTCGACGTTCGTGGTCAGCGCGCCGGCCAACCGCCCGCTTCTGGTGATGCTCGAACCTCTGAAGGCTCAGGCCTACGGCCGCAGCGCCTTGATCGGGGTATTCGATCTCAAGCCGCTGCTTGAAGATTTCTTCGCGTCGGCCCTGTCGCAGCCCTACCCCGTCCAAGTGCTGGACCGCTCAACGGTGCTGTACCGCTCGCCGCAATGGCGGTCGGCCCAGACCGATGCGGCGCGCGTCGCGAAGGGGATCGTCGTTGAGCATCCGGTCGCGCTCGACGCGGCCCGCTGGACGCTGCAGATGCAGCCTGGCAGCACGCGCACCGTGCAAGCGCTCTCCCGATTTCACATCCTCCTCATCGTGCTCAGCGTGCTCGCGGGGTTTGGGATCACGACGATCGTCTGGATCCTCGCGGCCAGAACGTGGCTGCTACAGCACGCAGTGTCCAGGCGGACGGCTGCGCTGCGGCGCGTCTCTGAGCGCCTGCGGCACATGGCGACCACCGATGAACTCACCGGGCTCCATAACCGGCGCTTTTTTCTGAACCGCTGGGAACTGGAATGCGACCGGGCCAAACGCTACCAGCGCCCGCTCGCCTGCCTGATGATCGACGTGAACAACTTCAAGCATGTGAACGACCGGCTCGGGCACCACGCGGGCGACCTCGTGCTGCAACACGTGGCCAACGAACTCAAGACGATGCTGCGGCAGTCTGATCTGCTGGCCCGATTCGGCGGAGACGAGTTCATCGTCGCGCTGCCTGAAACCACGCCCGAACAAGCGGAAAACGTCGCCGAGAAGCTGCGGCAAATCCGCGTGCCGGTCGCCGGCCGCGCCAGCCGCGCCTTGCCAGAGGTCAGCCTGAGCGTTGGACTGGGGCGCATTGAGCCCGGCCATGAGACGCCGCAATCGATCCTGGAAGCCGCCGATCAGTCGCTCTACGCTTCGAAGCAACACCGCCTCCTTCCTTCCTAACCCTAACTGGCCGACGACCTTAGAGATCAGATATACTCGAAAGAGTGATGTCTGATGCCCTCAACGCTTCAGTAGGTTGGAGTGCGTCTCCGGACGCCGCGCAAGCGGGCCGAGAAGCCGGTGAGCGCGCTCTGCAACGGCTGGTGCCACGACGGCCGAAGGTTGCTATTGTCTTCGGGTCGTCTTGGTTTGACCAAAGCGCCCTGCTTCAGGGACTGCGCAGCGCGCTCGGGCCTGTCCCGGTCGCGGGCCTGAGCACCGCCGGTGAGATCACGCCGGAAGGCCCTGTCAGCCACCATTGCGTCGTGCTGCTGCTTGCCGCCGACCGGTTGGCCTGCACCGTCGGCGCCAGCGACGGCGTCGAGCGCGATGCGCGCGACGCCGGCCAACATGCGGCGTATGCGGCAATGCAGGAATGGCCGGCGGGAGCTGCGCGCGTAGGCATGTTGTTCTTCGGCGACGGGCTCCTGACGAGCTATGCCGACGTCATCCGGGGGATGCAGGAAGTCCTGGGCACCAGCTCGCTCATCGTCGGCGCGCTGGCCGGAGACGACTTGCGGTTTTCGCGCACGTATCAGTACGACCATCACCAGGTGATCAGCCGGGGCGTGGTCGGCGTGCTGCTAGGCGGAGCGGTCAAGATCGGCGTCGGCATCGAGCATGGCTTTGCACCCATCAGCAAGCCCCATCGCATCACCAAAGCTCACGGCACCACGCTCTATGAGATCGACGGCCGCAAGGCAGCCGCGGTATATGAAGAGTATTTCGGTCCGGAGGTCATCGGCCGCATGCGCCGCGAAGGGCTCTCGCGCCAGAAGATCGCGTACCCATTGGGCATCCAGCGGCATCAGGAGGCTCCATGGCTGCTGCGCAACGTTGTCTCCTTCGGCACCGACGGCAGCTTGGGCTGCACGGGAGAGGTGTTCGAGGACAGCGCGCTCCATGTGATGATCGGCAGCCGGGAGCTCGCGCTGGAAGCTGCGCGCGAGGCGGCCCGGCAGGCGGTGCGTGGATTGAACCATGTGGCCGCGGTGCTCGTATTCGATTCGGCGGTGCGGCGCACGCTGTTGGGGCCCCAGCAAGCGGCCGAAGAGCTCCGCCAGGTCCAACACATCATCGGCAATACCACCGCGCTGGCAGGCTGCTACACGTACGGCGAACAAGCCCCGGTGGAATCGGCCTCGGCGTATGAGCGCACCATGGTGCAGACCGGCTCGGTGCTCGTCGTAGCCCTCGGGACATGAGCTGATGCATTTCATCGTGATCCTTGCATTGTTGCTGGGCATCATCGCGACCCTCATGATGATGCTGGGCGGCGCGGATTGGTCCCACCAAGCGTGGGGTGCCGGCGTCTTCCTGGGCTGCCTGGGCTATTTGGCGTTCAGGGCGTTGCGCGCCGTCCGGCAAGTGCGGGAGCTCGCCCGCCTGCGGGAAGCGTACGAGCAGCTCGACCGGCAAGCCAAGTTGATCATCCGCACCGACTTGGAGCTGCATCGCACGCAAGAAGAGCTCGACCGTAAGGTGGCGTTCCTCCTCTCGCTGCACCAGCTCGGCCGACAGCTGCAAGTGAGCCTGCGCCCCGACGAGGTCTATGACAAGCTCGACGTCGCAGTCGTGACGAATTTCGGCTTCTCCAAAGGACTGCTCGGGGTGTGCCCAACGATGGACGCGCTCACGTGGCGCTCCCAAGTCGGGGTGGCCGCTTCCGAGGCCGAGCAGCTGCGCAAACACCTGGTCGATAGCGGGCTGCTGAAACAGATCCTGACCAAACCGGCGCCCCAGCTGCTGCAATTGACCGCGCACGTCACGCCGGCGCACCGCCGGCTGCTGGAAATGCTTGGGTTGCCCGCGGTCGTGATCGCCGGCGTGCTGCCGCACACCGGGCCGACAGGATGCCTGGTGCTGGGCCGCACCGGATCGACCGGGACTTCGGCCGCGGATGAGGAGCTGGTCGGCATCCTGGCAAACCAGCTGGCCATCGCCGTCGAGAACTCCGCGCTGTATGAGAGCCGCTGGACGGCCCAGCAGGAGCTGGAGCGCAACGTGCAGGAGCGCACCCGCCAGCTGGCCGATGCGAATGCCGAGCTGGTCCGGCTCAACAGATCGAAGAGCGAGTTCGTCTCCTCCGTCTCCCATGAGCTGCGCACGCCGCTGGCCGCCATCAAAGGCTACGCCGCGCTGCTGGGCAGCGGGCAGTTCGGCGCGCTCACCGACGCCCAGCAGGAGCGCGTGAAAAAGGTCGAGAAGCACGCGGACCTGCTCACCCTGTTCGTCAACAACCTCCTGGACATCGCCCGCATCGAGTCGGGCCGCGTCATCATGGAGCACCGCGCGTTTCCGGTGGAAGAGTTCCTGACCGGCGTGCAGGACGTCATCCAGCCGCAGCTGCAAGCCAAGAAATTGCGCCTGGCGGTGGACCGCGACGGCGTGCAAGAGCTCCTGGGCGACCCGCAGCACCTGCACCGGGTGTTCGTCAATTTGCTCTCCAACGCCATCAAGTACACGCCGGACGGCGGCGCGATCCGCATGGGCTTTGCCAAGGAGGGCCAGACGGTGGTGGCCTCGGTCGCCGACACCGGCGCGGGTATTCCGGCGGCGGATTTGCCGAAGTTATTTCAGGAATTCTACCGGGCCAATGACGCGATCAACCAGCAGGTGCGCGGCACCGGCTTGGGGCTGGCCCTGGCCAAGCGGATCGTCGAGGCGCACCAGGGGAAGATTTGGGTGACATCGGAGCACGGCAAAGGCAGTACGTTCTTCGTCAGCCTGCCGGCGAACTAGGAGACCATGGTGTCCACCGCACGCGCGCCAGCCAAACGGATTCTAGTCGTGGATGACGATCCCGATTTGCGGGACATCCTCCGCTCGACGCTGGAGCCCGCCGGCTTCTTCGTGGAGGAAGCCTCCGATGGCGTGAAAGCGCTGGCGGCGGTGAAAGCGCAGGCACCCGACCTGATCCTGCTGGACTACATGATGCCGGAGCTGACCGGCCCCGAGGTGTGCGAGCGGCTCAAGCAGGACCTGCTGCTGCGGCACGTGCCGATCATCATGCTGACCGGCAAGAGCGAAGTGCAGGACAAAGTGCACGGCATCAACGCCGGCGCTGACGACTATGTCGTCAAGCCCTTCGATCCCCAGGAGCTGCTGGCGCGGGTGCAGATGGTGCTGCGCCGCACCGCGATGGAGCTGGAAGCCAACCCGCTCACCAAACTGCCCGGCAATACCTCGATCCAGCGGGAAATCGACCGGCGGATCTCAGGCAACGTCCCGCTGGCGGTCTGCTACCTGGACCTCAACCGCTTCAAGGCGTTCAACGACCACTATGGGTTCAAGCGGGGCGATGAGGTGATTCAGCGCACCGCGACGCTGCTGCTGGATGCGTGCAAATCGCACGGCGGGCCCCAAGACTTCGTGGGGCACATCGGCGGTGACGACTTCATCGTGATCACCACGACGGACCGGGTCGACGGCTTGTGCCAGGCCATCGTGCGGGCGTTCGACGCGATGGCGCTGCAGCTCTATGATCCGGCCGATCGCTCGCGCGGCTACCTCCTGCACAAGGACCGCAAGGGCCAGGAGGTCAAAGTGCCCTTGTTGTCCATTGCCATCGCCGTGGTGACGAACGAGCTGCAGCCGCTCACACATGCCGGGCAGGTCGCGACGATCGGCGCAGAGCTGAAAGCGTACGCGAAACAATTCGACCACAGCACGTACGCGAAAGAGCGCCGTCAGATTGCGGATAGCTGAGAACGCACTCGGGGAACGAAGCGAGGGGGTTACTGCATCGCCTCAGGCTCGTGGACCCAAATCCAGGGTCCGGCGCCTGAGTGCTGAGAACGGCGGCCGTCCCGCAGGAGATATCCGCGGTTGCCGCTTGAGCGGGCGGCAGAAGACGCTTGCCGCTGCGCCATCACGTGGGTAATCGCTTGCTCCATGGCCGCTTGAAGCTGCGTGGAGCTCGTGCTGTCGAGCTGTTCGGAGAGCACCTGGCGCTCCCGGTCCAGCTCCATCACACGCTGCATCAGCTGCTCACGGTCGCTGCGGGTTTGTTCGTAGAGTCCCTGCAGCCGCTCCAGTTCCTGCCGGAACGCATCCACCTGCCCTTCCACGAGCGCCGCCTGCTGTTCCAACCTCGAAATGTCCGTGACCGTTGCGGCCAGCGACGTATTGGCCGCATCCAGCGCGCCTCGGAGCTGCTCGCCGTGCTGTTCCAGCCGCACGATCGTCATGGTGCGCCGCTGGACCTCGCGATGCAACCCGCGGTTCTCTTGCGAGAGGACGACGGCCCACAGAATACCCAGCAATCCGAAGGCGGCCGCGGCGGTGAGGGCAACCGTGCGGAGGGCTCGCTTCAGGGACGCCCGACTGGGAGGGCGCATGCCCGCGTGCTGGGTGCCGGCATAGATCCACCGGTGCAGCCGGTACCGGGCGGACTCTTCAAGCGGAAGCCAGCTGAGCCCGCTGGCGTGCCATCGGGACTTCCACCCCTTGGGCGCGGACCAGCGAACCAATCCCGTCGCCGTCACCGGCTCGCCCTCTTCAGGCAGCGAAAAGCTGATGGTCACCTGCTCTTGCTGTGCGTGCGGCTCGCGCATCAGAATGGAAGCGCCCTGCTCGCTCAAGTTCATGAGGTAGCCGTCACGCGGCAGCAAGTCGCTGGAGGAACAGTACTGGATGCGGCACTCGCGAGGCACACGAACCGTGGTGCGGCGTTCCTGCATTGCGGAAGGATGCGCCTTAGCGCTGCGGCGCGGTGAACTCCTTAATGAACCGCTCGATACGGGTGCGGGCCCCCGAGGGCAGCTCGGTCAATCGATAGCCGCTGTGATACGCGCCCGACGCGCCGGCGGGTGCTTGCTGCCACACCATGCGAGCCGTCGACGTGATGGGTTCCTGATCGGGCAGGTGCAGCGACACCCGGAAGCTCGCCTGGGCAGGAAGCTCCTGGTCCATCTCTAACCCCACGCCGGTGCTGCTCAAGTCTCTGGGCGCGCCGGAAAACAACGGCTGCTCCGCGCCGTTCCACAGCTCGAGCCTCGCATGCGGCGATCGCAACCGGAGGTGCCGGCGCCGCTCGCCGCGCTCTCGTAGGATCGACAGCTCTTGATTCAACTCATCGATCGTTTCCCGCAGAATGCGTTCGCGCTTGGCGGACTCGTCCAGGTGTTTTTGCAGCTCCATGAATTGGCGGTCGAGCGCTTCGTGCTTGCCGCGCTCCTCCCCGACGGACCAGATGGCCTCGTCGCGCTCGCGGCGAATGGGCTCAAGCTGATTGGCCAGCTCCTGCACGGCGCTTAACTGCGCCTCGAGATACTGCGCCCGGGCTCGGGACTCTCCGAGATACCATTCGCTCTCTTCCCACTGTTTTCTGAGGCTGGTCGCCTGCTCTTGCCATTGACGCGCGTCGGCGGCCTGGCGCTGCACGTGCTGGGTGAGCTCATCGATCTGGGCTTCGACTTTAGCGGCTTTCGCCCGCTCCTCCCCCAGATGCCAGCTCGCCTCGTTGCGCTGCCGGCGCAGCGTATCGAGCTCGGCGGCGTACTGCTGCACCGCAATCTTCATTTCTTCCAGGCGCAGCTGTTGCTGCTCAAGCTGTTTGAGCGTCAACTCGCTGCTGGCCCCAATGCTGAGCAGCTCGGACAGCTGCTCCCGGCCGATCAGCGTGACCTGATGCTCTTTGGCGAACCGCTGCGCTGGCACCGTGAAGGCGCCTGACGTCACCAGGACGCCGGAGGGGACTTTCACCTGGTCCATGATGCGCACAAACCGCTCGACCGTTTGCTTCTCAAGAAACGGACCGCTGCCGATGAACAACAGGGCGGTCTTTGAGCCGTCTTTCATGACGACACGCAGCGTTCCCGGCAGCGGCGGCATGAGCTGCATCTCCACCACGAGCTGGTGGCCTTGCCGCTCGAACGCCCGCCAGATCAGCTGGTCGACCAGCTGAATGCCGGAAGGGATCCGGCCGGCAGCCTGTTCCCGGATGCGGCGGCCCCACCGCTCTCCTTGCGAGAGGAGCCAGAAACCGGCAGCCCCGACCAACACCAGGCTGATGCCGAACACCGCCCACACCACTCCTGATGAAGGCAGCTGGGTGGCGGACACAGCGGAGGCCTGGGCTAGTCGCCCCGCAGCGGGTACCACGTCAGGTGGTCCGGCGTTCGTTGACAGGGCTGCATCTTGCGCCGCTGACTCGTCGGATCCCTCGGATGACTCTGACGAAGACGGTGAGGTGTTTGCCGGATTCGGCCGGGAAAGAGACCGGGATGTGGCGCGGGTTAAGGCTTCTTGCATGGCGCGGAAGCGGTCGCTGGCGCGCACGCGCGTCGACCCTGAGAGCACCAGGCCGCCGCGCAGCCCAAACTCCAGCGCGGTGCTTTGAATCGATGCCGGATGATCGATTTCCACGACGATGCGGCCGGGCTCCGACCGGACATCATAGGGATACGACGAGCGCAACTGGATGCGGAGGGATTCGAGGAACCGGCTGGCCTGTGGATTGTTGCCGGAGTCGTAGTGCGCCGTGATGGACTGGATGACGCCCTGCGCGACCGTCGAGCGTTCCGGCATCCACCCAATGACGCGGCGCTTAGGGAACTTGATCGTCAGCGTCGAGGACGCCGTGTCATATTCCGAGCTCACTGGCAGCGGCTTGGCGGCGGCGAGCTTCAGCACGAGCAGCGTCTTGCTGCGCTCGATCGGATCCGCGGTTTCAGCCGCGTGGGCGATGCCGGAGACCGCCAGGCAGGCGCCGACCAGCGCCAACCCCAGCCTCCAGGACCCCGCGTGTCCCCTCACCAGCGTCTCCACCCGCATCACTGCGGCGCCTCAGAGGGCGCGCACGACATCATTCACATGCACGTCGGCGGTTTTCCAATCCGGGAGGATCGTCGCGGCACACACGCCTTCCTGGACCCGATCCACCCTCGCCCGCGCGAGCAGCTCATCCTTGCGGAAAATAGACACGGTGTCTCCCACCCGTACCGCGTTCCATCCCAAGTCGACCACCACGAAATTCCAGTGCTTATGCACCGAGATGACGCGGCCCTGTAGCGCGGCCGATTGCGCGTCGCTGACCACGACGCGCTCCAACTGCACCGGCTGGCTGTCGTCCGCTTTGACCTGGGTTTGCCGATCCTGGAGCGTGATCGCCAATTCGCCCTGCAGCTGATCCATCTGCTGGCGCATCGTCGTCAAGCGCGTGTTCAAATCGCGCACGCTTTGGCTTTCATTCGCCAGCCGCTTGACCATGCCATCCAATTGTTCGCGGGCGGAGTTCAGCGCGTCGGAGAGCACGCGGGAGCGTTCCTGTTCTTGCTTGAGGTTGCTCGCCAATTGGCCTTGCGTGATCAGCGCCTCACGGAATTCGCCCTCCAGCTTGCCCTGCGCGTCCATCACCTGCTGGTAGCGCCGCTGCGTCACGCGATGGCGGCTATGCTCGCTGGCCGCCACGCCGATCAAGATGAGGCCGGTTCCAATCGCCACGATGTAGCTGACGCGACTCACGCAACTTCCCTCCCCGTTAAGACAAAACCCCCGACGACACGACGTCGTCAGGGGTGCTGACTCTATTCGGAAACCATGTTGCTGTCCGGAACATTCTCAAGATGCAAGGGACCCACGGGAATTCGGATGAACGTTACTTGCACTCACAGTAGCAAGTGTCTCAAGCCTTGTCAAGCCACAACAGCTTGTGGTTCATCGTCATTTTCGCTTGGTTTCAAGAGACTTTTTCATCTCTTCCAAGGAAATCGTCTTTTCATTTCGGCGCCGCCGGAGCGGTTCATTGATCCCGGGCCCATAGACCCACGAAGCCGTGATCGTTCCCGCACTATCGGTCTCACTGATGAACTGGTCCCCGTCGTAGAGGAAACGGGTGGTGGTGCCGTTGACGGTCTTGGAGAGCCGCCAGCCGAACGGATCGTAGGTGTACGAGACTGTCGTGCCAGGGCTGGTGGCCGTCAGCAGCCGCGACTCGCTGTCGTAGGTGTAGGTGTGGGTCCCGTCCGTGGTGAGATTCCCGTTGGGGTCGTAGGTGAACGGGATGCCGCCGACGCTCGCGTACTGGTTGAGGGTGGTAAGCAAAACTGGGGCGGCAGCGCCAGCTTCAGAACTAGCTAGGAAAAAGGCAAGGAGAAGATAAAACGGTCTGGGCAGGGCTATTGGAATGACTTCCTATTTATCACGTTTTCTTTTCCTGTTCCTGGTACGCCACCATGGCTGTTCCTGTGTTTCTCTTAGCAGAGCTAGCTGCTGCAACGTAGGCTTAGACCAGAAACGAAAAAAGACTTCCGTCCCATCGCGAATCTGATCATCTAGGATTTCCTGCACCTCTAGGACCTCCCTGAACTTGACGTGCACCATGTTGCCCTTCGCATTCTCATAAGCATGTTCGAATTTCTTGCCCACCTTCTTCACCTTCGTCGCCGCATCATCGTGGCTTGCAGCCCGGAACACCGCCCACTTCTCCTCAAAGAAGGGCGGCTCCTTAGATAATCGATGTAGCGATTCAAATAACAAGCGAGCCGAATACCACGTCTGTTTCATTTGTTGAACCTCCGATCACGGATTAGCTTTCTCGCCTTTCGTGCACTTGCATCGCCCCGCTTAGCAGCACGGTCGATCTCCTCGAGTGTCTTGTCCAGCCATTCACCCGGAAATTCCGCCCGAATACTTCCTCGTTTTTCCTTTTGGATTATCTCATCAGCGGTTGGGCCTTGTGTACCCTTCTGGCTCTCCCTCCCTTGCTGTCCCTGGTCTTTGGCTTTGGTCTCCGCGTCCTTCGCCTCCTCTCCACTCGCGGAGGTCGCCTTGACTCCCAGGGCGCTCTTTTGGGCAGCAGGACTGGTGGAGGAAGGAGGTGTGGGCTGGTCAATGATCGCACCAAGCTGTGGCGCGGGCCATGCATCCACGATGGGGGTGGTATCGGGTGATGGGGTCTGATCAATGATCGGAGGCACGACCGGACTGGGCCAAACATCCGAGACTGGGGGAATGAATATTCCGGGCCACTGATCCACAAGGGGTCCGGGGTTGAGGGGCCCGGTACCCTGAAGGCTAAAACCGTAGGGATCCACCCACCGCGTGGGATTGTTGTTCACGTACCGGTAGAGGTTCATATCTGGGAGATAGCCGAGTGGATCGCGACTTACGAATCGCCCCAGGCGGGGATCGTAATACCTCGCCCGGTAGTAGAGGAGGCCGGTCTCGGGGTCATACTCCCTGCCCGTGAACGTAAAGGGATTACCTCTGGCGGATTGCGTGAGGGGGGTGCCGGAGCCGTTCGTGAGCGCGACCTGGCCAAAGGCATCATAGCGGCTGTACTCCACCGGCAGCGTGTTGGGCGCGGTGAGGAGCACGACTGAGCCGAGGCCGTCCTGGTGGTAGTAGGTCGTGATCGCTCCCCGGACCATCCGGAGTGGCTCGTCGATCCCCGGCCCGTAGACCCAACTGGCCGTTTGGGTGCCGGTGGCGTCGGTCTCCACCAAGAGCTGATCCCCGTCGTAGAGATAGCGCGTCGTGACCCCGTTGACCGTCTTGCTCAGGCGGCGGCCGAAGGGATCGTAGGTGTAGCTGGCACTCAGGCTGGGCCCGGTGGCGGTGAGCAGCCGCGACTCGCTGTCGTAGGTGTAGGTGCGGGTGCCGTCTGAGGTGAGATTCCCGTTGGGGTCGTAGGTGAACGGGATGCTGCCGACACTGGCGTACTGGTTGAGGGTGCTGGGGGTGTAGAGGGTCGTGCTGCCCTGCGTCACCTGGGTGCGGTTGCCGACCTGATCGTAGGTGAAGGTCGCATCGGCAAAGGGAGAGCCGCTGGGAGCATCCACGCTGGTGAGCTGCTCGCGCAGATCGTAGCCGTAGGTGTGGAGGCCATCCGGGGTCGTCAGCGTCTGGCGATTGCCCACCGCATCGTAGGTATAGGCGGATGACGTCAGCAGGGTCTGGCTGGTGTTGCGGGCCTCAAGGCTCGTGAGGCGGTTGACCGCATCGTAGGCGTAGGTCGTCGTGGTATTGGGCAGGCTGCGCTGGGTGCGGCGGGAGAGCGCGTCGTAGCCGAGGTCGGCGATGGTGCCGCCGGTTTGGGTTCTGATCAGATCCGGTCGGTTGAGCTGGTCGTACGTCGCCGTGATGAAGCTGGCATCCGGGTACGTGAGCCTGGTGCGGTTGCCCGCGATGTCATACTGGGAGGCCACGGTCGTGGCGGCCAAGGCGCCGGCCGGATCGGTGACGGCCTGGAGGACCCGGTTGAGGGCATCGTACACGAAGGTGAGCGCGGCCTGGGCATCCGTCGCCTCGGTGAGGCGGCTGCCCACGTCATACGCGTAGGTCGTGGTCTCCTCGGGCGTGATCTTGGTGCGCAGGCGATTGAGCGCATCGTACGTGTAGGTGATCGGCTGGTTGGCCGGGGTGGTGCGGCTGGTGAGGTTGGAGGCCGCGTCGTAGCCGTATTGCTCGAAGGTCCCGCCGGGATACGTCAGGCGCGTGAGCCGGTCAAAGTCGTCATAGGTGTAGGTGGTCGTGCGGCTTTCGGCATCCGTCAGCGAGGCGAGATTGCCGTTGGCATCGTACGCGTACGCCGTGACCCCGGCCGGCGTGGCGGCATCCGTCACCGAAGCGAGCAGGTCGCGCTCGTCATACGCGTACGTGGTGATGCGGCTGAGCGCATCGGTCACGGTGCGGCGGTTGCCGGTGCCGTCGTAGGCAAACGCCGTCGTCTGGCCCAGGTCATCGGTGACGCTCGCCAGCTCATCGCGCGCGGTGTAGGCATAGACGGTCGATTGCCAGTCATCGTCCGGGTCGGTCGTGCCCAGCGCCGGGCGGCTCATGGGCACGCCGGACACGGCCTGACGGTCGACCTGGATGACGTTGCCGTTTTCATCGTAGCCAAGGTGAGTCTCGAAGCTGAAGGGGGTCGGGGCGGTCGTCGTGATGAGCTGGTTGCGCTCGTCATACGTGAACGTGGTCACGTTGCCGCGCGGGTCGGTGAGCGAGGTGACGTTGCCCACCGCATCGTAGGCCAGCGAGGTGGTCGCGGCCTGCGGAGTGCCGGTGCCCCGCGTCACCTGCAAGAGCTCGCCGCTCGTGGCATGGTACGCATAGGTCGTGACCAGGCCGTTGGGATCGGTGGCGGTCAGCACCTGGCCGAAGGCGTTATAGGTGAAGGAAGCCTGGATCGTCTGGCCATCCACCATGGGGGCGGTGATACGCCGCAGGTTGCCCTTGGCCGGTTCGCTCAGCTCGTAGTCGTAGGTGTAGGTCGTGACGTTGCCGCGCGGGTCGGTGACGGTCTTGATGAGGTTGAACTGCGATTCGTAGGTGAAGGTGGTGACGAGGTCGGTCGGGTCGTTGACGAAGGGGGTAGCGCCGATGCGCTTGCGGCGCGTCTCTAAGAGATTGCCCTTGGTGTCATAGGCGTATTCGATGGCGTTGCCGCGCGGGAAGACCGTGCGGATGCGGTTGCCGGCGCTGTCATACTCGTGGGTCGTCACGTAGGAGGCCGGCTCGCCCGCCGGCACGCCATCGGTAAGCTGCTCGATGCGCGTCACATGGCCGGCGGCGTCAAACTGGTAGCGGGTGGTGAAGCCGTTGCGGTCGATGACGTCGGCCTGGGTCACGGCGCCGGCGACGAGGGGGGCGGTGCCGACGCAGGCGGTATTGCTGTGGGCCACGCTGGTGACGGTGTCGTCCAAAATGTAGCGGGCCTCGTGGAGTACGGAGACCGTGCCGGCCGGAAGCGTTTCGGTAGACAACGTCACCCCGTTGGTGGGGACTGACGACGTCGGGTCGGTGTTGGCCTGATCGAGCCGGAACAGCCCAATCCGATCGTTCGGGTGGCTGGCGCGCTCGGCGGGCACGCTCCAGGTGACGTTGAACGTGCCGCTGGTGCTCACGCTTAAGGGGCTGAGGGAGAGGGTGTAGCCGGCCTGGCCTCCGCCCGGGGTCGAGGGACATGTGAGCGCTGTCGTGTAGAGGATCTGCGAGGTGCCATTGCCGTAGGTCTGCTCAGTCAGCCGGTCGGTGGCCGCGTCGTAGACGTTCGTCAGGTACGCCTGTCCCTTGGGGTCGGTGATCGACGTTAGGTTGTGGTTGAGATAGGCGTACGTCGTCGTGCTGCCCCAGGGAAACTGCGAGGTCGCCGGAATGGTGACGTTGGTGACGTCCCCGCCACCGCCGGCGTCGTAGCCGTAGCGGATCGTGCGGCCGGCGTAGGTCAGGGTGTCGAGGTGGCCATCGGAGGTGTAGGCCAGATCGACGTTACGACCGACCGTATCGGTGATGCGGGTGAGGCGATAGTCCCGGGCGATGACGCCGATGGCCGGCACGACGAAGTAGTCGGAGAGGCCTGAGAGCGGCAGCTTACCCGCCGGATCGTAGGTGAAGGTGAGCGCGTTGCCGCTGCGGTCTTCGATGCGGGTGAGGTTGCCGTTGACGTCGTAGGACTCTTTGAGGCCGTGCTTGGACGTCAGCAGATGGGTGCCGTCCGGATTCTGCACCAGGCTGTCGTACACACCCGGCGGCGGGGTGTAGGCGGACGGCCCGCTGGAGGTAAACTCCTCCACGCGTCCATTGCCGCGCAGCACCAGGGCGTTGTTGTTGGACAGCTTGCGCACGCGCCGGTGGTAGGACATGTCCCAGCCATAGCCGAAGGGACTATGGGAGGCGCTGCGGGAGCGATAGGTGAATACGAGATCCAGCGACAACCCGCGGCCGCGCAGGAAGATATCACGCCGAGTCAGCACGTATTCGCCGCGCGCTACATCGACCGGATCCGTGTCCGATTGAACGGAAGGCTCCTCATGGCTTGCATTGAGCGACGGCCCTTGCCCGCCAGAGGGACGAGGCGTGATACTCGGACTGATGCCGCCGGGGAGCTCAACATTATGGGCAGCGGCAACCGGTGCCAGCAGGAGGTTCGCGAGAAACCCTGCCGCCGTCAGTAGCGAAGCCGCACGCTCAGGGCCACATAGTCGTCTCATGACGCACCCGCGATGATGACCGGAACGGTTATAACGCCGAAGTGGTCGTCATAGCTGAGGATGTTGACGGTCAGCGCGTGCTCACCTAGTGTTAAGTGCGAGGTGTCCCAGAGATACGTCAGCGGATTGGAGCTTTCTTCTTCTTCGAATAACTCGACGAGGTCCTCGAAGAAGGCCACTTCGTAGCGCTGGTTGACGATGTAACCTGCGTCGCGCTCATCCAGCGTGATCCGCACCGGCACCGTGCCGGAAAGCACCGGACGGCCCTGCGCATCGCGCGGCGCGGCGTCCGGGAACTCGACGCGAAACCGCACCTCCCGGCACACGGAGCGCGGGTGCCTGGCGTGAAACGCGCCGCCTTGCCGGGATGCCAGCGGCGGATACGCAGGAGCCTGGGACGGTTGCGAAGCCGGCGGCACCTCGCTGCTGACGATGATGGTGTTCTGGGGCATGGCAAAAGCCTTGAGTTTCATCGTGAGGTTCGAATGACGGTCGATTTGCAGCAGCCCGGAGGCGTCCCGGCCGTCCCAGGCTACCTCATGCGGCCCGGCTTCCATTGGCTCCCAATCCAGCAGTGTGCGCAAGTGAGGGAATCCTTCAATCCCGATGCGCAATCTCGCCCAGCCGGCCCTGGGCAGGACCCATCGCCACGTCCGGGTTGCCGCGTCATAGGTGAAGTCCCGGGGTTCGATCTCTTCCCCGCCGCTCTCCGTGGAGGGATCATGGACCGCCTCGTGCCCATCCGCACCGCGCGCATGCAGGACATATCGATATACGCCGCTGGGGACAGGGCGGCGCTGCGCATCCCGCCCATCCCAGCTCGCCGAGTAGTTGCTCTGTGCTGACGCGGCCTGGAGCCGGCGCACGACG
>Ga0210019_1000887_pt1 | contig 34520 bp, 33 predicted proteins | sample CryGeyCG2114_020_2_FD_183969 | JGI IMG/M metagenome (GOLD analysis project Ga0210019, IMG submission 183969) | Groundwater microbial communities from aquifer - Crystal Geyser CG11_big_fil_rev_8/21/14_0.20 (SPAdes) (version 2) | ecosystem: Environmental > Aquatic > Deep subsurface > Groundwater ...
CCATGCTGCCGAAGGGGTGAAAGATCAGTATCATAACGAAGCCGGCCGCCGACCGCAGGAGAAGTCATGAGCACACGCAACGAAATCATCAAGCACCTGGAAACGGAAATCGCCGCCCTTGAATCGCGCGTCGACGGCCAGAACATTCTCCTGACCTCCCTGCGCGAGCAACTGAAGGCCCACGAAACGGCGACCGTGGACGAACGCCGGTCCCAGGTTTTCCGCCGGGCGGCCATCGACATGTTTCCGAACCACGGTCCGGAACAACGCGAATTTTCGAACTATTCCCTGGTGACCAAGGACATCGGCGACGCCCTTGTGGCGCTGGGCGGCCGCCTGGATCACAAGTTCGCCGAGATCAAGGCCCTGAACGAGATCACCGTCCGCGTCAATTCGGGGATGTTTTTCGACGAGGTTCTGGATCACGTCTTCGAGGATTTCGACAAGCTGATCCCCTTCGACCGGATCGGCGTCGCCCTGATCGAGGAGAGCGAGTCGGGCAAGACGCTGGTCCGGGCGCGCTGGAACCGGGCCAAGTACGGCAAGACGTATCTTAACGGAGGATATGCGGCCGTGCTCCGGGGCAGCACGCTGGAAACCATCGCCGAGACGCGCGAACCCCGGATCATCAACGACCTGGAGGCCTATCTGAAGGACCATCCGAAGTCCGGATCGAGCAGACTGATCCGCAAGGAGGGAATTCTTTCAAGCCTGACCTGTCCCCTGGTGGCGAACGACAAGGTCATCGGGTTCATCTTCTTTTCCAGCGTCGAAGCCGGAACCTACGTGGACCAGCATGTTGAGATGTACGCCCAGATCGCGGGCGAGTTGGCCCTGACCTTGGAGAAAAGCCGCGCCTACGAGGACCTTTTCCTGCGCAACGAGTTCATCAAGAAGGTTTTCGGCCAGTACGTCACCAACGAGGTCGCCGAAGCGGCCCTGAAAAGCGACGGCCCGCTGGTCCTGGGCGGCGAACGCCGCGTCGTCACCGTGCTGATGGCCGACCTGAGGGGATTCACGCCGATGTCCGAGGTTCTGGCGCCCGAGGAAGTCGTCGACGCCCTGAACATGTTTCTCGGCACGATGACCGCGATCATCATGAAATACGGCGGCAGCGTCGACAACTTCATCGGCGACGCCCTGATGGCCGTGTTCGGCGTCCCGATGGCCAAGGACGACGACGCGGAACGCGCCGTCGCCTGCGCCATCGAAATGCAGATGGCCATGGCCGAGGTCAACGGGAGGGTCAACGACCGCGGCCTGCCGCCGCTCGCCATGGGCATCGGGCTGTCGACCGGCGAGGTCGTCGCCGGCAACATCGGATCGGAGATGCGTCTGAAATACAGCGTCATCGGCGCCACCGTGAACCTGGCGGCGCGGATCGAAAGCCTGGCGGCGAGCGGCCAGATATTCGCCTCGGACGCAACCCACAGGGCCGTCAAGGACACGGTGAAATCAGCCGGGCACCTGAGCGTTCAGTTGAAAGGCCTGAGCGAGCCCGTGCCGGTCCACGAAATCACCGGCATCGGCGGCCGCTATAACCTGACGAAGGACGCAACCGCCTAAAGCCCGAAGCGGCTCCAGGTCAGGCGTTCCTCGACGGCGGCGACCAACTGGCCGGCCCAGTCGGCGCCGGCCGGGACCTCGGACGTCGCGCCGAAGCGCAGGCGGCGCAGCCAGCCCCGCCGCTCGCCGACGACCTTGAGCTTCACGTCCTCGCCGAAGCGCTCCCGCATGACCGAGCGGATGTCGCCAAGCCCGTCGACGAGGCCCAGTTCCAGGGCCTTCGCACCGGCCCAGAAGGCGCCCGAGAACAGCTCCTTCTCGGCCCCCTTCAGGCGCTTGCCGCGGCGCGCGCGCACCATGTCCTTGAAGGCCAGGTGGATATCGCCCTGGATGTCCTTCAGATGCTTGACGTCGGCGGGCTTTTCCGGCTGGAAGGGGTCGAGCATGGCCTTCTTCTCGCCCGCCGTGTGCAGGCGGCGCTCCACCCCCAGCTTTTCGATCAGGCCCTGCAGGCCGAACCCGCCGGAAACAACGCCGATGGAGCCGATGATGGAGGACGCGTCCGCGTAGATTTCGTCCGCGGCGCATGCCAGCCAGTAGCCGCCCGACGCCGCCACGTCCTCGCAAAAGGCGACGACCGGAACCTGTTTCTCCTCGGCCAACTGGCGGATGTGGCCTGCGATCAGCGACGACTGCACGGGCGAGCCGCCCGGCGAATTGACGGCGAGCGCCACGGCCTGGAGATTGCGCAGCTTGAAGGCCCGTTCGATGGCGTCCGCCTGGCCGCTCAGGCTGAGCCCCCGGCGGAAGGCGCCGATCGAACCGATGACGCCCGACAGCCGCAGCACCGCCACGACGGGCGGCGGCTCAAGCAACGCGCCGATGAGGGGAACAGCGCCGAGACCGCGGGATGCCGGCTGGATTTCAGACATGCCCTATTGTGCGGCCTTGCGTCCCGGGCTGTCCACCGTGAAGGCCGGTTCCATGGCCGTGTCCTCGGCCGCGGCGGATTTGGCCTGCCGTTTCGCCGCCAAGGCATGCTGCAGGGCCGCCAGCTTGCGGACCTTCTCGTCGATGGCGTCGAGGTCCGATTTCACCTGGATCTTGAGGGCGGCGATCTCCTCGTCGATGAGGACGAACTTGCCGTCCTGGGCGCCGGCGACGTCGCGGGTGATCCAGCGCTGGCGCTGGACCAATTCCTTTTCGACGTGCTCCTTCAGACGCTCCAGCTCGTAGGCCAGGTCTTCCTTCATCTGGATCTTGATCTGATAGACGTTCTTGGCGAGCGTGCTGACGTAGAACAGCACGCCGAGAATTCCCAAGGCGACAAATGCGCCAATGACGGTGATAACCGCTGCGTTGCCCACTATCTCACCGGCCCTCGAAGACCGCCCCCAAATTCTTGAAGAGTTGGCGGTGTCGTCCGCGCTTGGTTTGCAGGAAATATTCCAGGAGAAGCCGCGGCTTGCAAGTGACGAGACGCACAGATGGGCACTTTTCGGACCGTCAGGCGAAGTTCGGCGCGAGATCCGCATACCCGCGTAGGATTTCGTCCACCCCGGGCGTATAGGCGCCGCCCGATTCGTGCAGGACGAACGGCGGCAGGGTCTCCTGTCCGCGCGCGGCCCCCCTGGTTCCCTGGACGATGACGCGGCCCGGCCGCGTCTCCCCGATCTGGGACAGGAACGGGAGGACCGTGAGACCGCCGAGCGAACCGGCCATGAGTTCCGCCAACTCATCCCCCCGCCCGCCGTGGTGGATCACCGTGACCGTGCCGCCGTCGCGGACCAGCCCGGCCGCCGCGCGGATCCAGTCGGCCAGCTTGGCCCGGCCCTCCACGGTCGCCTGGGCCTTCACCGGATCCGGCGACGGGCGCGAGGTGCCGGCCTTGCGGAACGGCGGATTGGCCATCACGTGGTCGAAGGCGCCGGCGCGCACCGCCGCCGGCGGGTCGAGCAGGTCGCCCGCGACGAAGCGAACCCGTGCCTCGAGCCCGTTGGCAAGGGCGCTGCGCCCGGCAAGGGCGATGAGCGGCGCCTGGACGTCCAGACCCAGAACGCAAACGTCCGGCAGGCGGCGGGCCAGGCACAGGGCGGCGGCTCCCGCGCCGCAGCCGAGTTCCAGCACATGCTCTCCGGGCCGCGCCGGAACGGCGGCCTGCAGCAGGATCGGGTCGATGGCCGACCGGTAGCCCTTGGCGGGCTGGAAGCAGATCACCCGGCCGTCCAGAAGGCGGGTCTCGTCGGCGATGATCGCGGAGGCGCCCGTCATCGGCCCACGGTCAGTCGAGAGGGTCGCGATCGCCGCGGGCGATTTCCTCGGCCTCGGCAACGACGCGCTGCGCCCGGGCGAGATCGGCCTCGTCGACCATGATGCGGCGCTGGATGGCCAGGACATTACCGTCCATGACGCTGGCGTGCGTGTCGAATACCTGGGCCGGGACGTGCAGGGCGGCCAGCCGCGCCTGCATCCAGGACAGCAGCACGGGATCGTTGGTGCGGAACAGCTCGACCATGACGTTTTCTCTTTCCCGCCCCGCCCCCGGCCGTCCGTCGCGGTTGACCGTGGGGCCCGGCGGTCCCTATGCTCACGGCTCCCGGGACAACCGTCAAGCGACGAACCAAACCGAAATAAGGGGATGCGCCGTGGCCCTTGTGGTCGACCTTGAAGGCGAACGCCAGAAGAAACCCAACCTGGACAAGCTCCAGGCCCTGGTCGCCGACGACATGAAAGCGGTGAACGAGGTCATCGTCCAACGCATGGACAGCCCGGTCGCCCTGATTCCGCAGCTTGCGGGGCATATCGTCGCCTCGGGCGGCAAGCGCCTGCGCCCCATCCTGACGCTGGCCGCCGCGCGCATGTGCGGCTACGAGGGCAAGCGGCACATCCCGCTCGCCGCCTGCGTCGAATTCATCCATACCGCGACCCTGCTGCACGACGACGTGGTCGACGAAAGCGCGCTGCGCCGTGGCCAGGCCTCGGCCAACGCGGTGTGGGGCAACCAGGCCAGCGTTCTGGTGGGTGACTTCCTGTTCTCCCGCGCGTTCCAGGTGATGGTCGCGGACGGATCGCTTAGGGTCCTGAAGATCCTGTCCGACGCTTCGGCGGTGATCGCCGAGGGCGAGGTCCTGCAGCTCATGACCACGGGCGACACGGCGACGGGCGAAGCCAACTACCTGGAAGTCATCACCGCCAAGACGGCGGAACTGTTCGCCGCCGCCTGCCGCATCGGCGCCGTCGTCGCCGAACGGCCCAAGGCGGAAGAGGACGCGCTGCTCAGCTACGGCACCAACCTGGGCATCGCCTTCCAGCTCATCGACGACGTGCTGGACTATTCGGCGAAACAGGCCGAACTGGGCAAGACCGTGGGCGACGACTTCCGCGAGGGCAAGGTATCGCTGCCGGCGATCCTCGCCTTCAACCGGGGCGGCGAGGACGAACGCGCGTTCTGGCGCCGCACCCTCGAGGACCTGGAGCAGACCGATGACGACCTGGAGCGCGCGATTGCGCTGATGACCCGGCACCACGCGCTCGCCGACACCGTGGACCGCGCGAGGCACTACGGCGCCGTGGCGCGCGACGCGCTCGGCATCTTCCCGGACAACCCGCAGAAGGTGGCGTTGTTGGAACTGGTCGATTTCTGTATCGAGCGGGCGTACTGACCCGGGTGACGAACGTGGGCGCTCAGTCCTTGCCCTTCTTGGCGCGGAACTTGAACTTGGTGCTGTCCTCGCCGTCGAAGTCGCCGACGCCGCTTTCGATGGCATAGCAGGCAAGGCGGACGGACAGCGGAATTTCCACCGTCTTCCCGTCGCGCTCACCCTTCTCGTAGTACTGGATGATGCGCGGCTTGAGGCCCAGCGCCTTGGCCGCGTCCTTCTGCGACATCTTGTGGCGTTTGCGCCAGTGCCGGAATGCGTTGCCGTCCATGTTCATGCCGCCGCCCAAACTCCGCACGATGTGCGTATTTTCGTCAGGCTACAGTCCGCTGTGCCCCGGATCAATCACGAATACGGTCCTTGGGGTTTGGCCGGCGGCCGTGCACCCATCGACCCTCGTGACGTCGCACTGTCCCGCCACGCTGTCCAAGCGCTTGCTCTGGCCCGCAACCACCGCTATAACGGGCGCCCGTCGCGGCCCGGCGGCAGGGGATGCAAAGTCCCGGCCGGCCTTAACCCGCGGCGTCCATGCCGGAGTGTAGCTCAGCCTGGTAGAGCACCGTCTTCGGGAGGCGGGGGTCGGAGGTTCGAATCCTCTCACTCCGACCAATCCGGGCGCAAGCCCGACGCGTACAAACGGAAACGGCCCCCGGGGTTGCCAGTCCCCAGGGGCCGTTTTTCGTTTCGCCCCGCGTCCCGGCGGATACCGGACGCGGCGGGCCGGTCGTTATTCGGCGGCGACCAGCGAGCGGGCCTGATTCAGCGTGGCGGCCGCGTCATGGAAGCTGTTCGCGGCACATTCGTTGCGGGCCTGCTCGATCAGCTGATCGAACACCGCTTCGGTCTGCTCGGCGACGGCCGGGTTCTCGTCCTTCGTCTTCAGGGTATCGGTGATGGCCTGCTCACAGGCCGGCAGGCTGGCGATCTCCTGGGCGGACACGGCCGTGGCGAACGGCGCGAGAGACATGAAACCGACGAAGGCGGCGGTCTTTTTGACGCTCGAAAGCGACATTTGGGCACTCCATCAAAAGCCTTCTCCAGGCACGCGGCCGGAGAGGCAAAGAGCGACGCGTTAAGGGCTGAACAAGCAGCATGTGGTGCCTGACACCGCCGGTCGGCCGGTTTCCCGGACGGCCTGCGCAAGCGGCGCGCCGATTTCCATCAAGAAGAAGGACGCGCGCGACAGGTCTTCAATCCCAGAGTCCTCAGCCGCGGATAATACGACGCTTGCCGTCCGGGCCCCAGGGAATCCGCAGCCGGAATCCCCGCACCGCCGGCATGACAGCAATCCCCTAAATGCAATTGACGGCGCCGCCCGCGGGCTGCGAGCGGACGCTTTCGCTTTCGTTTCTAATTGGCTACCTTATCGCCGTATGGGGAGGAGCATGCTCCTTAATCGAACTCGGGAACCGTCCGCCAGGGCCGTGTCATGACCGCGTTGAGCGAATCGCCGTGCCGCAATTCGAGGCCCCGCCTGCGAGCGGCCGTGCCGGCCCTTGCCGCGCTGCTCCTGCTGGGCGGCTGCGAAACGGCGAGCAACGCCTTTTCCGCCGTCGCCGACAAGTCGAAGGAGCTGTGGGACACCGTGTCGTCGCCGTTCACGGGCGATGAGGAAAAGTCGCTTTCCCGCGATCCGACCCGCGAGCGCCGCGAGGATGTGGAGAAGTGGGAGCGCATCCGGGAATCGGACGACCCGACCGTGTTTCAGTCCTTCATCGAAACCTATCCTGACAGCGCCCTGACCCACTTGGCGCGCCGCCGCCTGGCGACCCTGCAGCCGACCCAGGGGGCGCAGGTGCCCGCGACCTACGCAACGGACCAGCCACGCCCGCCCCTGGTCCGCCACGCGGCGGGGCAGCTCCCGCCGCCCATGCCGCCGGGCCAGTTTCCCGTGCCCTGGGTCCTGGGTCGCTGGGCCGTCGACTGCTCGCGCACGAATGGCGGCAACGGCGTCACCTACAACCAGGTCTCCGCCGACAAGGTGCGGGTGGTGCGCGACGACGGCAGTTCGGCCGTCTACACGGTGCGCCGCGAGGACGACATCATGGTGCTGGAGGCCGACGGCCTGATCTATCAGGACAAGATCGTCAGCGCGACGGAGCTGCGATCCTACGCCGTGCAGTACAACAACCAATGGCACAAGGTCGACCTGGTCTACCGCAAGTGCGACTGAACCCCGCGGCGGGCGACACGCTCCGGTACCACCGAAAAAAACCCCGGCCCGCGCTAGCGCGGGCCGGGGCCGTGGGTTTGCCAATCCTTGGGGTTGGATCGGGCATAATGCCCTAACGAATGAATGTCCCCTTAACGGGGGTTACTGGTCTGGCTGATGCCGTAGGCCACCGCGATCGCGAAGGCGATCGCAGCACCAACGCACACACCAAGGAAAATCACGCTGCCGGTCGTCATATGTCGACATCCCCCTGTGGAACTGATGGGCCGACTTTAGATGCGCCGCCGACGCCCCGGCATTGATCTAGATCAAGGACCGCAGGCTCCTCCTTTCCCACACCGCGGCCGTCCCGACATATCCACAGATTGTGAATAACCTCGGCGCCTAAGGACTCTGGCCCGGCCGCCGCTTCGGGTACACTTGCGCGCCCGCAGAGGGTCGCCCGAGGGAGGGCGGATCGGAAAGGTCATCGTCATGCGCAATGCCTTGATCGGCATCGTCGTAGGATTGGTGGTCGGTGTCGTCATGGGGGTGTCCGTCATCGCCCCTCGCCTTCAGGCACCGCTGCACGAACCCGCCGCCCACGCCGCCGCCGCACTGTCCGCCAACGCCCTGTCCGCCAAATCGGCCATCGCAACGGCCGTCGCGGGCACGCCCCCCGTTCCGGCGGCCGAGAACCTTCTGGCCCCCGTCGCGAACCCTGGCCCGGTCGTGCGCTGGCGCATGGAAAGCGCCTTCTCAAGCGCCCTGCCGCAGCTCGGCGCCCAGGCCAAGCGGATCGAGACCGAAATTTGGCGCGTGTCCGCCGGGGGGATGGAGATCGCCTTCCACGAGCCGGGCTCTCTCGTCCAGGGGAGGGACATGTTGGCCGCGGTAAAGGCGGGAACCATCGACGCCGCCTTCGTGGCGCCGGAAAGCTGGCCCGCGGATGCGCCCGCCCTGCAGCTTTTCGGGGCGGTGCCCTTCGGCCCGAGAGCCGAGGAATACCTCGCCTGGCTGTACTTCGGCGGCGGCGAGAAACTGCTCGACGACCTGGCCGAGGGCCTGGGTGTGCAAATCGTCGTCTGCGGTCTGGTGTCGCCCGAAGGGGCCGGCTGGTACCGTCGGCCGCTGACCACGGTCGAAGACCTGAAGGGCCTGCGCGTGCGCATGACGGGCCTGGGCGCCAAGGTCATGAGCCGCCTGGGCGCCAAGACCGTGCTCCTGAACGAGGGCGAGACCTTCCACGCGCTGGAAACGGGCGCCCTTGATGCCGCCGAATACTCCATGCCGACCGTCGACACGCAACTGGGCCTGCACCGCATGGCGCGGAACTACTATTTCCCCGGCTGGCACCAGCCGGCGACGCTGCTGGCGCTCGTCGTCAACGCCGCGCGGTGGGCGGACCTCAAGCCGGTGCAGCGCTCGCAGCTTCGCGCGGTGTGCGGCGACAACGTGCGCCACGGCCTGGCCGAGGGCGAGGCCATGCAGTACCGGGCGCTGCTGAACCTGACCAAGGAAGGCGTGACCGTGCGGCGCTGGCCGCGCGAAATCCTGGAGAAGCTGTCCCAGGCCTGGGACGAGGTCGCCCGTGAAACCGCCAAGCGCGACAAGAACTTCGCGAAGGTGTGGAAGTCGCTCGACCGGTTCCGCAAGGATTACGCCGTATGGCGCGACGTCGGAGGCCGATAGGCCCCAGACCGGAAGACGATCACCCCGTGCCGATCACGGCATCCGGCCCGTCGTCGCCCAGCACGTCGGGGGGAAGTTCGTCCATCTTGGTCAGCAGGTATTCCAGGTCGGACGACTCGAACTCGACGCCCAGGTCGTCGTACTGGGTCATGATCCGCTCGATCATGCGACGGGCATAGCGTTCGCGGTCGTTCTCGCCGCCGTCCATTTCGGTTTCCCGGCTGACGTCGAGCGCCGCCCGCACCGCCATGAATTGGGCGGGCGGCAGCTTCGCCTTGTCGAAGATGGCGCGCAGGCCCAAGGGACCGCGGTCATGGATCAGGCGCCGCGCATTCTCCAGCGTCACGCCCCCCAGGGTGGCCATGGCGCATTCGAAGAAGGTGATGTCGCCCATGCACAGCGCGCGCAGGGTGATAGACGGCGTCAGGCGGCCATGCTCGTGAAGCTGGCGAACCAGAACCATGACGTCGTCGACGCCGGAATCCGACGACAGGCTGATGGTCGCCCGCTCGCGCGACTGCATGATGATGTCGGTGGCCATGGACGCCGGCAGTTCGTGGCGCTTGACCAGTTCGTCGCGCAGGTTTTCCGAAACCAGGGTGACCAGGCGTTCCGCCACCGTGACCGGCAGCGACGACCGGTTGACCATGGCCGTCTGCATCGGCTCGCGGTCGCCGAAATCGTCGACCACCTTTTGGAACGCGCGCTCGGAAATGGCGGCCCCTTCGTTGGCAACCAGACGGGTCACCGCCGCCTCGTTGCCCGTGCCGACCAGCGCGTCGGAGATCGCCTCGGAAACGGTCGCCCGTCCGGCGACGGCCTCCTGCTTGGCGGGGTCCTGCGAGCCGATGATGGCAATCAGATCGTCGTCGTTGAGGACCTGGGAGAACTCGATCATCGGCAACGCCACCTGGTCGACGTCGTTGGCCAGCGCCAGGGCGACATCGTGGGGCACGTTGCCGTTCTGCTTCAGGTTTTCGGCCAACGCCTGGCGCACGCGGACTTCCGCGTCCTTGACCATCAGGCGGAAAATTTCCTCGGCAAGGGCCCGCTCGTTGGGGCTGAGCCTGGCGGGATCGAAGGCCACGGCGACCTTGGCGGCGGTGGCCGCGCGGTTGTCCGGCGTGGGATCGGACAACAGTTTGGCGACGTCCGCCTGATTGAGATTATCTGTTGGCATGAGAACACAATACTCCTCTTGCAGATCGGAAAGGCCTCCCGGAACTGCACCCACGACTTCCACGTCGGGCGATTATAATGCGGAACGCAGCGTTTATGAAATCATCTCAGGCACTTCGGCTTGCCGATTGCGCACGACGGGACGGATGAACATAATGCGGGCCGGCCCAAAATGGGCACGTTGAGCCAGCCCGAAAGGGCAGAATGAGATTATCCACCCTCAAGTAAGACGGAAGGTTCGTTTTATGAAGCATTCAACCCTGATGGCGGTCGCGGCTGCCGGGTTCGCGGTATCGATGATGGCGGCCTCCGGCCCCGTCCTGGCCGATGGAGCCCAGGCGTTCAAGAAAAATCGTTGCGCGCAGTGCCATACGGTGTCCGGAAAGCATACGATCGGCCCGTCCCTCAATGGCGTCGTGGGCCGCAAGGCCGGCACGGCTGACGGCTACAAGGCCTCGCGCTATTCCAAGTCCATGGTCGCCGCCAGCGAAAAGGGCCTGGTGTGGGACGCCAAGACCCTGGACGCCTACCTGGCCAACCCCAAGAAGTTCCTGCAGGACTTCCTGGGCGATCCCAAGGCGACCACCAAGATGGCCTATCCGGGCCTGAAGAAGGAAGACGAGCGCAAGCAGGTCATCGAATACCTGGCCAGCCAGAAGTGACCCCGTGGGCGGACGGCCCGGCCGCCGCCCGCATCGGCACCGTTGCGCCGAGACGAAAAACCGCCGCCCGGTAAACCGGACGGCGGTTTTCTTTTTTGATGGACCCAAGGGCGTTACCGCTCAGCGCACGATCAGCACGGAATGGTTCGTGTGGCGGACGATGTGGGCCGTGTTGGGACCGACCTCGTAGCTGTCGCCCTCGTCCGTGCGCCGCGCCGACAGAATCAGAAGATCGCACGGGATGTCGCCGGCGATGCGCATGATTTCCTCGTAGGCGCGGCCGTGGCCGACGATGTGCTGAACCTTGATGCCGGGAGGAATGTTTTCGGACACCCAGGCATGCAGGCGGGCGTTGGCCTCGTCCAACGCCTTCTTTTCGAAATCCTTGGGAAAGAAGCTGGCGACCAGGGTCATGCCGAAATCGGGCACCACGGCCATGACGTGCAGATCGGCGCCGAAGGCCTTGGCCAGAGACACCGCCTTGGGCGCGGCCCGGTCCCAGGTGGAAGAGTCCTCCAGGTCGATCGCGAGAAGTATGTCCTTGAACATGATCCGGGTCTCCTCCCCTTACGCCAACACGGCCCTACGCTGGCGGCCCTTCTGCAGGAAAATGACCAGGGCCAGCAGCGCCAGGGCCGGGATATACATGATGTGCTTGGGCAGGCGATCCGCCTCGCGCTCGACGGAAACGATCTCCCAGTCGAAGTCTATCTTCTGTTTCTCGGCCGCGCTGCCGAACACGACGACGTCGACCAATTTCTTGCCGCCCTCGTCACGCAGTTCGAGCCCCGCGAACCTAAGCCGTTCGACGCCCGGCGCCTTCGGCCCCATAGGCAGCATCACCGTCTTGTCCACGTCGTCGCCTTCCAGGGTTTGGCCCGTGACGCGCAACCGGATCTGCTCGCCGGCGGGCAGCTTGGCCGCGACCTCCTCGATCTTGGTCGCGGGAACGGATTCCAGCGGCGGCACGATCATGTCCATCCAGAAACCTGGCCTGAACAGGGTGAAGGCGACCAGCAAAAGGGCCGCGGTCTCCCACGCCTTGCTTTTGACCAGAAAGAAGCCCTGGGTGGCCGCCGCGAACAACAGCACGGCGATGACCGCCGTGACGATCACGAGGATCAGGTGGAACGGCCCCTCGATGCCGATCATCAGCAGTTCCGTGTTGAAGATGAACATGAAGGGCAGGACCGCCGTGCGGATGTCGTACGTGAAGCCCTGGATGCCGGTCTTGATCGGATCGCCGCCGGAAATCGCCGCCGCCGCATAGGCCGCCAGGCCCACGGGCGGCGTATCGTCGGCCAGGATGCCGAAGTAGAAGACGAACAGATGCACCGCGATCAACGGCACGATCAGCCCGTTGCTGGCGCCGACCGTGACGATGACCTGGGCCATCAGGGACGACACGACGATGTAGTTGGCCGTGGTCGGCAGGCCCATGCCCAGCACGATGCACGAGATCGCGGTCAGGACCAGCAGCACCAGCAGATTGCCGCCGGACAGGATCTCCATGGCCTCGGTGATGACCTGGCTGATCGGGGTCAGGGTGACCGCGCCGACGATGATCCCCGCCGCCGCCGTGGCGACGCCGATGCCGACCATGTTGCGCGCACCGTTTATCATGCCTTCGATCAGGTTGTTGAAGCTCTCGCGCCACTTCTCGGGCCCGATGCCGGTGCCGCGGAAATGGGACTGCAGCGGGCGCTGGGTCAGCAGCATGAAGACCTTCAGCACCACCGCCCAGAAGGCGCTGAGCCCCGGCGAGAAGCGCTCGACCAGCAGGCACCACATCAACAGGCCGACGGGTAGCAGATAGTACAGCCCCGACTTCATGGTCGGTCCCGTTTCCGGCAGGACGTCGACCGATTCCATGATGCCCAGTTCCTTGTAGTCGGCGGCATAGCGTACCAGGGCGACATAGGCGGCGATCAGGACCGCCGCGGCGATCCACGGCGTCGCGTCGCCCACGGCCTGCTTGGTCCAGCCGAAGCCGTAGTAGATGGCGGCGCCCAGCACGATCATGCCCACGGGCACCGTGGTCCAGATAACCGCCCGCTGGGCCAGGGTCGGTTTGGAGAGTCGCGGCAGTCCCCGCATCCCGGCCTTCACGGCCTCCAGATGCACGATGTAGACCAGCGCGATGTAGGAGATGACCGCCGGCAGGAACGCGTGCTTGATGACGTCGACGTAGCTGACGCCCACGTATTCCACCATCAGGAACGCGGCGGCGCCCATGACCGGCGGCATGAGCTGTCCGTTGGTGGACGACGCGACTTCGACGGCCCCCGCCTTTTCCGCGGGAAAGCCGACCTTGCGCATCAGGGGGATGGTGAACACGCCCGTGGTCACAACGTTGGCGATGGATGAACCGGAAATCATCCCCGTCATGGCCGACGACACGACGGCCGCCTTGGCGGGGCCGCCCCGGAAATGCCCCATCAGGGCGAAGGAGACCTGGATGAAGTAGTTGCCCGCACCGCCCTTTTCCAACAGACCGCCGAACAACACGAAGATGAATACCAGGGAGGCCGAGACCCCCAGCGCCACGCCGAACACGCCTTCCTGGGTGAGCCACAAATGCGACATGGCGCGGTCGATGCTCGCCCCCTTCCACCTGAGGACGTCGGGCGCGTATTCGCCGAAGAAGATGTAGACCAGGAACACGGATGCCACGATCACCAGCGGCAGACCCAACGCGCGACGCGCGGCCTCGAGCAGCAGCACGAGCCCGAGGAACGAATGCACAAGGTCGGCCGTCGTCGGCAGGCCCGGGCGTTCGGCGATCGCGTTGGCGAACACGGCGAGATAGAGCGCGCACCACGCCGCGGCGGCGGCCAGGATCCAGTCCTGGATGGGAATATGGTCGCGCGGCGACTTCTTGGTGGCCGGGAAGATCAGGTACGTCAGGAAGATCGCAAAGGCCAGGTGGGCCGGGCGGATATGCGTGTTCGTCAGCAGCGGGATGAAATGCGCCGCCACGATGGGCAGCGGCGAAGCGACCCAAACCTGGAACACGGCCCAGGCCAGAAGGATCGCGCAAATGATCTTGGCGACGACCGGCCCCGGACTGCGGGCGCCGGTTTCGGCGGCGGCGACGATATCGTCCGCGGCGTTGCGGTCGACCGTGCCGGGTTGCCGGTCAGGCGCCGGTTGCTCGCTCATCTTCTACCCCCTTCGTGCCGATCCCCGACGGCCTGCCGGCGACGGGCTGCGATCCGTCCTGATCGCCGCGGGCATCGGCCCCGGGGCGCACCCCGGAGCCGGCCCGCGAGCGCGGTTACTTCGCGGTTACTTAACGAGGCCCGCTTCCTTGTAGTACTTCATGGCCCCGCCGTGCAGCGGCGCGGACAAGGCGTCCTTCACCATCTCCTCTTTCTTCAGGGTGGCGAAGGCGGGGTGCAGTTTCTTGAAGGTGTCGAAGTTTTCGAACACCGCCTTGACGACCTGGTAGACGACCTTGTCCGGCGTGCGGGTCGAGGCGACGAAGGTCGCGCCGACGCCGTAGGTCTTCACGTCGTTGGGCGTGCCGGTGTAGAGGCCGCCCGGAATGACCGCGTGACGGTAGAACGCGTTCTCCTTGACCAGCTTGTCGACGGCCGGCCCGGTAACCTCGACCAGATTGCCGTCGCAAGAGGTCGCCGCTTCCTTCAGCGAGGCGTTGGGGTGGCCGACCAGGAAGTAAAAGGCGTCGATCTTGTTGTCGCACAGGGCCTGGGCCTGTTCGCCCGACTTGAACTCGGCGGCGAGGGCGAGGTCGGATTCCTTCCAGCCGAGCGATTCGGCCAGAACCTCCCAGGACGCGCGGGTCCCGGAACCCGGATTGCCCACGTTCACGCGCTTACCCTTCAGGTCGTTCAAGTGCTTAATGTTCTTGTCCTTGCGGGCCATGATGGTGACCGGCTCGGCATGGACCGAGAACACCGCCCGCAGTTCCTTGAACGGGCCCTGGTCCTTGAACTTGGACGTCCCGTGGTAGGCATGGTACTGCCAGTCGGACTGCGCCACGCCCATGTCCAGGTCGCCGGCGCGGATTGCGTTGATGTTGAACACGGACCCGCCGGTCGATTCAACCGAACAGCGAACGCCGTGTTCCTTGCGGCCCTTGTTGACCAGGCGGCAGATGGCGCCGCCCGTCGGATAATAGACCCCGGTCACGCCGCCGGTGCCGATGGTGACGAAGTCCGCCGCCTGGGCACTGGACAGCGCCGCCACCATGCCCGCCGCGGCGGCCGTGGCGATCAATGATTTCTTCAGGAACATTTCCAATCCTCCTTGGATTTTTTCAGGTTGGATATTGATCAAACGCCGGGACAGGACACGCGCCGCGCCGTCCGGCAGGGGGAATCCCAGGGTCCGCGCATCGCCGCCGTCGGAGGCATCGAACGCGGACATCCGGGTCGTGCGCCGGGCGAAATCCCGGCGCATCGAGCGCGCGCGGCCTCGGGGCCAAAACCCCGGGGACAGGCCGGCGGGCCCGAATTCCATCAAAGGGAAAAGGAAGGGATCGGCGGGGAAAGACGCCGAAGGGATTGGTATACCAGGGATCGTCTCGGAATTCGGGCGCCGGTGCGCAAATCCCCACCGCAGGCGTCCTCTTCAGACTCCTCCCCGATAAAGCCATCTGATTCCCTGAACAGCATCGTTGCGGCAAAGTGTAACACATCCCCCGCAAAGGCCAACGGCGAAGATTGAGGTTGTCTAGACCAATTTCTTCCAGTTCATCCTCTGACAATTCAACGCCTTAAGGCAGGCGCCCGACCTCGCGCAGATACTCGGCGGCGCCGGGATGGCGGGGCGCCGTCATGCCATTGCGCGCCATTTCCAAGGGATGCAGGCGCAGGAACGCGGGGTGCTTGGACGCGATGAAGTGGAGGTTCTCGAACACGGCCTTGGTCAGGTAGTAGGCCGTCGCGGCATCGAGCCTGTCCGAAGCCATCACCGTCGCGACAAGGCCGATTGTCGGGACGTCCGCAAACATCCCGGGATAGGAATCCTTGGGGATCAATGCCCGCACGTAATAGGGGTTGGAGGCGATCAGCCGGTCCGCAGCCGCCCCTTCGGCCCGCACGAATTCGATGTCGCAGAGCTGGATGAGTTTCCTGACGATGGCGTTCGGATGGCCGGCAAGAAACGCGGTGGCATCGACGCGGCGGCCGCAGATTGCGCCGTACTGCTCCCGCACGTCGTAGGTTTCAACCTTCGCGAAGTCGGAATGCTTGAGGCTCATGGCCTCGATCAGTAGGCGCATGGTTGCACTGGTGCCCGACTTGACCTTGCCGATGTCGATGCGCTTGCCGACAAGGTCGCCCAGGTCCTCGATGCCGCTATCCTTCTTCGTCACCACGGCGAGCGATTCCGGGTGGGCGGAAAAAAGCGAGTAGATGCCCTTGATGATGCCAATGTTGGCGAAGGTGCCGGTCCCGTTGACCGCGTGGAACTGGACGTCCGACTGCACGATGCCCAGGTCGAAGGTGCCCTTCTTGAGGCCGATCAGGTTGTCGATGGAGCCTGTGGACGGTTCGGCCGAGCATGTGGTGCCGCGCATCTCGCGCCGCACGATTTCGCAGATCGCCTTGCCCAGTTGGATGTAGACCCCGCCCTTGCTGCCCGTGCCGATCTTGAGGGCCTTCGCCTGCGCGGCCTGCGGCAATAGAGCGAGTGCCGCCGCGACCAGCAACGGGACCATTCGAACACCGAACGCGGCGCGCGGCCGCGGAACCCGAATCCGATGTCCGGCGATAAGGCTTGGTATGTCCATCCCTTGGATGCCCCTTATGTTGTTCTCTTCCGGTCCCTCCCCCCGGCTCACACGATCCCCGACTCCTTCAACGTCTCGTCGATGGCGTCGCCCAACATTCCGACCAGGTCCTTGATCTGGCTCACGTCGACGATGAAGGGCGGCGCCAGCAGGATGTGGTCGCCGCGCGCGCCGTCGGCCGTACCGCCCGCGGGATAGCAGATCAGGCCGCGGCGGAAGGCGTTCTTCTTGACCCCGGCGTGGACCTTCAGCGTCGGGTCCAGGGTCTCCTTGGTCGCCCGGTCGGCGACCAGCTCGACGCCCTGGAACAGGCCGCGGCCCCGGATGTCGCCGACGTGCGGATGGTTGCCCAGGCGGTCGTGAAGCTGTTCGACCAGCACCGCCCCCATGCGCCGGACGTTGTCCAGCAGCCCCGCGTCCCTGATCTTGCGCTGCACTGCCAGCGCCGCCGCGCAGGCCATGGGATGGCCCATGTAGGTATGGCCGTGCTGGAACGCGCCGCTGCCGTCCTTGAAGGCGCGATAGACGTCATTCGACACCAGGGTCGCGCCGATCGGCTGGTAGCCCGCCCCCAGGCCCTTGGCGATGCAGATGATGTCGGGGGCGACGCCATCCTGCTCGCAGGCGAACAGCGTTCCCGTGCGGCCCATGCCGCACATGACCTCGTCCAGGATCATCAGCACGCCGAACCTGTCGCAGATCTCGCGGATGCGCTTGAAGTACCCGGGCACGGGGGCAAGCACCCCCGCGGTCGCGCCGCCCACGGTCTCGGCGATGAAGGCGGCGACGTTGCGCGGGCCCAGGCGCTCGATCTCGGCCTCCAGTTCATCGGCCACGCGGCGGCCGTATTCCTCCTCGCTCTCGCCGTCCCGCTTCTCCCGATAGGGATAGCAGGGGGCGATGTGCGACGCCGGCATGAGCATTTCCTTGTAGGGCTCGCGCCGCCACACGTTGCCGCCGACCGACAGCGCGCCCAGGGTGTTGCCGTGGTAGCTCTGCCGCCGGGCGATGAAGCGCGTGCGCTCGGGCTCCCCTTTCTCAAGGAAATACTGGCGCGCCATCTTGAGCGCCGCCTCCACGGCCTCGGACCCGCCGGACACGAAATAGACCATGCCGATGCCTTGGGGCGCAGCGCCGACCAGCAGTTCGGCCAGGTCCTCTGCCGGCTGGGTCGTGAAGAACCCGGTATGGGCGAAGGCGACCTTGTCGACCTGGTCCTTGATGGCCTGGGCCACGTCCGGGTCGCTGTGGCCCAGACAGGACACGGCGGCCCCGCCCGAGGCGTCCAGATAGCGCCTGCCCTCGGCGTCGATCAGGTAGATGCCCTCGCCCTTCACGGCGACGGGCATGTCCGATTTCAGGTCGCGATAGAAGACGTTCGTCATGGCGGGTTCCACACAAGAATGACGGGAATATAGGACGCGATTGCATGGCCGCGCGTCAATCCAATAGGATGCGCGGCGTTCCGGCCTGACACCACGAGGGGGATTACATGGACCTGAAGGACCACATACGGGGAATTCCCGATTTCCCGATCCCGGGGATTCTGTTCTACGACATCTCGACGCTGCTGCGTCATCCCGACGCCTGGCAGGTGGCCCTGGGCCGCCTCGCCAAGATCGTTTCGGGTTTTCAGCCCGACCTGCTGGCCGGCATCGAATCGCGCGGCTTCCTGACGGCCGCCCCCCTCGCCTCGCGGCTCGGATGCGGCTTCATCATGGTGCGCAAGAAGGGCAAGCTGCCCGGCGAAACCATCGCCCACGAATACGCGCTTGAGTACGGCACCGACACCATCGAGATCCAGAAGGACGCGGTGAAACCGGGCCAACGGGTGGTCGTCATGGACGATCTTCTGGCGACCGGCGGCACCATGGCGGCATCCATCGAGCTTTTGCGCGGCGCCGGGGCCGAGGTCGTGGGCACCACCTGCCTGATCGAGTTGACCTTCCTGAACGGCCGGGACAAGCTGGACGTGCCGTTCCACGCCCTGATGGCCTACGACGAATAACCTGCGCCGCGGGTTCAGGGGACCAGCGCCCGGCGCACGACCTTCTTCATGAGGGTCGGCAGGGCCTGACCGCCGAACGCGTCGGGATGGACCCAGGTTCCGTCGACGACGCTCCCGCTGTCCGCCGTCCCGCGCACGACCGTCAGGCGCAGATGGAAATGGGTGAAGGTGTGGCGGACCTCGCCGACTTCGGCCCAAGCCGCCGCCGGAAGAGGGGCGTGTCCAGGCCCCAGGGATCGTCCCGCCAGTCCGTGGACGGGATCTCCATCATGCCGCCCAGCAGGCCGCGTTCGGGCCGCCGGCGCAGCAGCACCCTGCCCGTCGCGTCCTCGATCCAGAAGGCGACGCCGTGGCGCGTCGGCTTGGGCGTCCTGGCCGCGCGGGCGGGCAGGTCCTCCGCGTCGCCCGCGGCCCGGGCGGCACAGGCGTCGTGCCACGGGCACAGACCGCATTTGGGGGCGCGGGGCGTGCACACCATGGCGCCGAGGTCCATCATCGCCTGGGCGAAATCGCCGGCCCGCGCGCGCGGCGTCAAGTTCCTCGCAGCCGCCTGAATCGCCTTCTTTCCCGCCGGCAGCGGCTCCGCGATGTGGCGAAGGCGCGCCACGACGCGTTCGATGTTTCCGTCTACGGGCGAGGCCGGCTGGTCGAAGGCGATGGCGGCGATGGCCGCCGCCGTGTAGGGGCCGACGCCCGGCAGCGCCAGGAGTTCCGCCTCGATCTCCGGGAACCGGCCGCCATGGTCGGTCGCGACCGCCCGCGCGCATTTGTGAAGGTTGCGCGCCCGCGCGTAGTAGCCGAGGCCCTGCCAGGCGTGCAGGACGTCGTCCAGGGGCGCCGCCGCCAGGTCCTGCACGCGCGGCCAGCGCGCCACAAAGTGGTCAAAATAGCTTTTTACCGTCGCCACCGTGGTCTGCTGCAGCATGATCTCCGACAGCCACACGTGATAAGGGTCGGCCCGGCGGCCCGGAAGGGCGCGCCACGGCAGCACACGCCGGTGCCGGGCGTACCAGTCGAGCAGGGCGGAAGCACGGGCGTCTTGCGGAGATCGGGACATCGCCATTTAATGCCACGCCCGCACCTTGCCTTCAAAGCCCAACTAGCCTTCGACGCCCAACCTGGAGTACCTTCGGACCGCCATGGCCATGACCCCCGGAAAACGCCAGGGCGGCGCGCGTGCCGTCGGCCAGGCGGTCGGCAAGTTGACCGCCACAGCCTACGGGCGGCGCGGCTTCGCGCAGGGCGACGTCATCCGCCATTGGCCGCAGATCGCGGGCGACCTTCTCGCCCGCCATACCCTGCCCGACCGCATCACCTTTCCCCGCGGCCAGCGCACCGGCGGCCTTCTGCACCTGCAGGTCGGCAATTCCGCCGTCGCCACCGAGGTCCAGCACCTGGAGCCCCTGATCGTCGAGAAGGTGAACACCTATTTCGGTTACGGCGCGGTCAAGGGCATCCACCTGTTCCAGCGCCCGCTGCCGCCGCGCAAGGACGACGGCCCCGCCGAGCCGCGGCCGCTCAGCCCCGCCGAGCGGGCGGCGCTCGAGAGCGAGTTGAAGGCCGTCACGGACCCCGAATTGCGCCGTGCCCTCGAAGGGCTGGGCCAGGCCATCCTGCGCCGCCGCCGGGGCGGTGGATAGTTTGCGGAATGGCCCCGAATTTCAAGATCTTAGCAAAAGGAGTCGACTCACTGTTGGGGCCGATTCTATATTCATCAATATCTTGTGTTTCAGGAGGTTATTTTGCTGCGCATAGCACAAGGTCTTGCGTTCGTTGTGACGCTGATTTTGGCCGTTTCCGGCCCCTTCGCGGGTCCGGCGCGGGCACTGGACGACATTCGGGAACTGCTTGCGGAAAGGATGCTCGGCAAGGCCGACGCGCCGGTGACGATCATCGAGTTTGCGTCGCTCGGCTGTCCGCATTGCCGCGCGTTCCACGAAAAGACCCTGCCCAGGATCAAGGAAAAGTACATCGACACCGGCAAGGTGAAGCTGATCTTCCGCGACTTTCCCCTGGGTCAACGCGCCCTCGCCGCGCACATGATCGCGCGCTGCGCGGGCCCGGTGCGGTATTTCGCCATGGTCAGCATCCTGTTCCGCGACCAGACGGCGTGGGGCCAGGCGCCGGACGGCCTTGCCGCCCTGCAGGCGTCGGCCAGAAAGGGCGGCATGTCGCCGACCCAGGTCGACGAATGCCTGCGCAGCGAGGAAATCCTGCAGGGCATCCAGAAGGCGGCCGCGGCGGGCAACAAGGACCACGGGGTCGATTCCACGCCGTTCTTCATCGTCGCGGGGGAAAAGGTCTCGGGCGCCCAGGACTTCAAGGTGTTCGAGGACATCATCGAACGCGCCTTGAAGAAATAGGCGGATCAAAGGGAAACCGGTCAGGTTCGGCGAGGCAGTTTGCTCAATTTCAAGAAATTGCGGGTTCTGGGGTTCAAGTCCTTCGTCGACCCCACGGAGCTGTTCATCGAGCCGGGCCTGACGGGCGTGGTCGGTCCGAACGGCTGCGGCAAGTCGAACGTGGTCGAGGCCCTGAAATGGGTCATGGGCGAAACCTCGGCCAAGCAGATGCGCGGATCGGAGATGGAGGACGTCATTTTCTCCGGCACCCAGGACCGGCCGTCGCGCAACATCGCCGAGGTGACGCTGCACCTGGACAACGCCTCGCGCAGGGCGCCGGCCCAGTTCAACGACACGGACGAACTTGAGGTCACCCGCCGCATCGAGCGCGAGAAGGGCTCTTCCTACCGCATCAACGGCAAGGACGTGCGCGCGCGCGACGTGCAGCTTCTGTTCGCCGATCAGGCCACGGGCGCGCGCTCGACGGCGCTGGTCAGCCAGGGCCGCATCGGCACCGTCATCAATGCCAAGCCGGCGCAGCGGAGGCTGCTTCTGGAAGAGGCCGCCGGGATCACCGGCCTGCATTCCCGCCGTCACGAGGCCGAACTCCGCCTGAGGGGGGCCGAGGCCAACCTGGAGCGTCTGGACGACATCCTGGTCACCCTGGACGCCCAGATGAACAACCTGAAGAAACAGGCGCGCCAGGCGACCCGCTATCGCAACCTGTCGGACCACATCCGCAAGGCCGAGGCGACCCTGTTCCACATCCTGTGGAGCAACGCCGAAGCCGCCCGTGACGCGGCCCGCGCCAACCTGAAGGAAGCGGAGCAGGCGGTCACGGTCCTGACCCAGACCACGGCGGCGGCCTCCACTCGCCAAGCCCAGGCGGCCGAGGGCCTGCCCGAGCTGCGCCAGGGCGAGGCGGCGGCGGCGGCGGAACTGCAGCGCCTGACCCTGGCCCGTGAGGGCCTGGACGAGGAAGAGGCCCGCGTCGCCCGGACCATGGCCGAGACCAGGGCGCGCCTGGACCAGACGGCCCGCGACCGCGATCGTGAACAGGGCCTGATGGCCGACGCGGCCGAGGCCGTGGAGCGGCTGGCCAATGAGAAGCGAGAGATCGAGACGGCCCAGGTGCAGGAATCCCAAGACCTGGCCGCCGCCGCCGAGGCGCGCGCCGCCGCCGACGAGGCGGTCGCCGAGATGGACCGCGAGGTCGACCGCGACACCAACGACCTGGCCGCCGCCGAGGCCCGGCGCAATGCGTTGGGCCAGCGTCTGGTCGAACTGGAAAACCGCCTGAACCGCCTGGCCCAGCGCGCCGCCGACGCCGAGGCCCAGAAGGCGGACCTGGAATCCCGCTCCGCCGACCTGGTCGACCTGGCCGAGGCCGACGCCGCCGTGGAGACCGCCCGCAGCGCCGCCGAAGCGGCCCGCCAGACCCTGACCACGACCGAAGCCGCGCGGGCCGAGGCCGATCAGGCGTCGGAACAGGCGGCCCAGGCGGCGCGCGAGAAGGCGACCGAACTGACCGCCCTGGAGACGGAAATCCGTACCCTGGAACGCGTCCTCGCCACCGGGCCGGAAACGGACCTGCCCCCCATGCTCGACCAGATCAGCGTCGACAAGGGCTTCGAGGACGCCCTGGGCGCCGCCCTGGGCGAGGATCTGTCGGCCCCGGCCACGGGCGACGACGGCGACGCCGTCATCGGCTGGCGCGCGCTCGGCCCCATGGCGAACCCGCCGGCCCTGCCCGCGGGCGGGCGCGCGCTGTCCGAGGTCGTCCGGGGCCCCGCCGCCCTCGACCGCCGCCTGTCGCAGATCGGCATCGTCGACAACGCCGTCGACGGCACCCGCCTTCAGGGCCAATTGCAGGTTGGTCAGCGGCTGGTCAGCCGCGCCGGCGGCCTGTGGCGCTGGGACGGCTTCACCGTCGCCGAGGGTGCCGAGACCGCCGCCGCCCAGCGCCTGGCCCAGCGCAACCGCCTGAACGAGGCGAGCGAGCAGGCCGCGGCCCTGCGCACGACGCTGGAGGTTCTGCGCACGACCGCCGAGGCCGCGAAATCCAAGGCCGAGACCCTGCGCGGCCGTGAGCGCGATGCCCGCCAGGCCCTGACCGAGACCGACCGCGCCTTCAACGCGGCGCGCGACCGCCTGGCCGAGGTCAAGGACCGTGCCGCCGCCGTGCAGAACAAGCTGGCGGCCCTGGCGGAAACCCAGGCCTCGATCGCCGCCGACCAGGAGGAATCACAGGCCCAGAAGGCGTCGCTGGAGGCCGAGCGGGCGGAACTGCCCGACCTGGAGGCCGCGCGCACGGCGCTGGCGGAAAAACGCACGGCGCTGGCCGAGAAGCGCACGCACCAGATGGAATGCCGGTCGCGCCATGACCAGCTCCACCGCGCCTCTGAAGCCCGCAAACAGCGGTTGCTCGCTGTTGCCTCCGAATCCCAGATGTGGGTGACCCGCCGCGCGCGCTCGGAAAGCCAGTTGGGCGAACTGGCCGAAAGGGTCACGGCCCTGCAGGCGGATCTGGGGGTCCTGGAACAGAAGCCCGCCGAGATCGCCGCCAAGCGCGACGCGCTTCTGACCGCGATCCAGGCCTCGGAAGAGCGGCGCAACGCCGCCGCCGACCATTTGGCCCGGGCCGAGGCGACGCTGGCCGAGGCCGACCGCGAGCTGCGCCAGGCCGAACACGACCTGTCGCTGGCCCGCGAGACCCGGGTGCGCGCCGAGGGCGCGGTGGAACAGGCGGACCAGGGCTGCCGCAGCCTGATCGAGCGCATCAACGACCGGCTGCACGTGGGGCCCGAAAAGCTGCCGGAACTGGCGGAGGTGGAGGAAGGCAAGGACCTGCCCGGCCTCGAGAACGCCGAAAGCCGGGTCGACCGCCTGTTGCGTGAACGCGACACCATGGGTCCCGTGAACCTGCGCGCCGAGCAGGAAATGACCGAACTGTCGGAACAGATCACGGGCCTGGAGACGGAAAAGACCGACCTTTTGCAGGCCATCGATAAGCTGCGCCAGGGCATCAACGAGTTGAACCGCGAGGGCCGCGCCCGCCTTCTGGCCTCGTTCGAGGAGGTCAACGAGCACTTCAAGGTCCTGTTCCAGCGCCTGTTCGGCGGCGGCCGGGCGCACCTGGAACTGGTGGAATCGGACGACCCCCTTGAGGCCGGCCTGGAAATCTTCGCGAGCCCTCCGGGCAAGCGCCTGCAGGTGCTGTCGCTGCTGTCGGGCGGCGAACAGGCGCTGACCGCGCTGGCGCTGTTGTTCGGGGTATTCCAGACCAACCCCGCCCCGATCTGCGTGCTGGACGAAGTGGACGCGCCGCTCGACGACGCCAACGTCGACCGTTTCTGTTCCATGCTCGACGAAATGGCCGCGGCGGGGCAGACCCGCTTCATCGTCATCACCCACCACCGCATGACCATGGCGCGCATGCACCGCCTGTTCGGCGTCACCATGCAGGAGCGCGGCGTATCGCAACTGGTCTCCGTCGACCTGCAGCAGGCCGAAACCATCCGCGAGAGCGCCTGACATCCGCCCGGTGCGATGGTAGTCTTCGGACGCATCGAGTTCGCGTCACCGTTACCCCGTCTTTCGCGGGAGTGACAGCTCAAGCCCCTGCTTTCCTGGGAAAAACCATGGCTGAAGACGACCGTAACACCGACCTCGACGGCCTGGGCACGCGCATCCGCCAAGCCCAGGAAGCGGGCGGGTTTTCGAAGGCGCCCAAAAATAGCGCCGACGAGCCGCCAAATAGCGCTCTTGGCCTTGCATTTCGTGTCGGCATTGAGTTAGTTTCCGCCGTCGCCGTTGGGCTGGGTATCGGTTGGCTGCTGGACAAGTGGCTCGATACGAAGCCTTGGCTCATGTTGGTGTTCATAATCCTAGGGGGATGCGCCGGCATTCTGAATGTCTACCGGATGGCCCGAGGCTTCGGCTATGCCGCGGGTTACCAGCGGGATGAGAAACCGACCGACGACACAGACCGCCAATAGAACGCACCTGCCCTAATCGCGCTTTAGACAGACGGGAAATCCAGCCTTGGCCGAGAACCACAGCCCGCTCGCTCAGTTCGAGATCAAAACCCTTGTGCCGCTCAAGTTCGGCGAACTGGACGCGTCCTTCACCAATTCGTCCCTCCTCATGGTGGCGACCGTGGTGGTGGTCAGCGCCTTCCTGATCCTTGGCATGCGGCGCGCCGCGCTGGTTCCGGGACGCTGGCAGTCGATGGCGGAACTGTCCTACGTGTTCATCGCCAACCTGCTGAAGGATACGGTCGGCTCCGAAGGCCGCCCCTACTTTCCCTTCATTTTCACGGTCTTCATGTTCGTGCTGTTCGGCAACCTGCTGGGCATGGTTCCCTACAGCTTCACCTTCACCTCGCACATCGTCGTCACCTTCACCATGGCGGCGGTGATCTTCGTCGGCGTGACCGCGATCGCCATCGCCAAGCACGGCCTTCACTTCTTCTCGTTCTTCATGCCGCCGGGCGTGCCGCTGCTGATGGCCCCGCTGCTGATCCCGATCGAGATCATCTCCTATCTGTCGCGTCCCATCTCCCTGAGCGTCCGACTGTTCGCCAACATGCTGGCGGGCCACACGCTCTTGAAGGTGTTCGCCGGGTTCATCATCTCGCTCGGCGTGTTCGGCGTGGCCCCTTGGCTGTTCGTGGTCGCGCTGACGGGCCTGGAAATCGTCATCGCCTTCCTGCAAGCCTTCGTGTTCACCATCCTGACCTGCCTGTACCTGAACGACGCGCTGCACCTGCACTAAGCGCGGCAGGGCCGGGTCGGGCGACGGGACAACCCATTCACCAGTCAACCCAATCACCAAGATTTAGCATCAAGAAAGGATCAACCCATGGAAGTTCAAGCTGCGAAGCTGCTCGGTGCCGGCCTGGCCGTTATCGGCGTGATCGGTTCCGGTATCGGCATCGGTACCATCTTTGCCTCGTTCATCCAGGCCGTGGGCCGCAACCCGGGTGCCCAGGGCGCCGTGTTCCCCATGACCATGCTGGGCTTCGCCCTGGTGGAAGCCATCGCGCTGTTCGCGCTGGTTATCGCCCTGGTCATTCTGTTCGGCTGATCCGCGTCCCTTCGCTCGTGGCCGGGACGCCCGCCGTCCCGGCCGGGCGCCGCGTCCCCGGACGACGGGCTTCTGGATCAACGGCTTTAGGATAAAGAGGTCTTTCCATGCCTCAATTGGACTTCGCGACCTACGTGCCCCAGATCATCTGGCTGGTGATCACCTTCACCGCCATGTTCCTGGTCATGTGGAAGGTCTGCGTGCCCCGGATCGGCGGTGCTCTCGAGGCACGGCAGAAGAAGGTCGAACAGAACCTGGAGCGCGCCGCCGAACTGAAGACCGAGGCCGAAGCCGCCATCGCGGCCTACGAGAAGGCGCTCGCCGACGCCCGCGCCACGGCGCACGAGGAGATCGTCAAGGTGCAGGCCGACCTGAAGGCCAGGCAGGATGCCGAGGAAGCCAAGCTTTCCGCCGCTCTGCAGGCCCGCGTCAAGGAAGGCGAGGGCGCCATCGACAAGGCGCTCAAGGATGCCCTTGCGAGCCTTGACGCCATGGCCACCGAGGTCGCGACCGCGGCCTGCGAACGCCTGATCGGCGAGGCTCCCGACGCCAAGGCCGTCGAAAAGGCCGTCACCGCCGCCGCCAAAGCGCGTTCGGCCTAACGGGAGGCAGAGACCATGGAACAGATGCTCCACGATCCGACCTTCTGGGTCGCCACCGCCTTCGCCGCGTTCGTCGGCCTGCTGGTCTACCTCAAGCTGCCGGGCAAGATCGGCGGCGCCCTCGACGAGCGCGCCGACAAGATCAGAGCCGACATCGAAGAGGCGGAGAAGCTCCGCGAGGAAGCGCAGAAGCTGCTGGCCGACTATCAGAAGAAGCAGCGCGACGCACAAAAGGAGGCGGCCAAGATCGTCTCCGCCGCCAAGGAAGAGGCCAACCGCCTGGCCAAGCAGGGCGAACAGCGCCTCAAGGACTCCCTCGCCCGCCGCGAGAAGCAGGCCATGGACCGTCTGGCCCAGGCCGAAACCGCCGCCATGGAGCAGCTCAAGGCCCATACGGTCGACGTCGCCATGGCCGCCACGCGCCAGGTACTGGCCGGCAGCATCAAGGGCAAGAAGGCGGACCAGCTGATCGACGACGCCATCGACGCCCTGCCCGGCAAGCTGCACTAAACCTTCGAGGAAGCGTTCAAAAAAACCGAAAGGGGCCCTGACCGGAGCCCCTTTTGTTTTGCCTGCCCTGCGTCGGGTGAACTGCGTCCTCAGGCGGCGGCCGCGAACCTGTACGCCAGGATCTTGTAGGCCAGCTTGGCGGCCAGGAAGTTGCACGAATGCAGGCCCTCGATGGGCGCCAGCTCGTTGATGTCGGCGCCCACGACCTCGCCGGCGGCCGCGGTTGCGGCGCGGATGATGCGCATGGCGTCGTCCCAGAAGATGCCGCCCGGCTCGGGCGTGCCCGTGGCCTGCATCAGGCTGGCGTCGAAGCCGTCCAGGTCGAAGGTGATGTAGACCGTGCGCCCCTTCAGGTGGGAGACGATCTCGCCCACGTTCCAGTCGCGCCGGTCCTTGCCCCAATAAATATGGATGCGGTCCCGGTTGGCGTCCAGGAACGGGATTTCACCCGCCGAAATGTTGCGGATTCCGACGGACACCACCGACACGTTCGGATGGTCCAGGCAGCGGCGGATCGCCGAGGCATGGGAGAAATGCTCGCCCTCGTAGCCGTCGCGCAGGTCCGCATGCGCGTCGAACTGCAACAGCACCAGATCGGGATGGCGCTCGACGAAGGGGCGGATGGCGCCCGGCGTGATGGAATGCTCGCCGCCGAAGGTCATGGGAAACCGGCCCTCGTCGAGAATGCCGCCGACCACGCCGGCAAGCTGGTCAAGGGCCGCAGGGATGTCCCGGGGAATGGCAAAGGGCGCCAGAGTCCGCAGGTTGAAGTCGCGGCAGGGTTCGCGCCACAGCTCCTCGTCGAACAGTTCGACCTGATGCGAGGCGTCTATCATCGCCTGCGGTCCGGCCGCCGTGCCGCCGCCGTAGCTGACCGAGGCCTCCAGGCCGAACGGGACGATCGTCACGCCGGGCTTGTCCGAAGCGCCGGCGACGTCGTCCCCGCTCAGGCCGAGGAAGCCCTCTTCGGAAGGCAGAACGTCCATGTATCGGTCCGGTTCAGTCGAACAGTTTGGCATGCCGGCGCTTGGGCCGGTTCTTCCAATGACCCCGGTGATAGGCATCGCTGCAGAGCAGCGGAATCACGCTGCCGGCCTCGGCATAGACCATCTGTTCCAGTGCCGTGTCGACCTTGCCCCAGGAGGAGGCCTCCTTGAGGGTCGAGCTTGAGCACGCGCCGTCGCGCACGTCGGCCACCGTGATCTGGACGGCGTACTTGTGCATGTCCACTTCCTTGCCGAGGATTTCGGCGCAGACCACCGTGTCCTGGGCGAAGTTCTTGGGCACGCCGCCGCCGACCATCAGCAGGCCCGTGGTGCCGGCGGCAATCTTGATGTCCGTCAGTTCGCGGAAATCGCGGATGGAATCGAGGGTCATGTGCCGTTCCGGGTTGCGGGCCTGGTGCACGACCAGGCCGAAGCCGGCGCTGGAATCCGTGAACGCCGGGCAGAACACGGGCACGTCATGCTCGTAGGCGAGCTGCACCAGGGAGCCCTGCTTGCGCGCCTTGCCTTCGGCCAGGTAGCGGCCCATTTCTCGGATAAACTCGCGCGACGAATAGGGCCGCGGCTCCAGGCCGTCGGCGATCTCGGCGATGGCGTGGTCGCAGGCCTGCAGCTGTTCCTCGTCGATGTAGGTGTCGTAGATGCGGTCGATGTACTGCGAGCGCAGGTAGCCGTCGTCGATGTCCGGCGAGCCCTGGTAGTGGCGGAAGCCGAGGGCTTCGAAGAAGTCCATGTCGACGATGCTGGCGCCGGTCGAGACGACCGCGTCCACCATGTTGTAGCGGATCAGGTCGGCATATACCTGCATGCAGCCACCGGCCGAGGTCGAGCCCGCAAGCGTCAGGATCACCGTGCAGTCCTTGTCGGCCAGCATGTCGTTGTAGATGCCGGCGGCCCGCGCCAGATCGCGCGATGTGAAGGACATCTTGCCCATGCCGTCGATGATCGGCCGGGCGTCGATGGCGGTGATGTCGAAGTGCTCGACGACCTTGCTGAGCAAGGCCGCCTTGTCGTCGGCGATCTTCTTTTCGGAGGTCTTCATTTGAACTGCTCCAGCAACACGGTGGCGTTGGGAAGGGCGACGGCCGGATCCTGGTTGGCGGCGTCGCCGCGGCCGTAGGCCGTCAACATGGGCTCGTCATACAGTTCCACCGTTTCATCGGAATGAAAGCCGTTGAACTTGGTGCGCAGTGCGCAGCCGTAGGCGCCGGTCTGGCCGATTTCGATATAGTCGCCTTCGCGCATGTCGGCCGGCAGGTAGAACGGCCCCTTCATGTGGTCCAGGCTGTCGCAGGTCGGGCCGTAGAAGGCATAGCCGATCAGCGGCTTCACGAAACGGCCGCCGGTCCGGATCGGACGCACCGGGTAGACGAAGTTGAGCGCCCCGGCGTCGAACAGGCTGCCGTAGGTGCCGTCGTTGATGTAGAGGCTGTCGCCCCGGCGCATCTCGACGCGGACCAGGGTGGAAGCCCCCTCGGCCACCAGCGCGCGGCCCGGTTCGGCCCATATCTCGCAGGCCTCGCTTATCGGCAGCTTGTCGACCGCGGCCGCGATCTCGCGCATGTATTCCGCCAAGGGCGGCGGCGACATGAACGGATAGACCGACGGGAACCCGCCGCCGACGTCCACGATGTCGAGGATGATCCCGGACTTGTGGATCAGGTCCCTGACCATGTGGAGCGCCGTGCCGTAAGCGGTCGGCTGCATGCACTGGGAGCCCACGTGGAACGCGACGCCCAGGCGGCTGGCCACGCGCCGGGCCGCGATCAGAAGATCGGGCGCCGCGTCGGGGTGCACGCCGTACTTGGACGACAGCTCCAGTTCCGAATGGTGGTTCGGCACCGCCAGGCGGACCAGCAGGCAGAGGTCGGCCGCATTGTCGGTGGCCTCGACGATCTTGCGCAATTCCTCCTCGCAATCGAGGACGAAGTGGCGAACCCCGAATTCCAGGTAGGCGCGACGGATCACGTCCCGGTTCTTCACCGGGTTCATGAACGCCAGCCTGGCGTCGGGGTATCGCCCGGCGATCAATTCGATCTCCGCCATGGAGGCGACGTCGAAGTTCCGGACTCCCGCGTCGTAGACCGCGTCCAGGATTTCCGGCCTGGGGTTGGTCTTGACGGCGTACAGAACTTCGCCGGCGAACTCGTTGAGGAAGAAATGAACCGCGCGTCGGACCGCGGACGGCCGGAGACACGTAACCGGATTATTGGGCGCTAGGGTTCGAGCCAGCGCACGTGCAGAAGGGAACTTTTCCATCGCATGGGAAACTCCCAAGACAGCCTCACCAATTCGGCCTCACGGGGAGCCCGAACCCGGCGATTTAATGTTCATCGGGTCCGCTGTAAAGAGATAATTCTGAAATCCGATCACAACATTTTGCATCGGAGCCTTGCACAATCCCGCCAGGTCCCGCCGGCATGCGGGGCCGTCGACCGGGCCCCAGGGTAATAAATTGAACTAAAACAGCATTTTCCGGATTTTTGGAACCTGTTTCCGACCTGTTCCCGTGCGCTTGTTGGCGCACTTTTTGCGCTTTTCAAGTGGGAAAAAATTTTTTTCTCCGGACGGGTCCGCCGGCCTCTGATAGGAACGGGGGTCGCCTTGCGACGCCCCCTGAACCCGCCGACAGAGACGCGCCATGACCGACCAGATCACGATTCGCTGGATGACCGCCGGGACCGCCGAAGCCGACGCGCCCGCTCTCCTCGCCCTCATGCACGAGCTTGCGGTGTTCGAGGACTGGGCCGACCGTCTCTCCATCACGGCGGCGGAGATCGCCCGGCGGGCCGGCGCGGTCCCGCCCCGCCTGCGGGCCGCCCTGGCCGAGGCCGGCGGCCGGGCGGTCGGCTTCGCGACCGTGTTCGAGATTCCCTACGCCTATGCGGCGAAGCCGTCGCTGGAGTTGGAGATGCTCTACGTGGCGGAGCCCTGGCGGGCCCAAGGCGCCGGCCGCGCCCTCATGACCGCCGTACTGGACCACGCGCGGGCCGCGGGCTGCGAGCGGGTGGAATGGAACGTGCTGGCCTCGAACGCGCGGGCGCAGGCGTTCTACCGGTCCTTGGGCGCTTCGGAGAAGGACGGCTGGCGACGGTGGGGCGTAGTGGTCTAGCGCCCGCCCACCAGGTCCAGCCATTCCTCTTCCGTCAACACCGTGACGCCCAGCTCCTCCGCTTTCTTCAGCTTGGAGCCGGCACCCGGCCCGGCGACCAGATAATCGGTCTTGGCCGACACGCTGCCCGCCACCTTGGCGCCCAGGTTTTCGGCCCGCGCCTTGGCCTCGGACCGGCCCATGGTTTCCAGGGTCCCGGTGAACACAACGGTCTTGCCGGCGACGGGTGAACCCTCGGTATCGGGCGCCGTCATGCCCTGGATGTCGAGGATGGACTCGAGCGCCGCCAGGACGTCGCGATTGTGGGGCTCGGCGAAGAAGCCGAGAAGGTCGTCGGCGACGGAGGGGCCGATCTGGTCGATGCCGATGAGGTCGGCGTAGGCTTCCCCCTCCCGGTCCTGCGCCTCGGCCATCGCCGCCTTCAATGCGGCCCAGGAACCGTAGGTGCGGGCCAAGAGCCGCGCCGTCGCCTGACCGACCTGCGGGATGCCGAGGGCGTAGATCAAGCGGTCGAGGCTGATCGTCCGCCGCTCCTCGATGGCCTTCCGGAGGTTGTCGATGGATTTTTCCTTCCACCCCTCGCGGCCTTCAAGCTTCGCCGTCAGGCCCTCCACATCGAAGATGTCGGCGGGCGATTTCAGCCAACCCTCGGCCCAGAAGGCTTCGATGTTCTTGGCCCCTAGCCCTTCGATGTCGAAGGCGTCGCGCGACACGAAATGCTTCAGCCGCTCGACCGCCTGGGCCGGGCAGATCAGGCCGCCGGTGCAGCGCTTGGCGGCGGCCCCGGCCTCGCGGATGGCGAGGCTGCCGCATTCGGGGCATTCGTCCGGCATCCGGAACGGCCGGGCGCCAGCCGGACGCCTGTCGGCAACGACCTCGACCACCTGGGGGATGACGTCGCCGGCGCGCTGCACGACGACCGTGTCGCCCTCGCGGATGTCCTTGTCGCGCACATAGTCCTCGTTGTGCAGGGTGGCGCGGCCGACCACCACGCCGCCGACGGTGACGGGCGTCAGGTTGGCGACCGGGGTCAGCACGCCCGTGCGGCCGACCTGGACGGTGATCTCCTTCAACACCGTGGTCGCCTTCTCGGCGGCGAACTTGTGGGCCGTGGCCCAACGGGGCGCCCTGGAAACCTGGCCCAGGCGTTCCTGCCAATCCAGGCGGTTGACCTTGTAGACCATGCCGTCGATGTCGTAGTCGAGGGCCGCCCGCTCGGCCTCGGTCCTGACGTACTCGGCCATGATCTCGTCCAGCGAACGGCACAGCCTGGCCCGCGAATTGGCCTGGAAGCCCCAATCGACCAGGCTCTCGTTGAACTCCGCCTGGGTCTTCCAGGCGATCTCCGAGACCTCGCCCCAGCCGTAGAAGAACACGCGCAGCGGCCGCGCCGCCGTGACGGCGGGATCCTTCTGGCGCAACGAGCCGGCTGCCGCGTTGCGGGGATTGGCGAAGACCTTGCCGCCCGCCGCCTCCTGCCGTTCGTTGAGGGCGCGGAAATCGGACTTGGCCATGTAGACCTCGCCCCGGACCTCCAGCACCTCGGGCACGCCGCCGCCGAGCAGGTCCTTGGGTTTGATGCGGTCCGGCAGGTCCTTCAGGGTGCGCAGGTTCTCGGTGATGTTCTCGCCTTCCCGGCCGTCGCCCCGCGTGGCCGCCATCTCGAACCGGCCGTCGACGTAGCGCGCGGTGACCGACAGTCCGTCGATCTTGGGCTCGGCCATGACCTCGATGGCCTCGTCCGCCGACAGGTTGAGGAACCGCCGCACCCTATCGAGAAAGTCGGCCACGTCCTCCCGGCTGAAGGCGTTGGCGAGCGACAGCATGGGCACCTTGTGAACGACCTTGGCGAAGCCTTCCACCGGCGCCGCGCCGATCCGCCGGGACGGACTGTCGGCGCGCACCAGCTTGGGGAACCGGGCCTCGATGGCCTCGTTGCGCAGCCGCAGCGCGTCGTAGTCGGCGTCGCTGATGACGGGCGCGTCCTGCTGGTAATAGGCGCGGTCGTGATCGGCGATCTCCGCCGCCAGGCGTTCCAGCTCGACGGCCGCGTCCTCGGGACGCAGGCAGTCGACGGAAACCGATCGCAGGCCGTCGCCGCCTTCCTTCAGAGGATTTGGCATCACGAGGCCCGGCGGTCCAGCAACGACAGGGCCGCCGCGCGGGCTTCCTCGGTCACTTCCGATCCGGCCAGCATGCGGGCGATCTCCTCGCGCCGGGCGTCGGCGTCGAGCACGGCGACGGTGGTGGCGGCGCCGTCGTCCTGCGCCGCCTTCTGCACCTTCAGGTGGCTCGCCCCCTGGGCCGCGACCTGGGGCGAATGGGTCACGACCAGGACTTGGCAACAGCCGCCCAGCCGCGCCAGGCGTTCGCCCACGGCCGCCGCCGTGGCGCCGCCGATGCCGGCGTCGACTTCGTCGAAGATCAGGGTCGGCACCGGATCGGCGTCGGCCAGTACGACCTTGAGCGCCAGCATGAAGCGCGCCAGTTCGCCGCCCGAGGCGATCTTGTTGAGCGGCCCCGGCTCGGCCCCGGGGTTGGTGGCGATGAGAAACTGTGCCTTCTCGACCCCGGCGGGGCCCCAGGCGTCCTTGTCCAGCGCCGTCAACCGGGTCTCGAACCGCGCCCCCTTCAGGTGCAGGGGGGCCAGTTCCGTGACGATGGCGTCATCCAGCCTTGCGGCGGCGGCCTTGCGGTCTTTGCCGAGGTCGCCGGCGGCCCGGATATAGGCCCTTCGGGCCTCCGCCTCGGCCTGCTCAAGCCTCTGCAACTCGCCGGACCCGGTGTCGAGGGCGGCGAGCTGCGCCTCCATCTTCGCCAGCAGGGCGGGCAAGGCGTCGACGGCAACGTTGTGCTTGCGCGCCTGGGCGCGCAGCGCGAACAGGCGTTCCTCCGTCGTCTCCATCCTGCGGGGGTCGAGGTCCACGGCCTGGGACGCGCGTTCCAGAAGCGCCCCCGCCTCCGCCGCCTCGTCCAGGGCGCGGCCGAGCGCGGCAATGACGCCCTCGAGCGCCCCGCCCGCCTTCTCCGCGACGCCCTCCAGGTCGCGCAGCGCGGCCTGCAATCCGCCCTCGACGCCGCGGCCCTCGCCAAGGGCCGCCCGGGCGCGGTTCATGGCCTCCAGGACCTTCTCCCCATGCATCATCATGGCCCGTTCCCGGGCCAGACGATCCTCCTCGCCCGCTTCCGGGGCCAGGACCGACAGTTCGCCCGCGGCGTGGCGCAGGAAGTCCTCGTCGCGGCGGG
>Ga0210019_1000889_pt1 | contig 34504 bp, 38 predicted proteins | sample CryGeyCG2114_020_2_FD_183969 | JGI IMG/M metagenome (GOLD analysis project Ga0210019, IMG submission 183969) | Groundwater microbial communities from aquifer - Crystal Geyser CG11_big_fil_rev_8/21/14_0.20 (SPAdes) (version 2) | ecosystem: Environmental > Aquatic > Deep subsurface > Groundwater ...
ACAAATGGCGCCGGCGCACGGAATACGACGGCGACCCGCTGTTCTTCATCGAAAGCATCCCCGCCTTCGAAACCCGCCACTTCGTCGAACGGGTGCTGGCCAACCTGTGGATCTACCGCGACCGCCTGGGCCAGGACAAACCGTCGCTCGACGCCCTTGCCGCCGGCCGGTGGCCGGTCTACAAAGCCCTGGGCCATGGCAAGGTAGAGGTGGCGACCTTCGATGACAGCAAAGACACCGGAATTTCTGCCCGTTAACATCGCGGTCCTGACCGTCTCGGACTCGCGCACCCTGGCCGACGACCGGTCGGGCGACACCCTGGTCGAACGCCTGACGGCGGCGGGGCACAGGCTTGCCGACCGCAAGATCGTCAAGGACGACGCGAACCTGATCGCCGATCAGTTCAGGGCGTGGGCCGCAGATTCCGGCATCGATTGCATCATCTCGACCGGCGGCACCGGGGTCACCGGCCGCGACGTCACGCCCGAGGCGCTGGAGGCCGTGGCCGAGAAGATCATCCCCGGGTTCGGCGAGATGTTCCGCTGGATCAGCTATCAGAAGATCAAGTCCTCGACCATCCAGTCGCGCGCCTCGGCGGGCGTGGCGAACGGCACCTACATCTTCGTGCTGCCGGGCTCGCCCGGCGCGTGCAAGGACGGCTGGGACGAGATCCTGGTCCATCAGCTCGACATCCGCCACAGGCCCTGCAACTTCGTGGAACTGATGCCGCGCCTGAAGGAGCACCTCGTCTAGCAGGCTGCTGAAAAACCCGTTGAATGCGGGGCACGTCTGCGAAAAATCCATATTGACGGCGTCGCCGATCCGGCGCCAAATCCGCGGCGAAACGCGGCCGCGCGCCCGGTGCCGGGACGGCAGGGCCAACGCCGGCCGCAATTTATCCATCGGAGTTATCGAAAGATGCGTTTCGCATTGCCGGTCGCGGCGCTTGCCGTGATGCTGTCGTCTGCCGCCTTCACCAAGGCCGCCTGGGCCGCGGATTGCATGGCGGATCCCCAGGCCGCCATCAAGGCCGCCGAGGGCGAATTCAAGAAGGCCAAGGGAAGCCTGGACAAGACCGCCACGCGCGGGTTCAACAAGGCGATCGACAAGGCCAAGATGGCCGCCAAGACGAAAATGAACGACGTCGCCTGCCAGAGCGTGGCCAATGCTACGGGCTTCCTGGCGCCGAAAAAGTAATCCGCGGCGGGGCGGCGCCCCACGCGCAGGCTGACCGGAACGCCGGCGGAGGCATTTCTCCGCCGGCGTTTTCCCGTCCGCCGCCCGGGGGCCGGGGCGTCGATTCGCGTGAATTCCGGCGCCGCGGTTATCCACAGTTCATCCGGAAGGCTTGTGGATAAAGGGACCCGGCCGGGTTCAAAAACGTCAGTTTCCTGAAAGTTTTATGGGGTAGCATCCGGTCCTGCGAGGGGCGGCGATTTATCGCGGTTTTTCGGCCTGCGCGTTTTGGTATCATACGAGTTCAGAGCTTCAATCTTGCGTGACGATCGGGCGCGGACGAAAACCGGCGCGGACCGGTCGCCGACCCGACCAGGTCCATCAGCCGCACAGGCTGCAGTCGAGGGGGGCCCCGATGGACAAATTCATGAAAAGTCTGCTGATCGGCGTCGCTGCGTCGATCGTGCTCATCGGCGGCATCGCCGGCGTCGGCATATGGGTCAGTTCGGAGCCGAGCGCTTCCAGCGTCGCCGCCGCGCCCAAGGACGACAAGGCGCATACGGTGCGCATGCGGCCGCAGGCCGTGCAGGTCGGCGGCTACAGCCTGAAAAGCAAGGACAAGGCCAAGATCCTCCTGGTTTCCATCGGCATGCGGGTGACGGGCGGCCACAACTTCGCCAAGGTCTGCCGGCTCATGCCGCGCCTGGTGTCCTCGGTGAACACGGCCTTCGCCAATCTGGCCAGTTATTCGGACAACGCCCAGGACGCGATCACCAAGGACCTGACCGCCCAACTGCGGCTGCGCTTCAACAAGGCGCTCGGCGAACGAGTGGTCGACGACGTCATCCTGACCGCCTATCAGGACAAGAAGGACGTCCCCGCCACCAACTGCCCCGAAGAGACCTGATCCCATCCTTCGCCCGACACTGCGGCGCAGCGTCCGTTCCGCGCCGTGTGACCTGGACCTTTGGCGTGGTTGTCACCGCCGGGGTGGATGCTATTCTTCTGGTTGTGGACGGCCGACCATGGGTCGTGGCGAACGCCGGGGGCCTGGCAACCAACCGGCGGTCAAACTGAACACCGACGACATCGAGGGTTTGCCCGGATTTCCGAAGGGGGTTTCGGAGAGGAAGGATGCCTGGCCTGGTCAAAAGCGTGCTGCTCGCCTCCGCCGTCGCCGCCGGCACGGTGGGGTCCGTGGCCGCCGTCGGCCTGGCGTTCAACATCGGCTTCGATTTCAAGGGCAAGGAAGCGTCCGTCGTCGACCGGGGGCCGTCGGTCGTCCGCATGGAACCCATCTCGATCCAGATCGGCGGATGGACGTTGAAGAAGAAGCGCAACGAGGCCCGCGTCCTCATCGTCTCCATCTCCCTCGACGTGCCCGACGGCGCGGCGCGCCGGGCTGTCTGCCGCCTCATGCCGCGGCTGGTGTCGGCGGTCAACAGCGAGGTCTCGCGCAACGTGCTCTACCGGGAGACCTGGAAGGAGGCGCTGACCGGCAGCCTGGGCCAGCGCCTGAAGGTGCGCTTCAACCGCGCGCTCGGCCGCACCCTGATCACCGACGTGAGCCTGCAGGCCATCGGCAGCGAGAACGACGCGCCGCCGCCGACCTGCGTCGCGGCCGCCTGACCCCGCCGCGCCGCCGGCGGCTCAGCCGCGGCCTTCCAGCAGGTCCCGTTCCCCCGCCAGCGCCGCCGCCATGTGGTCCATGAAGGCGCGCACGCGCTGCGTGTTGCGCAGGTCCGCGTGGGTCAGCAGCCACAGCGCCGAGGCGGCCTCGGCGATCGGGCCGGTGAGCCGTTCCAGTTGCGGCGCCGGATCGGCCATGAAGCAGGGCAGCAGCGCCACGCCCATTCCGTTCGCGGCCCCGGCCATCAGGCCGGACAGGTTGTTGGAGCGCATGGCCGCGGCGACCCCGGGCAGGGCCTTCTTCTGCCAGCGCGCGGCGGCGAGATGGGCCAGCGAGTCGTCCGGCAGCAGCCAGCGATGCGCGGCGAGGTCGTCCGTCCGGCCGTGCCGGGCAAGGTAGTCGGGGCTGCCGTAGACCGCGAAGGCCAGGTCCGAGACCTTGCGGCCGACCAGGGCCTCCGGCGGCTCCAGGGTCGGGCGGACCGCCACGTCGGCCTGCCGCTTGGACAGGTTGAAGAACTGGCTGTCCAGCAGCACCGTCAGGTCGATCCCCGGATAGGCCGCCTGGAACGAGGCCAGGGACCTGCCCAGGAACATGGCCATGAGCGTGTCCGTGGTGGTGACGGCAAGCGGCCCGCTGAGCCGAAGGTCGCGGCCGGTGACCCGGCGCTCCATGGTGTCGACCTCGGCGTCGACCCGTTCCGCCGCCTCCAGCATCTCGTCGCCGGCCAGCGTCAGGGCGTAGCCGTCGCGATGGCGCTCGAACAGGCGCACGCCCAGGCGCTGCTCAAGGGCCTCGATGCGGCGGAACGCGGTCGAATGGTTGACGCCCAGCGCCTTGGCGGCGCCCGACAGGCTGCCGGCCCGGGCGACGGCCAGGAAGTACCGCAGGTCGTCCCAATCGCGCATGGCGACAGCCTGCCGGGGTGTTTGCGTATTTGCAATGTTATGTAGCAGAAACACCTAAGCTTTCTGCAAAAGGAAACGGAGCCCGAGGGCTAACTTCCAGGCTCACTAAGCCTCTGAAGATAATAAAGCTTCGGCTGGTATTCGCCCTGTTCATCCATTTCAGCGAATACAATCACGTCGCCCCGCGCTTCTTTCTTGGTGAAAATCGCCTCGACATTCACCGACGGGTCAATGTGCATGCTCTTCCGACTCTCTGAGACCTCTGGCACTACCGCCGCCCAGCCCCGTTTTAGGCCGCCCAAATCATGGGCTTGGAACTCAATTGCCACGTTTTCCATCAGGTAAGAATCGGTCTCCGCTTCAAAGGATTCGATATCGATATCCGATGGAACTTCACCGATAACATCCGAGCCGATTTCTAAATCCCGAGCCGATTTGATGGAGCGGGCCTTGTGCCTTTGAGCGGGCGCGAAGAAGTCTCGCGCAGCGCGCGCAATCGATCTCTTGCGCCCTTTTCCTAGGCGCCGTTCAACTGCCTCCTCAACCACTGTGGGAGAGACATTGATGGCATCAGCGGCGGCTTGAATGAGACGCTCGTACTCCTTCGGTAGCGCGCTCGCGCTGCCGCGTTTGGAGAATCTCTCATAGAGGTATGAGGCACCATAGATTGCTGCGACTAACACGAAGACGGTAATCAGGGTGTGATATTCGCTGGGCACCTCGACACCCGTCAAATCTCTAATCAAGCTTGGCACCTCAATCACCAGGTCGCTCTGATACTGCAAGAAAATAGCTGCCGCGAGAATCTCTTTGAGCGGGCTTTCTTGCGAGACGGAAACGAAAGTCACCTTTGTCGAGGTGACCTCTAGACCGTCAAAACATGACGCGAAGATGGCTACAGCTTCGCGCACCAATCGCTCCTGCGCCAGAAGCGACTTCGCAACCTCCTCTACAGTCGCCTGCTCATCGAAGTCATACGTGATCTCGTGCGGCAGGTGTATTTCCACTGACCCCAACCTCCCCTTTTGCGCGAATCTTAGGAGGTTAATGCAAGCCGGTCAATCTGCCAGCCGGATTGATTGGCACCCCATCGCGCTCAAACACCGAAGAAAGAACGCAGCAGAGAAACCGCCCCGCGCCACCTTGTTACGCAAGTTAACGGCAGTGTCAGATGCGCCGGACTCGGCCAGCAATGCCGCCAATCCGTCATAGGTGATTCCGCGCCGGGTCATTTCGGCCCGAAGGATTCCCTTCGCCAGGTTCACCCATTCATCGTCGCTTTTCATAGCGCTTGACTCCATATCAGATACAAGCGCTATCATATACGTTACGTTTGCCATTGACAATGATACTTTATGCCGCTACATTCGTTACAACAGTAACGGATTTGATGGCAAATGACTCAACACTTCCTCCTCTCCAAAGCCGCCCGGACGCTGACCCTCGCCAAGGTGTTCAGAATGTCCGAGGACCAGGCTTACGAGACCTTCCGCGAAATGCGGTGGGAAGGTGGCGAGCCGGTTTGCCCGCATTGCGGCGGAACCCACGTCTACGAGTACAGGGCCCGGCGTATCTTCAAGTGCAAGGCTTGTGGCCGTCAGTTCAGCGTGACCAGCGGCACCCTGTTCCACTCCCGCAAGCTTCAGATGCGCGACTATCTGGCGGCCGTGGCGATCTTCTGCAACGGCGTGAAGGGCACCAGCGCCCTCCAACTCTCCCGCGATCTCGACGTGCAGTATAAAACGGCCTTCGTCCTGGCTCATAAGCTGCGCGAAGTCATGGCCGTTGAGCAACAGGACCGCCGCCTGTCCGGCGAAGTCGAGATCGACGGCGCCTACTTCGGCGGATATGTGAAGCCGTCGAACATCCGCGAGGAACGTCTGGACCGTCGGCGGAGCCTCAATAAGGCCGGCACCCGTCAGGTCGTGGTCGCGGCCCGCGAGCGCGGCGGCAAGCTGCTAACCAACGTCTATCCGAAGGAAAGCGGCGGCAACAACTTCATCGCTTCCCGCCTGGACAAGGGCACCGTGATCTATACCGACGAAGCCTATTCCTGGCGTCCGCTGCACAAGCAGTTCAAGGGCTATCGGATCAACCACACCGAACGCTATGTGGATGGCCATATCACCACAAACCGGGTGGAGTCGTTCTTTTCGCGACTCCGGCGCGCAGAAATGGGCCAACACCATTCTATCGCTGGCCCGTACCTCGACAACTACGCCGATGAAATGGCGTGGCGCGAAGATAACCGGCGTCTAAGCAATGGCGAGCAATTCCAGAGGCTCATCGAATATGCCGCGAGCCTTGGCCGATCAAATCAATGGGCGGGATATTGGCAACGCCAAGCTAAGGTGGAAAACAATTTTGTGTGAAAACTAACACACACCGAATTAACGCATCAGTGCCCCGCGTTGAGGGCTGTAAGCATACAGTTTAGTTTGCAATTTGTCAAAGGGTTTATAGCCCCTTAGACGCCCACCTAAACAGCAAGGCGGCAAAGACGGCGATCATTGACGTGCCGAAAACCGCCTCGATACTGCTTAGCCAAAACGGAATAGTTAAATCCAAATGGTTACCAGCCGGCGACGGGACAAAGGGAAAGAATGATTTCGTTGATACGGTATATAGGTCGGAAAAATATGCCCAAATCTCCTCTCCTGTTGCGGTTGCCCAATCGGGCTTTTCACCGATGGACTTCCCAAATATGGAATTAAGAAATGGGAAAAGCAAAAATCCAAAAATAAACATCGTTCTTAAGAATGTTGCCCATGAAATTCCATAACCAAAAATAAAGCCGGAGAGCTTATATCCGAGGAGCCTAAAAACGTAACCGATTCTTTGTCTTGTTCCGTACTTGCCTCGATAATGGTCGTTCTCTCCATTTACAACATACCAAAAATGCCTTTCGCGCTCTTTATACGACTCGATTACGAACCGATCTACTTGGTCCCAGTTGCCAAGACGCCGGTGTTCTGCCGCCAGATTGCGTAGAAACTTGGCTGCATTTTGAGGATCGGTTGGCTTCTGATTGATAATTTGCTGAATAACTGGGCCGCAGTTGAGGAAATTTGTGTAATCCAGCCCTGAACCAGGAAACTCTGCCCAAGAGAAAACGCATTTCTCGAAAAAAGATCCTGTCAAGCTGCAGTGATCAAATGTTGCATGGGCCAAATAGCAATCAATGAACTCACAGTGACGAAATTCACAGTGGACAAACTTCGCCCCCTTGGCGCCGATTTTTTCAAAGGTGCAAAATTCGAAAATAAAGTGCTCGTATCGTTCTCCGTCGATTTTTTCATTCATGAATTGCTTGCCGGAAAAACGTTTTTCCGACGAGTCTGGTTTGGGAGTGGCTGTGTCCGTTCTTTGAGGCATGACCATGACTATAGCGCATTACCTTATCCACTTCCAACGCGAGCATTTCGGGGTTTGGGTTTTGCAACTTCGTTAGGTGTTTCTGCTACATAACATTGCGTATTTGCAAATCAAATTGGCGATTTATGGGAATTCATTTGCGGCTCCGCAAGGCGTAGGGTCTCCCCAACGGCGCGGCAACCTGGCCGCGTTCCCCGAACGGGGACCACTGGACCCTTACCCGATTTGACGAGGATCAGACCCATGATCGACCACAAAACCGCTCCCTATGCCGCCCTGCTGCTTCGCGTTTCGCTCGGCGTCATGTTCATCGCCCACTCGCTCTATCTCAAAGTCTTCGTGTTCACCGTCCCCGGCACCGTGCAGTTCTTCGCAAGCCTGGGCCTGCCCGCCGCCGCCGCCTACGCCACCATCGCCGCCGAGATCCTGGGCGGCCTCGCCCTGATCCTGGGCGTGCAGACCCGCGTGGCGGCGCTCGCCCTGGTGCCGGTGCTGGCCGGCGCCCTGTGGGTCCATGCCGGCAACGGCTGGGTGTTCTCGGCCCAGGGCGGCGGTTGGGAATATCCCCTCTTCCTGATCGTCGCGGCCCTGGTCCAGGCCCTCGTCGGCGACGGCGCCTTCGCGCTGAGGAAGAGCCCGAGCCTGGACCGCCTGAAGCCGGCCCCGGCCCGCTGATCCCGACCCTTTCCGCCCAGGGAAAAGGCCCGGCGGCGATGCCGGGCCTTTTCCTGTGCCGTTCCCGAGCTACCTGCGCGGGCGGCGCGCGAAGGAGCCGCCGTCGTCCACGTCCTCAAGCTCGTCCACCAATGCGACACGCAGGCCCCCGAGGTTCGCCCGCGTGTCGGCGAGCGCATGCGCCGTCGACCAGCGCACGCTTCGGAACGGATCGACGAAGCGCGGCCGCCGCTTGAGGCCGACCAGCCAGTAGCCGCCGTCGCGGGCCGGGCCGAACACGGCGTCGTGGCGGCCCAGAAGGCGGAAGGCGCGGGCGATCATGGCGGGGCGGATGCCCGGGATGTCCGAGCCGACGACGATCACCGGCCCCGGCGGCGGCAGCGCCATGACCCGGCCCATGCGCGTCCCCAGGTCGCCGCCGCCCTGGCTGACGAGGTGCGCGACGCCGGGCGCCGCCCGCCGCCACAGGCCCGCGTCGAACACGGCGCGGTCCGGCGATACGGCCAGCCACAGGCGCCAGCGCCGGTCGCGGCCCAGGCGGCGCGTCAGACCGGCCAGCAGGTCGCGGTAGAACTTCCAGGCGCCGACGCCGCCGATGTGGCGCGCCAGGCGCGACTTGACGCGGCCCATGCGCGGCGCCTTGGCGAACACGACCAGGTGGTTTTCCAGGCCGCGCCGCCTCACCGGTAAAGCCTTTCGATCCAGGCGGGCGGCAGGCCCACGTAGAACAGTCCCAGGCAGAACAGGTTGCGCAGCGGGCGCAGCCACCAGCCGCCCTTGCGGTAGCGCGCGGCCGAGGTGGTGACCGCCGACGGCAGGGCGATCAGGCGCTTCTCGCCGATGCGGCGGACGAGGTCCACGTCCTCCATCAGCGGCAGGGGCCGGAAGCCCCCCAGGAAATCGTAGAACCCGCGCGAGATCACCAGCCCCTGGTCGCCGTAGGGCAGGCCCAGGTACTTCGCCCGCCAGTTGGCCAGGTTCTCGACGCGCCGGGCGGCGGGCGCGGTGTCGTCCAGGATGATCTGGAAATACCCCGCCTTGAAGTGGTTGTCGCGGTTGCCGGTGAAGCCGCGCAGGATGACCTGCCAGCCGCGTTGCAGGGCGCTGTCGGCGTGCAGGAACAGGAACCATTGGCCCGCCGCCGCCCGGGCGCCGGCGGCCAGTTGCGGGCCGCGGCCGCGCGGCGCCTCGACCACGCGTGCGCCGAAGGCGCGGGCGATGCGCTGCGTGCCGTCGGTGGAGCCGCCGTCGGCGACCACGACCTCTGCGTCGATGCCGCCGCCGGCCAGGCTGTCCAGCGTGCGGCCCAGGTGCGGGGCGGCGTTCAGGGTGGGGATGACGATGCTGAGGGTCGGCGGCACCGCGGCGGGCGCCGCCTCGGACGCGGCGTCGGGAGAGCGGCCGGGGGCATTGTCCGGCGGCACCTCGCTCATGGATCGAGGCTCCGATGGCGGCGGGTCATCGGCGGCGCCTCACGGGCGGTGATGCACGGGGGAATTCAGCGCCGGGGGCGCTGCTGCGGGCGCGGCCGGACGCGGACCGGGACGGGCGCCGGCGGCGGGGCCAGCAGGTCGGCCAGGCCGCCGAGAATGCTTTCGATGATATCCTTGATCTTGCTCATGTGCCCATGCCCAGATCACGTTTGCCGTCGGCGGGGAAAGGTTCCCGCCCCCTATCCTTGACGAAACTTTAACAAACCCGAACGGCCCTGTCACCGGGACTCTCGTCTAGGTCGCGGAGGTCACCGTTTGGTGATGGAGATGGGGCGGCCCATCTGATGGTAGATCAGGCCGTGCGGCGGCGACTTCTGGTCGTCCTCCTCGCAACGGTATTGCGACGCCTCCGCGGCGTTGGCGGCGTCCGGCACATTCAGGGCGATCAGCTTGCGGGCTTCGTCGCTGTTCGAGGCCTTGACCCAGAACGAATCCCCGTCGGCGACGGGATAGATATGGAAATTGGGCAATGCGGTCTCCTTGCTGCCGGTGGGGAGCATATAGGAGTTGGCTGGCGCAGGCGAGGGAACTCGGCGGCCGTTGGGCGATATCGTCTCCAGTGCTCATCGCGACGAATGTTCTTGAAATGTTCTAATATCGGGATATCCTTGCCCCATGTCCCAGCAGGCCAAATCCGCCGCCGCCCGCAAGGGCCGGGGGGCCGTCACCAACCGCGACGGCCGGTTCGAAAGGTTCGAACACGTGGCCGAGGACGACGGATGGGCGGCCGACGGCGACCTGCCGCCGCTGCGCACCCGGGTGCTGGCCGACACGGCGCGTACCGTGATCGCGCGCAACACCTCGCCGGACATTCCCTTCGACCGCTCGCTCAATCCCTACCGGGGCTGCGAGCACGGCTGCGTCTACTGCTTCGCGCGGCCGAGCCACGCCTACCTGGGGCTGTCGCCGGGGCTCGACTTCGAGACCAAGCTGTTCGCCAAGCACGACGCGGCGGACCTGTTGCGCAAGGAACTGGCGGCGAAAGGGTATCGTTGCGCGCCGCTGCAGCTGGGTGCCGTTACGGACCCCTACCAGCCCGTGGAGCGGCGCCTGAAGATCACGCGGCGCGTGCTGGACGTGCTCGCCGCATGCGACCATCCCGTCTCCGTCACCACGAAGTCGGACCTCGTGCTGCGCGACGTCGACATCCTGGGGCCCATGGCGGCGAAGGGCCTGGCTTCGGTCGCCGTTTCGGTGACGACGCTCGACCGCGGGCTCGCGCGGCGGCTGGAGCCCCGCGCACCGACGCCCGCGAAGCGCCTGGCGGCCATCGACGGCCTGGCCCGCGCCGGCGTGCCGGTGACGGTCCTGGCGGCGCCCATGATCCCGGCCCTCAACGACGCCGAGCTTGAGGCCATCATCGCCGCCGCCGCCCATGCCGGGGCGACGGCGGCGGGCTATGTCCTGCTGCGCCTGCCGGGCGAGGTCGCCGACCTGTTCCGCGAATGGCTGGACGCCCATTTCCCCGACCGTGCGGACAGGGTGCTGGGCCGCCTGCGCGCCAGCCGCGAGGGCGAGCTTTACCGTGCCCAATGGGGCACGCGGCACACCGGCACGGGGGCCGAAGCGGACCTGCTCGCCGCCCGCTTCAGGGCGGCGCGGAAACGGGCCGGGATGGATGCGGCGCGCTCGGGCGGGCGGCCGCTGCGCACGGACCTGTTCCGCCCGCCGGTCCGGGAACAGGCGCAGATGTCGCTGTTTTAGGCGGCTTTCCGCCAATCACCGTCTGGCGTCCGGCGGAGGAAATGGTACCCTGTCCTCATGGACCCCCAGGCCCCCGCCAAGGAACTTCCCGACAAGATCGCCGAGATCGGCGCCGCCGCCGTCGACGCCGTGGCCGAGGCCACGGAAAAGGCCATGAGCGCCTCCGACGCCGCCCACGGCAACGACCTGACCGGCATCGCCATCGTCGTCCTGTCGGCGCTGCTCTGCGGCATGCTGATGAGCCGGCTGCGCCAGCCGGCGATCGTCGGCTACATCCTGGCGGGCGTCATCCTGGGCCCTTCGGTGCTCGGCGTCGTCAAGGACCATGGGGCGCTGGAGCTGCTGGCGGAAATGGGCGTGCTGCTGCTGCTGTTCGTGGTCGGGCTGGAACTGTCGCTGCGCTCGTTCCGCCGCATGTGGCGGCTCGCCGTGTTCACGGTGGCGTTCCAGGTCGCCGCCTCGGTGGCGGTGACGCTCCTGTGCTCGCGGTTCCTCGGCTGGTCGACGCCGCTTGCCGTGCTGCTCGGCTTCATGGCCGCGCTGTCGTCGACCGCCGTGGCGGTCAAGCTTCTGGAGGACCTGGGAGAGCTGCGCACCCGCACGGGCCGGGTCACCGTCGGCATCCTGATCGCCCAGGACCTGGCCGTGGTGCCGATGCTGCTGTGGGTCGGCGCCATGCGGGGCGGCGGCTTCGAATGGACGGCGATCCCCAAGATCGCGCTGTCCGTCGTCTTCCTGGCCTGGCTGATCTGGTACCTGTCGCGCGGGCGCAAGGTCGTGCTGCCGTTCACCGACCGCATCCTGCCCAACATGGACCTGCGTCCCCTGGCGGCGCTCACCTTCTGCTTCGGCTGCGCGGCCATCGCCGGGATCGTCGGCCTGTCTGCGGCCTACGGCGCCTTCATCGCGGGCCTGATCGTCGGCAACTCGACGCTGCGTCATCCGATCGCCGAGACGGTGATGCCGATCCAGAGCATCCTGATGATGGTGTTCTTCCTGTCCATCGGGCTGCTGCTCGACATGGCCTATATCTGGGACAACCTGGGGCGGGTCCTGCTGCTGTTCTTCCTGGTCAGCGTGTTCAAGACGGCGATCAACGTGGGCTTCCTGCGCGTCCTCGGCCAGCCCTGGGACCGCTCGTTCCTGACCGGCACCATGCTGGCGCAGATCGGCGAATTCTCGTTCCTGTTGTCCGTGATCGGGGTGTCGGCGGGAGTGCTGAACGCCGACGACTCGCGCCTCGTGGTCTCGGTCACCGTGATGTCCCTGGCCCTGTCGCCGCTGTGGGTCGTCACGGCCCGGCGCATCCAGGCGCTGACGAAGGACGGCGTGGCGTCCGGCGCCGAACTGGTGCGCCTGGTCTATGCGCCGGAGACGGAGATCCTTACCGAAACCATCGGCACCGCGCGCTCGCGCACCATGCGCCAGCTGCGCAAGGGGGCGCTGCTTCTGCGCCGCGAACGCCTGCGCCGGGCGCGCCGCAAGCGGGCTGAGGCGGCGGCCGCGCCCACTGCCACGGATCGGCCGGCGGCGCCGCAACCGGCGGCGCAGGACGCCGAACCCAAGGTCAGGCCCCGGCGCCCGGCCAAAGCCAAAAAGCAAGACGCATGACGGGGCCCGGCCGTGCCTGATTTCCAGCATGAGGACCGGGCCCGCTCGGCCGGCCATGCGGTGGTCTGCGGCATCGACGAGGCCGGCCGCGGCCCCTGGGCCGGGCCCGTGGTGGCGGCGGCGGTGATCCTCGACCGCGCGTCGCTGCCGGGCGAGCTTGCGGCGGGGCTCGACGATTCCAAGCGCCTCAAGCCCCAGGCGCGGGAGCGGCTTCTGACGGCCCTCGGCCCATGCGCCGCCATCGGCATCGGTCAGGCCACGGCGGCGGAGATCGACGCCGTCAACGTTCTGCAGGCGACGTTCCTCGCCATGGACCGGGCGGTGCGGTCCCTGGGCCGGGTTCCGGATTTCGCCCTGGTCGACGGCAACCGGCCGCCGCCCCTGCCGTCTATCCCCGGCTGCCTGGTCGACTGCCTGGTCGGCGGCGACGGCAGGTCGCTGTCCATCGCCGCCGCCTCCATCGCCGCCAAGGTGACGCGCGACCGCCTCATGGCCGGCCTCGCGGCGCGGTTTCCCGGATACGGCTGGGAACGCAACGCGGGTTACGGCACGGCCGAGCACAAGGCGGCGCTGATCCGCCTGGGCGTCACGCCGGAACACCGGAAAAGTTACAAGCCGATCCTCAACATCTTGGGCGGGGCGGAGTCGTGACTCCCATATATGCCGTCAGGACTCTCCTCTAAGTATTTGAATCCAAATACTTCTTGACCGAGAGTCCGGCCCTGGCCATGCTCCCCGGATACTGGGGACCTGGGAAAGTCTGACAATGACGAGAAAGCCTGCCACCGCGCGCCGCAAGGCGACCGCAGCCGAACGTGAGTCCGCCCCGGCGACGGCGGAAGCCTATGCCGACACCGTTCACGTCGGCGACTGCGTCGAGTTGATGAACGCCATGCCGGAAGGCAGCGTCGACATGGTGTTTGCCGACCCGCCCTACAACCTGCAATTGGAGGGCGACCTGCACCGCCCCGACAATTCACGGGTCGACGGCGTGGATGCCGACTGGGACCGGTTCTCGGGCTTCAAAAGCTATGACGAGTTCACCCATGCCTGGCTGTCCGCCGCGCGCCGGGTGCTGCAACCCAACGGCACGCTGTGGGTCATCGGCAGCTATCACAACATCTTCCGCGTCGGCGCGATCCTGCAGGACCTGGGGTACTGGATCCTCAACGACATCGTGTGGCGCAAATCCAACCCCATGCCGAATTTCCGCGGCCGGCGTTTCACCAACGCGCACGAGACCCTGATCTGGGCGGCGCGCGACAAGGACGCCAAGTACCGCTTCAACTACGAGGCCATGAAGACCCTCAACGACGACCTGCAGATGCGCTCCGACTGGACCATCCCCCTGTGCACGGGGGCCGAGCGCCTGAAGAACGCCGAGGGCAAGAAGGCGCATCCGACGCAGAAGCCGGAAGCGCTGCTCTATCGCACCATCCTGTCGTCGACCGACGTGGGCGACGTGATCCTGGATCCTTTCTTGGGCACGGGCACCACGGGAGCCGTGGCGCGCATGCTGGACCGGCGCTATATCGGCCTGGAGCGGGACGAGGAATACGCGGCGCTCGCCCGCGAACGCCTGACCGGGATCGAGCCCCTGGCCGAGCCGTCGCTGCTGACCACGCCGGCCAAGCGCGAACAGCCGCGCATCCCCTTCGGCTGGGTCGTCGAGCGGGGATTGCTCAAGGCGGGTCAGACGCTGACCGACCAGCAGCGCCGCCATACCGCCCGGGTGCGCGCCGACGGCACGTTGAGCGCCGCCGATTTCCGCGGCTCCATCCATCAGGTGGGGGCGCATGTGCAGAAGGCCCCGGCCTGTAACGGCTGGCAGTTCTGGCATGTGGAGCTGGACGACAATCTGGTGCCCATCGACCTGTTCCGCCAGAAGCTACGGGCGGAACTCCACTAGGCCGCCGTCTTCCCTGGGAATGTCGTAGACCCGGCGCCGGTGCGCGCGGGTCACGCCCGCCGCGACTTGGCCGCGGCAGTGGGCGGCCAGGGCCTTGCGGCCGGCGAAGTCGCGGGCCTGCACGGGGGCGTGGAAGGTAACCTCGACCATGGCGCCCCTCAGGCCGAACACGGACACCAGATGCGGCAGCAGCGTCATGTCGCCGTACCAGGCGTAAAGGCCCCGCAGCCCGCGCTCGAGCGGCCGTCCGTCGGCATAGCGCGTATAGGCGATCGAGACCGGCTGCACGCGGGGCTGGTCGGCGCCCACGGCGGCATCGGCGACGGCGAACAGGGCACTCTTGAACGGCAGCACCCGGTTGCCGTCGCTGGAGGTTCCTTCGGGGAACAGCATCAGGCTGTCGCCGGCGGCCAGCCGTCGGGCCAGTTCCGTTCGCTGGCCCAGGGCCTCGCGGGCGTCGCGGCGGATGAACACGGTGCGGTACAGCTTGGCGCACAGCCCGAACAGCGGCCAGTCCTTGACGTCGTCCTTGGCCACGAAGGCGGCGTCCATGAGCAGCGCCAGGATCGGGACGTCCAGATAGGACACATGATTGCAGACGTAGAGCGTGCCCGTCTGACCCAGCGGCGCGCCGTTGACGGTGATGCGCAGGCTGGCGAGCCTGACGACGCCCCGGAACCAGATCAGGGCGACGCGCCGGACGGCGGACGCGCCCAGGGGATAGGCCGCCATGGCGACGGGCAACAGGGCCCCCGTCAGAAGGAGAAACATGGAAACGCGCCCGGCGGACCTAAGTCCCGAGGCGGCGACGGGACCGGCGTCGCCTAGCGCTTCCCACAAGGCCTGTAGTGGCGATGGTATTTCTCGGTGATGTGGTCCGTAGGTACGATCACGCATACGTCCGTCGTGTTGAACTGATGGTCGATGACGGCGCCGTCGCCGATGAAACCGCCGAGGCGCATGTATCCCTTGATAAGCGGCGGCAGCATGGCGCGCGCCGCCTTCTGGTCGAGCCGGGTCAGGGGCACCCGGTCGATTCTGACATAACGGTTTTCCAGGGCGCGCGGGCGCAGGTCGCTGGGCGCCAGGTGGAAATGGTGGAGATAGCTGAGCGTCGGAATCAGGGCGTCGACGTCCGTGCCGGGCAGTGAGCCGCAGCCGAACATGATCCGGATGTCATGGGCCGTGAGATACTCCGCGATGCCGCGCCATAGAAGCTGCATGACCGCCCCCGTGCGGTAGTCCTCGCGCACGCAGGAGCGGCCCAGTTCGACCGGTTCGCCCGGCTGCGCCAAAAGCGGACCGAGGTCGTACTCACGGGCCGAGTAGAAGCCGCCGTTCGCCTCGGCGACCGAGCGCCGCAGCAGGCGGTAGGTGCCGCAGACAAAGGGCCGGCCGGGCAGCGAGCGCTGCGTGTCGAGAACCAGCAGGTGGTCGCAAATTGCGTCGAAGGGGTCGGCGTCGCGCCCGGCGCGCGCCGCCTCCACGGTGGGGATGGCCCCCAGTTCGCGGTAGAATACATCGTAGCGCAGGCGCTGCGCCGCCTCGACCTCGTCGGGCGTTTCGGCCAGGCGGATCTCCAGGTTGCGCGCGCGCACGTCGACGGGGCGCCTGATTTCGGGCGCGGGCCCGGGCGTCGCGCGCCGGGGCAATGCGAACTTGGGCAGCGCCCTTATTGGAACGGCCAGCTTGGCAAGCATGTTCATGATGTCGCGGTCCCTATTGCCGGTACGGCACGTCTTGTTTGGTCAGGTACGCATTCATCGCCCAGGGACAATGTCACATCTGATGACAGACCCCTCCGCCGAACACAAAAGAAGCTTTGTTAACGGCGGCGTGACGGTTGCATGACATCGCCGGCCTGTCCCCATGGCGCGAACTTGGTCGGCGATTCGAAATATTACCCTTGTTTCACAATCGATTAGTTAGGTAGCTGCGGTGCCGCGTTCAAGCGCGGGCCCGCCTTCCGGCGTTCTCGCCAGACGAGACGCAGGCAGGGGGCCCGAAAGCTGGCGCAGGCTGACGGGCACCAGGCCGCCGTCGAACGCCTCGCCGGAGTCGCGGAATGCACGGGGCAGCCGCGTCCACGGCAGGGCCGGTCGGCGATGGTGGACGGCGTGGTAGTTGAAGTTGAGAACGAGGGCCGCGAGCGGGCGCGGCAGGCGCAGGTTGTAGGAATAGAGCACATCGTCGAGCGGCGTGCCGTAGTGATAGGCGTTGTCATGGAACGAGATCAGGAACGCCCGGCCGAGGAGCGCCAGGGCCAGCATCCACCACCAGGACCCGTAGAGCCAGAACGCCGCGGCGAACACGGCGATCACGGCAAGGCCGTCGGCGCGCAGTTCACGCAGGGCGCAGGGATCGAGAAGCTGGCGCTCGGCCGCCCTGCGCATGGTGCGACCGTCGTCCGCTTCCGCCCCGAACGCGAGCGCCACCGTGCCGGCGACCAGCGGGCGCGGGAAAACGGCGGCGATGCTTGCCGCGGCCTCGGCCAGATACAGCCCGCCCAGCAGGCGCCCAAAGTAGACGGCCCTGGCGCGCAGGCCCGTCGCATCGCGGTCGGCGAAGACTTCGGTGCGGTCCAGGTCCGTGCGGTTGAAGCGGTGATGCATGAGATGGCCCAGGCGCAGGACCCGGAACGGCGAGCCGAACAGGACGGCGAGCGCGCGTCCGACGGCATCGTTGGCCCGGCCGTTCGGGTGCAGGATGCCATGGACGGCCTCGTGCAACAGCGACCACAGCATGGGCGTGGTCAGCGCCACGGGCACCAGCAGCAGGCCCCAGCGCGCATCGAGCGGCAGCAGCCACAGCGGCAGGGCGGCGAACTGCACCACGTTCACGGCCGTCAAAAGGGCGGCGAGCGCGAGGTTCAGGCGCCAGGGCAGGGTCGCGGTGATGTCCGGCACGGGAAGTCCCCCTTCGGCGTTCCGTCGGCGAGCCTTTGTCGTGGCCCCTCGGTCCATGATATGGCAACCTTCGTCGCAACGGGAGACCTTAACGGGGTTGAAGGGGGATCGGCCGATGAGCGAGAAATGGGATATCCGCTTCCTGCGCCTGGCCAAGGAGGTGGCGACCTGGTCCAAGGACCGCTCGACCCAGGTCGGCGCGGTCATCGTCGGTGACGACAAGACGCCGGGCCCCTACGGCTTCAACGGTTTTCCCCGCACCATCGACGACGCGGTCGAAGACCGCCATTCCCGGCCGCTCAAATACAAATGGACCGAGCATGCGGAACGCAACGCCATCTACAACGCCGCGCGCATCGGCATGTCCTTGAAGGGCTGCACCATCTACGTCACCCATCTGCCCTGCGCCGACTGCACGCGGGCCATCGTCCAGGTCGGCATCAAGCGCGTCGTCGTCGACGCCGACAGCCTGACCGACGCCGGGTTCGCCCAGCGCTGGTCCGAGGATGAGAAAATCACCAAGGACATGCTGGACGAGGCCGGGGTCGAACTGGGCCTGGTTTCGGCCGGCCACCCCGCGCCCGGCGACGACTGAGGCCGGCCAGGAACGCTGCTCCATGACCACCGACGCCCAGGCCCTGCACCGCGACGCCATCGTCATCGACGGGGTCTGCCCGCTGCTGATGGACCCGGCCAACGTGTCCTACTACCTGGACGGCGGATTGACCGCCGCAATACCCACCATCGCGATCCGCGAAACGGCCGAGCAGGCGCTGCGCATCTTCGGCCGCTGGCACCGCTTCATCGCCGGCCACGACCGCCTGCGTCTGGCCCGCGCCGCCGCCGACATCGAGGCCGCCAAGCGGGACGGGGACATGGCCATCGTGTTCCATTTCCAGGGCACGGACGCGGTCGAGGACGACCTGGATATGCTGGACGCCTACAAGGCTCTCGGCCTCGGCATGGTGCAGCTCGCCTACAACGTGAAGTGCCGGGTCGGCGACGGGGCGCTGGAGCGCACGGATGCCGGGCTCAGCCTGTTCGGGGTCGACCTGGTGAAGCGCTGCAACGAACTGGGCATCGTCGTCGACGGCAGCCACACGGGATACCGGACGACCATGGACGCCATCGAGGCCTCGACCCAGCCCGTCGTGTTCTCTCACGCCAACGCCAGGGCCCTGCATCCCTCGCCGCGCAACATCACGGATGAGCAGATGAGGGCCTGCGCCGCTACCGGCGGGATCGTTGGCATCAACGGCTTTCCCAGCTTCCTGGGCGAAGATGTCCGGCCGACGCTGGACCGTTTCGTCGCATTCATCGACTATGCGGTCGACCTCATGGGCGTCGACCATGTGGGCCTGGGTATCGACTACTACATGGGCATGGATCCCATCATCCCCGCCGAGAAGGCGCGGGCGCGCTATGACGACGCCATCAGGACGGGGCGCTGGGATGCCGCCGTCTATCCGCCGCCGCCGCATTATTTTCCCGAAGGGATCGAAACGCCGGCGACGCTGCATAACCTGACGGCACGCCTGCTGGCGCGGGGCTACACGGCCGAGGACGTACGCAAGGTCATGGGCGGGAACTGGCTGCGCGTGTTCCGCCAGGTGTGGGGCGGCTGACCCGGGTCAGCGGGTCGGAACGGGCACTTCCGTGGAATAGTCGTAGAACCCGCGGCCGGTCTTGCGGCCGAGCCATCCGGCTTCGACATACTTCACCAGCAGCGGGCAGGGTCGGTACTTCGAATCGGACAGGCCGTCGTGCAGCACGTGCATGATCGACAGGCAGGTGTCCAGGCCGATGAAGTCGGCCAGTTCCAGCGGGCCCATGGGATGGCGCGTGCCCAACTTCATGGCGGTGTCGATGGCTTCCACGGAACCGACGCCTTCATAGAGGGTATAGATCGCCTCGTTGATCATCGGCAGCAGGATGCGGTTGACGATGAAGGCGGGGAAGTCCTCGGCGTTCACGGGCTTCTTGCCAAGCGCGGTGGTCAGTTCGCGGATTTTGGCGAAGGTTTCCTCGTTGGTGGCGATGCCGCGGATCAGTTCGACCAGATCCATGCGCGGCACCGGGTTCATGAAGTGCATGCCGACGAAGCGCTCGGGGCGGTCGGTCTGCGCCGCCAGGCGGGTGATGGAGATGGAGGACGTGTTGGTCGCGATGATCGCGTTGTCGCTCAGATGGTCGGCGAGCGAGCGCAGGATCGCCTTCTTGACCTCCTCGTCTTCCGTGGCGGCCTCGATGACCAGGTCGCAATCCTTCATTCCGGCGTAATCGGTGCCGGTCTTGATGCGCGACAGCGCGCCCTTCATATCCTCTGCGGAGATGATGTCGCGCTCGACCTGGCGGCTCATGCCGTGCTCGACGGAGTCCATGCCGCGCTTCAGCGCTTCGTCGCTGACGTCCAGCATGTAGACGGCGCGCCCGGACAGGGCGCAAACATGCGCGATGCCACTGCCCATCTGGCCGGCGCCGATGACGCCGATCTTCTTAATGTTATCCGACATTATTTTCTAATCTCCACACTCCGGTGCGCGCGGCCCGGGCCCGGTCTTTGCGCCGGAATTGGCCTCTTCGCACTCGCACAATAGGGCCAGCCCCAGGGACGGTCAAGGCCCGTTCGGCCCTTTGGTATACATCATTCCAAGATAATTCGGCCGGCCCGTTCACGGCTCTCCCGGCGGGCTCAGCGGGTCGCCCCGGGAACCCACAGAACGTCCGCACGGCCGCCGTCGTTCAGGCGCCGGGCGACGACGAACAGGTGGTCGCTGAGGCGGTTTATGTACTTCACCGCCTCCGCGTTGACGGGCTCGCCGGCCGCCAGTTCGGTGATCAGGCGCTCGGCCCGGCGCGCCACCGTGCGCGCGTGGTGAAGGTGCGCCGCCGCGGCGCGGCCGCCCGGCAGGATGAAGGATCTAAGCGGCTCCAGGTCCGCGTTCATGGCGTCGATCTCGGCCTCCAGCCGTGCCACCTGCGACGCCTGGATGCGCAACGCCCCGTCGGACCGCTTGCCGTCCTCGGGCGTGCACAGGTCGGCGCCCAGGTCGAACAGGTCGTTCTGGATGCGGCCCAGCATGGCGTCGGCCAGGGCGTCCGCGTCCGCCCCGTCGGGGCCGGTGTAAAGGCGCGCCAGGCCGATTACCGAATTGGTCTCGTCCACGGTGCCGTAGGCGGCGACGCGGATGTCGTGCTTCGGGCGCCGGTCGCCGGAGCCCAGCGAGGTTTCGCCCGCGTCTCCGCCCCGGGTATAGATCTTCGACAAGGTAACCAAGGAAAACGTCCTTTCGCCCAGCGCGGCCTATTTGCCGACCAGCAGCATGAGAACGGCGAACAGGATAATGGCGAGGCCCTGCATCAGCACGCGGGCGCGCATCAGTTTGTTGGAATACTTCTGATTGAACTTGCCGCCGGCGGCGAAGGCGCCGATGCCGACGAACAGCACCAGCAGGGTCAGCGCCATGGCGATGATCACGAGGATCGTGAAGAAACCTTCCATCCGAGAGATATAGTCCTTCCGCGGCCGGGCGTCACCGGTTTTCCCCGGTTTGGCGCGGTGGGCCGCCTAGTTGCGGCCCGACATCAGCCCGCGGGCGATGACCTGGGCCTGGATCTCGGCCGCGCCCTCGAAGATGTTGAGGATGCGGGCGTCGCACAGCACGCGCGAGATGGGGTACTCCATGGCGTAGCCGTTGCCGCCGTGGATCTGCAGGGCGTTGTCGGCGTTGGACCAGGCCGTGCGCGCGCCCAAAAGCTTGGCCATCCCCGCCTCGATGTCGCAGCGGCGGTCGGAATCCTTCTCGCGCGCGGCGAAATAGGTCAGCTGCCGCGCGATCATGGTTTCCACCGCCATCCACGCAAGCTTGCCGTGGACGCGCGGGAAGGCATGGATGGCGCGGCCGAACTGGTTGCGCTCCAGGGCGTACTTGAGGCCCAGTTCCATGGCGTTCTGGGCGACGCCGACGGCGCGCGCGGCGGTCTGGATGCGGGCACTCTCGAAGGTCGCCATGAGCTGCTTGAAGCCCTGGCCCTCGACCCCACCGAGGAGCTGGCCGGCCGGCACTTCGAAGCCGTCGAAGCCGAGCTCGTACTCCTTCATGCCGCGGTAGCCGAGCACCTCGATCTCGCCGCCGGTCATGCCCTTGGCGGGGAAGGGGTCGGCCTCCGTGCCGCGCGGCTTTTCCGCAAGCAGCATGGACAGCCCCTTGTAGCCGGGCTCGTCCGGATTGGTGCGGACCAGGAGCGTCATCAGGTCCGAGCGCGACGCATGGGTGATCCAGGTCTTGTTGCCGGTGACGCGGTAGACGTCGCCGTCCCTGACCGCGCGGGTCTTGAGGCTGGCCAGGTCCGATCCGGTGTTGGGCTCGGTGAACACCGCCGTGGGCAGGATCTCGCCCGAGGCGATCTTCGGCAGGTAATGGGCCTGCTGTTCCGGCGTACCGCCGAGGCGGATCAGTTCCGCCGCGATTTCCGACCGGGTGCCGAGCGAGCCGACGCCGATGTAGCCCCGCGACAGTTCCTCCGTCACCACGCACATGGCGATCTTGCCCATGCCGAGCCCGCCGCCCTCTTCCGGCACGGTCAGGCCGAACACGCCCAGCTCGGCCATCTGCTCGACGACCTCAAGGGGGATCAGCTCGTCGGCCAGGTGCCAGTCGTGGGCGTGGGGCATGACCTGGTCCTCGACGAACTTGCGGAACTGGTCGCGGACGAGTTCCAGCGTCTCGTCGCCGAACCCCAGGTTGCCGAAGTGCCCCTCGGCCATGATCTCGCCCATCCGGGCGCGGAGCGCCGGCGTGTTGCCACCCGCGATCAGCGTCCTGACCGCCTTGCCGTCGAGGGGCGCGAGGTCGTCACCGTCCAGGCCCAGGTCGGCCGGGCGGACGATCTCGACCTGGCTGAGCGCGATGCCGCCACGGATCTGGGCCAGGTACTCGCCGTAGGCGGCCTGGACCATCAGCTGTTCCATCTCGCCGAGATTGCCCTGGGCCTCCAGCCGCTCGGCCCAGCCGAGCATCTGGCGCAGGCCCTCGGCATAGGTCGCGAGCCAGGCGAGGCCATGGGCGGCAAGCTGATTGGCGTCGACAAGCGCCGACGACACCTTACCGTCCCGGGTGCACAGGTCCGTCACGCGGCGCCGGGCGGCGGCGAACACGTCGTCGGCGGCCCCCTGGGCCTCGCGGCAAAGGGACAGAAGGTCGGGCAGCAGGATGCCGCCGCTGGGTCCGCTGGCGTCCATGACGCGTCTCCTTAAATACTGTCGGCGACGGTTTTCCGTGGTCCGCCGCCGGCCGATCAAGCCGAAATGCAGTCCTCGATGGTGCGGAACCCGGGCCGCTTGGCCTGGACCAGCACCGCCATGTTGCCGGGCTTGTGCCGGTTGGCGCGCATCTTCATGTGGGCCGCGGGGATGTCGGCCCAGGGAAAGACCTCGGACATGCAGGGGTCGATGCGGCGCTCGATGACCAACTGGTTGGCCTGGCTGGCCTGCATCAGGTTGGCGAAGTGGCTGCCCTGGATGCGCTTCTGGCGCATCCATACGAAGCGCGCGTCCATGGTCAGGTTGTAGCCCGTGGTGCCGGCGCAGAACACGACCATGCCACCGCGCTTGACGATGAAGCAGGACACCGGGAAGGTCGCCTCGCCCGGGTGCTCGAACACGAAGTCGACGTCGTTGCCCTTGCCGGTGATGTCCCAGATCGCCTTGCCGAACTTGCGGCATTCCTTCATGTATTCGCCGTAGCCGCCCTGGTCGTTGACCTCGGGCAGGCGGCCCCAGCAGTCGAAGTCCTTGCGGTTGATGACGCCCTTGGCGCCCAGGCCCAGCACGAACTCGCGCTTGCTTTCGTCGGAGATCACGCCGATGGCGTTGGCCCCGGCCGTGGTGATGAGCTGGATCGCCATGGACCCCAGGCCGCCCGAAGCCCCCCACACCAGCACGTTGTGCCCCGGGCGCAGGATGTGCGGGCGGTGGCCGAACAGCATGCGGTAGGCGGTCGCCAGCGTCAGCGTGTAGCAGGCACTCTCTTCCCAGGTCAGATGCTTGGGCCGGGCCATGCACTGGCGGTCCTGAACGCGGCAGAACTGGGCGAACGAGCCGTCCGGCGTCTCGTAGCCCCAGATGCGCTGCGACGGCGAATTCATGGGGTCGCCGCCGTTGCATTCCTCGTCGTCGCCGTCGTCCTGATTGCAGTGGACCACGACTTCGTCGCCGACCTTGAAACGCTTGACCTTGGAGCCCACGGCCCACACGACGCCGGCGGCGTCGGATCCGGCGATGTGGTACTCGGCCTTGTGGTAGTCGAAGGGGGAGATGGGCGTGCCGAGCGCGGCCCATACGCCGTTGTAGTTGACGCCCGCGGCCATCACCATGACCAGCACGTCATGGCTGTCCAGTTCGGGCACGTCGACGACCTCTTCGAGCATGGCCGTATTGGGCTCGCCGTGGCGTTCCCGGCGGATCGCCCAGGCGTACATCTTCTTCGGCACATGGCCGAGCGGCGGAATCTCTCCGACCTCGTAAAGGTCCTTCTTGGGCTGTTTGGGGTTCAAGTGAACCACCTCGGCGGCATCCGACATTGTCGCCTCCTTTTCGCGTTGTTGCGACATCCCCAACGGAACCACGTTCCGCCGGGACGTTCCTCACCGGCGCGCGGCCTTTTTCGCTTTGTCCTCGGTCATATCCGTTTTACTGTTTCTTCGCAATGCACAAAATGCTATCTTTCGTCCGGCATCTGGAATACGAAAGATAATTATAGAAAATTAAATGAATTGGCGGAAATCCGCCAGTTCTGGGAGCGTGCCATGAGTGGCGATTTAGCAGACGCAAAAGACGTTTCCGCTGCGCCGCAGCAGACGGTGAGCCGGGACAAGCCCTGGCTGTTCCGCACCTATTCGGGTCATTCCTCGGCCCGGGAATCGAACGCCCTCTATCGGACCAACCTGGAGAAAGGGCAGACGGGCCTCTCCGTCGCCTTCGACCTGCCGACGCAGACCGGCTATGACGCCGACCATCCGCTCGCCAAGGGCGAGGTCGGCAAGGTCGGCGTGCCGGTCTCGCACCTCGGCGACATGGAGCAGCTGTTCGACGGCATCCCGCTCGCGCAGATGAACACCTCGATGACCATCAACGCGCCGGCCGCCTGGCTGCTCGCCCTCTACATCGCCGCCGCCGAACGCCAGGGGGCGCAGCGCGCGGACCTTGCGGGCACGACCCAGAACGACGTGCTCAAGGAATATCTCTCGCGCGGCACCTACATCTTCCCGCCCGCCCCCTCCCTGCGCCTGACCTCGGACACCATCGCCTTCACCTGCCGCGAGGTTCCCAAGTGGAACCCGGTCAACGTCTGCTCCTACCACCTGCAGGAGGCGGGGGCGACGCCGGTCCAGGAACTGGCCTATGCGCTCGCCAACGCGCAGGCGATCCTGGATACGGTCAAGGCCTCGGGCCAGGTGTCCGATGCCGATTTCCCGCGTCTGGTCGGGCGCATCAGCTTTTTCGTCAATGCCGGACTGCGCTTCATCACCGAGATGTGCAAGATGCGCGCGTTCACCGAATTGTGGGACGAGATCACGCGCAACCGGTACGGGGTCGAGGACGCGAAATACCGCCGCTTCCGCTACGGCGTGCAGGTCAACTCCCTGGGCCTGACCGAGCAGCAGCCGGAAAACAACGTCTACCGCATCCTGCTTGAGATGCTGGCCGTCACCCTGTCGAAGAACGCCCGCGCCCGCGCCGTGCAACTGCCGGCCTGGAACGAGGCCCTGGGTCTGCCGCGGCCCTGGGACCAGCAGTGGTCGTTGCGCCTGCAGCAGATCGTGGCCTACGAGACGGACCTGCTGGACTTCGGCGATATCTTCGACGGCTCCAAGGAGATCGAGACCAAGGTCGAGGAATTGAAGACCCAGGCTTTGGCGGAACTGGCGCGTATCGAAAAGATGGGCGGCGCAGTGCCGGCCATCGAAAGCGGCTACATGAAGCAGCGCCTGGTCGAGGCCGGCGCCAAGCGCCTCGCCGCCATCGAGGCGGGCGAGCAGGTCGTGGTCGGCGTTAATAAATACAAGGAAGCCGAGCCCTCGCCGCTGGTCGGCGAAAGCGGCGCCATCGTCACCGTCCCGCCCGAGGTCGAGGCGGCGCAGATCGCCTCGCTCAACGCCTGGCGCGAGGCGCGGGACGACGCCAAGGTTCAGGCCGCGCTCGCGGTCCTGGCCGAGGCGGCCAAGTCCGGCGCCAACATCATGGAACCCTCGATCCGCTGCGCCCATGCGGGCGCGACCACGGGCGAATGGGGCCAAACCCTCAGGGACGTCTTCGGCGAATACCGCGCCCCCACGGGCATCTCCGGCGCCGCCCTGAACGCGGCCGGCGACATCGCCGCCGTGCGCCGCAAGGTCGAGGACGTGTCGGCCGCGCTCGGCCGCCGCATCAAGATACTGGTCGGCAAGCCGGGGCTCGACGGCCATTCCAACGGGGCGGAGCAGATCGCCGTGCGTGCGCGCGACGCGGGCATGGAGGTGGTCTACGAAGGCATCCGCCTGACGCCCAGGCAGATCGTCCATGCGGCGCGCGACGAGGCGGTGCACGTGGTCGGCCTCTCGGTCCTCTCGGGCTCCCACGTGGCGCTGGTCACCGACGTGATGGACCTGATGCGGGCGGAAGGGCTCGACGACATCCCCGTGGTCGCCGGCGGCATCATCCCGCCGCAGGACGCGGAAACCCTGAAGGCCGCGGGCGTGGCCCGCGTCTACACGCCCAAGGACTACGACCTGACGGCGATCATGGACCAGATCGTCGACCTGGCGGCGGAAGGGTTGAAGTCGGCGGCGGAATAGGCTCTCAGCCCAACCCCAGGATACTCAAGAGCACGAGGAACGGCCCGGCCTTCAATCGACGGTGCTTGGTTTGCGCGCCCTGACAGATCCTTCGCCTGGACCTTGGGTCGTGCTGCTCACTGCGGTCGGCGTAACGTCAATCTGCGTGAAACCTGCATCTCGGAGCATTTTTTCGTACGGATTGAGGAACAGGATGTGCTGACTGTCTTCGGCGAGCTTGAATATGATGGGGTCGCTGTCGCTAATTTGGCCACCCATGTTGAGCAGGTAATCCCACATCAAGACTTGATCGCAAAACCTTGAAGCATGGGCCAGGGTTTTCGCCGCCGCATCCGGTGGAACCTGGCACAATACGCCGGAAGCCAGAAACAGATCGAAGGACTGCACGCCAAAATCTTCCGCAGACATTGCGAGAAACTCATCCACGCCGCCGGGTATTGCCCGTGCCTCTGGGTGGCGAACGAGAAGGTTGTCGACGAGGAAGTCGGTCAACTCAATTCCGAAAAATCGCACTTTGATTTCCGGGAAGAAGTTGCGCATGTGCCGAATGGTAGGGCCATTGGCGCACCCTAATTCGAGAATCGAAATTTCATCGATTCCTTTTGCTTTCGCTTCGGCGACACAATCACCGAGGTAGGATGCGAGAGACTCCTTCGTTCCTTGGGAATAGTCGATTTGCTGTTGCCGGAGGATTATGGCCCGCAATTGGGGGGATGCGTTGGTTCTGCTGCGTACATCGCGCCAGAAAGTAATCTGCAGGTCTTGGTATACGGCGCGGACGTCTTCGCTAAACGGAAGTGCGAGGAGCGGTCTCCCTGCAAAATCCCGGCCGGTGATATAGGCTCTGGCCTCGACTGACTCGGTGACGGCGAAGGTGAAAAGGTCGCGACCTGAATTCAATTGTCAATTCTCCAATTGAGTTAGGCTGACATCGACACACTCGATAGAAGATGGTGGCGAGAGGGAAGTGGCTCGATGCAAGGCCAACAATCGCATACTTTGGATGTGAGCCGAAAAACTATCTTAGGGGACATCGGGGCAGAGATTACCCATCCATGATCTTCAGGAAGGTGTCGAAGCAGGGCAGCAGCGCCTCCACCGGCGTGCCGCCGCGGTGCAGGGCCGCCATCCCCTGTTCCATGGCGAACAGCAGCATGGCGAGGTCGCGGGCGGCAATGTCGGTGCGGATGTCGCCCGCCTTCTGGCCGTTGGCGATGACGTCCTCCAGCATGGCCCGCAGGTTTTCCTGCAGCACCTTCAGGTGGGCCGCCATTTCCGGGTCGTGGGGCGCCAGTTCCGCCGCCGTGTTGCAGACCATGCAGCCCTTGCGCCCCTCGTCGGAGGTGACGACGCCGGTGATGTGGCGGAAGTAGGTCTCCAACTCGGCCCGCCCGGCGCCGGGACGGCGCAGATCCTTCTGCATCTCGTCCTTCATCAATTCGATGTAGCGCATGAGCGCCCGGCGGTAGATCTCGTCCTTGTTGCCGAAAGTGCCGTACAGGCCGTAGCGGCTGACGCCGGTGTGCCTGACCAGGTCCGCCATGGAGGTATGGGCGAAGCCGCGTTCCCAGAACAAATGCATGGCCTTGTCCAGGGCGGCGTCGGGATCGAATTCGCGGGTTCGCGTCATGTTTCCAGAATTTGCGTTCTGATTGGCCGCGTCAACGGATTTGTCGGGGTACGCGCGGAGCGGTCGGAAAATCAGGGGCCGGGATCAGGCCGGCTTGGCGCCCGGCAGCAGCACGGGGATGGCGTCGACGGCGGCGGTCGGGGCCAGCGGGTTCTCCACCTGCGGCTTGGCGACCTGGGTCAGGTAGCGCGCGGCGCCGGCCTGGAATTCCTTCCTGATGTAGCACCAGCTGACGAACAGGCCGCCGAACCGCTCGAAATACATGATGTCCTCGTTGTCCTTGCACCATTGCAGGTCGCGCGCCAGGTTGCGCGAGGTGCCGACGAAGACCCAGGCGGGCCGCACGCCGCCGTGCCAGATGATGAACACGCCGGATTGTCCTTCCAGGTTCTGCTCCTGCGGTTGCAGGTTGATGAACCGGAAGAACTTGCCCTTGTCGTTGCGCACCCAGTTGGGGTCGACCGGCTTGCCCAGCTGGCTCATCTTCTTTGCGGCGCTTTTGAAGAACATGATGTTTTCTTTCGTCTCCGGCCTTCCCTCTTGCCGCCGGAGGTGTTCCTAATATGGGCCGGTAATGTGACGGCGAAAAGGGATCCTGTCGATGGAATTTTTGGTCCTTTCCGCCGTCGTGGCGGCCATCGCCCTGATCCTGTACGGCACGGTCCGCACGGGCGTGCCGCCCATGCCCACGTCCCCGGCCGTGCGTGCCTGCATGTTCGACATGATCGACGGTCTGGCGCCCGCCGTGGTCTACGAGCTGGGGGCCGGATGGGGCGGCCTGGCGCTGGCGCTGGCGCGCCGCTTTCCCGGCGCCCGCGTCGTCGCCGTCGAGGCTTCGCCCCTGCCCTGGATGGTGTGCCGGCTGCGCGCGGCGCTGTCCGGGCCGGACAATCTGGAAGTCCGCCTGGGCGATGCCCTGAAGGCCGAGCTGGCGGACGCGGACCTCGCCGTCTGCTTCCTCTGCCCGCCGGCCATGGCGAAACTGGCTCCCCGATTGGACGAGGTGCTGAGGCCGGGCGCCCACGTGCTGTCCAACAGCTTCGCCCTGCCGGGCTGGACGCCCGCCCGCGAGGCGCGGGTCGACGACCTGCACCGCTCGGCGGTCTATCTGTACCGGAAATAGGCCGGGTTACGTGCCGAGAGGGGCGGTGGCGGCCTTCAGCCAGGCCCGCGTCGCCGTGTCGACCAGCGGCAACAGCGCCTTGCGCACCCGCGCGTGATAGGCGTCGAGCCAGGCCCGTTCGCCGGCGTCGAGAAGCGCCGTGTCGATCAGGGCGCGGTCGATGGGGGCCAGGGTCAGGGTTTCGAACTCCAGGAGGTCGCGTTCGGCCCCCCGGGGCGCCTCCGCCTCGCGGACCAGGACCAGGTTCTCGATGCGGATGCCGAAGGCCCCGGTCTTGTAATAGCCGGGCTCGTTGGAAATCACCATGCCCGGTTCCAGGGCCACCGTGCTGGGCATCTTGGAGATGCGCTGCGGCCCCTCGTGGACGCTGAGGTAGCTGCCGACGCCGTGGCCCGTGCCGTGGTCGAAGTCCAGGCCCGCGGCCCACAGGAACTGGCGCGCCAGCGGGTCGAGCTGCGAGCCCGTGGTGCCCCGGGGAAAGCGCGCGCGGGCCAGCGCGATATGCCCTTTCAGGACCCGCGTGAAGCGGTCCCGGGCTTCCTTCGATGGCCTGGCGACGGCGACGGTGCGCGTGATGTCCGTGGTGCCGTCCAGGTACTGGGCCCCGGAATCGATCAGGTACAGGTCGCCCTTGCGGATGCGCCTGTTGGACGCCGGCGTCGCCTTGTAGTGGACGATGGCGCCGTTGGGGCCGCTGCCGGAAATGGTGTCGAAGCTGAGGTCGCGGAGCAGGTCGTTCTCGCGGCGCAGGGCATAGAGCTTGTCCGACGCCTCGAGTTCGCTGATCCGTCCCTCGGGCGCCTCCGCATGAAACCAGGCGAGGAAGCGGGCCATGGCGGCCCCGTCGCGCAGGTGGGCCGCGCGCATGCCTTTGATCTCGGTCGCGTTCTTGCAGGCCTTGGGCAGCACGCAGAGGTCCTGCGCCCGATCCACCCGGGCGCCGCCGTCGGCCAGGCGCGCGGCGATCCACATGGGGTCGGCCATGGGGTCGATGCGCAGGCGGGCGCGCTTCCTGGCCAGCCGGTCGAGCAGTTCGCCCAGGGTGTCCGGCGCCCTGACGCGGACGTCCTTGCCCAGGTGGCGGGACAGCGTGTCGGGCACCTTGGCCGGATCGATGAACCAGTCGACGCCGGCGTCCTTGTGGATCACGGCGAAGCTGAGGACGACCGGCGTGCGTGGCACGTCCGACCCCCGGATGTTCAGAAGCCAGGCGATGGAATCGGGGGCCGACAGGATCTGGGCGTCCTGGCCCTCTGCCTTCAATTGGTCGGCCACGGCGCGCCGCTTGTCCGCCGATGCCAGGCCCGCGTACTTCAGGGGATGGGGGCGCACGGGAGCGGCGGGCGGCGGCGGCTGATCGGTCCACACGGCGTCGACGGGGTTGCCGTCGACGGGCACCAGGTCGCCGCCGGCGCGCTGGCAGGCCTCGCGGAAGCGCGGCACCTGGGCCGGGGTCAGCAGCCAGGGGTCGTAGCCCAGCCTGCCGCCCTTGGGCAGGGCGCCCTCGATCCAGTCCGTCGCCGGCTCCGACGTGATGTGCCTGAGGTCGTACAGGCCCGCATCGGCCTGGGCCGCCGCCTGCAGGGTATAACGGCCGTCGACGAACAGGGCCGCGCGGCGGGCCAGCACCACGGCCATGCCGGCCGAACCCGTGAAGCCCGTCAGCCAGGCCAGGCGTTCCGAGCGGGCGGCCACGTATTCGCCCTGATGTTCGTCGCCGCGCGGCACGATGAAGCCGTCCAGGCCGCGCTTCGCCAGTTCGGCGCGCAACGTCTTCAATCGGCCGGCGGCCGACTTGGGCCGTCCGGCGGCGGGCGATTTCGCATTCATGCGGTCAAGCTAGGAACCTCCCGCGCCGGAGGCAAGCGGAGACATGCGCCGTGCCGGTCCCGTGTGTGACTTTCGGCACGGAAAGCCATGCATAAAGCGCAATGCTGCAGTGCAGCAATCAGGGTTTTCGCATGGCGTGCACAGGCATAGGTTCCACTTAACGCAGTGCCGCCGACCGACGCCATTTCGGGGCCGGCCCACGATACGCTTTCAGGAGCATTTGAAATGACGACCGACACCAACCCCATCCAACAGGAATTGGACATCTTGCAGCGGGCTCGCCTGATGCAGAACGACGTGCTGTTTCTGCCGCTGGTCCGCGGCGTCCTGTCCCTCGCCGGCCGGCTGATCACCGGGCTGCGCCGCAGCGCCATGCGGCGCGAGCTTCTGGCCCTCGACGACCGCATGCTGCGCGACATCGGCCTGCGCCGCGACGACATCCCGTCCCTGGTGGCCGGCGCCTTTGCCGGCGAGGACCGGGTCCCGGGCACGGCCCGCACCGCGGCCGAGCTTTACTACCTCGTGCCGGCGTCGCCCAAGGGCGGCGGCCACGGCGGCGACCGCCTGGCGGCCTAAACCTCTGCAACGCGAATATGAAAACGGCGGCGCCCGCGGGTGCCGCCGTTTTCCTTTGTCCCGCCGGGGGCCTCTATCTGGGCTGCGGCACCATGCGCAGATAGGGCTTCACCGTCGTCCAGCCGCCGGGGAATTTCTCCTTGGCGGCCTCGTCGGAAACGGCCGGCACGATGATCACGTCCTCGCCGTTCTTCCAGTTCACGGGCGTCGCCACCTGGTGCTTGGCGGTCAGCTGCAGGGAATCGATGACGCGCAGGATCTCGTCGAAGTTGCGGCCCGTCGCCATGGGATAGGTCAGGCACAGCTTGATCTGCTTGTCCGGGCCGATGACGAAGACCGTGCGCACGGTCATGTTGGTCATGGCCGTGCGTTCCTTGGCCTGGCCGGAGGCGTCGGCCGGCAGCATGCCGTAGAGCTTCGCCACCTTGAGGTCGGGATCGCCGATCATCGGATAGTTGGGCGCGGCGCCCTGGGTTTCCTCGATGTCCTTGGACCATGCCGCGTGGTCGTCCACGGAATCGACGCTGAGCCCGATGATCTTCACGTTGCGCGCCGCGAATTCGGGCTGCAGCTTGGCCATGTAGCCCAGTTCCGTGGTGCAGACCGGCGTGAAGTCCTTGGGGTGCGAGAACAGGATGCACCAGCCGTCGCCGATCCAGTCGTGGAAGTTGATGGTGCCTTGCGTGGTTTCCGCCGTGAAGTCGGGGGCGGTGTCACCAATGGTCAAACCCATGTCGTTGTCCTCCTTCTGACTGCGTCTGCCTTTAGAAGGCGTTCGTCCGCTTCGGGCGCCGCTCGCGCCCGGACGTCGCAAACCTTTATATGGGGCGCTTTTCCGGCGATTGAATGCCCGGGTGCGGCAACCTAATCGAACAGCGGCCGGCTGGTCCGCCTGTAGCCGCGATCTTCCATGCAGCGGGCAAAGATGCGGTCGCTCTGCCGCGTCATGTCATAGCGCGCCATGGCGGCGTCGTATTCGCTGCCGATCAGGGGACCGCTCTCGGGCTGCGGTAGCGGCTGGCGCCGCAGGATGCGCTCGGTCTCCTTGTGCGCCATCGACCGGCATTCCTGACGGTCGAAGGCAAGCTGGTCCGCCGACCCGCCGGGCAGGGTCCATTCGGTGACGCTGCATGCCCCCAGGGCCGGGACAAGCGTCAGGACAAGAGCGCCGGCCCAAAGGCGCTGCGGAGTTTGGATTTTCATGGCCATTATCCTAACGCGTCCGTCGCCGCCGATAAACCGGCAGCCTTGGCGCGCGCTCAGCCGCTCCGCGCGGGGGCCAGGCATGCGCGGATGAAGTCGGCGACGGCGGGGGCGTCCCACTCGGCGATGCCCTCGACCCGGCCCTTCTCGCGCCCCTCGCCGTCGAACAGGATGGTCGTCGGCAGGCCGCGCGCCTTGTTGGCGCGGGCGAACGTCCCCTTGGGGTCCAGGTGGATTTCCAGGTTCTTATAGCCCTGCTTGGCGAAGAACGGCTTGACCGTCTCCAGGCCGCCGCGATCCTGGCTGACGGCGACGACGGCGATGCCGTCCGGGGCGAGGGCCGCCTTCAGGGCGTCCAGTTGCGGCATCTCCTTTATGCAGGGGGCGCACCAGGTGGCCCACAGGTTGACCACCGTCCCCCTGCCCTTGGCCAAGTCCGCCGCGGTGACCGCCGTGCCGCCCGCGTCCCGGAACGGCGCGCTCACGGGGGGACCCGCCGGCGAGGCCGGCCTGAACTTGGCGAGTTCCGGCGGCGGCGCCGCGCAGGCGGCCTCCGCCGCCCTTGCATTGCCGGCGGGAATGGTGAAAATCGCCCCACTCAACAGGACGGCGGCGGCCAATACCGGCAGGATTGCGGCGGGTTTCAGGGGGCTTCGCGGGGTCGAGGGCGCCATGCGGGTTCATTGTCCGTTTACGTTGATCGTCTAAGGATCGCCTGGGAATTGTTTTAAGGAGATAGCCATGGCGGACACATCGGGCAAGTCCGGATCGGGCGGCGAGGGCGTTTCCGGCGCTTCGACCATCTGGGGCGGCCGCTTCGCCGCCGGTCCCGACGCCATCATGGAGGAGATCAACGCCTCCATCGAGTTCGACAAGCGGCTGGCGAACGAGGACATTGCCGGGTCGACCGCCCATGTCCGCATGCTGGCCAAACAGGGTATCGTCTCCCGGGCCGACGCCGACGCCATCGCCGACGGGCTGCAGGCCGTGAAGGCCGAGATCGCGGCGGGCACGTTCGAGTTCAAGCGGGCCCTCGAGGACATCCACATGAACGTCGAAAGCCGCCTGGCCGAATTGATCGGCGAGCCGGCGGGCCGCCTGCACACGGCGCGTTCGCGCAACGACCAGGTGGCGACGGATTTCAAGCTGTGGGTGCGGGGCGCCGTCGACGCGCTGGACGCCGGAGTCAGGGACCTGCAGGCGGCGCTGATCGAGCGCGCCGAGGCAGAGGCCGCCACCGTCATGCCCGGCTTCACCCACCTTCAGGGCGCGCAGCCGGTGACCCTCGGCCATTACCTGCTGGCCTATGTGGAGATGCTGGGCCGCGACCTCGGCCGGCTGGCCGACTGCCGCAGGCGTTTGAACGAATGCCCGCTCGGCGTCGCCGCGCTGGCCGGGACCTCGTTCCCCATCGACCGCCACATGACGGCGGCGGCGCTCGGCTTCGACCGACCGACGGCCAATTCGCTGGACACCGTGTCCGACCGCGACTTCGCCCTGGAGTTCCTGGCATCGGCGACGATCCTGGCCGTGCACCTGTCGCGCTTCGCCGAGGAAATGGTGATCTGGTGCTCGCAGCAGTTCGGCTTCGCCCGGTTCACCGACGCCTTCTCCACGGGTTCCTCCATCATGCCGCAAAAGCGCAACCCGGACGCGGCCGAACTGGTGCGTGCCAAGGTCGGGCGCATCGCGGGCGCGTTCCAGGGCCTGGTCATGGTCATGAAGGGCCTGCCGCTGACCTACGGCAAGGACATGCAGGAAGACAAGGAAGCCGTGTTCGACGCCGCCGACAACCTGGCGCTCGCCGTGGCCGCCACGGCGGGCATGGTGCGCGACGTGCAGTTCGACACGGCGCGCATGGCTGCCGACGCGGCGCGCGGCTTCGCCACCGCGACGGACCTCGCCGACTGGCTGGTGCGC
>Ga0210019_1000890_pt1 | contig 34479 bp, 31 predicted proteins | sample CryGeyCG2114_020_2_FD_183969 | JGI IMG/M metagenome (GOLD analysis project Ga0210019, IMG submission 183969) | Groundwater microbial communities from aquifer - Crystal Geyser CG11_big_fil_rev_8/21/14_0.20 (SPAdes) (version 2) | ecosystem: Environmental > Aquatic > Deep subsurface > Groundwater ...
AGCAGAAAATACAAAAAGGCTTTTACGCTAACCTGCCGCAGGTCCAAGCATCGGTTTTATCCGCGATGCTATTAGGAGATAGGACAGGATTATCTAGCGATGTGCGTCAGGCCTTCATACAGACAGGTACCGCCCATATACTTGCCATAAGCGGTATGCATATAGGCATAATTGCTTTTATTTTTTTGGTATTCTTAAAGGCAGTACGCATTCCAAAAAGGGTTAGATATGTCATTGCGGTTTTCTTCCTAATCTTTTATTGCTTGCTGACAGGCGCAAGGCCTTCGGTTACGCGGGCGGTGATTATGGCGATAGTAGTTTTGGCAGGGCTGTTATTGGAGAGAGAAGTAAATATTTATAATTCTTTAGGGCTGTCCGCTCTTGTAATATTAGCCTATAATCCATATCAGTTGAGCGATATCGGATTTCAGCTTTCTTTTATAAGCGTTTTATCCATCGTATATCTTTCGCCCAGAATAGAAAAATTATTGCATTGCCATCATATCATAGTTAAATCGTTTTCTGTGTCTTTATCCGCCTGGCTGGGCACATGCCTTATAGTGCTATATTATTTTAAGATTTTTTCCCCTATAACTGTCCTGGCGAATTTAGTCATTGTGCCTCTTGTGTCTCTGGTTATTGTAGCCGGCTTTATCTTCCTCTCCAGCCTGTTAATTATGCCTTTTCTTACGCTGTTTTTTGCCAATACTGCCGGCCTCGCCGTATTAATACTCGTTAAATCCGCGGGACTTCTTTCGCGGGCGCCCGCGGCCTACTTTTATCTCAAATAGTAAGCGTTTTCATAAATCTAGCCTTTTCATATTGAAAACAAATAAGTTAGATATTATACTTAAATGAAAAAGTATTTATATAATCTTTATTATTAGAAGCAAATGCCTTATAAATTTAAAAAAATCATTGCCGTATTTATTCTTCTCTGTTTTTCCTGTAATACGTTAGGGCTTGCGCAAACATTGCCTTATCTTCAGGCCGGAGCCTATCAAGCGCCCGCCTTATTGCGCTATGTCAGCGTCAACTCCGCCAACCCGTTTAATTACTTTAATTTTTTATTGGACAGCGGAGATCTTCCTCCATCCCAAGATAACCTGGGCAAAGAAACCAAAAAGCTTATTAATTATTTTTTCCTCGGGCTTACCCTTTCCAGCAGTTCCCTCTGGGTTAATCTTCGTCCGGATGAGCCGGATAAAATTACATCCGGTGAATTAGCAAAGACCGATATGGGAAGGATATTATTGGAGCAGGACCTGCGCCTTAAAAAAGATATGGCAAAATACCTGCATCCAGCTAACGAAACAGGAAAAGCATTCTGGAAGAGTTTATATCAGGCGATAGGCAAAGATAAAGTGAATAAGACCGAGATAACTACTTACAGCAGGGTTTGGATTGCTCCCGATAAAGCAGTTATCATGGAAACAGAAGACGGGGCTTTGATCGCTGAGGCAAAGCTTAAAGTGCTTTTAGAAAGTGAATACCTTAAACTACAAACTAAAGGCAAAAGGCCAAAGGCCGAAGGCCAAAAGCAAAACTTAGAAAATACTAATTTAAAGATATCTGAAAAGCTGATGAGGGAGGTAATAATTCCGCAAATAACAGCGGATGTAAACACATCCAGCGCTTACGCGCCTTTAAGGCAGATTTATCATTCTCTGATTCTTGCCGAATGGTATAAGCAGAAACATAAAAATGCCTGCAGTGCCTATTCGTTTTGTATTAATAAGGGATATGTTGACGGCTTGGAATCAGATTTACCCTGGTCTAAGCAGAACATCTGGAAAGAATACGTGGAATCTTATCAGAACGGAGAATATAAGCTGCAGGATAGCCTCTCTGGCTTAAAGCGCATGTATTTTAGCGGCGGCATAACTTTTGTTGATTGGGAAAATACATCCGGTTATTCGGCGGGAAGTTTTGTCCCGGGCGCTGTGGCCGCAGGCAGCTCAATAAAAACAGGTATGCCTTCTTTTGAAATTATCCCCTTTGATAGAGATATATTATTAAAAACAGGCAATAATATTGGCGATACTTTGGTAGTGGCAGCAAATAGCGCAATAGCCGATTCTAAAGTGCCTATTCCGAAGCTAACAGAGATATCTTTAAATCATTCCGTCCTCGGCTCGGAACAGGGTGAGGTTCAGTCTGCCGGCTCGCCGGTAACTAATTATACTTTTGTAACGGATAGTGTTCAGGCAGGTAGATACGTGCGTTTTGAAGAAATCCTCAGCCGTATTAACGGCGGCAGGCCGCAAGAGCAAAGAGGCTCAGTTGAAGACTTAATGCGCCGCGACCAGATCCACGAGATACTGCAGGGCAGGCTTAAGACAACGGGCCCGGAACAAGTACTAAAAACAATAGATATCTTTCTTGATCCCGAGAGCACTTTTCAACGCTATGGCAATGATCCAAAGCTGATAGAAGATTTAAAAGCGCTTAAAAAAGAAGTTAGCGCGGAAATAGAAAATGGCGGTTTTGCGGCTTCGCTTAGGACCGCCGGCTCGCCAGCCACCTTCGGTGGCGAGGCGGAGTCTCGCCGTTCTTCGGCGGACTCGCCGATTAAAAATATTTTCAGCAAGGCGCGGACAAAAGATCAAGAAGCGAAACTGCGGGATTCAAAAAATGTCCTGGATAAGGAATTTGGGCTTTGGTCGGATGATGCGGCAAGGCAAAAAGCAAAAGAAACCATCTTTGAATTACAGAATAAGCTGGCAGATGTCATTGACTCTATTGGTTTTGATGCGAATGTGCAAAGATATGTTGATCCTTCTGCCGAGCCACCGGATAATGCTGAAAAGCTGGTAACAATGTTTTTGTATAGCGATGAAAAATTTGAAGATTTTAAGCAGGAAGTAGGCAAATTTACTTCGGAAAAAGAAAAAACATACCTGCGCCTCAGCGATATATATGCCGAAGGCCTTTATGAACCCGATGTTCTTATCTACCTTAAACCAAGCAAGGTGGGGCCTGATTGGTTATCTGATTTTGAGGCGTTGAGGGCGAAATTATTTAGCATAACTCAATGGGATTTGCTTAATCGTTTCCCGGAGGCGAAAGGGCTTTTACTTTGGCGCGGCGTCATTCGGGAAGAGGAATTTAGGCAATACGCTTCTTCCAGGCAAGGCCAGGCTATTGAAATCAGAACCAGGTTTTTTTCTCACCTACCGGATTACGCGATAGAAGATTTTGCCGAAGGCGGGAGAGAGGCGCGCGTTACGGTTCTTGCGGATGTGCCGCTTTCATCTATTAAATTAACCCCCTGGCTTGAATTTAGCGGCCAAATTTACGAGCCGCAATTTATTGTCGCAGGCTCCATTGAGCCGAGAGAAGTTTTTAATCTTGATAACGAGAAAGACTACGAAAGGCTTAGGAAGGAATCCAACGAATACAATGAAGCATTGTTGAATAGCCCTTTGTTTGACAGCGTCCTTGAAAAGTTCATCATTAGAATGAAAAATAGGCCTAATCCTTTTTCGGATGAGCCGGAGTCGGCAGAATCACCGATGAGCGAACAATTAGATAATTTTTTAGATAAGCTCTATGAATTAAAGGAACAACGAGGTTCTTTAAATCGGGAGCTAGAAGCAGTACCTTTGATTTCTAAGGCTATAGCCGAAACATTGGAGATGCCGGCAAACTTAATTGGTGAACTTAATAAGCCAGAGCTTACAAAATTATTAGTAAGTTATAGCATTAAACACGGAGACATACTTGATAATATCAGGGAACTACTAACTGGGGTTGAAGAAGAATTAAACAAGGGAACGCCGCTATATAATAAAAAAGAACAAGAGAATATCAGGCGGGCCTTTGATTATTTAGAAGGCATAACTAGCATTTCTTCTTCTCCTCTTACGGAAATATCCAAGGACAGCGGCGGTATAGATTTATCCAGAATAGAGCTTACACTGAAAGATGAAGCGTATGTTTCCAGCCTTAATTCCGCAGATATTAAGGTGCTGCGCGCGGCAAAGGCGTTAAATGAAGGCTGGGATAGCTTATCTTTGCTTTACGTGCATGAAGTAATGCTGCTTTTTAAAGACAAAATAGCAAGCGATATCAAGAATAAAGATATATTGCTGAATGTCTTTGAGAAACTAAAGGTAAGAAACTTATTGCCGCCTCCGGCAGTAAACTTTATGCATTTTATCCAATCTCAAAAAACCTCTTCCCCAAAAACCCTTGCTTTATCAAATCAAGCCCGATAGACAGCGTTGACAATAAGAGCTAATTATGGTACTTTAATTACCATGAAAAGGACAATTCTTGCCTTTATTTTACTGCAAATATTCTGTTTAAATTCCGCCTTTAGCTTTTGGATCTGGACTCCGGAGAGCAAGCGCTGGACTAACCCCAAGTACGACCCAAAAGACAGCCCGGCAGAACAGCTTTCCTATGCCAAAAGTTTTTTTGACTCTAAAGATTACAAAAAAGCGCTTTCTGAGTTTATAAAATTAACCAGAAGGTATGCAAAGTCAAAAGAAGCAGCTGAGGCGCAATACTATACGGGGTTGGTTTACGAAAATCTTGATAAGCTATACGAAGCCCACCTTGCTTATCAAAAACTTATTGAGAAATATCCTTTTAGTGAGAGGATAGATGAAGCGATAGAAAAACAATATAACATAGCCGAGAAGTTCATGAATCAGGATAAGAAAATTCTAGGTATTGAAATTCCCACACAGAGGCATGCCATAGATATCTTTGACGCCGTGATAAAAAATGCTCCTTACGGTAAATATGCCCCGGTAGCTCAATATAAGATCGGGCTTATTTTAAAGGGCCTGGCAAGGTTTGATGAAGCAAAGCGGGAATTTGAAAAAGTCGTCGCGAATTATCCTGAGAGCGAATGGAATGAGGCGGCTAAGTTTCAGATCGCCTTATGTACCAAAAAAACATCTCTGGATGTGCCTTATGACCAGCAAATTACTAAAGAAGCCAAAGAGAGGTTTGAAGATTTTATAGTCTCTCATCCTGATGCCGAGCTGAGCAAGCAGGCCCAGGAGCAGATCAGTGATTTACGTTTGAGGGAAGCTGAGAGTAATTTTAATATAGCTAAATTTTATGAGAAGCAAAAAAAGCTTAAAAGCGCCGGAATATATTACGAATACGTATTTAGTAATTTTCCGAATACAGAATGGGCGACCAAGGCATTCGAACGCTACCAGATATTGGAGATGAAATGAAAAGTACGGATTGCACAGAAAAAAAATACGGATTACACGGATTCTTTCTATTTTCTATTTTCTGCTTTCTGTTTTCTGCTTTAGCCGGTTGCGGATATACTACGCGCTCTTACGTTAATCCAAACATAAAAACCGTTTACATCCAGCCATTCCTGAATAAAATTGATATAACTAGTGAGTATTCCGAAAATCGTAAATACAGGAGTTATTTTCCTCTGCTGGAGGCAAAAATTACCCGTGCTGTCGTAGACAGGTTTGTCTTTGACGGAAACCTGCGCATCGCAAAACCCGAGGCTGCCGATGTTGTATTAAAGGGGGAATTAGTCAACTACGCCCGGGATCCTTTAAGATATAGAGATAATGATAATGAAACAGTAGAAGAATACCGCCTGAGTTTAGTCGTTAATATATCTCTTACGGATAGGAAAAATAATAAGGTTTTATGGCAAGAGACCGGTTTTGTCGGAGACGCGACTTATTTTACCAGTGGCCCTTCCGCCAAGAGCGAAGAGACGGCTTTAAACGACGCGGTTGTTGATTTGGCCAGAAGAATTGTAGAGCGTACAATAGAAGACTGGTGAGCCATCTTTGAGTCAAACCCCGTTTTAAATCCCGCGCTGAAGGCATCCTAAATGCCATTACTAAAGCAAAAGTCAATAATAAATTGATATGATCAAATCAAATATCTATCTGCTTATAGGCGAGAATGAGCCCGCTAAGCTAAATAAGCTTAATAGCCTCCAGAATGAATTTTTACCGGCCGAGTCCAAAGATTTTAATTTAGAAACACTATATGCTAAAAAACTTGATCCGAATACGCTTCAAGAAGCTTTGCTGCGCATTCCGGCAAGGGTAAAAATAAGAGTTTTAGTTGTCAGGGGGGTGGAAGATCTGCCGAAAAACGCTAAAGATGCGCTTATTGATTATATGCGCAAGCCAAGCTCAAGGCTAATTATTATTTTAGAGGCGAAAAGTTTAGGCAGGGAAGATATTAATGAATTCGTAAAATACGCCCAGGTTATGTATTTTAAAGGGGCCAAATTGTATGATGCATTCACATTAGCCAGGGCCATAAAATCTAAAAATCAGTCATTTGCTTTGTATGTTTTGTCAGATTTGCTTTTGAGAGGGGTGAGCCCGCAAATGATGCTGGGCGGATTAATCTGGCAGTGGGAAAGAATGCAGTCCGAAGGTTTAGCCAAGAGCAAAATTGATAAGGGCTTTGAGTTTTTATTAGAGGCGGATTTAAATATTAAGACCAGCCGGCTTAAGGCTAATACAGCTTTAGAATTATTGGTGGTTAAGCTTGCGTTTTTAGTTTGAGGCTAAGCCTGGATTTGCGGCGCGAGGCGGTATTTTTTTTAATTATGCCTTTTTTTACGGCCTTATCAAGCTTGGACATTACTTCGCCGAAAGCTTTTTTCGCGTTCTCTATTTCTTTAACAGATAATAGGCTGAGGTATTTTTTTATTGCTTTTTGTAGTTCCTGCTTTACCCTGCGGTTACGCATTCTGCGGATTTTGTCCAGCTTCATACTTTTTATTTTTGTTTTTCTTTGCGGCATAGTAAGATTCCTTTTAATGAAGCCATCCGCCTACGGCGGATCCGGCTGAATTAACTTGAAGCAAAAATATATCACATAATTATAGATATGTCAAATAAAATAATCGCTAAATCAGCCGGTATTATTAGTATAGCTACGCTTTGTTCGCGTATTTTGGGTTTTATCCGCGATATCATTATTGCCCGCCTTTTTGGTGTGTATACCTATGCCCAGGCGTTTGTTATCGCCTTTCGTATTCCCAATCTTTTGCGCGATTTAGTGGGAGAGGGAGCGGTTAATTCCGCTCTTGTGCCGGTATTTAGTGAATATAGCCTAAAGAAGGATAAGCTTGAGTTTTGGGAATTGGCAAATGTTGTACTGAATCTTTCGCTGGTTGTATTGAGCACGCTGACGATTCTCGGGATAATATTCGCCCCTTTTATTGTCAAAGCCATTGCCCCGGGGTTTATTTCAGACCCTGAGAAATTAGCCACTACGATTAAGCTAACCCGGATTATTTTTCCTTATATTTTATTGGTTAGCCTTGCCGCTTATTCTATGGGAATTCTTAATGCCTTACGGCATTTCTCTGTACCGGCATTCGCGCCATGCCTTTTAAATATTTCCCTGATTATCTGTGTTCTGGTATTTGGCGAAGGGATAGCAGGTTTGGCATCCGGTGTTTTATTGGGCGGGCTATTACAGCTGGCAGTCCAAATACCCGTTTTATACAGGAAAGGCTTCCGCCCGAAATTGTTTAAAAAACTTGCCCCGTTAGAGATAGGGCTAGAACAGAGGGGTTTGGCAAAATTTCTAACGGGGTTTAAGCACCCTGCGGCAAAAACTATCGGCAGGCTGATGGTCCCGCGCCTCTTAAGCTCAAGTATTTACCAATTGAATAATTTTGTGGACTCTATCTTTGGTTCATTTAACTGGATTATCGGAGAGGGCGGGGTTGCCGTATTGTATTTCTCTTACCGGCTTATCCAATTTCCGCTGGGGATATTCAGCAATGCTCTTTCGCAGGCAATTTTACCGGCCCTTTCTATTCAGGCGTTAGAAGAAACTCACGCAAAATTAAAACATACGCTTTCTTGGGGGCTGCGTACAAATTTTTTAGTGATGCTGCCGGCAGGGGCCGGGCTTATGGCCTTGTCTTTTCCCATAATCGCAACACTTTTTGGCGGAAGGAAATTTGACGCCTATTCCGTACAGGCGACGTCCAGCGCCCTATTTTTCTACAGCATCGGTTTATTTGCTTATGGCGGGACAAAGATAATTCAGTCCGGATTTTTTGCGCTCAAAGATACGCGCACGCCAGCAAAAATAGCCGGTTTAGCTTTAGCGTTTAATGTCATTTTTAATTTTTTGCTGATGTATCCTTTAAAAATCGCGGGCCTTGCTTTGGCTACTTCGATTTCAGGGATAGCCACTTTCCTAATCCTGCTATCTATTTTAAAAAAACGGCTGGGGGATTTTGGCAGCGAACCGATTTTCGGCCCTTTCTTGCGCATTTTCCTGGCGAGCCTTGCGATGGGCCTGGTTACTTTTTTTGTTTCGCAAAAAATCTTCTTAGGCGCAACTACATTGGATAAATTATTTAATTTATCATTTTCCATTATGCTTGGGATTATTTCTTATGTTATTTTTTGTTTTGTCTTCAAAGTGGAAGAAATAAAAGAGTTGTGGAAATGGGCGAGGGAGCGCTATGTGTAGGCCTCCGCCGTATATAGGGATTGCATGATTAAAACCGCCGACAATCTTAAACAAAAAATCGCATCTATTCCGGATAGGCCGGGGGTGTATTTGATGAGGGATGCCTCGGGGGTGGTGATTTATATTGGCAAGGCAGCGTCATTAAAGAAGCGCGTTGGGTCGTATTTTTCGAAGCAATATGGCTCGGCAAAACAAATGGCAATGGTTGAGAAAATCGCCGATATCGATTATATCTTAACCGATAGCGAAGCGGACGCGCTGATTTTGGAGTCGGCCTTGATCAAGAGAGAGCGGCCGCAGTACAATGTTTCATTAAGGGATGATAAAAATTATCCGCTTTTAAAAATTACCAGTGAAAATTTTCCGCGTCTTTTAGCCGTACGAAGAAGATTAGATGACGGCGCTGTATATTTTGGGCCCTATACCGATGCGGCTTTATTGAGGCAGGCGATTAAGGTTTTGCGCAAGATTTTTCCTTATTGTACCTGCCGCCCTTTTCCAAAAAAACCCTGCCTTAATTATGATATCGGTTTATGCCCAGCGCCATGCATCGGGAAAATTTCCAAAAAAGAATATGCCGAGAATATCAAAGATTTGCGCCTTTTCCTGGAAGGAAAAAACGATGAATTATTAGCCAGGCTGTCCAAGGAGATGCTGGTTTTTAGTAAAAAGCGTAATTTTGAAAAAGCCATGGAATTGCGCGATAAAATTTCCGCCTTAAGCAGTATGAGCGGGGCAGCGGATATTTATGAGGCCCAAAGCAGGCAATTACGGCACATTTTGAAACTTAAAAAAAATCCTGAGCGCATAGAGGCGTTTGATATTTCAAGCATTTCGCAGCATTTAGTTGTTGGTTCAATGGTAAGTTTTTTAGAAGGCAGGCCTGATAAAAATAATTACCGACGGTTTCGCATTAAGGGAGAAAAATTTGATGATTGCGCCGCGATTTCAGAAATAGTAAGGCGTAGGTACAAGCGGATATTATTAGGAGAAATTAATTCTCCGGATTTAATTATTATCGATGGAGGAAAAGGCCAGTTAAGCGCGGCAAGGGCGGAATTGGATAACTTAAGATTAAGAATTCCCGTTATATCTATTGCGAAAAAAGAAGAGGAGATTTTTCTCCCTCAGCAAAATAATCCTATAAAATTAAACATTGATTCCAAGGCGCTGACTTTGATCCGCCGCATAAGAGATGAGGCGCATAGGTTTGCGCTGTCATATCATAGGTTGCTGAGAAAGAAAAAGGCAATGGCGTAAAATAACCAGGTGTTAATCGTTGAGCGGCTGCCTAGCTCGAATCATTATTCGCTTTGCGTCTATAATTTACTTGAGGCGATTTACGGTTGAGATTTCCAGCTACGTAAGCGATAAACGCATAGCGGGATTTTAAAATGACTGAATTTAAACAAAGAGTCCTGAAGGTAGTTTTAAAGATTCCTCTTGGAGAAGTCCGCAGCTATAAATGGGTGGCAGAAAAGGCGGGTTTTCCGAAAGCCGCGCGTGCCGTGGGGCAGGTTTTAAAAAAGAATCCTTATACCGTTATTATTCCTTGCCATAGGGTTGTTTCTTCCGGGGGAGGGCTTGGCGGTTATTCCAAGGGGAAAAACACCAAAAAAAGACTACTAAATTTAGAGAAAAAGATATATAATAGTTTAAATTTACAGAGTAAATTTAAACCGTAATTCGTAACCAGCAATTCGTAATAAAAATTACCAATTACCAATTACCGATTACGGATTATGCTGATGGATGGAGGATGAATATTGGATATTAAGAATTATCTGAAATTAATGGCGGATAGGGATGCCTCGGACATTTTTTTAAAAGCCGGAACTTGCGCTTATTTAAGAGAGCCGAAAGGGCTGGTTGCCGTATCCAGCGAAAAACTGAGTTTAAAGGAATTGGACCATATATTGTCTGAAGTCGCCAATGAAAGATTAAGGAAAATATTTGAAGAGAATTTTGACGTAGATTTCGCGCTGACCATAGAGGATCTAGGCAGGTTCAGAGTAAGCGTATTTTTTCAGAGAAACGAACCTTCAATCGTAATCCGGCGCATAAGAAAGGATATCCCGGATTTTGAACAACTGAATTTGCCCGGAGACTTGTTAAAAAAGCTCTGCCAAGAGAGGCGCGGGCTTGTATTTATAACCGGTACTGCCGGATCGGGAAAATCTACCACCATAGCCAGCATGATTGAATATATAAATAATACTTCAAACAAGCATATATTAAGCCTGGAAGACCCCATAGAATATGTCTTTAGCGATAAGCAGTCTATAATAAGCCAGAGAGAGCTGGGTATAGACGTAAAATCTTATCCTACGGCTCTTAGGCAGGCGACTCTTCAGAGCGTGGATGTAATTTATATTTCAACTGTTAGGGACCTGGAGACAATGCAGGCAGCGATTACCGCGGCGGAAATGGGGATGTTGGTATTTGCCACGGTTCATTCGGTGAATGCTTACCAGACGGTAGAGCGGGTAATTAATTTATTCCCGCCGCATCAGCATAATGAGGTAAGGGCGCAGCTGGCGTTGCTGCTGCGCGGAATTATTTCTTTAAGATTGATCCCTACCAAAGACGGTACTGGCAGAGTTCCTGCTTGTGAAACAATGGTTTCTACACCTACGATTTCGCGCCTGCTTCGCGAAGGAAAAACCTGGGAGCTGCTGCATTTTATTGAAGAAGGAGACCTTTTCGGCATGCAGAGTTTTAAGCAGTCTCTGGTGCGCCTGATAAGAGAAGATAAAATAAGCCAAAGCTATGCGGCGGATTTCGCAGATTCTAAAGATGAATTGGATCTGGAACTTAAGGGGATAAAAAGAATAAGTTAATAGTGAGGTAGTATATGTTTGATGAAATAAGAAAAGAGCTTTCTCAGATAGAGTCCCGCCTTAATAACCTCCGAGGTTATCTTTGACCTAGAAAACAAAGAAAAAGAAATATCGGCTATCCAGCAGGATATGTCTATTGAAGGGTTTTGGGGCGATTCTGCAGGCGCTAACAAAAAGGTGTCCAGGTTAAAGGAGCTCAGGAATATTGTTGAGCTATGGCAGGGTTTGTATAAGCAGTATAAAGAATTGATGGAATTTAGCTGCCTGGACACAAATGATGCCAATTTCGTAAACGAAATAAAAGCTGAATTTGATAAACTCACTCATAATATTGAGGGCCTGGAGTTTAAAGTTTTATTTTCCGGAGAATTAGATAAAAATAGCGCGATACTTAGTATTAATTCCGGGGCCGGGGGTACTGAAGCTTGTGACTGGGCCGAGATGCTTTTGAGGATGTATTTGCGCTGGGCGGAAAATAAAGGGTTTAAGGCGCGCGTAATCGATATTTTACCCGGAGAAGAAGCGGGTATTAAAAGTGTTACGGTATTTATAGACGGTGATTACGCGTATGGGTACCTAAAAGCCGAATCAGGCGTACACCGTTTAGTGAGGATTTCGCCTTTTGATGCCAATAAAAGAAGGCATACTTCTTTTGCTTCCGTGCACACTACAGCTCAGGTTTCGGGGGATATAGACATAGCCATAAAGCCGGAGGAGTTGAAAATTGATGTATACCGTTCCCGAGGCCACGGGGGCCAGAGCGTAAATACCACTGATTCGGCAGTACGCATTACGCATCTTCCCAGCGGAATAATAGTTCAATGCCAGAATGAGCGTTCCCAGTATCAGAATAAGCAGGTCGCGCTGAATGTGCTTCGAGCGCGGCTCTATGAAAAAATACACCAAGAGCGGGAAGAAAAGCTGAATAAGCAATACGCGGATAAGAAAAAGATAGAGTGGGGTTCGCAGATCCGCTCTTATGTGATGCATCCTTATAATATGGTAAAAGACCATAGGACCGATTATGAAACCGGGAATGTTTCCGCGGTTATGGATGGGGCGATTGATGGTTTTATAGAGGCCTATTTAAGGCAAATTTCAGCAGCTAGAACTAACCTGTAACGCACCAAAGTAGTGTTACACAAAACAAGCAATGCTTAAAATGTGTAGCCAAAATTGGGAGATAGCCATGCGAAATAAATTAAGTTTAATATTGATCTTGCTTCTGCTAGGGACAAACGCGGCCGGCATCTACGCACAGTCGGAGCAGGTTTCTATCACGACTTACTACCCTTCGCCTTACGGCATATACGAGGAAATGATTGTCTCCGGCAGGCAGGCCGTAGGTGATGTTAACGTAGACGGCAGCGTGGATGCCGGGGATTTACCAGTGGACGGCTCAGGAAACCCATTAGATGACAGCTTGGCTGTTGCAGGAACTGTAGGTATAGGCACGAATGCGCCGGTTAGAAAGCTGCATGTTAATTCTATCCTTGCAGATGATATCGCAAGATTCGAGGGGCACAGTGATAGCCCGGGATTTTTGGACATAACCAATGTGGATGCAGGAGGTATAAGATTAAGCACTGATGCTACCGGCCCCTTCAGGATAAGGACAGAAAATATAATAGGGGGGGATCAGTTTATAGTTGATACTAACGCTAATGTGGCCATAGGCCCCAATCTTCCCACGAGCGCTCCTTCTCCGGGCAATAATCAGGCAAAAGAAAACCTGGATGTTAATGATGTATGGTTAAGGGCGGCAAACGGAGGTACGGGAGCATGGGCTTCCAGCACTGTGCTTACACTTGATTATTCGGATTGTACTATTATAGAGGTAGGATTTCCTAGCGGGCCACATGCGACCTATTGCCCCGAGGGTTATATAACAGTGGGCGGCGAGACCGATGGAAATGATTATATTCCGGAAAATCAAATCTGTTGTAGGCTGCGAGGAATAACAACTGTTAATTGGAATGCGCGGAGATGGCAATAATGCTTAGATTAAATAAAAATGTTTAACTTTATCACACAGAAAATATTAGGCACGCAAAACGAACGGGCTCTTAGGCGGATTGCGCCATTGGTGGCGGCAATAAATTCCTATGAGCCGCGGATGCAGGAATTGTCCGATAGCCGGCTTCGGGCGAAGACCGATGAATTCAAAGATAAAATCAAACGGCAAATATCAAGCATTTCCGCCGAAGGCAGATTAGGGCTTGGGGGGAAAAACGATGCCGCTCCAGAAGAAGAATTAGAAAGAGAAATAAGAAAAAAAGAACAGAAAGCCTTGGATGAAATATTGCCTGAGGCTTTTGCTGTCGTGCGTGAGGTGGGCCGGCGTACTATAAATATGCGCCACTTTGATGTTCAGCTTCTGGGTGGGATAGTACTGCATGAAGGTAAAGTTGCCGAGATGGTAACCGGAGAAGGGAAAACTCTGGTTGCGACATTAGCCGCTTATCTAAATGCCTTAACCGGAAGGGGAGTGCATATTGTAACCGTTAATGATTATCTGGCGCGCCGGGACCGTGATTGGATGGGGCCGATTTATGAATTTTTAGGCCTTTCGGTGGGCGTGATTCAGCATGATATGCCTCCGCATATAAGAAAAGAACAATACGCATGCGATATAACTTACGGCACAAATAACGAATTCGGCTTTGATTATCTGCGGGATAATATGGTGATAAGTAAAAATGAAATGGTACAGAGGGATTTTTATTATTCTATAGTGGATGAGGTTGATTCTATTTTAATAGATGAAGCGCGCACACCTCTGATTATATCCGGCCCGACAGAAGAGTCTACCGATAAGTACTATATAATTGATAAAATTATCCCGAAATTAAAAGGCAGGATTATTTTAGAAAAAGACCAGATAGACGCCAAATATAAGGGCGTTGATTTATCCGAGGGTTATGATTACATAGTCGATGAGAAGGCCCACACGGCACACCTTACAGACAGCGGAGAAGAAAAAGCCTGCTCTCTGCTTAATATAGATAATTTGCATGAAATAGAAACTATGGAGTACCGTCATCATATAATTCAGGCCTTACGGGCGCATAACCTGTATAAAAGCGATGTTGATTATGTAATTAAAGATGGAAAAGTTATCATTGTGGATGAGTTTACCGGCCGCCTTATGCCCGGCAGGCGCTGGTCAGACGGCCTGCATCAGGCTGTTGAAGCAAAAGAAGGGGTAAAGATAGAACGGGAAAATCAGACGCTTGCTACGGTAACCCTTCAGAATTATTTTCGCATGTATCAAAAGCTTTCCGGCATGACGGGTACGGCAATGACCGAGGCCAATGAGTTTAAGGCAATATATAAATTAGATGTTGTAAACATTCCCACAAATAAACCGTTGATCCGCCAAAATTCTCCCGATTCTATTTATAAGACGGAGGCGGCAAAATTTAAGGCGGTGGTAGAAGAAATAGCAGAATGTTACGAAAAAGGCAGGCCTGTTTTGGTGGGTACGATATCTATAGATAGGTCAGAAAAGCTCTCGGCGATGCTTAAGAGAAAAGGTATAGCGCATAATGTTCTCAACGCAAAATACCATGAGATGGAAGCGCATATTGTGGCTCAGGCAGGCAGATTTCGCGCGGTAACTATCGCTACGAATATGGCAGGGCGGGGTACGGATATATTGCTCGGCGGAAATCCAGAACATATGGCAAAAAATATTGTCGGACAGTTGCTGCAGGCCCAGAAGGATATAGATGCCGAAAAGGAATATAAAGAATTGTTTATTAAATATAAAAAACAGGCAATAGACGAACATAAGAAAGTCGTAGACTTAGGCGGCCTGTATATTATAGGGACAGAGCGCCATGAAGCACGCAGGATCGATAACCAGTTAAGAGGAAGATCCGGCAGGCAGGGAGATCCCGGGTCATCACGTTTTTATGTATCCTTAGAAGATGACCTCATGCGCCTTTTTGGTTCTGAGCGCATAGCCTTTATCATGGATAAATTGGGCCTGCCGGAAGATCAGGCGATTGAGCATCCATGGATAAGTCGTTCAATCGAGACCGCGCAGAGAAGAGTAGAGGGGCATAATTTTGAAATAAGAAAACAACTTTTGGAATACGACAATGTAATGAATAGACAGAGAGAAGTTGTCTATTCACGCAGGCGCGCGGTGCTAGAAGGGAAAAACCTGAAAGAAGAATTATTCCTGATGATTGAAGAGCTGGTTGAGGCGGCGTTGAATGTTTATATTAAAAAAGAATCGTCAGTTGATCCTGATTGGGCATCTTTGGATGATTGGCTTAAAAATAAATTTTCATTAAATCTGGAAAAAGGCAGCTTGAACCTGGAAGAAAAAAACGACCAAGAGCTGCGGCAATTTTTACTTGATGAGATTACCGGAATTTTTAACGCCAAAGAAGCGGCCTTTGGCGCTGAGCATATACAGAGAATCAGCCAGATAATAAGCCTGCAAATAATTGACACCAAATGGAAAGACCATCTTTATACAATGGATAACTTAAGGTCCGGAATAAGCCTGCGCGCCTACGGCCAGCGCGATCCGTTGATAGAATATCAAAATGAAGCCTTTTCTTTATTCCAAGAAATGATTGATTCTATAAGAGATGAGGTTATCGAATCTTTATTCAAGGTAGAGGCCGCCCCGGCGGAAAAGGAGTTAAAGGGCGTGTTTACTTCCCTGCGTCAGGAATTTGTTCATCCGGAAGCAAGAAAATTTGAAAAACCGCAGGCAAAATCTACTATGCCTTCAGCTGAGATTAATTCAGTAAACACCGGTTCATCCGGCTTTAGTCCTCCGGATGCGTCTGGCAACATAGCTTCTTCTAAGGTTGGCCGTAATGACCCCTGCCCTTGCGGAAGCGGTAAAAAATACAAGAAATGCTGCGGCAAGTAATTCAGTTTATATTTCATAGTCCACGGCCTATAGTAAAAAGATTATTCTTAAGCTTCTTATCCGCTGTTTTGCTCGCCTTGCCATTTCGGAATCCCAATCTTTGGTTGTTTGCCTGGTTTGGGTTTGTGCCGCTTTTTTTTGCCATTAAAGAGCAATCTAAAGGCAAGGTATTTTTCCTCGCCTATTTTACGGGCGTTGTTTTTTGGTTAAGCGCCATTTACTGGCTGACGAATGTAACTATTGCCGGATACATAATTTTATCTTCGTATCTTGCCTTATATTTCGGAATTTTCGGATCTCTCCTTTCTTTTTACTCAATACTCAACACCCAATACTCAATACTTTTTATTCCTGCGGCCTGGGCTTGTCTTGAATACATTCGCGCCTACCTTTTAACAGGCTTTCCCTGGGCTTTATTAGGATATTCGCAATATCAGAATCTGCCGGTTATGCAAATTGCCGATATAGGCGGAGCATACGCCGTATCATTTCTGGTTATAATGGTAAATACTCTAATTTACAATACCGCGCGTATAGCGTATCGCGCATTGTCTAAAAGCAAAATAGATTTATCGCCCAGATTCTGTTTAATTCCTATTTTTGTTTTATTTTTATCGATAGGTTATGGGTTTTTACGATTAAACTCAATACACAATACTCAATACCCCATACTTAAAGTTTCTCTCGTTCAGCCGAACATCGCACAGGATATAAAATGGGACCCGGCCCTTAAAGATAAAACACTTAATAAACTATTTTTATTGACGGAGAAGGCAGCGCAAGAAGAACCCGGATTAATTATTTGGCCAGAGACGTCTGTGCAGGATTTTTTAATGATAAAGAAAGGTAATTATTATAATCCCGGGTATCTATCGGATTTTATAGCTGGTTTAGGCAGGCCGTTTCTGACGGGGATAATAACGGTTCTTACGGGCAATGATTATGAAGCACTATTCTTTAATAGCGCGGTGTTATTTTCCGGCAATGGCGAAGTTTTAGAGCGCTATGACAAGCTGCATCTGGTGCCTTTTGGGGAGTATATACCCTTAAGAAAAAAACTTCCCTTCATTGAGAAAATTGTACCCATAGATGATTTCAGCCGCGGGAAAGAATATACTGTGTTTGAGCCGCCAGCTATTAGTCAGCGGCTACCGGTAAAATTTTCCACACTTATCTGTTTTGAAGATGTATTTGGCAATCTGGCGCGTAATTTCGCAAAACGGGGAGCGCGATTTTTAGTAAACATTACCAACGATGCTTGGTTTATGGATACGGCTGAGCCATACCAGCATCTGGCAGCATCGGTTTTTCGCGCGGTAGAAAACAGGGTAAGTGTTGTGCGTTCGGCTAATACGGGTATATCCTGTTTTATCGCGCCCTCCGGCAGGATAAAATCCAGGGTTAGCGATTATAAAGGTAAAGATACTTTTGTGGCGGGGCATCTTACAGATGTTGTTGTTTGCAGCAGCAGCGGATCAATTTACACAGAATACGGAGATGCCCCGGTATTTTTATGTTTTATCGTTCTGCTTTCTCTCATGGCTTATAAAGCAAGGAAAGCGCAAATTTAATATATATGCCTTGTCATTTTAACTTATGTTATCTATAATAATTCTTGTATCTTTTTGATCAGGCTGGAGGGCGAAAGTTATGTTGGAATTTAAAATTGTTAAAATTGAGAAACCCGATGAGGCGAATTTCATCTTAGGCCAAGCCCATTTTATTAAAACAGTGGAAGATATTTACGAAGCTTTGGTGGCTGCTGTGCCCAGGATAAAGTTTGGTATGGCATTTTGCGAATCTTCCGGCAAGTGCCTTATACGCGCAGAAGGCACAGACCAGGATTTAAAAAAACTGGCCATTGAAAATGCCGAAAATCTCGGGGCCGGCCACAGTTTTATCGTATTTCTTAAAGATTGTTACCCGATAAATGTGTTAAATATTATCAAGAATATTCAGGAGGTTTGTTCTATCTATTGCGCAACAGCCAATCCCGCGGAAGTGATTTTGGCTCAGACAAAGCAAGGCAGGGGGATTTTGGGTGTAATTGACGGCGCAAGCCCCAAAGGGACAGAGAAAGAAGACGATATCGCCTGGCGCAAGGATTTGCTGCGCAAGATAGGATATAAGCTGTAATGGAGTTAAAACGCATAAAAAAAACCATCAAGCGCGATATCGCATTTTATAGCATGAAAATGTTTTGCGTTATTTTGCGCTTTATGCCTAAAAATTGTATATGCGCGGTCGGTGATTTTATAGCAGGCATTGGCTATTTTATAGCTATCAGGCATAGGCGCATAGCCAGGGAAAGTTTAAATATAGCTTTTGGCAAAGAAAAGAACGAAAAAGAAATTACCAGGATAATAAAGGATTGTTTTAAAAATATGACAAAAAGCATGTTTGAAATGCTCGCTTCTTTAGATAGCGCCCCGGTGCTTGGCAGGATGGTTAATATTGAGGGCAAGGAATATCTGGATGAGGCCCTTAAGAAGAAAAAAGGAGTAATTATGATAAGCGGGCATTTTGGCAGCTTTCCGCTTTTGCTTACCAAGCTTGCCCTTTTAAGATACCCGGTTAACGTTGTAGTACGTAAGCTGCGCGATGACAAGGCAGATGAATATTTTGATAGAAAAAGGATTGCCTTGGGTGTAAAATCTATTTATACGAATCCAAAGGCACTTTGCGTAAAAAGCAGCATAGACGCTCTTCGTGATAATGAGATAGTGTTTATGCTTATGGATCAAAATTTTGGTTCGGGCGCGGGCGTATTTGTTGATTTTTTTGGCCGAAAGGCCGCCACCGCTACAGGGCCTATTATTTTCGCATTAAGGACGGAGGCTCCGATTGTCCCCGCGTTTATTTTTAGAGAAAAAAATAATAATCACAGATTAGTTATCGAGCCGGAATTAATATTAGAGCATAGAGAAGACCGTGATGAAATGGTAAAAGTAAATGTAGCCAGGATTACAGCGATTATTGAAAGATATATACGGCTTTATCCTGCGGAGTGGGGTTGGATACACCGCAGATGGAAAAGCCGCCCCGGGAAAAATAGCGATGTTTCCGGAGGTCTTTCTAACACGGATTAAGTGAGCCACGATGAAAAATTCCTCAATGAATTCATTCTCTCAGTTTAGGCGTTTATTTGTTCTAATCTTACCCGTAAGCTATTATTTTCTGCCTAAGGAGAAGGTTATTCTGTTGTGCCTGGTTTTTATGGCCGCGGCGGTTTTTATGCGGTATTTAAAAAGCGGATTCAAGATAAATATAAAACCGAATTTTCTAAGTAATATCTTTTCGCCTGGGCCGGGCTGTATTTTTTTAGCCTTTTCTTGCTTTATAGCCGTGTTTTTCTTTAGCCGGATAGTCGCTTTGAACTCTATGCTGTTTATTATTTTAGGAAATACTTTTGCCGATATGGTATCTGCGCGTTATGGCAGGGCCACAGAAATATTAACCTTTTGTTATGCCTGCCTCTCTGCCAGCCTTTTTCTTTTATTTTTTCCTCTTGTCCTTGGCTGGCATATTGCGTTGCTTGGCTGTTTGGCCGGCGCATTTATCAGAGTACTGAATTTACCTATAAATAAAGATTTGTCTGTTGCCTTAAGCTCCGGTATTATAATGCGCCTTTTTCTGTTTTAAGCGCACAAACATCTTATAATTTATTATGCGACGATTAATTTGGGTTATTTCTTTGTTGCTTTTATTTTCAAGGACCGCGTTATGTGATTTTGGTTTTCGCCAAATTAATAAAGGCCTGGCAGATTTAAACATTACAGCGCTTGCTGTTTCATCCGTTAATCCAAATACGGCATATGCAGGCTCTGGGAAGGCTATTTATAGAACAGACGGCGGCGGGAGGTGGCGGAATGTTTTAACTCTAAAAGGGGTTGGGCGGCGCATAAATTTTCTTGCTTTTGATGCGCTGGAGCCGGATATAATATTTGCCGCCACCCATGACGGACTTCTTAGAATTAAAGATGCCGATTCCGTCACGTGGGAGAAGCTATTCTCCGGCATAGGAGAAGAAAAATATTGCACTTATGTTTTGGCAGAAGGCAAGGAGATATTTTTAGGCACAAAATCAGGCCTTTTTTATAGCCGCGATAGAGGGACTTCATGGCAAAAAGCTAAAGGTGAATTGGGTAACTCATACATTACCTCTATAGAAAAATCAGAAGATGCTCTATACGTATCCACGCGCAGGAAATTATTCGCCAGCCGTGATTCCGGAGATAAGTGGGAAAAGTTGTTTGTTTATAGTTCGTCTGCAACTGAAACTGAGGGTGATATTTTGGAAAACGAGGCTGAAGATATAATCCAGCCCGAAAACGATGAGGGCGGCAGGATTTCTATAGACAGAGAGAGTGGAAAAGTTTATTGGTGCATTGAAGATGGCATCTTTGAAAGTTCCGATGGCGGGGTATCGTTTGGTAAGCTTTCCTCTATCGGTTTGAGCAACATAATTAAACGCAGCGTGCTTATCCACTCAGGTAATCTATATGTTTCGACTAAAAAAGGAATTTTTGTTTTAAAGAAAGATGAAAAATCATGGAAAAATATTTTTCAGGGGTTGACTACTTATGATATTAGAGATAGCGTTCTTGACGGCTTAGGCCGTTTATGGCTGGCGACGTATAAAGGAGTTTTTAGAAGCAGCAATCAAAATATTCTTATACATGCAAACAGCGCTAAGGTCAATAATTGGAGGATTTATTTTTATGATGAACCCGGTATTGCTGAGCTGCGCCAGGCCGCGATAAAGTATGCCGAAGTAATAGATCCGCAGAAAATAAAATTTTTAAGGAGAGGCGCCCGCCTGAAAGCACTCTTGCCTAATGTAGACCTGGATTACAATAAGACGGTTAATTATGACAGCGGTTCAGACAGTTATTACATTGGGCCGCAGGATTGGAGCGTAGGTTTTTCTTGGGACCTGGGTGATTTAGTCTGGAGCGATCAGCAAAGGTTAATTGATTCCCAAGTAAGATTGATGGTTGAATTACGCGATGATATATTGACAGACCTGACCCGCCTTTATTACGAGAGAAGGAAACTGCAGTTAGACCTGTTCCTTTCGCCTCCGCAAGACTCTAATGTGAGGCTGGAAAAAGAATTAAGGCTGGAGGAGCTGACTGCTTCAATAGATGCCTTAACCGATGGGTATCTATCCAGGCAATTAGGGCTGCAATATTAATAAAAAAAATTAATAAAAATCCGGGGAATGATATGAAAATAAAAGAGATAATGGTAAGGGATATAAAAAGTTTAAGCGGCAGGGAATCCGTAAAAGATGCTTTGAACCTAATATTAAAGTTTAAAATCAGCGGCTTGCCGGTTATTGATAAGGGAAAATTAATAGGGGTTTTTACCGAAAAAGATGTCTTAAGGGCAATATTGCCCAGCTATGTTAATCAGGTAGGCGGTTTTGTATATGGAGATACTCCGAAAAATATAAAAAATAAACTTATTAAATTGGCAGAATTAAAAGTTTCGGATGTTATGGCAAAAGGAGTAGAAGTTGTTGGCGAAGAAACGGCTTTATTAGAGGCCGCGCGCCTTATGCTGGTTAAGAATATGCGCCGGATTATCGTCGTAGACAAAAATGATAAAGTATTAGGCATAGCCGCAAGATGTGATATATTGAGAGCATTAATGGATTTGGCAAAATAAGTTACCTTTATCCGCCGCAGGCGGATGGGGTTATTCCCCTTGCCTAAACATCGGGTAAATCTCTTCGATATTTACCCGATAGGGCCCATCCTTAAAAGGTGTTAGGATGGCCCGCCCTTGTGGGCAGGCTGCGGGTAGGTTCTGATTAAGCAGTATTTATCATAAACTAAATTATAACCTACTCCGAAGCTTAAGGGGGAAATTCTCCAAAGAGAATTTACCCCTTGTTTAAGCGAGGAGATAATTCGCACTTATAACTTACGTCGGCTTTGCCTCCGTAAGTTATGTGCTCATTAAGTGAAAAGAAAAATAATATTATTATTTTTTATCGCGGCATGCGCGGGTTTATTGAGCAGGAATATAGGCTTCAATAACCATCAGGTATTGGCGCTTTCTATATTTTTGATGTCAATATTAGGCACTTTATTTTTTTGGAGTTTTCGCCTGGCATTTGTTTTTTTAGGCTCAAGCGTGCTTTTATTGACCGGGACAATTAATTTTGAAAGTTTGATTAAATCTGCCTCCCTTGATGTTATTTTGTTTCTTATGGGGATGATGGTCGCCATGGGCTTATTAAAGGATGCCGGGCTTTTTGCCTGGATTGTAAGCCTGATGCTGCGCATAAAAAATCTTACCGCGAATAAATTTTTGATTGTGATATGTTTTATATCGGCGCTGCTTTCCGCGGTAACCAGCGAGGTTGTTTCTATTATATTTGTTGTCGCGGCAATTTTAGAAATTTGTGATTATTTTGAAGTGGACCCTGTGCCGTTTATAATCATTTCTGTTTTAGCTACTAACATCGGCAGTGCCGCGACAGTCCTGGGTAATCCTATAGGTATTTTAATCGCGACAAAAGCCGGGCTGACATTTGAAGATTTTATTTTAAAGGCTTTTCCCCTTTCAGCCCTTTGCCTTATATCAATAATCTTTTTGGTAAAAGTGTGGTATCATAAAACATTGATTCAGCTAGGTGAGAAAATAAAAGAATTTGGGGCAAATGAGATGCTGATTAAATTAATATCCATACCTATAGAAAAACAATTAAAAATTGCCCTTTGGATATTCGGCTCAACATTATTTTTTATCGCTATGCACCATCGCTTTGAATTACTTTTAAATTTAGAAGATAATACTATCCTTTTGACGATGCCTTTGTTTTCCGCCGGGTGCATATTGTTGTGGAAATGGCGCAAGGCGCGGGAATTTATAGAAAAAGACGTGGAGTGGTGGACGTTGTTATTTTTTATGCTGCTTTTCGCCCAAGCGGGCGCTCTTTCGTTTACGGGCGCGACTGATGTTGTGGCCGCTTCTTTTGCCAGGGCCGCGGGCCATAATCAGTCGGGTTTAATAGTTTTGATAATATCTGCTTCTGCCCTCGGCTCAAGTATTTTAGATAATGTGGTTTTGGTTACCGCGTTTATACCGGTGATAAAGAGCTTGAAAGGGGTAGGTTTTAACCTGCAGCCTTTTTGGTGGGCCCTTCTTTTCGGCGGCTGCTTCGGCGGCAATATTACCTTGGTAGGCTCAACAGCTAACATTGTAGCGTTGGGGATACTTGAAAAAGAAAGAAATATTAAATTGAGCTTTTTCCGATGGTTTTGGATAGGCCTAACAGTCGGGATAATCAGCGTTGTGCTCGCCGCGTTTGCGCTGATTTTCCTGCCCCTATATCATGCATAAACTAAGAAATTATTTTTTAAGCGGCATAGCGCTGCTTTTGCCAATAATAATAACGGTTAATATTTTGGTGTGGTTTTTTACTTTTCTTGACGGCATGCTTGGGAAGTATATAAACCATTATTTACTAAATAATTTTGGCTATGCTATTCCCGGTTTAGGCCTGCTCCTTTTTGTATTTATCGTTTTTATTATCGGTTTTTTTGCCGCCAACTTCCTGGGGAAAAAGCTATTATATGTTCTGGAGGCTTGTTTTATCAGGCTCCCTTTTGTTGCCAAAATTTACCCGCATATTAAACAATTTATTAATTTTTTATTTGGTAAAGAGAAGCCGTCTTTTAAAAAAGTGGTATTGGTAGAATATCCCCGCAAAGGAGTATATTCTCTGGGGTTTATAGTAAATGAAGGATTATCCGCGGTAGAAGAAAGAATAAAGCAGCAGGTAGTGACGGTGCTTGTCCCTAATATCCCTAATCCGTTTAGCGGGGTATTTCTATTTTTTATAAAAGAAGATCTAATGTATCTGGATATGACGATTGAAGATGCCATAAAATTAGTTATATCCGGGGGGGTGCTACAGCCTTGATAATAGGAAAATATAAATTTTATTTCGCCGGTATATTATTATTCTTTTTTTGTGCGGTTTGTTTTGCGCAGGAAAAATTATTAGAAGCGTCTGAAATTTCAGACTTAAACACTTCCCAGAAGCAGAATATGCAGGGGCCTGATATAATCGATGGCGCAAAGATGCCCGCAGAAAATCAGGAGGGGAAAAAAGCACCTGTTAAACCGGACCTTATCATCATAGATACCAGATGGGCATGGGGCGAGGTTATGTCTAAAGAAGCCGGAAGGCTTAAACTTAACTATTATGATTACGAAGCAGAGAAAGAGAAGGAAGTATTTATTTCTGTTGATGAAGAAACAAAGCTTGAGAATGTCGAAAACTTCGAAGATATAAAAATTAATGATGTGGTTAGTGTTGACTTTATTGTAACCAAGGGTAACATCAACATAGCGAGGTTTATAACCGTAAATAATCTGAGCCGGGACTGGAACAGCGGCCAGTAGCAATGCCGCCGGCCCCTGAATTTTTAAATAAGACATCCCCACAGGATGTCTTTTAGGTTATATAATAGAGATGCATATTAAGATAATTATTTTTGATTTAGACGGCACTCTTATAGACGCTTATGGTGCGATAGCATCCAGCCTAAAGTATGTATTGAAAAAATTTAATCTGGATATACCTTCTGAGATTAAAATAAAGAGGGCGGTGGGCTGGGGTGATAGAGAGCTGCTGAAGCAATTTGTCCCTGCCGATTGTTTAAATAAGGCATTAAAAATTTACCGCAATGATCACAGGGCAGCTTTATTGGAAAAAAGCCGGCTTATGCCTTATGCGGGCGGGCTCTTGCCTGCCTTAAAAAGAAGGCATATAAAATTGGCTGTCGCCTCCAATAGGCCAACAGAGTTTTCTTTGAGTGTTCTCAAGCATCTTAGAATAAAAGATTATTTTGATTATGTTTTATGCGCCGATAAGTTAAAATTCAAAAAGCCGCACCCTTTAATATTAAATAAAATTATGAATAGATTTAAGTTCAAAAAAGAAAACGCTTTATATGTAGGGGATATGTCTATTGACGCGCGCGCGGCAAATAGCGCCGGCATCAAAGCGGCCATTGTTTTGGGCGGCTCAAGCACAAAAAAAGAGATAGAGAAAGAGCGGCCGTTTATGATATTAAAAGATTTGCGTTCTTTGGTTAAACTAATTGACGCCAATATCTAGAAAGGTTATACTATGCGCATCAATCAAAAGTAAAGGGCGCATGTAATTCGCACTTATCCGCCTGCGGCGGATGTGCTCAGCAGCTTGGGAGCAATAGCCCTCGCCTAAACGCTTGTAAATTTATTCTAAATTTACTGCGCAGGCTTCGGGATTAATTCGCACTTATAAGTTACGTCGGCTTCGCCTCCGTAACTTATGTGCTCATTAAAATGACAGCGAAAAAAAAGACCGTAAATACCGCAAATATGGCAGATCAAGTTGCCGCGCTTTCAAAAATAAGCCAGGCGATTACGTCTGATTTATACTTGGAAGATATTTTGCGCCTTATTGTAACCGTCACAGCCCAGGTTATGGACTCAAAGATTTGTTCTATAATGCTTCTGGATGATAAAAAAGAGAATCTGTTTATCAGGGCAACCCAGTCTATATCCGAAAGTTATAATAAAAAGTCTCCTCTAAAAGTAGGGGAGGGGGTATCGGGAAAAGTTGTGCTCTCTAATAAACCAAGGGCTATTTATGATGTCAGTAAAGAGCCGGAATATAAATTTAAAGATATAGCCAAGAAAGAAGGACTCATGTCGCTGTTATGCGTTCCGCTTAAGGTGAAGAATAAAGCTATAGGCGTGCTTAATCTTTATACCTCAACACCTCATGAGTTTGGCGAAGACGAAGTTAATATCTTGACCGCGGTGGCAAATCAGGCGGCTATGGTTATTGAAAATACGGAATTAATGGTTAAAACCAAAATTATTCAAGAAGAGCTTGAGGCGAGAAAGATAATTGAGCGCGCCAAAGGCATCCTCATGAAAGATAAAAAAATAGGCGAAGAAGAGGCATATCGCCTGATACAAAAATACAGCATGGACAGGCGCAAATCCATGCGGCAGGTAGCCGAAGCTATTATTCTAACCAAGGAAATAGAAGGAGTTTGACGGCCAAATGGTGACCAGTAAAGAAAACTTAAGAATAGCCATAGCTCAGATTAATCCGATAGTCGGAGATATAGAATTTAATTTTAATAAAATACACAGATTTATACTGGAGGCCCGGGAGGCGAAAGCGGATATAGTAACATTCCCGGAGCTCTCTCTCTGCGGCTATCCTCCCGAAGATCTTTTGTTAAAGAACGAATTTATCGGACGGAATATTTCTGCTTTAAATAAGCTTAAAAAAAGCATTAACGATATTATTGCCGTCGTCGGTTTTGTAGATAGCAAAGATAGGAAACTTTATAACGCGGCCGCAGTAATATTTAAGAAAAGAATAGCAGGTATATACCGTAAAATACTCTTACCTAATTATAGTGTCTTTGATGAAAAACGTTATTTTAGTGCCGGAAAAGATTACCCTATTTTTAAAATATCCAATATAATTTTTGGTGTTGATATTTGTGAAGATATTTGGGATAAAAAAGGTCCTCTATGTTTTCAGGCTAATCAGGGAGCGCGCATCGTTTTTAATATAAGCGCTTCTCCGTATTATATGTCTAAGGCTAAAATAAGAGAAGATCTATTATGCCAGCAGGCAAAGAAAAATAAGGTATTTATCGTCTATACAAATATTGTAGGCGGACAGGACGAGTTGGTTTTTGACGGCCAGAGCCTTATTATTGATGATAAGGGCAGGATTATGTTTCGCCTGCCCGCGTTTAAAGAAGGAATGATGATTTTTGACTTGCCGGTCCCTGTGGTTAAAACAGGGGGAAAAGCGATTTTGATAAAAAAAGATATAAATATACCCAAACCTCAACTTAAGCCTCAAATTTCTGCAGGTAATATTATGCCTATAGAAGAAGTTTATCTGGCATTAGTCTTAGGGTTGAAGGATTATGTGAATAAAAATGGTTTTAAAAAGGTCGTCATTGGCTTGTCCGGAGGGGTAGATTCATCCCTGGTAGCCGCTTTAGCGGTTTTTGCTTTGGGGGCGGATAACGTGACTGGAGTTTTTATGCCTTCTCAATTTAGCTCTTTGGAGTCCCGAGAAGACGCTTACGAATTGGCTAAAAATTTAAGTATTGAGATTAGAGAAATGCCGATTAGGAGCGTATTTGATGCGTATTTGTCCGAATTTTCAGGCATTTTCAAAGATATGCCCCAGGATATAACCGAAGAGAATCTTCAGGCGCGTATCCGCGGTAACATGCTTATGGCCCTCTCTAATAAATTTGGCTGGCTGGTTTTAACCACGGGCAATAAATCTGAAGTATCTTGCGGCTATTGCACTCTTTATGGGGATATGGCCGGCGGTTTTTCCGTGATAAAGGATGTTCCCAAGACATTGGTTTATAAATTGGCAGAATTTATAAATACTTCAATCAAAGAAGGCGCAATACCAGCCAGGGTGCTTATAAAAGAGCCGACGGCTGAATTAAGGCACAATCAAAAAGATTCCGATTCTTTGCCAGAGTATGAGTTGCTGGATAAGATATTAAAAAAATATGTGGAAGAAGATAAGAGCATGGATGAAATCATAAAATCAGGCTTTAAAAAAGAAGTTGTCACCAAAGTTATATCTTTGGTCGATAAAAGTGAATATAAGCGCAGACAGTCTGCGCCGGGGATAAAGATTACTCCCAGAGCGTTCGGTAAAGACAGGCGCATGCCGATTACGAACGGCTTCAGGAATAGCGTTTAGTTTTTTATTATGCATAACGTCAACGTTATATTTTACAGTTTAATTGCCGGGGGCGCGACCATGCTGGGTACGGTTCTGCTTATTTATAGAGAATCATGGGCGAGAAAAAATTCACTTTACCTGGTTAGTTTTGCCGCAGGCGTTATGCTTGCAACATCATTTTTAAACTTAATACCGGAGGCGCTATCCTTATCAAAAGCTGTTCCCTGGGCAGCGTTAGCCGGTATACTCGTTTTTTATTTTTTTCAGCAGGTAATAAACCTGCATCCCTGCCACGATGAAGATTGCCGTCTGCATAATATGGGGATGTTATCGTTTGCGGGCCTGGCGTTTCATTCGCTTTTAGACGGCATAGCAATTGCCTTGGGCTTTGAGATAGGTGTTGGCATAGGCATAATGACCACCCTGGCTGTTTTGTTGCATGAGTTTCCGGAAGGAATAACCATAACAAGCATATTAATGTATACAAAAATGAAGAAAAAAAAGATAATTCTTTATTCATTTTTAGTCGCGTCCGCAACGCCTGTAGGGGCCATATTATTTTATCCTTTTCTTGAGCGCCTATCTGAGGGGATATTAGGGCTGGCCTTGGCTTTTGCCGCCGGCTCTTTCATCTATATAGCCGCTTCCGACCTTATCCCTCAAACCCACAAAGCGCAGAACAGGCTCAACGGCATAATTTTGTTCTTGGGCGTAATCTTTGTTGCCTTGATGAACCTGTTTATTAACCATTAATCGATAGCTTGCAATAAATATGAATAACAATGGTAAGGCCAATACAGATAAGCATAAGGTAAAAGCCTTGGTTTTATTTTCCGGAGGGTTGGATAGCCTTATCGCTTTAAAACTTATTAAAGATTCAGGTATTGAGCTTTTGGCGCTTAATTTCGTCAGCCCTTTCTGCAGGTGTAATAGGTCAGACGGGTGTTCGGCGGTTATGCAGTTAAAAAACCTTGATGTTGAATTTAAATTAATCCGTTTGGCTGAGGAATACCTTGAAATAGTTAAGAAGCCGAAATTCGGATATGGCAGCAATATGAACCCTTGCATAGACTGCCGCGTCCTTATGTTCAAGAAAGCAAAAGCCGTAATGCAGGAAGTAGGCGCCTCATTTCTTATAACAGGAGAAGTGTTGGGGCAGCGCCCCATGTCTCAGCAGAAGAGGCAATTTGGGCTCATAGAAAAGGAGGCTGAAGTTGAAGGGCTTGTGTTTAGGCCGCTTTCAGCTAAGTTGTTGCCTCAGACATTAGCGGAAAAAGAAGGATGGCTAAAAGATAATGTTTTGTTGAATTTGTCGGGCAGAATAAGGTCTCCCCAGATAAAAATGGCCAAAGAATTGGGCGTAAATGATTATCCTTGCCCTTCCGGCGGCTGCCTGCTTACTGATATAGGCTTTTCACGAAGGTTAAGGGATTTAATTAAACATTCGCGTTTTACTTTAGATGAAGTGGAACTGCTTAAAATCGGCAGGCATTTCCGCCTTAATGATAAATTAAAATTAATTGTCGGAAGAGATGAAAAAGAAAATAACCGTCTTTTGGATATTGCCCAAAAACGTTATGCTTGTTTTATCCCTTGTGATGTCAAGGGGCCTGTTGCTATTGCCAGTGGTTTAAACGGAGAGGTTGAATTGGATCAGCTTTGCGTTTCTATAGTCGCGCGTTATTGCGATAGGAATAAGGAAGCTAAGGTTAAGGTAGAGAAAAGAAATATAGTTAAAGGCGGCAGTGTAATCACTGCTGAAGTTCCAGCTTCAGAAGAGCTGATAGAAAAATTTAGAATTTAGAACTTGACAAAAAAAATTTTTACTTTATAATTGATATTGATTTTCATTTTCAAAGTTAGGAGGCCATGATGCAGCAGGCCAAAGATGCTTTTGCAAAATATTTGCTTGATAAGGGCATACGCAACAGCCGGCAACGCCACGCTATACTAAATATTTTTCTTAAAACAGAAAAGCACTTGACGGCGCTTGAGCTTTATAATCTGGTAAAAAAAGAGCATCCCGGTATAGGTTATGCCACGGTTTACCGGAGCCTTAAGCTTCTTTGCGAAGCGGGGCTCTGCCGCGAATTAAAATTTGAAGACGGCACTGCCAGATACGAGCATCTTTACGGCCACAAACACCATGACCATCTTATTTGTACCAGTTGCGGGAAGTTTGTGGAAATCATCGACCAAGAGATAGAGGGGCTGCAGGAGAAAATATTTAAAGCGCACGGTTTTCATCCCCAGCGGCACCGGATGGAATTATACGGAGTATGCAAAAAATGCAAGAAATAAGCGTAATCGGTGCATATATTTTTTATCTATATAATGATAATGATAATCAATATCATAAGAAAGGAGCTAAAAAGTGCGGATAAAGGCAATTGTTATAACAATGTTAATTGTGGCATTTCTGTTTTGCATGCAGAAGGCCGCTTATGCCGCCAGGCCTCTGAGCAGCGAAGACGCGGGAGTCTGCGGTAAAGGAAATTTCCAGCTTGATGCGGGTTTTGATTACGCAAAAGAAGGCAATAAGGATAAATCATATACATTCTTATTAGCCGGGGCATATGGCATAAGCCAAAGAAGCGATTTGTCCGTTGAGCTTCCTTATTTGATGATCGCCCCCGGTGACGGCAATAATGAGGCCAGGTTATCAGATATAAAATTAGCCTTTAAATCGCTGATTATCCCTGAAGGAGAAATTAATCCCGCAATAGCTTTAAAAATACAGCTTAAATTATCTAACGGCAATGAAGAAAAAAACTTGGGCAGTGGGGATGAAGATGCTGGGATTATTTTTGCCGTTTCTAAGACACTGGGAAAGCTAGTCTTGCATGGCAATTTAGGTTATACTCTAGTTGGAAGAGGCAGGGATGATACTCTAAAAAATTATATCCTTTATGGGCTAGCCGGTGAATATGCCTTGAGTACGAAAATAAAATTAGTGATGGAGCTATATGGCGAAAGCGACTCGCATTTCGACCCGGGAAGTTTACGGCACCACAATTTAACCCCGCTTATTGGTTTTAGTTATCAGTTAAACGAAAAAATAGTCCTGGATACAGCCTTTAAGGTAGGTATCTCTGAAAGCAGGCGGCAGGCTTACGGCTTAACTATGGGTTGCTCAGTGCAATTCTAGAAAGAAAAAAATAAATGGCAAAGCCTAAAAATTTCAGATATAGACAAACCTAACATAAATACGCTAAAATATTAGTTAAAACTGTAATGCTGGATTGTGAATTATTTGGATGTAGCTATTAGATAATATAAGAGAGGGGCCACTGAATAAATATGAATAATACTAAGACGATAGACTTTAAAGATAGATATCCGCTTATTTTGGCTGGCGGGCCGAATGTCGGTAAATCGGTAATTTTTAACCTGCTTACCAGCCAGTATGTGACTGTTTCTAATTATCCGGGGACAACGGTTGAGATTACCACAGCAAATTCCAGCATAGCCCACGCTAAATTTATGGTATTAGATACACCCGGCATAAATAGCCTGATGCCTTATTCGGAAGATGAAAGGGTAACCCGGGATATTTTACTCAAATATCAACAGAAAATTGTGGTTCATGTTTTTGATACTAAAAATTTTACAGGTAATCTAATGCTTACATTTCAGCTTATTGAGATGGGCGTTCCCTTAGTGTTAGATTTAAATATGTTTGATGAGGCGCAAACGAGAGGTGTTAAGATAGACACAGAAAAACTAGCTAAGCATCTTGGCATCGGAGTAGTTGCTACTATAGCAACTGAAAAGGTCGGTTTGAATAAGCTGGTTAGTGAGATATCCAAAGCCGGGATATCCGAATTTAACATAGATTATGGGGAAAAGATAGAGGCGGCTATCGCGAAAATAAGCGGCCTTTTGCCCGCGTTAAACATAGCCAAAAGATTGGCCGCGCTTTTGCTGCTTTCAAAAGATGTTACTTTCAAAAGGTATCTTTTAGAGCAGGGTGTGCAAGAAGACGCTTTAGCAAATATCGATACCATCACAGAAAATACAAAACAGCATTTTACCAAATCATTAAAATCCGTAATTATTGAAAAACGCCATAAAAAAGCAGAAGAGATATTTAAGTCTGTATCTTTTCTAAAGAAAGCATCGAGGACAAGGATATCCGATAAAATAGGATTACTCATGGTTTCTCCTCACTGGGGAGTGCCGATAGCCATACTAATCATGTATGCTACTTATCTTTTTGTGGGTAAGTTTGGCGCGGGATTTTTAGTAGATTTAATAGAAAATAAATTTTTTAATTCTTTTCTAAACCCTCTTATAACAAATTTAGTTGATAATTTTATTCCCATAGCCTTCATTAAAGACATTCTGGTCGGCGAATACGGGCTGGTTACCATGGCATTGACCTATTCGTTTGCCATAATATTCCCCATAGTTACGACGTTTTTTATCGTATTCGGAATACTGGAAGATTCCGGTTACCTGCCGCGCCTGGCAGCCGTGGTAAATAGGCTTTTTAAATTTATCGGCCTGCATGGTAAGGCAGTTTTGCCGTTTATTTTAGGGCTTGGCTGTGGTACGATGGCGGTGCTTACCACCCGTATTTTAGAAACAAAAAAAGAGCGTTTAATCGCGACGCTTCTTCTGGCTATGGCTATACCTTGTTCCGCGCAGTTGGGTGTTATTTTAGGTATGTTAGGAGGGATTTCTTTTAAAATTGTTATGGTATGGCTCGCCATACTTTTGGCCATCTTGGTTCTCATCGGGTATCTTTCTTCAAAATTAATTGCCGGTGAAATTTCGGATTTTATGCTGGAACTGCCGCCGGTGAGGCTGCCGCAAATTTCCAATATATTGATTAAAGTACGCGCAAGGCTTATCTGGTATCTTAAAGAGGCGGTGCCTTTATTTATTCTCGGAACATTGTTACTCTTTGTGCTAGATAAGTTCAATGCGCTTTCCGTAATAAGGGATTTTGTTTCTCCGGTGGTGGTTAATTTTTTGGGCCTGCCGGCAAAGAGCGCGGAAGCATTTATCATTGGTTTTTTAAGAAGAGATTATGGCGCTGCCGGGTTATACGCGCTACAAAGACAGGGGGAGCTTTCCAATCTTCAGGTATTGGTGAGTGTTTTGACCATGACTCTTTTGGTTCCATGCGTGGCTCAATTTTTTGTGATGATTAAAGAGCGCGGGCTTAAAGTTGCCATACTAATATTTGTTTTTGTGCTTGCCTTTGCCGTTTTAATGGGCGGGTTGATTAACTTTATATTTAGGGCCATGGCAATGATGTTTTAAGCTTGAATATACCGTTAACTTTACATTTTAGTCAATGACTAAAATGTAAAGTTAAGGGATAGATATGGGGGGATATATGGAAGTTAAAAAAATAGAAGAAATATTAGAAGAGATATGGATACAAAGAGAACGCGGTAATTCAGGCGCGGAGATATCATCATGTTCCGGTGAAAAAATAACCGATGAGGACATGCGTATTATAGAAGAAGCGGGCTATATAAAGCGCAAAGAAGGCAAGATAATTCTTACGGATAAAGGCGAGGCTTTGGCAAGCCAAGTTATCAGGGGGCATCGCTTAGCCGAGCGCTTAATGACCGATGTTTTGGCGATATCATCAAGCCAAATGGAAAGTAATGCCTGTAATTTTGAGCATGTAATACAGCATGAAGTAGCCGATGCTATTTGTACTTTATTGGGACATCCCGCCGAGTGTCCTCATGGGCGTAAGATTCCTTCGGGCGCCTGCTGTGTTAATGCTAAGTCAAACCTGGAAAGCGTAGTTATGCCTGCTGATAAGCTGCTTGCCGGCTCCCGCGCAAAAATAGCCTATGTCAGCGCAAGGCATCACGAGAGGCTGGACCGGCTGGCTTCTTTAGGTATTTTACCCGGGGCGCAAGTTACGCTACATCAGACCAGGCCATCATATATTCTACAGATCGGCCATGCCCAGGTCGCCTTAGATAAGGAAATTCTCAAGGATATATACGTGCGCAGGCTGGCATAAGATGAGCGCGGCCTTGTGGGGCAGGCGTATTTTTATCCCTTGACATAGGGTAGGGGGGTATGGTATACTTAAAATGCGTGTAAATATCAGCATATAAGGAGAGTTGAAGTGGCTAAGAAAACTACCCATACGGAAGATTTAATCGCCTTAAAGAGGATTGAGGGGCAAATCCGCGGCATTCAGAAGATGATAGAAGGCAGGCGTTATTGCGTAGATATTCTTATCCAGCTTCACTCCGTAGTAGGGGCGATTTTACGCGTGGAAGACAAGGTTTTCCGCAGGCACCTGGAAGGCTGCGTAACAGATTCGTTTAAGGGCAAGTCTGAAATAGACAAAATTAAAAAAATAGATGAGATTTTAACCCTTATACATAAGTTCAGGCATGTATAAAGGCCGTTCAGGCTTGGTAATGTCAAATAAATTGTGTAAATTCTTTTAAAGGTTTCTCTTGCCATTTGGAGTTTAGGCGGTTAAATATCGCGTAAATAATTCTGCTGACGCTGTCATAATTGGTAAAACATCCCATGGGCCT
>Ga0210019_1000891_pt1 | contig 34471 bp, 25 predicted proteins | sample CryGeyCG2114_020_2_FD_183969 | JGI IMG/M metagenome (GOLD analysis project Ga0210019, IMG submission 183969) | Groundwater microbial communities from aquifer - Crystal Geyser CG11_big_fil_rev_8/21/14_0.20 (SPAdes) (version 2) | ecosystem: Environmental > Aquatic > Deep subsurface > Groundwater ...
CCAACTTTTAAGGCGCCGCGTCTTATTAAGTCGTGCACTCTTCCCGGAGTTCCCACAACTATTTGTGGTTTTCTTCTTAGTTCACGTAGTTGCTTTGTTATAACTTCTCCACCAAAAACGGGAACTACGGAAAAGCCGGAAATATACTTCATGAACTTTTCAATGTCGCCTGCGATTTGAATTGCCAATTCTCGAGTAGGGCAGAGGATCAAACATTGAGCATCCTCTTGATAGTCTTCTAACTGTTGAATGATTGGTAGAGAAAAGGCCGCGGTTTTGCCGGTTCCTGTTTGCGCCAATGCAATTAAATCATTCTCGGAATTAATGAGATGAGGGATGGTTTTGCTTTGAACGGGGGTTGGTTTTTCGAATCCAATTTCTTCTAATGCCTGTAGAATCATCGGGCTGAGACCAAAGTCCTGAAATGTAATCATACGTATTTCTCTAAGTTAAGGCATCCAGGCTACCACGAATATATATAAAAGCAACAAAAAATGAGTTTTGGCAAATGGTGTGCATTCGGGATTCGAATCCCTCCTCCCCAGCCATTTTTATGGGAATAATCTTCTAAATCCGCTTGAAAAAGCCATCTGGTAAGCGTAGTCTGGCTGCCTTTGTCATATTTTCGATGAAAGTACCTAAGTTTCGCCATTTACCACGCCTGCCAAACCGTCCGAGTTTTATAACTGCCGGCCGGCTCGCAATCGTTGCCGCAATATTATTGATAGTATTTGTTGGTATCCGGATTGCAAAGCAAGAGACCGAGATGCCGCAAGAGCTTCCGCTAAAAAATAAAGTGCAGCTTCTTATTGCCAGTGATTATCAACAAGCACATACCACAATTCCTACGATCGGGAAGGTCGAGGCTCAGGCGAGTGCAGCACTTAAAAGTGAAATTGGTGCGCAAGTGATTTCACTCAATGTAAAGATTGGTGATGTTGTGCAGGCAGGCGATGTCTTACTCGAACTTGATCATAGTATTTTTGATGCGCAGCTTGAGCAAGCAACTGCTGCTATAAGCCGTGCGGATGCCGCGCTTGGCCAGCGTATCGCCGGAGCAAGTTCACAAGAGATTGCACAAGCGGATGCTGCTATTGCGCAAGCAGAAGCGGCGCTGAATCGTGCGCATACTCAAGTCGAACTTACAAAGCTTCTCGCACGCACTGCAATTAGCAATGCCGAAAGTACTTTGCGCAGTGCACAAAATAATCTTCAGTTGAGCGGTCAAGATTCTGTAAGTGCTATTACACAAAATGCATATGATTCGTTTCGCAATACTTTGAATGCGGCATTGACTACGCTGAGTAACGCTTTGCGCAGTGCAGATAACGTTCTTGGTATCGATAATCCGCTCGGCAATAATGATGTCGATCGTGCATTGGGGACACTCGATCCATCAGTTTTGCAAAATGCGCAACAGAGTTACGATGTTGCAAAGGCAGAAAATCACAAGGCCCGCACGCGCGTACTGTCACTTTCTCCAACGACTTCTCAAACAAAGATTCATGAAGCTGCGGAGCAGGTAATGGCCGCGCTCGATGCGATGCAGAAGAATCTTTTTGATGTCGATGCTACTTTGCAAAAAACACAGCCGATTTTTGAGCTTACACCGGTGAGGCTCGAAGCACTCCGTACCGGTGTTGCCGGCTCGCTCGCTGCAGTACAAGCAAGCGCATCAGCGCTTACTGCCGGGCAACAAGCGATAGAAACAGCCAAAACTAATTTGACGGCATTGCAAATTGCAGAGCAAAAGGCGCTTTTTGATCTTGAACAAGCCGAAGAGAAAGCCGCGGAAGATATTGCAAGTGCCGAAGCAGCAGTTGTCGTACAGCAACGCGCTGTTGATCAGGCGCGGGCGGCTCGTAATGTAATTGTTGCACCGCCGCGTGCAACCGATCTCGCCACTTTGCGCGCCAATGTTCGAGAGGCCGAAGCGGCGTATAATATCATTGCAGAAAATAAAAATAAGGCATTTATTACCAGTCCAATTGACGGCATAGTAGCCGCGGTCGATGTAAAGTTGAGTGACTTAGTGAGCCCCGGTCAGCCGCTGATTTCTGTGGTCGATATTAATGGGATGCATGTGACTGCACATCTTAGCTTTCGTGACCGCCAGCATGTTGCCCCGGGTGCAGATGTGCTTATTCAAAAGAGTATTCCGGGTATTGTAACACGTATTGCTCCGAGCATTAATCCAACAACAAATAAAGTGGAATTTGAAATTGCAATTCCCGAAACTCCTCAGGGGCTTACGGTAGGGCAGTTTATTGAAGCGGATGTGACCATGAATACGAATGTTGAAGATTCTACAAAGTACTTTCTTCCCCTTGCAGCAGTAAAAGTTACTTCGCGTGCGGCTTATATTTATACCGTCGATCTCGAAAATCGTATCCGGCAGCAAGAGGTACAGCTCGGCCGCCTCATTGGCGATACGGTCGAGGTGCTCGGAGGCATTACTCCAGAGATGCTTCTCGTCGCCTCGGTGCGCGGTCTCGAGGTCGGTGAAGAAGTAGAAATTTTATGAACCAAGAGAGGCGCAGCATATGGGAGTTTTTTCTCGATCACTATCGTTTCACGATGGTGATTATCGCGACCATTGTCGTGCTGGGATTTTTCGCGGCCTTTACGCTTCCCAAAGAAGCGAATCCCGAAATAGATTTTCCGGTTGTTGTAATTTCAACGCCCTTTCCCGGTGCCAGTCCCCAGGAAGTTGAAGAGCTTGTAACAAATCGCATTGAAGACAAAGTAGTAAATCTTGAAGACGTCGACGAAGTTACGTCAACATCGCGTACCGGCCTTTCTGTGGTTACTATTTTATTTGATGTTGATGCCGACAGCCGCAAAACTTTGGAAGATACTAAAGACAAAGTCGACGAGGCAAAGATTGAGTTGCCCGGTGATGCGGAAGATCCGATTGTACAAAAAGTAAGTTTTTCTGATATTCCCTTTTTAACATTTTCATTGAGCGGTCCGTTTGATTTGGCTCAGATGACGCAGTTTGCCGAGCAGCTTGAGGCCGATGTCGAGCGGGTAAGTGGTGTTTCGCGTGTTGAAATTGCAGGCGATCTGGTGCGTGAAATTCGCATACTCATCGACAAAGCACAGCTCGATGCGTATAATTTGCCGCTTGCACAAGTAACCAATGCACTTCGCCTGTCGAATACCGATATTCCGGCCGGAGCAATCGAAACCGCAGGAGAAATTTTCCCGCTTCGTTTTGCCGGACGAGTTGAGAGCGCCGAAGAAATTAAGCGCATTCCCATTGCCGTACGCGGTGACGTGCCGGTCTTTGTGCAAGATGTGGGAACAGTGATTGACGGATACCGTGAGCAGCGGACAATTTCACGCTTAAGTGTAAAAGGGGAGGAGCCGCAACAGTCGGTCTCGCTCAGTGTATTTAGTGTTGCCGGTGCCGATGTCGTGCGTACTGTCGATACGATTCGCGAAGTTATCGCAGCAGCACAGGAAGAGGTTTTGCCCGAGGGTGTTGTAGTTGTAACTGCGGTCGATAACGCCGAACTTATTCGCAAAGATTTGGGAAATCTTTTGGTAAACGGTCTTGAGACAATTGCAATCGTTATGGTATTGCTCTTTATTTTCTTGGGATGGCGTGAAGCAATTCTCGCCGGCTTGGCTATTCCGCTTACATTTTTAATTACCTTTTCGTTTCTTCTGTTTCGGGGCGATACCTTTAACTTTCTTACGCTCTTTTCGCTCATCCTCTCATTGGGAATTTTGGTCGACAGCGCCATCGTGGTTACAGAGGCGATTCATATTGCATTGCAAGAGGGAAAAACACCCCGAGAAGCAGCGGCAGAAACGATTCGGGAATTTCAAGTGCCGCTTATTACCGGAACATTCACTACAATTTTTGCATTCCTTCCCATGATTTTGACCGGAGGTATTCTCGGAAAATTCATCGAGACGATTCCGATTACCGTGACGGCAATCTTGCTCTCGTCACTCTTTGTTGCACTCGGGATTGTAACCACGCTGAGTATGCGCTTCTTGAAAGGTGCGTCTGAAGCGGCGCGTGAACAAAATTTGGTGCGCACAAAAAACTCGGCAAACACAACGACACTGCTCGAACGGCTCCGCAAACCATATCTCAAAGTTCTTAACGCCTATCTTGCAAATCACAAAAAGCGCCGCAACTTTTTTATTGGAATTATATTTCTCTTTTTTGCAGCACTCGCATTGCCCGCAACCGGTCTCTTGTCGGTCGAACTTTTTAATCGTTCGGATGAAGATACGATCTATATCGAGGTGGAGCATCCGGTTGGTACGCCACTCGAAAAGAGTGATGCATCGATGCGACCAATTGAAGATATTTTGCAGGCCGAAAAGCGCTTTCCCTCTTTTACTACCAACATTGGCCGCAGCTCTGGAATTAGCAGTAATATCGATGCTTCAAGTGTCAGCGACAGCCATCTTGCGCACGTAATTGTGAATTTAGATAGAGAGCGCGAGCAAGAGAGCGGCGAAATTATCGATGAGTACCAGCGCAAATTAGAAGGCGCAATCGATGCCGATATTCAGGTCATCCAGCTCGGCGCCGGCCCGGGCGATATCGCTCCGGTCGAAGTGCGAATTACCGGTCCGGAACTTACTGTCATCGATGATCTTGCAGAATCGGTGCAGAAAATGCTGTTAGCAATTCCGGGAACGCGGAATGTGGAGAAGAGTGTTCAGGAATCTAATGGAGAGCTTGTTATGCAAATTGATCGTGCCACTGCACAAATTTATGGACTTTCGGCGCAAGAGATCGCATTAACACTCCGCAATGCAATTACCGGCACCAAGGCAACCGAGCTGCAAATCGATCAGAATGATGTTGATGTTGTTGTAAAGTACCGCTTAAACGATGATGAAGCACCGGCCGCAACAACGAATAAAGTAAATGTTACAACAATAGAAGGCTTGACCATTCCTACGCAGCAGGGAGATATTCCTCTCGGAAGTTTTCTGGAAAGTACGTTAGAAAATAGCCGAAGCAGCATTCAGCACCGTGACGGTAAGCGCATTGTCCGGGTAACGAGTTTGGTCGATGATGCCACAACGACACCCCAAAAAGTTTTTCAGGAATTTTCGCGGCAGTTAGATGCACTCTTTATTCCAGATGGATATAGCGTTGAACTCGGTGGCCAGCGTGAAGATATTACAGAGTCGTTTTCGGATATGCTGCGCGCCCTTCTTCTTGGCGTGCTCTTAATTGCAGCACTGCTGGTATGGCAGTTTCGCTCATATCGCCAGCCCTTCTTTATTATTGTCACTATTCCGCTTGGACTCATCGGTGTATTTTTTGGTCTTACCGCAGTTGGACTTCCGCTCAGCTTTCCGGGTGTTATCGGTGTCGTTGCGTTGGCCGGTATCGTTGTGAACAATGCGATTATTCTTATCGACCGCATTAATAAAAATCGCAAGGCGGGACTTGCAGAGGATTCAGCGATTTCCCGTGCATGCGGTGAGCGGTTGCAGCCCATCATTCTTACAACAATTACGACGGTTTCGGGAATTCTGCCTCTTGCTATTACAAATCCCGTATGGGGTCCGTTGGGATATTCGATTGTATTCGGGCTTATTTTTTCAACGGTCTTGACCCTCTTGGTAGTGCCCTTGCTCTATCAAAAATTTGCCGAGAAGGAGCTGGACTAATGTATAAGGTAATTTACAGTTATATTCAAGCGCCTGGCGACGTCTTATATTTTGCGATATAATTTCAACTCTTATGAATGAAGAATCACAATTTATTCCTGTAGTAGTTGCAGCGCTTGTTGAAGATCAAACTTCGCAGTCTCCTATTGTTATTTTGCATCATTTGCAGAGCGATCGTATTTTGCCAATCTGGATTGGTGATCCCGAAGCGCGTGCCATTGCCTTGGCTTTAAACAAGGTTGAGCTTGAGCGTCCGCTGACACACAATCTTTTGCAGGGGATTATCGGGGGCATGGGCGGAAAGCTTATGCAGGTAGTTGTTGATCGTCTTGTCGATAAAACTTATTACGCATCAATTATTATTCAGCGCGGAACAACAACTGTTAAAGTCGATGCGCGTCCGAGCGACTCAATTGCGCTGGGGCTTACCGCCGGTGTACCGATTTTAGTTGAAAAAAATATTATGGATGAAGCAGGCCAAGATAATCCGGTTCGCAGCTTTCAGCCGGAACAAGCTCAGCCCATGAGCGAGATGGAGCCCAAAGATATTGAAAAATTAAAAAAGATGCTAAAAGAGGCACGACAGCGTGAACAAGAAGGCAGCGAGTAGCATGGAAAATAACCAATAATCAAATGACAAATCACAAATAATGACCAAGTTCCAATGATGCAATAATCGCGACGGAACAGGTACTATTGTTTTGGTGCTTTGGTCATTTGATTATTGAAATTGATTTGTTATTTGAGATTTGGAAGGCTTGATTATTTATTTTTCTCTTTATGCTCCTCTTTATTGCCATCGACCTTCCGCCAGAAGTCAAAGCGTATCTTGCTACGCTGCAGGCGCGGCTTCCTGATGAGGCTTTGGCAAAGCCTAAAAATTTTCACCTCACGTTGATGTTTTTAGGAGAGTGCGATGAAGCTATGCGGCAGAAAGTCGAGGCGGCACTTTCGAAAGTAAGCTTTAAGCCTTTTATAATGAGTCTATCGCGGGTTGGCAATTTTGGCGGACGCTATTATACCCGTGTGCTTTGGGCCGGCATTGAGGCGGAAAAAGAGCTGTACCATCTACAGCAGCAGGTTGAGGAGCGCTTGAGTGCACTTGGCATTGTGGTCGATCGCCGGGGATACCAGCCGCACATTACACTTGCGCGCGCAAAGTCGCCGGGCGCCGGAACTGCGCTCAATAATCATGGTATAACAGGAATAGAAAAGCACATCATCCAAGTGAATGCATTTCATCTCTTCCAAAGCCATTTAGATGAGGAAGGATCGCGCCATGAAATTCTCAGGAGTTTTCCCGCCTCTTCTGCAACAGTTTCTTAGCGACCGGCACAAGATTAATAATCAGAGTCAGCAGTAATAATCCGCTCACAATCCATATCATTTTATTGGATTTCGTTTTCACTTCCGGTGGTGCTGGCGGTGTAACCGATTGGATTCGCTCGAGCTCGTAGGTGCTGTCGATATTTTGCTGGGCAATAGCTTCGAGAAAAGTCCCCGGGCCAATGCCGAGCTCGGCAATTTCGGGATCGATAACCGAGTCATCGAAGAAGAGGATTGCATCCTCGCCACCCGCGAGCGTTACATCGAGCGCATGCTCTTCGGCACCGCCGGTTAGTGCATCGACTGTGGCGTGCAAAAGTTCGTAGCTCGGATTCGGTGCGCCAGGAGTAGGAGTTTCAATCCACTCCCAAGAAATTTTTGTTCTATCTGGCGGAGCTCCGTTTGCGCTGGCAAAGCGCTCGCCATCGGCCTGCTGACTCGTGGTAATAAGGGCATACGAGTGTCCCTTTTTTGCTTTCGCATAGGTAATTTGGTCGATAAGGCGGTCGTTATAATCGTAGAGGAAGAGAGAATCTTCGCTGTCGTTCAGTGAAATTTTTGTATCGCTGCGCTTAAAAATATAAAACTGTCCGGGAGCAAGCGTCACTGCATCAGGAATAATATAGGGCGACTTTTGTTTCGCGGTATCGGCTAGCATCCAGTTGCCAAGATTAACAGTTTTATTGCCGGCATTTATAATCTCAATCCACTCGGCGTCCGCGCCCTCATTCGGTTTTGGCAGAAGCTCGGTAAAACGAATTGCTTGGGAAAGTCCGCCATTTGTATACTCTTTTTTTGAGGTGCGTGATTTTTTTGCCTGTTTGCTGCTCTCAGGTTTGCTTGGCACGACCGAAGCAGTCGGAAATGAAATTACCCCGTCCGAAGTGTCCATAGAGAGACGCAGTTCAATAACTGCGTGCAGCGGTTGCATAGCGGCTTCCGAAGTCGGTGAAATATTGGTGCCCCCGCTCGCACTCTTTGCCGGAACTGTACAAGGTTGGGTAGTACCTTTCGCTTCTGCAGCAGGCAAGGGTTCGTTAAGTACTTGTACTTGTGTGCGCTGTACATCGGTAAGTCCGCCATCGTCAGCAACGGTCAAGCTCACAATATAGGTCCCGGGAATGGTGTAGGAGTGAGATGGGGGATTGGCATTATTGTAGATTTTGCCGTCGCCAAAATCCCAGAAAAATTGTAATTTTTTGCCTTCCGGATCGCTCGATGTCGAGCCATCGAAATTTACGGTGACTTTTTGTTGACCGATAAGTGCGCCGCTTTGGCGGGTAATCCGTGCCGTGGGTGCTTGATTTGGCGAAGGTGGTGCAGGCTACGGTTGGGGAGCAGCTTCCGGTTCAGGCGCAGGGGCTGTTTCGCTCTCTGGTTCGGGCGTCACCTCGGTCTCGGTCTCGACCTCCGCCTCCGGCTCTGCCGTTTCTTCAGCAATTACCGCAATATATCCTGTTCCAATGGTATGCCCGCTCGGGTGCCCTGCCCAATTATGTGCATCACTGCCATCACCTCCCAAATCTACTCGCTCCAGCGAGGTGCCGCCCGAATGTGCCGGATATATAAATTGTTCTACAACAGAATCGTCGTCATTTTTCAGTCCAAGCTCCTCGCCCTCTTCTTTTAAACTTCCCCATGACGAATCAAAGACTGTCCCGGTGTAGTCCGGATATTTTGCCACAAAGTCCGCTGCCTTATTTGCAATAATCGCATAGGTATTTGGCGCAACCACGGCACCACCCCGGTACGTCGTGATGCCGTGGTTTGTAGAATTCTCAAAGAGGCGCAACTCGGTTATCGCCGCGTCTTCACTGCCGCTATTATAAATTTCAATCCATTCGGTATCTGCAGGTTCAAAAGCGCCGATCTCACTTATCACAATGCCGTCTATTTGAGCATGTACTCCCAGTGGTATGCCCACAAAAATAATAAAAATCAGTATTCGAAAGATATTCATGCGGGCACCCTAGCAACTGCTCATTACAATCCTCTAAACTTTTTTGTCCAAATTTATGAAAAAAATCCTACAAAAAGATGAACGCGCTACAATTTAGGCTTTTAGCAAATCCTTTTCCGGGTTACGCGCGTTGCTGCAACTGTCCATTTCGAGTACAATAGATTTGTTCTTACTTTACTAATTCTTCATTTTTTAATTCTAATTATCTTGAGTTGTTTGGAAGATTCTCCCACTATGCATCCGATTTCACAGATTACTACCACGCGCGTTCACCTATTGGACGCATATAATAAGTAAAATGACCAAGGCGCCGTAGCTTGCGCCTTTTGCTTAGTGCCCCGCTCATTTCAGAGAGCGAATTTTCCATCATACATTCAACTCAAGGGTAACGTTACCACTATGCAAACGATACTTATCCTTGGAGGTGCAGGGCTGGTGGTTGGAGCAATCATCGGTTTTTTGTACCGGAAATATCAGGTAGATGCCCGCAACCGCGAGGCAATCGAGTGGAGCGAACGCAAACTCGAAGAGGCAAAGGCAAAAGCCAAAGAGATTCTGCTCGATGCAAAAAAACAGGCGCTTCGTATTGAAGAAGAGGCCAAACAGGAGGAGCGCACCAAACGTTCTCAGCTCGAAAAGTTGAGCGACCGCCTTGTAAGCAAGGAAGAGCAGCTCGATAAAAAGCTCGAAGAAGCAGAGAGTATGCGCGGCGATTTAGAAGAGCGCGCAAATGCAGTAAAGAAGCTCAAACAAGAAGTAGGCGAGTTGCATATGATGCAGCAGCGCGAGTTAGAGCGCGTAGCCTCTTTAAGTAAAGAAGATGCTCGTGAACTTTTGCTCCAAAAAGTTGAGGAAGATTCGAAGACAGAGATAGTTGCACGTATTAAGAAGCTGGAAGAAGAGGAGCGTGCGGTCAGTAAAGAAAAGGCCCGCTCGATTATTGCCGATGCTATTCAGCGTTATGCCGCAGATGTGGCAGGGGAGTCGACCGCAACTATTGTGCCATTACCAAGCGACGATTTAAAAGGCCGCATTATCGGTAAAGAAGGCCGCAATATCAATGCATTCGAAAAAGTTACCGGCGTAGATGTAATCGTAGATGATACCCCGGGTTCAATTGTAATTTCCGGTTTCGACTTGGTGCGCCGTTATATTGCAAAGGTTGCGCTGGAGCGCTTGATTGCAGACGGGCGTATTCATCCCGGACGTATTGAAGAGATGGTGGATAAAGCCAAGGGAGAGATTAACGATCTGATTCGCGACCTCGGTGAAAAGGCCGCATATGAGACCGGCGTGGTCGGTCTGCCGCCGAACTTATTAAAGTTACTTGGCCGATTAAAGTTCCGCGCGAGCTTTGGGCAGAATGTGTTAAAGCACTCCATCGAAGTCTCGTTTTTGGCTGCTGCTCTGGCTTCCGAAATCGGTGCGGATGTCGAGATTTGCCGCGCTGCCGGACTCTTGCATGATATTGGAAAGGCTGTAGATCATGAGGTAAGCGGGCATCATGCACAAATTGGCCGCGACATTTTGCGTAAGTTCGGACTGCAGCAAGAGATTATCCATGCGGTTGAGGCACACCACGGTGACCCTAAACCCGAGAGTGTTGAAGCTATTATTGTGGAGGCGGCAAATATGATTAGCCGCTCGCGTCCAGGCGCCAATAAAGATAATCTCGATATCTATATTAAGAGAATGGAAGAGATGGAAAATCTTGCCATGAGCTTTAAGGGTGTCGATAAAGTATTTGCAGTTCAAGCCGGCCAAGAGGTCCGGGTTATTGTAAATCCTGCAGAGGTCGATGAGTTGGCAATGCTCAAGCTCAGCCACTCTATTGCAAGCAAAATTCAAAACGATTTGAAGTATCCGGGCCAGATTAAGGTGAGCGTGCTGCGCGAGTTACGAGGTGAGGCATACGCGGAGTAGATTTGAAATATATTGTCATTTAGAAAGAGCTCTGCCCAATACACGTGCCAGGGCTCTTTTTATGTGGAAAAATGTGTAATAAAAATTTCTTCTCCTGCGTCTCCCTCTAATGCATGAATTTAAGATAGCAGAAAACTATTGACAAAAATGAATATCTATATATAATCCGTTCCTTAACCATACTATTTTACAACTTAAAACTATATTTTTATGACTACTCCTGGAAATAGACCTGATGAGCTTCCAACAGTATTAGGCGGCGCGCCACAAGAGGGCGAAGAGGCAAGCGAGAGCGGCCAACGAACACCGCCTCCGCTGCCTGGTGCGAGCGATGATTCAGTAGAATTTGAAGAACCTGCAAGTGTTGATGAATTTGAGGTTGCAGGCACTGCTGAGATAGATGTTGAGGAAGCGAATGCTCGCTTAGAAGCGGAAGGTTCTCAAGAAGCGCCCGGGGCTACGCTCTATACAGCGGATAGTTATGCGTTTATAGCACTTAAAACTCTTAAAACATCATTTAATGTATACGATGAATTAGAAATATCTGAGGAATCGCCTTTAAGCGGACCAGTCGACATACATACACCAAATGGCATTGTTCAAGCTGATGTTACAGACATTGAGCAGCAATTTAATATCGTCGGCTATGCAAATATCAATGGCAATATTGTGCCGGTATTTGCCAAAAAGGAGACAACTCTCCTTGGTTACGATGACATGGGTGAAGAGGTACATGCTGCAGCAGCGCCTGCTGAGCCCGCGGCTAAGTCTCCAGATGAAGATGTGAGTAGTGAGGCAGAGCGGTTTAAATCATTTGCATCTTTTGGCCGGGCGGCGAGAGCGATTAAGAATCACCGTTTGGTTGTCGGCGCAGCTCTAGGAATAGCTTTAGCTGGTATAGGAGGGAAATTGCTCTATGATAAGTTGAGTGGTTCAGAAGACGCCGAACAAGCAAGCGTTACCATTACACCGCCTGTATTGTGTGCGGTGAGTAAAGAAACTACTCCTGAAGGTGCTCCAGAAACTGCAGACAGAACTTTTAAGCTTGATCCTGAAAAAACCGACTGGTGTCCAGGTCAGGAGGCACCACGCGGTACAAAATGTAAGCAAACTATCTGTACAACTCCCGAAGGTATTGAATTGAGAATACCTACTGAAGTAATTGATTGGACAAGAACTGGTGTTGAGCAGAGATTGACTATGCAGGTTTTAACTGAAGGTGTAGGAGTTGCCCCGCCCCCACAGGAACCAGAAGAAGTTACGATTGAAGCTCAATAGTTTTTCTGTAGATTCATATATTAAAGAGCCGACTCCTTAGAACTAGGAACCGGCTCTTTATTTAGAGCTCTTTTTTTGGTATAATTTTAAGATTAAAAAATAAATAAAAATGGAAAAAAATATTGATGCGCTTAAAGAAAATGCCGGCACCGAAGTAAATCGGATGCTCGAGCGTCTCGAATCCCGCATTGAAGATAAAAAGCCAATGCTTGTTGTGTTAGATGCAATTGGTAAGGCAAAGGCTCATCTCGATGCACATTTTGATTTTAAAAATGGTGATGCTGCAAAAATTAAACAGTTTTCTAATCCGTGGTCTGCATGGGCCAAGAGCGGTGTTTTTGAAGGAAATGAAAATCGTGCACAGCGTGTGCAGTTGCAAGCATTATTAAAAACAGAGCTTGGGCAGTCGGCGCGATTTGCGCGGCAGGTTTGGCGAACCGAAATGGTTGTTTATTTTGCGAAAAAGCTGAAAGAGGCGAAGCGCGAAGATGGCGGTAAAGTAATGGTAGAAATTATGAATGCTCAAATTGTTAAGGGCTTGGAAGGTAAGCCTGCTGCAGCTTTGCGCGGTGCAATGCGTCTGGATGATAAGATCGAAAAAAAGGAAGTGCGCGATGCATTGGCTGAAAAGATGAAAGGGGGAGTTGAGGCAAAGGTTGCGGAGATTCCGGAGAAGTTCGAAGGGTATGCAGCCGAACGTGTGCGCGTGGTGACCGGCGGTGACTTTGTTGAAGTGCCGTTGGAATTAACGAGTGCATTTGAGTTTAAGAATATGGTTTTGGAAAAAGATCAAAATCGAATTTATGCACAGATGAAAAATGGATGTGAGGGGAATTTAGTGATTATTGATGTGAAGAAATTAGAAGGTAAAATTGTTGTTCCGCCGGTTGTGCCGCCGCCGGAGCCGCCGATTGTGCCACCGGAACCACCGGTTGTGCCGCCGGAGCCGCCGGTTGTGCCGCCGGAGCCGCCAGTTAAGCCGCCATCTGAACTGCCGCCGCCAGAAGTACCAACGGCAGAGGGCAGAGTCCCTGGCAAATTACCGCCGCCAGAAGTACCAACTGCGGAAGGGAGAATCCCTGGCAAATTACCCGAGGCCGAAGTACCGACTGCAGAGGGAAGAATCCCTGGCAAACTACCACCAGCCGAAGTACCGACTGCAGAGGGAAGAATACCTGGCAAACTGCCACCAGCCGAAGTACCAACTGCAGAGGGCAGAGTCCCTGGCAAGTTACCCAAGGCAGAGATACCAACTGCAGAGGGAAGAATACCTGGCAAACTACCACCAGCCGAAGTACCAACTGCAGAAGGCAGAGTCCCTGGCAAGTTACCCAAGGCAGAGATATCAACTGCAGAGGGAAGAATACCTGGCAAACTACCACCAGCCGAAGTACCAACTGCAGAAGGCAGAGTCCCTGGCAAGTTACCCAAGGCAGAGATACCAACTGCAGAGGGAAGAGTTCCTGGAAAATTACCTGAGGCAGAAGTGCCAACTGCAGAGGGCAGAGTTCCTGGCAAATTACCCAAGGCAGAGATACCAACTGCAGAGGGAAGAGTTCCTGGAAAATTACCTGAGGCAGAAGTGCCAACTGCAGAGGGCAGAATCCCTGGCAAATTACCGCCCCCAGAAGTACCAACTGCGGAAGGTAGAATCCCTGGCAAATTACCGCCCCCAGAAGTACCAACTGCGGAAGGTAGAATACCTGGCAAACTACCACCAGCCGAAGTACCAACTGCAGAGGGAAGAATACCTGGCAAACTACCACCAGCCGAAGTGCCAACTGCAGAGGGAAGAATATCTGGCAAACTACCACCAGCCGAAGTGCCAACGGCAGAGGGAAGAGTGCCTGGCAAACTACCACCAGCCGAAGTACCAACGGCAGAAGGCAGAGTCCCTGGCAAATTACCCGAAGCAGAGATACCAACTGCAGAGGGAAGAGTTCCTGGAAAATTACCTGAGGCAGAAGTGCCAACTGCAGAGGGCAGAGTTCCTGGCAAACTACCACCAGCCGAAGTACCAACGGCAGAAGGCAGAGTCCCTGGCAAATTACCCGAGGCCGAAGTGCCGACTGCAGAAGGTAAACTCCCCGGCCGCCCCACGACTACTTCCACAATACCCTTACCTGATAGCGATTTTGAGAGACCTTTCGAACGAGGTACCGATACCTCAACCGATGCGCCAGTACCTCATCCTGAGGATTTTAAGCCTAGGGAATTCAAGAGATCCGGTGACGGGGATGACGAGCCACCACCAGAGGACGACGCTGAAGGCTCTTAATCTTGATTCTTGCCAGCGCCTATTTTCCAGGTGCCCCTTTCGCGAAAAGCGGGGATGGTTTGTTTTTTAGCCGCATTAGTAACTGCTGAAGCTGAAAGTTTATTCTTTTTTATGAACTCGGATAAAGAAATTATCTCATCACCTTTTAAGTAAGTAATTCGTTTGTGGAGTGATTCCGTTACCGCAAGCCGGACGATTCTTCCCATTGTCTTTGTTTCTTTTCTCTCTTTATAATCTCGGAATGCCTGATAATAAAAATCCTTTTCTTTATTTCTAATAATAATCCGGGGCAAGCCCAATGATAAAAGCTGCAGATTCATTAAAACTCTGCCGATTCTTCCATTGCCATCACAAAATGGATGAATGGTTTCAAAATCCAAATGGAATTTAGCTAACTTGTCTAAAAAGTATGTTTGTAAGTCACTCGAATATTCTAATAAGATCGAATCAATCATTCTTTCTATATGTTCCGGCGCGGGTGCGATGTGCGTTCCAACGCGTACATATTCACCTTTTTTTCTGAAGCGTCCGGCAATGGTATCATCGATGCCTCCAATCAGCATCTGATGAAGCAATACTATATTTTCTTTTGTCAGCTCTAATCGCTGATGATTGTTTCGCTTATATTCAATAACGCGTGCCAGATTTTTCGCCTCAAATACCTCGCGCACCGAAACTGCTCTCGAGACCTCTTGCTCCAATAAAATTTTCTCTGTTTCTTTCAGAGTTAATGTTGAATTTTCAATGGCATTCGAGTTGTACACATTTTCCGGAACTTCAACTTCATCAATCATGGCTAGGAGCGACTCTTTGCCTTGTTTCAGAGCGTCATATTTTGCTTTGAGCAATTGGATGCGCTTTTTTATGGATTTTGATGTGTCCATGTATATTCATTATACATATTCACCATAAAATGTCAAATTAGGGTGAATTAATTTAATTTTCGATACGAATTCATCTTTTTTTGTCTCACGATGCTTGACAAAAGTGTTATTTTTACATATATTGTCATTCTCTAATTCTTAGCCTATTTGATGTATGACAACAGGAGAAAAACAAGCAGTGACCCCCCGTTCAGTACAAGAAATTCTCACAGAGGCTTTGCAGAGTCCTTTGAAAGTGCGTCCAAATACTCCTGACTCTGATCTTTTAACCGGCAAATATTTAAGAAAATTTGTGGATGAGAATGGCGATGGTGTGCAACCTGAAGGATTCATTGCCCTTTTGAAGGGTGCTGACGGTAATACTCCTGATCAAGTTCGACTGTATAATAAAGAAGGCCACCAATCGTATATTCCGGCTGCCGATGAAGAAAAATGGGCTTATACAACGCGTGACAGCGCTCCCGAAGTACGATTGCATGATTCGGAATTTCTTCCAGTAGATCCCGCAGATTTTCCCATGATCCAGTTCATTCTCGATTCTGTGGTCATTCGAAGAGAAGGCGAACTTACTTTTGGTTTTGTTAGTAAAGATAGATTTTGGGAAACCGCTCTGATTGGGAGAGCAAATTTTTTAGGATGTCGTCCGCCGATACCGGCGGTGGCAAGCATTCATCCTCTTCATGTAAAATCTTTTACCTGTTTAAGTGAAAAAGGCCATGCGGAATTGCAAAAAATGTTCCTTGAATATCAAAGAGCTTTAGATGAGTCCAACAGTCGAATGCTTCAACGCGAGATGGATATAGCTGAAATTTCTACTATTTGCCGTGATGCTAAAGAACAGATCGATGCTATTCTTCAGCAAAGCAAAGGAAGAGATGCAATCCCAGCACTTTTTAGAGAACTTGTTGCGAATTTAGTCGAAAAAAATACATTTGAATTTCCGCCAGTAGCAACTCCAACTGAGCTCTTGCGTAAAGCATGGCGAGGATATAAAGACCTTGATGACGCATTGAGCATCATTTTTAGAATTGTGGAGGATGCGAATCGAAATAAATATTGTCCAGATAGAGAAGCTATAGTTGGCGCTATTAAAAATCTTACTTGCGCACCAAATGATCCACAGGATTTTATTGGTAAGAGATTCATGCCAGTCGATAATCGTCATCTTGAAGACTACCTCGATGTCGATGCGGTCTTGGCTCTTGTGAATGGGAAGTAAACTACCCCTTGCACTCACGCCAACAGAGTGCTAACATCCCCATCTGCAAGATATCCCTAACCCTATCACACTATGTCAGATCCAAAAGCGGAGCTCGATAAGAAGTTCAACGAGTTCCTCAAAAAGATCAAGCCAATGGACGACCGTCTCCTTGTTGAGCCGGTAGAAGAGGATGTTACAACTGCCTCTGGTATCGTCCTTCCAGATACTCACTCAAAAGAGCGCCCGCAAAAAGGCCGCGTTCTTGCAGTTGGTCCAGGCAAATTGCTCGAAAACGGCCAGCGCGTTCCTATGACCGTTAAGGTCGGCGACACCGTTCTCTACAGCAAATACGGTCCTACAGAGGTTAAGCTCGAAGGCAAAGAGATCTTCTTTGTTGAAGAGAGCAGCGTCTTGGCAGTGGTGAATGCCTAACTCCCATACTCCAAATCTCCCATACTCCAAATCTCCCATACTCCCTAACTACAATCATTTATGGCAAAGCAAGTAGCATTCTCAGATGAGGCCCGCACAAAGCTGCTCGCCGGCGTTACCAAGCTGGCAGATGCAGTGCGTGTAACTATGGGTCCTAAGGGTCAAAATGTCGTGCTCGATAAAAAATACGGTGCACCGGTTATTACGAACGATGGTGTAACGATTGCAAAAGAGATCGAGCTTGAAGACGCATTCGAAAACATGGGTGCGCAGCTTGTAAAAGAGGCTGCAACCAAGACAAACGATGTTGCCGGTGACGGAACAACCACTGCAACCGTTCTCGCACATGCAATTATTTTTGAGGGACTTCGCAACGTTACCGCAGGTGCAAATCCAATGATGATGCGCCTTGGTATCGAGAAGGCGACCGATGTTGCCGTTGAAGAGCTCGCAAAGATTGCAAAGAAGATCACAACCGACGAAGAGCGTGCGCAAGTTGCGACGATCTCTGCACAAGACAAGAATGTCGGTAATCTCATTGCAACAGCACTTAAGAAGGTTGGTGAGCATGGCGTAATCACCGTTGAAGAGTCGCAGACACTCGGCATGGAAGTAGACCACACCGAGGGTATGCAGTTCGATAACGGGTATATCTCTCCATACATGGTAACCGACTCTGCACGCATGGAGGCGGTTTGGGAAAATCCAAAAATCCTCATTACCGACAAGAAGATCGCTTCGGTACAAGATGTTCTTCCGCTGCTCGAAAAGATTGCGCAGAGCGGCAAGAAAGAGCTCGTGATTATTGCCGAGGATGTTGAGGGCGAGGCGCTCGCGACATTCGTTATCAACAAGATTCGCGGCACATTTAATGTGCTTGCAATTAAGGCTCCTGGCTTTGGTGACCGCCGCAAGGAGATGCTTAAAGATATTGCTGCACTTACCGGCGCTAAGGTTATTACTGAAGAGCTTGGTCTCAAACTCGACAGTGTCGAGCTTGAGGATCTTGGTGAGGCACATAAAGTTATCGCTACAAAAGACACCACGACCATTGTCGATGGTGCCGGTAATAAGAAAGATATCGAGGCGCGCTTGGGCGAGATCGCTATCTTGATGGATAAGAGTAACTCTGAGTTTGATCGTGAAAAACTCGCAGAGCGCCGTGCAAAGTTGAGCGGCGGTGTTGCAATTATTAAAGTTGGTGCCGCGACCGAAGTCGAACTAAAAGAAAAGAAGCACCGTATCGAAGATGCAGTACAAGCAACAAAGGCTGCTATGGAAGAGGGAATTGTTCCTGGTGGTGGTGTTGCACTCTTGCAGATTGCACAAGCACTCGAATCGCTTACTGCAGAAGATGCGGACGAGATGACCGGTATTAAGATTGTTCGCAAGGCGCTCGAGTATCCTGCATTCCAAATTGCGCAAAATGCCGGCCGTGAAGGCGCAGTTATTGTGAACGAGATTCGCAATGCAAAGCCCGGTCATGGTTTGAACGCACAAAGCGGCAAGATGGTAGATATGATCGCAGAGGGTATTATCGATCCTGCAAAGGTAACCCGCACCGCGCTTGAGAGCGCTGCTTCGGTTGCTGCATTATTCTTGACCACTCGTGCAGCAGTTACCGATATTCCTGAAAAGGATAAGCCGGAGCCATCTGCCGGAGGTGGAATGGGCGGCGGTATGCCAGGCATGGGAATGATGTAAGCGTAAATTGCATCTCAGAAAAATCTAAGCGGCTCCACAACTATAAGCGGAGCCGCTTTTGTATGCTTTTGAGAATATTTTGTGCTATTCTTCTCACTCGATGAACGATATAAAAATTCCTTTATCGGGCGGCGGCCAGCAAAAGCCGGGTTTTATTACTAAACATCTTGAAGCGGCGGCTAAAACAGAGCCGCAAGCACATGCAGGCAGTGATGAGCCGAGTACAAAAGTTAAAGTTCACTTTGAAAAATTTGTCGAACTCATTGCTAAACACGACTTTGAAAAAGTGATGCAAAAGTACGGCAAAGAAGATATTGTCCTCAGTACAAATTTGCTGACCGAGCTTGCAAATGCCTATCCCGAAGAAGAGGTGCGCAACACACGTATGCCGGTAGTTTTAATTGTCGGCATTATTATCGGTGTGATTCTTACGTATTTGATTATTCGATTTTAACAGTCGCGAGTTCTTTTTTATGGCGCAACCAAAATACAAACGCATTATGCTCAAACTCTCGGGTGAGGTTTTGGGCGGCAACGGTTCGGGCGGCAATATCGATTCGTCGGTTTTGGAGAAGCTTTGCAAAGAAGTAATAGATGTCGCGGCGCTCGATGTTGAAGTTGCTATCGTTGTTGGCGGCGGTAATATCTGGCGATTTCGCGATTTTCAAGAGACCGGCATCGATCGCGTAATTTCAGACAATATCGGCATGCTCGCAACTATTATGAACGCCGTTGCCATGCAGAGTATGTTCGAACGCCTTGGCAAAGAGTGCCGCGTTGCAACCGCTATTGATATTCCACAAATTGCCGAACCTTACTTGCGGCGTAAAGTTATTCGCCATCTCGAAAAGAAGCGAATTGTTATCTGTGCCGGAGGCACCGGCAGTCCATTTTTTACCACCGATTCTGCTGCCGCACTTCGCGCTCTAGAAACAAATTGCGAAGTTCTGTTAAAGGCTACGAATGTCGAGGGTGTGTACTCCGAAGATCCCGATACAAATCCCGATGCAAAGAAGTTTGACGAGCTGACCTATCACGATGTATTAGAAAAAGAGCTCGGCTTTATGGATGCCTCGGCTGTCTCTTTAGCACGCGAAAGTAATTTGCCTATTGTAGTATTCAATTTGCAAAAAGAAGGTAATATTAGACGAGCAGTTTTAGGTGAGGCAATCGGCACGCTTATACATTAATTTTTTCTTCTATGGATCCAAATATCAGCAAAGCAGTACAAGAATTTAAAAAGACTATTGAACACTTGCGCTCTGAGTATTCGCGTCTGCAAATCGGACGTGCAAATCCATCGCTTGTTGAAGAGGTTCAAGTTGAGGCATATGGTACAAAACAGGCGTTGAAGTCACTTGCCGCAATTAGCGTACCCGAAGCAACCACCTTACAAATTCAGCCATGGGATCGCGGTGCATTAGGCGCAATCGAAACAGCAATCAAAAATTCAAATTTGAATCTCAATCCAATTAATAACGGTACGGTTATTCTTCTCAAAATGCCGCCGCTTACCGAAGAGCGCCGCAAAGATCTTGTGAAGTTGGTTCACCAGCATGCCGAGCATGCGCGCATTGCAATTCGCAATTCGCGGGGTACAGCCCATACCGCATTTAAACAAATGGAGCAAAATAAAGAGATGACCGAAGATGATCGGCGGCATGCCGAAAAGCAGCTCCAAGACGAGGTTGATAAGGCGAATAAAGAGATCGAAGAGAGTGCGAAGAAAAAAGAAGAAGATATTATGAAAGTGTAAATAACCAAATAACAAGCATCAAATGACAAATAATTTTCAAATATTCAATAATCAAAATTCCCCAATTTGGTTATTCGATAATTTGATGATCGAAATTTATTTGTGATTTGGCATTTGGAAAGCTTGATAATTTTCCAATCCATGATTTTTCTCACAATCCTCGCTGTCATCATCATTTTCTCTGTCCTCGTACTCATTCACGAGTATGGTCACTTTGCAGCAGCGCGCCGTGCCGGTATTAAAGTATTGGAGTTCGGTATCGGATTTCCACCGCGTCTGTACGGAAAAAAAATCGGTGAAACGGAATATACTATTAATGCGATCCCTTTTGGCGGTTTCGTAAAGCTCTTTGGTGAAGATGCAACCGATCCTAAAATTCTTGCAAACAAGCGCAGCTTTGCGGCGCAGAGCACTTGGGTACGCACCAAAGTAGTTGTTGCTGGTGTGGTTATGAACTTACTGCTTGCGGTAGTCTTGCTGACCGTTGGTTTTATGTTTGGTATTGAGCCGCTTCTTGTTACACAAGAAGATATCTTTACCCATATTGAGAGCGGCGTTGTACAAACAGCACCGGGCGTCTATGTTGCAAAAGTTGATGAGCAGGTGAGTGGTGTAGATGCAGGTGACCGCATTGTCGCGATCAACGGCGAGCCGGTTAACGATATTGCACAAATCGCTCCGTTGCGCGATAAGACAGCCCAAAGTGATATCGACGTGACGCTGGAATCACAAGAAAATTTTCAGCGGCGTACAGTGCATTTGCCGATACTCGAAGATGGCTCGTTTGGACTTGAGCTTAAGCCGCTTACTCCTTTTCCACGTCTTATTGTACAAGCAGTAGAAGAGGGGAGTGCTGCCCAGCAGGCCGGCCTGCGCAGCGGCGATATTATTCTCACAATCCATGACGAAGAGATATTCTTCCCCGAAGATCTGCATGCGGCGCTCGCCGATGCCGGGAGCGGTGTGCAGATGCAGGTTTTGCGCGGTGATGAGCCGACTGGTGTAAAGTACCGCTTTGACCAGCAGGCTCGTGTGGTGATTGCCGATGTATTTGCCGGTTCTGTTGCAGAGGAGATTGGACTTCAGCGTGGCGACATTATTACTACTATCAATACACAGGATATTCACTATCCCCAAGAGGTTCAGCAGATGATTGAAAAAAGCAATGGCACAGCCCTTCGCCTCCAAATTCAGCGGCAAGGTCAGGAAGAGCTTCTCGAAAAGACGATCACACTTGAGCCCCAGTCGCGTCTTGGCATCGCGCTCGATGCTATCGATTCATATAAAAATGCCGACTTCTCATTTTTCCGTACGAGCGTTGTTACCTCACTGCTCGAAGTTGGTAAGGTGCAGTACTCTCCGGGCGAGGCTATTCGGCAAGCGCTTTCGGAATCTGTTCGGCTTACCGGTTTAACCATTAAAGCTTTTGGCCGGACTCTCGGCTCACTTGTTTCGCAGTTTACCGTTCCTGCCGATGTTGGCGGTCCGGTACAGATCGCCTACTATACTCATACGTTTATTCAGGAAGGATTCTTTGCACTGCTTCGATTTACTGCGCTGCTCTCGCTCTCTCTGGCCGTTATTAACATCTTGCCAATTCCTGCACTCGATGGCGGACGCTTTCTTTTTATTCTGATCGAAGTGGTATTCCGCAGGCGCGTAAATGCACGGCTCGAAGCAATCGTACATACCATCGGATTCATGCTATTGCTTGGCCTTATTGCCTTGGTGACCTACAGCGATATCGTAAAGTTGTTTTAGCAATGAGATCTGCTAAAATATGGGTCCCATGACTGATACGAAAGAACTTTGGCAGCAGATTTGTGCGCATCTGTATCCGCAAATTAGGCACGATCAGTTTTTAACTTGGTTTGCCGATACCGCTATTTTGCGCATCGATAACGGCCTCGTTGTTTTGGGCGTACCTACGCAGTTTGCTCATGACTGGATCAGCAAGCACTACCGGAGCAAGATTCTCGATTCCTTGCAAAAGTTATCTCAGGAGCCGGTACGAGAGATCACAATTATTGTCGATAGCGCACTGTCAAATTCCGATGACAGCCGCGGCGTAAATCTTAGTGCCGTTGTGCCCAAGTCAAATAAAAAGCTGCGCAAAGTCCCAAAGCGTCAAGAAGTTCGTGTTGATGATGAGAATGTGAGTATCATGTTCAACAAGAAGTACGGCCTCAATAAATTTATTGTTGGCAAGCATAATCGCTTGGTGCATGCCGCTTGTCAGGCGGTTGCGGCAAATCCCGGAGAGCAGTGGAACCCGCTCTTCATATATGGCGGGGTAGGACTTGGAAAGACGCATCTTTTGCAGGGAACGGGTTTGGAAATTTTGCGGAATAATTCCGATGCTATTGTGGTCTACCTTACGGCGGAGCGCTTTTTGAATGAGGTGGTCGACGCCATCAAAAAATATAATGCCCACGATTTTAAGGCGCGCTATAGAAATGTTGACTGTCTGATTATCGATGACATCCAGCTTCTGGCCGATAAAGACCGCACCCAGGAAGAGTTTTTTCACATTTTTAACGAGCTCTATAATTCGAACAAGCAGATTATTATTAGTTCCGATAAGCCGCCGAAAGAGCTCGCCGGCATAGAGACGCGCTTGCAGAGCCGCTTCGAAATGGGAATGGTCGGAGAGGTGCACTTTCCCGATTACGAAACGCGACTCGCCATTTTGCAGAATAAGTGTGCGGAGAACGAGGTCTTGCTCGATCCCGAAGTGCTTGATCTTATTGCCCGCACCGTTTCCAGCAGCATTCGTGAGTTAGAAGGAGTTTTGAATCAAGCGATTGCGCAGATGCGCCTCGAAAATATGACGCCTACGGTAAACTCCGTATCGCGTCTTTTAGACAGAGCACATAACAAGATGGCGCCGCCTGCTCCAAACGGACATGTCGAACTCTATTCCAATGTGCAAAAAACAGCATCGAGTATTCGCAATGCAGAAGATGTTATAGAAAAAGTGGCTGAATATTTTCGCATCGAAAAAGAGGAGTTGCGCGGCACCATGCGTAAGCGCGAAATAATGATGCCCCGTCAAATTTGCATGTATCTTATTTATGAAGTATTAGGCCTCTCCTATGACACAATCGGAGACTACTTCTCCGGCCGGAATCATACGACTGTCCTACACTCATATAATAAGATAAAGTCACGGATGAGAGAGGATAATAAGCTCGTGCAAGATATCTATGCGCTAAAGCGCGAGATGGGGGTATAATACGTTGCATATGTATCATCACAGACCAGCAGTTCGGCATCATCGCAGAAAAGGAGGCTATTTCCTCCCATTTCTGTCGATTATATTAATCGGTTTGATCGTTATTTTAGCCTTTCAAATTGTAGGATACTTTATCGATAAAAATGTGAAGGCCTTTGAAGATAAAGTTGCAGTGAATGTTATTGCCGGTAAGGCCGATATTAAAATTTGGGGGGTCGATCAGTGGACTGCTGCAATCGACGGTACCGTTTTGACCGAGGGTGATGCATTGCGCACCTCGCCGGGTTCGCGCGTAGAGCTTATGTTTCTCAACGGGAGTGTAATTCGTATGGATGCCGATAGTCAGATTGAATTTCTTGAACTCCAAAGCCGTGAGGCAAATGACATGGCGCGCGTTGCATTGCGGAATGGTCAAGTTTGGGTAAGAAGCAATGGTGACAATACGATCCATTCGGTTATTAATATTGAGACCGAAAATCTCCGAGCAAAGGGATTTAATACAATTTATGGCGTGAGCAAGCAGAGCGCCGATTCGGTGCACGTACTTGATGGTGTGATGCAAGTCGAAGTGTTAGATACAGAAAATAGTGAAAAGGTACTGGAAGTAGTTGAAGTAGAGTTTGGACAAGAGGTTATGCTTACCGATTCACGTTTGCAGGCGGTGCAGCAGCGCCGTCCGGCGCAGCTTGTTGGTTTATTGCAAGATGAGTACCGCGACAGCGAGTGGTATCGCTGGAATCGTTCGCGCGATACAACCGGCGCCGATTCGGTAACTGTCGTAGAGGCGGTACAGCAAAAGAATCAAGATGAGGAGCGCACGGCGCGACCGCTTGCCAGCGAGGGAGGCTCGGAATTAGAGCCGACCGAGCGCCAGCAAGCGTTTATACAACAAGAAGCAGCGCCGGTAGAGGTGGTCGCGGAGTTTCCTTCGCCGGTTGTTAGCTCGCCCGAGCTTTTGAACTTTACAACGCAGAACGGTACGGTCACTATTTTGGGCTCTACCCATCGCGATACCCAGAGTCTTGAGGTAACACCGCGCCAGGGCACGAATCAAGATCCCTATATATTGAATAGATATTCGCCCGGCCAAATACAGTGGTCGTATGTTGCGAGTTTGGGGTATGGCAATCTTGTAAATGGTGAGAATCGCTTTTCGATTGTGGCGATTGGACGCAATGGACAGCGCAGCGAGCCGACAGAACTTAAGTTTACCCATAATACTTCTTTGCCGCCTGCCGATCTTTCCGCACCCGTAGTATTAAAAATTCTCGAAGAGAGCGAAGGCAGCTATCTTGTAACCGGCACCATCGGTCAGGGAATTGCGCGCGTTGTGGTCAATGGATTTGCATTAACCCGCTTTGTGGCAAACAGCAAACAGTGGTCCTACCGGGCTGCCCCCAAATACGGAAATCTTACAAGCGGTCTAAATACTTTTGAAGTATACGGCGAAGATATTGCCGGCAAAAAAACGCCAATAGAGACATTTACTATTGAGTACAAGCCGCCGGCTAAAGTTGAGGAAGCGACGGTGCCGGAGGAATCAGGGAATTCGGTAGATGCGGGGACGGCAGATGTTTCGATATAATTCTACAAATGTTTCCGGCGGTTTTCGTTGTGCTCCTCGTTTGTTACCGCATAGTACACAGTGCCTTCGGCATCGGTAAGATAAAACCAGTATGGGGAAGATTCCGGTTCTATGGCTGCCATGATTGTTGCCAGCCCGGGATTTGCAATCGGCGTCGGCGGCATACCGCGAAATTTACGTGTGTTGTACGGTGTGTTGGATTCGAGATCCGCACTCGTTATTGTCTTATCTTTTTTTCCATATAAAAGAGTTGCATCGGCTTGCAGTGCCCAGCTATTGTCGAGCCGCTTCCAAAGAATCCCGCTTACCAGAGCGAGATCTTTTGGTGTGCGTACTTCTTTTTCAAGAATGCTCGCCATAACTAAAATATCGTGTTCACTCCTGCCGCTCGCAGCTATTTTACGGCGCACATCCTCAGTCATCTTCGATTCAAAGTTTACGCGCATTTTGCGAATAAGCTGATCCGGCGTGAAATTTTCAGTAAATATAAAATAGGTATCGGGAAATAATCGGCCTTCATATTGCGCAGCTTTTTCAATAAATTTGCCGGCGGTTATGAGTTCGCGACCGGCAAGCAGTGCATCGATATCGTACACCGAATAACCTTCCGGTATTGTGATGGAAATTTCTTCCGGGCTCGATTGTGTAAGGGCTTGGAGTACATCGCTGAGTGATTTGCCTTGTGTGAGCGTGTGTACTCCGGAGCGTATTTCGCGGTCAATGCCCTTCACCCGGGCAACAATTCTAAAAGCGAGAGGAGAGCGGATGATTTTTTTTGCGTGTAGCTCGGTACCGATGTCTGCAAGGGATTCGCCATTTTTCACAACAATGCGTACATCTTCTTGTCCGGGTTCAGTGGCTGAAAAGAGCGACAAATAGCCAAACCCACCCAAAATGATTAAGGCAAAAATGAGATAGGGTAAGATTTTAAATCTTTTATGGGGCCGCGTTTGTTTAATTCGGTAATTCACTTGGTTACTTTGGTGCTTGATTATTGTCTGCCCTACGCTCCTATTCCCATCTCGGCCCATAAATCTTTCATCTTCGCACTCGCAACTTCTTGTGCCTTTTTCATCGCTTTTGCAAAGGATTTTTTTATTGCCTCAAGCATCTTGTTTTTTCCGAATTGATCTGCCTGAAATGCCGCCCAAGCCTCATCGCTTATAGTAATATCCACAATTGCTAATTCACCATCCAGAACAATAGTCACACCGTCTACTTCGGCCTCAATGTGGACCTTTTTAAGATCCTTTTTGATGGCTTTAGACTGCTTTTGAATATTGTAGAGATTTTTTGCTTTATCGAAGACTCCCATAGTTTGTGCATTATTTATTATTGGCGCCCAAAAGTCAAAAACGATTTGACGGTAATATGTAAATATAGTATAATTTAATTAGAGAATCAGAAATAAGTAAAACAAAAATAAATTTTGAAAATGGTTTTAATGAGGCCATTCGACTCCCAATGCATTTCGACCTATCTCATGGAAGAGCCTTTCCTTTCGTGAGGTACTTTTTTATTTCCTAATTTTTTATTTTTTAACATAAACACCAATATGTCAAAACAACGAAGGCAACAAGGTGTACAGGCACATCATCTGTACATCGGCGCAGGCGGTGTGCTCTCTATAGCAGCACTCGTTTTGTCGCTCAGTTTCGGTCTGTCACAGGCTCAGGATGGTAGTGAACCACCACCTCCGCCTCCACCACCACCGGAGGATCAACCACCTCCACCACCACCGGAGGATCAGCCACCTCCACCGCCACCAGGCGATCAGCCACCTCCACCACCACCGGATGGTTCACAGCCACCACCACCATGTGATCCGTCACAGCCGTGTCCACCACCACCAAGCGGTGATCCAAATCAGCCACCACCATGTCAGCCAGGACAACCATGTCCTCCACCGCCAAATGGTGATCCAAATCAGCCGCCTCCATGTCAGCCAGGACAACCATGTCCTCCGCCACCAAATGGTACGCAGCCGCCACCATGTCAGCCAGGACAACCATGTCCTCCGCCACCAAATGGTACGCAGCCGCCACCATGTCAGCCAGGACAGCCATGTCCTCCACCGCAGCCAACGGGTGGCGTAGGTGATTGTTGGAATCCTAATGATCCAGCATTTGCAGGGCAAGAATGTACGCAAAAGCGCGCATTTGAGAATGACAGAGGTCAGCCCGCTTTCCCAGGACAAAACTTGCCGCCATGTGCTCCGGGGCAAGGTCCATCACCAGAAAATCCATGTGATTCTTTCCGACCACAGCATGGTGCACCGGGGTTTGATTTCACAAACTTCGTTCCGGGTTCTGGTCAGTGTCCTGCACAAGACATAATGTGTGACGGTCAATGTCGTCCAAGCGAGATCTGGGATCAAGCAACAAACGGATTCCGTCCTGCAACATGTGCAGACTTTAACTTTGGCCCAGGCGGTCCAGGAGGCTTTGGCTTCCAGGGTGGCTTTGGTCCGGGCGGCCCAGGCTTCGGTCCAGGTAGCTTTGGTCCAGGCGGTCCAGGAGGCTTTGGCTTCCAGGGCGGTTTCGGTCCGGGTCCATTTGGTCCGGGTCAGGAAGGTCCTGGTACACAAGGTCCACGTCCGCATGAAGTAGACTTCATGGATAAATGTAAGTACAACCCATATGATCCTTTCTGTGCTGCCGGTTTCGGTGGTGCGAACTTCGATCAGCAATATGGAGTAGATTTTGAAAATGTTCAATTCGATCCAAATCAAATTTTTGCTCAGCAAAATGCTGGTCAGCTTCGCCGGGAACTTCGCAACGATGCGCGTGAGTTCCGCCGCGATTGTCAGGATTTGGGTCAGCAGCTTAAAGATGTGAAACGTGAGGCTGGTGGTCTTGCAATTCCATCGATTGGTGAAATTGAAACAATTAAGAATCAGTTCTGTACCTTTGCTGATAAAGCAGAGGCACTTGGTCAAAATGCAACTGAAGAAGAGGTAGGTGCAGTTGCAGCAAATCGCGAGAAGCTCTTTAGTCTTCGTGAGACTCTTTATGGCGGGCCAGATGGTACGCCCGGTAAGATTCGCGAACTCGACATTGCGCGTGAGATCGGCTTCTTACAGCAAGACAACAAGCGCATGGCTCAGGAAATTGCGTTTGAGTACAAGCAAGCTCAGAAAGAGGGTCTCGATGCAGAGATCTTGAGCAAGCTTAAAGAAATTAAGGATAAAGTTGATGCACGTGCAAACAACATCCTTTCTGGTCTTACTGCAGAGGGAATTACCTTTGCAAAATTAGTACAAGATACTGTTAACTTTAAACCACCGAAGAAGTGTGAAGAGTGGGGTATCTTCGCGCCTGATGCATTTGGTCCAGGCTTCGGCCCAGGCGGCCCTGGCTTCGGTCCAGGCGGTCCTGGTGACTTCGGTCCAGGCGGTCCTGGTGACTTCGGTCCAGGCGGTCCTGGCTTCGGTCCAGGCGGTCCAGGCTTCGGCCCAGGCGGCCCTGGTGACTTCGGCGGTTTCGCACCTCCTCCAGGATTCGACCAATTCGGCGGCGGGAACGATGACTTCCTCCGTAAGGCACAAGAGAAGTTACAACAGTTCCAGCAGGGTGCTCAGTTTGGTTTCAACTCTGTATTAACTGCACAGCGTGGTCCAGGTCCAGTAGCTCCAGGCGGTTTTGGCCCAGGCCCACAAGGTCCACACGGCCCAATGTTCGGTCCTATGGAACCACCACCACTTGATTGTGACTCTCCGGTTCGCCGTCTGTTGAGTGTTGAACCTTTGATGCGTGAACTTCACGAGATCGAAGATAAGATTCGTCAGCACTTTGAGCAGGGCAATAAGTGTCAGATGTTCGAGATGGGTATTCGCCGCTTCGAAGCTGAGCAAAATAGCCCATTTGGTGCTCCACCAGAAGAAGTTGGCGACTTGCTCAATATCGGTCTTGAGGCGTGTGATGCCGGCGACCTTGAGCGTGTAGAAAAAGTTGCTCGTAAACTTTTCGCTCTTATGGCTTCCGGTGGCCCAGGTCCTAATGCAAACTTCCTTGGTACCGATGACCTTTTGAAGGATAAGGTACGATCACGTCTCGAATCGCAGTACGGTCTCGATGAGATCGGCGACCGCGATGCCCTTGACGATGATACGAAGGCATACATTGAACGTCTTGAGGCTCAGTTGAAGGAAGTAACTGACAAGGTCGCGAAATTGACCGAAAAACTTACTTCTGCAACACAGTCACTTGCTGCAGTTAATGAGAAGTATGCAGATGCGATGTCGAAGCTTTCTGCTTTTGATAGTAACGAAGGTATTACAAAGGCTTTGAACAACACTGCAATTCTTGTTAATGAGAGCCGTCAGAATGCAATCATCGATCGTGTGAACCCAGTTGCCGAAAAGCTTACTGAGATTCGCAGCTTAGTTCCTGATGAATTGGTGAAGACAGTTGATGACGTTGCTAATGCATTAGTGAGCTCACCTCCAAGTGAGAACGGTGCAGAGTCAATCAATGCTCAGCTTACAACACTCGTAAACTTCGCATCAGCAGGTGCTGAAGAAGATGAGCTCGTTGCGAAGGCAGAAGATGTGCTTGCTACAGTACTTGCATTGAACAGCGACGTTGCTGCGAAGGTGCAAGACGGTAGTATCCCTTCTGCTGATATCACCGACACTACAGTTTGGTACGCTCCTCACGCAATGAATGCGCTTGACCGCACACTCACTGCTCGTAATGATGAGAATAAGATTAACCCAGCAGGTAAAGAAACGCTCGAGGCAGTTGCTGTCCGCGCGTGCCGCCTTGCAGGTATCGAATTCCAAGAGGTTACCGATCCAGAAGATGCAGTTCCAACAACTGCACCAGGTGTATCACACTGGGCTTCTGGTTGTGTCGCTGAGCTTGAAGAGCGCGGTGTGAACATTCTCTTGAATGCTCCGAAACCAGCGAATCAGCCAGCTGCTCGTGCTGAAGCTGCACAGCTTCTGTACGAAGTATTGAAGGACGAAAATGTTGAACCTGTAAAAGACCTTCCATTGCCATCGGATGTACCAGCCGATCACCCATATGCTGAGGCGATCGACTTCATCCGCGACCGCAATATCATGGTCTCTACATCTACAACAGAAGATGTCTTCACCCCAGATGGTGAATTAGATCGTGCTCAAGGTATGGTAGTTGCTAACCGCATGTACGAAGCCTTGAATGAGGAAGAAGTTGGGGCTCAACAATAGTCGCCCCGATCACTGAGGCCCTGCCGGCTCCCCCGTAAAAACGGGGTCCGGCGGGGCCTTTGATTTGCTATGGAATTTTCGACTTGCCTGAAGCGAGCGCTTTACCTATAATACGCCCGCTATGAACGCTACTACCCAAGAAGATATCGTCCTGGAATTAGAGCAGCGCGATCTCCAACAGAAGGCAAAGCGCCTGAGGAGCAAATCACGTATACCTGCTGTATATTATGGTCAAGGGCAGAAAAATATGCACCTAACTGCTGATTATCAGACCTTTCGAAAGCTCTATGAGAAGGCGGGAAGCAGCACGGTTATTCAGCTTTCAGTTGATGGGAAGAAGTATCCGGTGCTTGTGCATGATGTTGATTACGATGCAGTAACCGATCAAATTGCGCATATCGATTTCAAGCATGTCGATATGAATAAAGAGGTAACAGCTGAGATTAAGATAGAGATTATCGGTGTGGCGCCGGCCGTCAAAAATCTTGGAGGTACTTTGGAGGTTAACAAGCACAGCTTGGAAATTAAGTGTTTGCCAAAAGATCTTATTCACTCGATTCAGGTCGATGTGAGCGGCTTAGAAGAATTGAATAGCTCAATTCACGTGCAAGATTTAAAGGTGCCAAGCACAGTTGAAATTTTGGCAGAGCCCGAAGAGACTGTTGTAAAGGTATCGGTACCGCGACAGGAGGTTGAAGAAGAGAAGCCGGAAGAAGCAGCTGAGGTAGCTGAAGGTGAAGCAGCAGGTGAGAAGAAGGAGGGAGAGGGAGAAGGGAAGAAGGAAGAGAAATAGGTAAAGCTTTCCAAGCGCATCCAAGCACCAAAAATCAAAGAAAGGAGTTTTAGCTAATTCGAAAATTTGTTAATTGGAATTTGTTTGGTATTTGGAATTTGGAGGTGCTTGATTATTCAATTTATCAGTTCCTCCAAAAGCCTCCTCATATTCTCGTACTGATCTTGCTGTACCTCGGCTGCGGGTGCAGTTTTAAGAATAAGTGCCTCACCCAGCCGAACGCCGCTTGGAAGATACTGCAATGGCAGACGCAACTCTACGGTGCCGTTTTTGAGCACAGCGTCGTTGCCTTGAATCGCTTCAACGGTAACATGAAGGTCTGCCATAACAGGAATGTTTTTTAGCTAAAGAGATGTGTGCCTGCAATAATCGGAGCAATAATCAGTGCAACCGTGTTAATTACTTTAATGAGTGCATTGAGTGCAGGGCCTGCGGTATCTTTAAAGGGATCACCAACCGTGTCACCGACAACAGCCGCCTTGTGCGCATCCGAACCCTTGCCGCCGAACTCGCCGCTCTCAATATACTTCTTAGCATTGTCCCATGCCGCACCGCCGGTGCTCATTTGGAGCGCAAGCAAGAAGCCACTCACAATTACGCCGGCCAACAAACCGCCAAGTGCCAGCGGACCAAAAAGCAGACCAATAATAAGCGGAGAGAGTACTGCGAGCAGTCCCGGGAAGATCATCTCTTTGAGCGCAGCCTTCGTCACAATATCAACGCACTTTCCGTAGTCCGGCTGTGCCTTGTACTCCATAATTCCCTTAATCTCTTTAAATTGGCGGCGGACCTCTTTAACCACTGCGTGTGCGGCTTTTCCAACCGAAGACATTGCAGACGCAGAGAAGAGGAATGGCAGCATGCCGCCGATGAAGAGACCGATAATTACAAAGTGATTGTTAATATCAAAGACGAGCTCTGCACCGCTCTCGTGCGTAAATGCCTGGAAGAGCACAATTGCAGCGAGTGCCGCAGAAGCGATAGCATAGCCTTTTGTGACTGCCTTTGTCGTATTGCCCACAGCATCGAGCGCATCGGTCGATTCGCGTACTTCTTTCTTTAAACCAGAGGTCTCGGCAATGCCTCCTGCGTTGTCGGTAATAGGACCATACGAGTCGATGGCAATGACCATGCCGGTAGTAGAGAGCATGGCAATTGCAGAAACCGCAATGCCGTAGATTCCGTTTGCCAATGTCGATTTTTCACCAAGGTAGTATGCAACTAAAATCGCAGCAACAATTACGAGCACCGGCATCAGTGTACTTTGCAGACCAACCGCAAGGCCGGTAATAACATTTGTTCCTGCACCGGTCTCGCTCGCTCGGGCGATATCTTTAACCGGCTTATATTCGGTAGAGGTGTAGTATTCGGTAATAACTGTAATCGCGAGGGTGACAAGAAGTCCCACAATAGCAGCTGCAAAGATATAGTTGTCGTTGAGGGTGTAGCGCGTAACAAAATAAAAGCCGATACCCGATAGTACACCTGTAACAAGCAGCCCTTTATAGAGCGCGCCCATAATATTTTTGCTTTCGCCAAGACGTACAAAGAAGCTTCCGATAATAGAGGCGATAATCGCAACAATACCGAGCACAAGGGGATACTCGATGCTCTCTTGTGTTTCGATAACAGTTGCCGCCAAGATCATTCCCGAGATTAAAGTTACTGCATAGGTTTCGAATAAGTCCGCACCCATACCTGCACAGTCTCCAACATTGTCACCGACATTGTCTGCAATAAATGCAGGATTTCGCGGATCATCTTCCGGAATATCTTTTTCAACCTTTCCAACAATATCTGCACCTACATCTGCGGCTTTGGTAAAGATACCGCCGCCAACACGTGCAAAGAGCGAAACGAGTGATGCTCCAAATCCAAATCCAATGAGGAGATTCGGTACATCGACAAGCGGCGTATTGCCTACTTTTTGGAAGATAAGATAAAAGGCGCTTACCCCGAGCAGTGCCAGACCGACCACCGAAAATCCGGTTACCGCCCCGCCCTGAAATGCAACTTTAAGCGCATGTGCAAGGCTTGTGTGCGCTGCTTGTGCAGTGCGTACATTTGCACGGACCGAGATCGACATGCCAATGTATCCGGCCAAGCCCGAGAAAAAGGCGCCCACTAAGAAGCCGGCACCTAATGCAAAGCCGTTGGCATCAAAGGCAAAGATGAGCACTAAAAAAACAACAATTGCAACTACTGCAATAGTTGTGGATTGGCGGCCGAGATAGGCCTTTGCTCCATCTTGAATAAAGCCTGCGATCTGGCGCATTTTGTCGTTGCCGGCATCGTAGGCCAGTACAATATAAGAAAGAATAACTGCGTAGAGAAGTGATACGCCAGCTACAATAAGAGCGATAACAGGTATAGACATAAAGATAAAGTTAGGGATTTAGGCAGTACGCCGCTTTCGGTCGGCAATATTAACCTGTTATTGCAAGTTTCTCCAAGGGAAACCCGTTGACAACGAACAGCTTCTCCGTATTGTTTAGTCTCTTGTCATGCCTGTTTTTTATTGATTTTTTGTGATAAAATAAAGAGATATGGCTGATGACCGATCACAAAAAAAGCCCCAAGAAAAAGCGGAAGAGCCGCAGCCTCAGTCACCCGAAACTTCTGCTGCTCAGCCTGTTGAGCCCGCGGAATCATCGGAGTCTTTTTTAGACTTTTTATCGGACGGGCCGAAAGGGCCGGCTGAGGGTGGTGAAGGTGAGGGCGAGAGCGAGGGCGAAAGCGAAGGCGAGCCAATCGAAGGTGAAATTGTAGATGAGGCCGAAGATAAAGAAGAGGAGGAGATTCTCATTGAAAATGAGCAGGCCGAGACAAAGCAGGCAGCTCAAGAGATTATTGGAGGTGCCGAGGGAGAAGGCGCGGAGCCTGCCCATCTTGAAGAGGAGGGTGGTTTTGGAGATAGAGTGGTCGAAATTTTGGAGGAGTTAAATATTGGACGCCGGCACATTTTTTATGGGCTGGGCTGTTTGGGATTAATTGTTGTGCTCTTTTTGGGAGCGCGCTTTGGATTAGATTTTTTGCGTGACCGCGGCGCCGATGAAATCCCGCCAATTGGCGATGAAGAGCCCGAAGTACCTGACGAAACCGGACTCGATGCGGTGCGGCAGATAGGTGATGTCTCAGAAGAAAGGCTTGCACGTATTGGCAGTACGGGTCTGCAAGCGACCGTTGCGGTTGGCGACGAGCGACAGCAAGAGAGCAGAATTGTGGATTATATTCTGACATTCCGTCAGATGAAAAATGCCTTTGAGG